>Ga0068855_100005720_pt1 | contig 15177 bp, 10 predicted proteins | sample KBSCornC52_FD_66592 | JGI IMG/M metagenome (GOLD analysis project Ga0068855, IMG submission 66592) | Corn rhizosphere microbial communities from Kellogg Biological Station, Michigan, USA - KBS Corn C5-2 | ecosystem: Host-associated > Plants > Roots > Rhizosphere > Soil ...
GCATGGCGCGCGCGAACAATGCCGTGGTGATTCACAACGCACGCGAGCACAACCTCAAGAGCATCGACGTCCAGATCCCGCACGACAAATTCACGGTCGTCACCGGGGTATCGGGGTCTGGCAAGTCGACGCTCGCGTTCGACATCCTCTTCAATGAGGGTCAGCGCCGTTACCTCGAGTCTCTGAATGCGTATGCCCGGCAGTTCGTTCAGCCCGCGGCGCGTCCCGATGTCGATGCGATATTCGGCATTCCGCCCACGGTCGCCATCGAGCAGCGCACCAGTCGTGGCGGGCGCAAGAGCACGGTGGCCACGCTTACTGAGATCTATCACTTTCTGCGGCTCTTGTACGTGAAGCTCGGCACCCAGCATTGCCCCGACTGCGAAGTGCCCATCGAGCCGCAGAGCGCCGCTTCGATCGCAGCGCGGCTGCTGCGGGACTACAAGGGCAGACGCATCGCGCTGCTGGCGCCACTGGTGGTGGCGCGCAAGGGCTACTACACCGACCTTGCGAAATGGGCCGCCAAGAAGGGCTTCAAGACCTTGCGCGTGGATGGCGCCAGTCTCTCCACATCGCAGTGGCCGCGACTGTCGCGCTTCAAGGAGCACACGATCGAGCTGCCGGTGGCGGAGATCGACGTGGCCTCGAAGTCCGACACCGCGCTGCACCAGGCATTGGCTCGCGCCCTCGACTTCGGCAAGGGCATCGTGCATGTGCTGGGCCCGAAGTCGGACCGCGTCACCGTGTTCTCCACCAAGCGTGCCTGCCCCTCCTGCGGGCGCAGCTTCGCCGAGCTGGACCCGCGCTTGTTCTCGTTCAACTCCAAGCACGGCTGGTGCGGGAGCTGCTTCGGCACCGGCGTCGAGATGACGGGCTTCGACGAGGAGCAGAGCGGCGAGGAAGTCTGGTGGAACGACTGGTACGAGCATGAGCCCGTGGCCTGCAGCGCCTGCGCCGGTCAGCGGCTGAGCCCGATCGCGCTGCACGTGCGCTTCCGTAATCGCTCCATCGCCGATCTCACTCGGGAGTCTGTCGCGCAATCGCGGGACTTTTTCGCGCAGCTGCAGCTGAATGCGCGCGAGACGGAGATTGCCCGCGACCTGCTCGCGGAGTTGCGCTCCCGGCTCGGATTTCTGGATCGGGTGGGGCTCGGGTACATGCAGCTCGACCGCTCGGCACCGACGCTCTCGGGAGGGGAAGCGCAACGCATCCGGCTCGCGGCGCAGCTCGGCTCCAACCTGCAGGGTGTCTGCTACGTGCTCGATGAGCCCACGATCGGCCTGCATCCGCGCGACAACGAGATCCTGCTCGACTCGCTCACCGAGCTGGCCAGTCACCGCAACACCCTGGTGGTGGTGGAGCACGACGAGGACACGATCCGTCGCGCCGACTACGTGCTGGATCTGGGCCCGGCGGCGGGGGTGCGCGGCGGCGAGGTCGTCGGGTCGGGCACTGTGAAGGATCTCATGCGTAACCCGCGCTCGACCACGGGCCGCTTCCTGGCCGAGCCGCTGCTGCACCCTGCGCAACCCCTTCGCGCCGTGGACACCCGCACTGATCTGCTGAAGCTGGATCGGGTGACGCTCCACAACGTCAAGGGGACGGATGTCGAGATCCCGCTGGGCCGGCTCGTCGTCATCACGGGTGTGTCGGGATCCGGCAAGTCGACTCTCGCCAGAGACGTGCTGTACGCGAATCTGCGGCGGATTCTGGGTGAGACGAACGGCAATGGCCGCGGCAGGGGCGGCAACGGTGCTGCGCGCAAACAAGCCAAGCGCATTGCAAAACAGGACCTCGTCGGCTGTTCCGGTTTGCGCGGGGTGGAGAAGGTCGATCGGGTGCTGGAAGTCGACCAGACGCCCATCGGCAAGACGCCGCGATCCTGTCCGGCGACGTACGTCGGGTTCTGGGACGACATCCGGGCGATCTACGCGGGGACTACCGAAGCGCGCATCCGCGGCTACACCTCGAGCCGTTTCTCATTCAACACGGCCGGTGGGCGCTGCGAAGCCTGCGAGGGCCAGGGCGTCAAGACCATCGAGATGAGCTTTCTCCCCGACGTCAAGGTCGCCTGCGATGTCTGTGGCGGTCGCCGCTTCAACTCCGAGACGCTCGCGGTCTTGTGGCGAGAGAAGAGTATCGGCGACATTCTCGCCATGAGTGTCGATGCCGCCGTCGAGTTCTTCCAGGCGCATCCGCGTGTGCATCACGCGCTCAAGCTGCTGCAGGACGTGGGTCTCGGCTATCTGACGCTCGGCCAACAGAGTCCGACGCTCTCAGGCGGCGAGGCACAACGCATCAAGCTGGTCACGGAGCTCTCCAAGGTGCGGGGCGACCTCCGCGCCGGTCCGCGGTTCAAGCCAAAGCACACCCTGTACGTGCTTGATGAGCCCACGGTGGGCCTGCACATGGCGGACGTCGAGAAGCTGATCCACGTGCTGCATCGACTGGTCGAGGCGGGCAATACGGCCGTGGTCGTCGAGCACAACCTCGATATCATGGCCGAAGCGGATTGGATCCTGGATATGGGACCGGAGGCCGGGGAGGGTGGCGGAAGAATCGTCGCTGAAGGCACGCCGGCGGAGATCGCCCGGCGGAAGAAGCAATCGCACACAGGACGCGTGCTGAGCGAGTTCCTCAAGGACCGGACGGCCTCCTGAGAGGCGCGGCCACCCGCGCTCGCGCGGCATTGCACCGGCGGACTTCCGCATTACCTCAGGATCATGTTGCGCGCAACGCAACTGTCACGGGCACGCTCGCAGCTCTCACGGCCGGCGTGCAGCTCGCATGGCCGGCACCGCAGCGCTGATGAGCGCCACGAGCACCGTGCCAACGACGGCGCGAATGAGGAAGCTCAGATTGCCGATGGAGCGCAGCTGCTGTTGTGAGTTCTCCCGGAACGAGGAGGTCTGGGTCTCGTTGGAGGAGTTGGCGAACACCCGATCGATGGTGTCGGACATGGCCGCGGCACGCTGCGGGTCCGAGATGACGGCGTAGAGATTGCGTACCGTGCTCTTGTTGAGCGTTCGCCCTTCATCCAGGTGAGAGCCGTGCGGCCGGGTTTGCGCCAGATACCGGCCCAGACGAGGGGAAGGTACTTCAAGCGGTGCTCTCGATGACTGTCCCGCTCAGTCTACTGGGATGCGCGCGGGAGGTAGCAGTTCGCGCGACAGACCGCCGGTTGTGTCGGATCAACCGTGCGCCGTGCCGCCACCTGGCGGTCCACGGCAATGCCAAGTGGTCCGCCCGGTGCGCACGAAAATGGTCCTTGTCCCTGGCCCGGCGCCGGTCGAGCATGCGCCTGCGTGGCAGGGGGCTGGCATGGGCAATGACGTCGGGCGTCGTGTGTTGGGAGCTGCGGCCTTTGCGTTTGGGGTCATCGGCCTGGTCAGGCATGACTTCGACACCTGGCAGCAGCTCCACTCTCTGTGGCAGACCCCTCTCGGCGCGGGCCTCGTGTGCGTCGCAACGATTGCGGAAATCGCCGGCGGAGCCGCCATTCAGTGGAACAGGAGCGCGCGCCCGGCTGCCCTGGCGCTCGGGATCGTGTATCTGTTCTTCGCGCTGCGCTGGGTACCCGCAATCCTCGCCCACCCCGGGAGCTATGACGGCTGGGGCAATGTGTTCGAGCAACTCTCGCTCGTTTGCGGAGCACTGATCGTCTATGCGTGCGCACCTCCCGTATCTGCCTCGGTGCCGCGGCTCGCGCAGGCAGGTCGCTATCTCTTCGGTGTCTGTGTCATCTCTTTCACGCTCGAGCAGCTGGTCTACCTGGATGCAACGGCGAGCTTCGTGCCGACGTGGATCCCGCCGGGGCCGATGTTCTGGGCGGTCCTCACGACGGTGGCGATGGGTCTGGGCGCCCTCGCCCTGCTCTCCGGGCAGCTCGCGGTGCTGGCTTCCCGACTGCTCACTCTCATGATGGTGGGGTTCGGTCTGCTGATCTGGCTGCCGCGGCTGCTCTCCAATCCTCAGGATTCGATGAACTGGGGCGGCAATGCCCAGAATCTGGCCATTACCGGCGCGTCGTGGATCGTGTCCGACTTCCTCGCGCGCACCGCAGCGACCGTCACGCCCCGGTCTGCGTCGATGCACGACGCCCGGGCGGGCCAGTGATTTCACGGGCGGGGCGCCGTAGACTGCCCCCATGGCACACGACCTCGTTTGCTGGAAATGCGGCACATCGCTGGCCGCCCTGAGCTTGCCGCTGCGCAGACTGGACGAATGTCCGAAGTGCCGTGCCGAGCTGCACGTCTGTCGTATGTGCGTCGACTACGACACGCGCGTCGCCAAACACTGTCGCGAGCCGACGGCCGAGGAAGTCAGCGATAAGACCCACGCGAACTTCTGCGATCACTTCAAGCCGCGGTCGGCGGCGTACGTTCCGCCCAACACGGCGGAAGTCGACAAGGCCAAAGCGGAGCTCGCGAAGCTGTTCGGGAAGTAGGCGGCGGGGGCGGTTGGCGGCGGGGGCGTTGGCGGCGGGAGCGGTTGGCGGCGGAGGCGGTTGGCGGCGGGGGCGGTTGGCAGCGGGGCTCGTGCCGATCGCAGGCCGTTTGGGGCGACGCAGCCGCTAGTGAACGCTGGAGTCGCTCAGGTGTCGCAGCTTGTCCGGGTTGCGCACCACATAGATCGCGATGACCTTGCCGCTCTCGATCTGCAGAGCCGTCGTTTGCAGGGTATCGCCGCCCTCGAGGGTGACGAACCCCGGCAGGCCGTTCACCCATCCAAAGCGCACCCCTTGCGATGGGGACTTCGCAAAGAGGCGTGCCAGTTGCACGTGCAGCTGCATCACCTTGTCCAGACCGACGATCGGCTCTGTCGATGCCGGCTTCTTGCCGCCACCGTCAGCGTAGACGACGACGTCGGACGCCAGCAGCGATTGCAGCTTCTGCATGTCGCCGCTGCGCGATGCGGCGAAGAAGGCATTGGCGATTTCCAGCCCCTGCTCTTTCTGCAGCGGAAATCGCGGCCGCTCCGAGCGCACATGAGCACGCGCGCGGCTGACCAACTGGCGAACCGCTGCAGGCTCCCGCTTGATCGTGGCCGCCACTTCCTCGAAGTCCACGCCGAACACATCGTGCAGGAGGAAGGCCGCGCGCTCCAGCGGCGAGAGCCGCTCGAGCGCCAGCATCAGCGGCAAGGTGATGTCGTCGTCGATGTCCTGGTCCTCGGCCTCGACAATCGGCTCCGGGAGCCACGGCCCGACATAGGTCGCGCGCCGCCGGTGGGCCGATTTCAACAGGTCGAGGGACAGCCGCGTCACCACCCGCCGAAGAAATCCCTCCGCGTCGCGCACACCGTCGCGATCGGTGGCGAGCCAGCGGATGAACGCCTCCTGCACGATATCCTCTGCGTCCGCGACCGACCCTGACATCCGATAGGCGATGCGGGTCAGCCGCGGCCGCAAGTGGTCGAAGCTCGCGGCAGCGGCTTCTTCGGGCGTGGGCGCCATCAGGCCGCCGCGCGCGCCAACTGGGAAAGCAGATCGGGGTTCACGCGGAATCCGACCCCCAGGTGATTGAAGGCATTGATCACAGAGATCACCAGTGTCAGCTTCACTTGCTCCTCGTCCGTGAAGTGCGCCTCGAGCGCTTGATACGCCTCGTCCGGCGCATGGGTTTGCGCAAGGCGCGTGAGGGCTTCCGTCCAGCCCAGTGCCGCCCGTTCACGCTCGCTGTACAGCGAGCCCGTCTCGCGCCAGGCGTTCAGCATGAACACCCGCTCTTCCGTCTCGCCCTGCTTGCGGGCTTCGTGCGTGTGCATCTTCAGGCAGATCGCACAGCCGTTGATCTGCGAGGCCCTGATTTTCACCAGCTCCACCAGCGGCGGCTCGAGCCCTGCCTGGGCGACGGTGTTGCCGAACTGGATCAGCAGCTTCGTCAGCGCCGGAGCGGCCACGTAGGGGTTCACCCGGGGGGTTGCGGTCATGGTCGTGTCTCCTCTTTTGTCACGCATTTCTCAGTGACAGGACGAGACAGGGGGCCCCCTTGTGACAGGCCCCGCTACGGCTTGTGGCGCGGATCCTTCTCTCCGAGCCCGGGGTAGAACAGCGCGCGGTTGGACTCGGACTCGTTGAAAACATGGCGCCGCTTGAACAGCCAGTGGCCGTTGACTTTCGCGAGCTCATCCTCGTAGTGCCCGAAGTACAGGATCTGCACATCGTGCTGCGGGGTGTTGTTGGTGAAGGCGAACCAGTAGGCGATGGTCTTCGCCGTATTGCCGTTCACGTCGATGACGTGATTGATGATCTGGTGGCGGGTGCGCGGCCTGGAGGTGGCCCCCTCGGGGATGCTCACCGGGCGCGCGCCGCCGAAGTTGGACATGGTCTTGCGGATCGCCGCCTTACCGTTCACCACTCCACCCACCCACACGAGCACGCCGTCGGCGGCCCAGGTGCCCATGACAGTCTCGATATCCCCGGCATCCACCGCGACCATGTAGCGGTTGGATAGATTTACGATTTCGGCGCGGTCGTCGGCATAACTCGCCAGCGCACTGCCCGACACGCAGGCCAATAGCGCTGCACTGAGGATCGTCAGGATCTTCTTCATGGAGCTCTCTTTGTCATGGGCGCATCACCGCGCCCGAGTGTGCGCCCGCCGCTATCGGCTGTCGAACTTCGCCGGCGATCGGAGAATGGTTAGCTCACGCATGCGCGGACGGCGTGCGAGTTGTGCGAGGTTGCGCGCACGTGGAGGGTCGTCCGCGACAGCGGCGTCGCCGGGGCGGAGCCCATGGATGGGTCGAGTACTAGGGCTTGCGGACCCGCTCGCTCAGACGCTCGATCAAGCGGCGAAACGGAGTGTTCTTCTGCACCTCGACGCGCAGATGACGCACACCGGATTCGTTCAGCGTCTCGCCCCTGCCCTCGTCGATCTCGAGCTGGCTCGCGCCCAGAATCTCGAGCGTCTCTTCCAACGTCTGCGGGCTACGATGCTCGCGCGCGCGCACTCTGCCGCCGCGCTTGCTGGAAGCGGGCGGCTGCGGCGCGGTAGGACGGGCCGTCGGCTTGGCGCTTTGTGCGGGCCGTCGCGCCGGTACTGCCACGGGCGGTGTCTCATCCGAATCGATGAGCTTGAACTCTTCGACGGGCGCGCGGTGCGTCTTCTTGGGGAAGGCGAGTCCCGAGGCTTTCTGCTCGTCCTCGGAAGCGCGATGACGCTCCTGCGGACTCACGGGCACGACCGCGACGGATGCAAACTCCGAGCGCACGTAGTACGCGACCTGCTTGGCCGAGATGGCATCGGTGAAGAAGCCCAGGCGCAGTCCGTACCACTTGCGTCCGTCGCGACTGCCTTCGACCGTATACAACGTGTAGGCGCTGAAAATCGCCAGCGGCGGCACCTTGTCGAGCTCGACGGGCTGCACGGACCACTGCAACTGCACGGCGAACGAGACCGGGGCGTTCTGCACCACGGCCTCCTTCAGAGCGCGGCGCGTCCCGGTGTCATCGGGCTTCAGCAGGGAGATGCTGCCGGAGGCCCCTTCGTCGTCTGGTTTGACGTCCTCGTCGTCGCGGCGCGTTTCCAGGAAACGCAGCACCTGCGTGTCGGTGAGCGCCGGATCGTCGCTCTGCGGAGTCAGCGCAGGTGCCGGCATCAGTCGAGTCTCGCCGGTCGGCTCGTCGAGCGCAGCGAGCACCTCGCGAACGTTCGAGCTGGGCAGCGCAGCTTTGCCTGCGGCCCTGGAACCGGTGACCGGCTTCGCCGTCGCGGGCTTGGGTGCCGGACGCGCAGGAGCCGCTGCGGCGCGCGCCGCCGGCTGAGCTACGTTGCGGGGAGCTGCCTGCGCCGCAGGGGCCACAGGACGAGGCGCCGCGGGGGGCGGCGCGGTCTTCGAAGACAGCGGAGCATTCTGGGGCGGCGCGGCCTTCGTAGGCAGCGGGGCATTCCGCGTCGGTACGGCGCTCCTGGACACAACGGGCGCTTTTGACGCCACCGGGGCCGCAGGCCTCTGAGCCTGCGCTTTGACCGGAGCTGCCGGTGGGGAGCTGGCACCCCCTGCACGCGCGACTGCGGCTGCATTCGCCGCTGAAGAAACCTGCTGCGGTGACGCGGACCTGTCAGGTGCTGCGGCAGGCGGCCTGACCGCGGGAGCAGACAAAGCTCTTGCCGCAGGCGGTGCGTTCGGCACAGGCTGAGCGGCCTGCGAGCGCTGAAAGGACACGGGCCTGGCAACGGGAATCTCAGGCGCTGCGGGCGCGGCGGCTTGAAGAGTCGGCACGTTGACGGGAGCCGCCGCGCGCGACAGTGCGAGCTGTGCAGTACTGTTGGCAGCAGAAGCCGCAGCGCGACTGGGACCCGGTTGCACGGTGGTGGCCGTCGGAGCGCGCGTCGCAGCGGGTTGTGGAGCCGCTCGTGCAGCTTCCTCCGCGGCAGCGCGTTCGCGCAGCTTCTTGCCGGGGGTCTCACCGGCCCACGCGCCGGGATAGATGTCGCGAACGAGGTTGAGCCACTCCTGGGCCTCTTCGAGGGTCGCGAAGTAGCCCATATGAAGACGGAAGCGCTCGCGGCCGTCCTCGCGCCGCCGGCTCACAAAGAAACTGAATTGCTTCAGCTCAGGGATCTGCGCCTGCTCGAGCGCCATCGGCGTCGTGGAGGAACAGAGATTGAGCACGTACGGTCCCGGCTCGGCAGCGCCGGCAACCGCCGTCCCTGCGTCCCCGGCGCCAGTGCGTGCGACAGCGCCCGATGCCAGTGTTGGCGTTGGTGTCATAAACCTTCCCCGGATCGGCTCATCGTTCACGAAAAGCCCCGGTGTTGAAGGGCGGATTCGTTCGGCCGGCGGGGGAGTGCGAGCGGTCGCGCCAGGTGTGCGATCGTGGCAGCCCCGCCGTCATAGGAATCCGTCCTTTAGACCGGTGGCTTTGCGTCCCCGCCTTTCGACGGGTTTGCCCTTGTCAACGAGCGTCAAGTGTCAAAGCGTCGCGGATTTCAGTCAAGTCCTCAAATCGTGTTTCGACTCTCAAAACGTACAGGGCTCACCCGTAAGGATACCTGCAATATGTTTCATCCGTGTCTCGATGCGGCCACAGATCGTAAAATCGCACCCAGCCGGAGCCTTTGCTGAAAGGCTCGTGACGGCAATGCCGCAGAGCCTCGGCGGGCGGGGACTGACGCCCGAGGCTGCGCTTCAGGAAGACTTCCAGAAGCGGCCGCCCCGCACGAAATGCTTGCGAAAATAGGGGTCCTCGAGCGAAGCATACGAGACCGCCTCGCCGCGCCGCGGGGCATGCACAAAGCGTCCGTCACCAGTGTAGATCCCGACGTGGTTGACGTGGCGCGCGGAAATCCTGAAGAACACGAGATCCCCGGGGCGCAGCTCGCCGCGTGGCACCGGCCTGGCGGCGCGATCCTGATCCCGCGCCGTGCGCGGAATGTCCAGGCCGACGGCTTCATGCGCATAGACGGCCAGCCCGCTGCAGTCAAAGCCGTGCTGATCCGCGCCACCGAATTCGTAGGGCGTACCGACCAGTCTCATGGCGACTCGCGCGATCGCGGCACCCTGCTCGTCCTGCGCATGCAGCGCCGTCGGTAAACGAGGTGTACTGCTGCAAGCTGCGATGAGCAGCAGTGCCGCAGCGCTGATGGCGATCCGCAAACGCTGTCCCCTTGCCCATTGGCGCGTTGGCAGACATCAGCTCCGCCCGAGCTCTAGCCCACGTCGCGCACGTCACCGCTTTCCTGGCCCGCCATTGTGCGGGCCTGCAGCAACTCTGTCACGGCGTGCGCGGAGAGCGGCCGGGCAAGGTAGAACCCCTGCGCGATATCGCAGCAGCGCTCACGCAGGAAATCCAACTGCTCGACGGTCTCGATACCCTCGGCCACCACGCGCTTGCCGAGTGCGTGGGCCATCACGATGATCGTTTCGACCAGCGTCGCGGAGGCAGGGTTCTGCGGCACTTCATCGAGGAAGGTGCGATCGATCTTCACGGTGGCGATCGGATATTGCCGTAGATAGGAGAGCGACGAGTATCCGGTTCCGAAATCATCGAGCGCCAGATGCACGCCGAGTTGCTCCAGGCGCGCCAGGGTTGCGCCGGCGGCTTCATCTGCGAACACGCTTTCGGTCAACTCCAGCTCGAGCCAGTGCGCAGGCAATGCGTACTTGTCGAGCGCTCGCCGCACCAGCTTGGGGAATTCGATGTGCTTGAGCTGCTGAGCCGAAACGTTCAGGGCGATGCGCGGGGGTGCGATATGCGCATCGTGCCAGGTTTTCATCTGCGCACAGGCGGCTTCGAGTACCCAGGCGCCGATATCGATGATGAGGCCGCTCTCCTCGGCGGCCGGCACGAATTCCCCGGGCTGCCGGATACCGTCGCGCGGCGTCTGCCAGCGCAGCAATGCCTCCACTCCGATGAGCTTGCCGGTGGAGACGGAGAATTGCGGCTGGTAGAACAGCGAGAACTCGCGGCGCCGCAGGGCCTTGTGCAGGCCGGTGTCGGTGGCGGGCGCGGGCTTGCCGCTCATATCGAGACCGAAGAAGGTGGTACACCCGCGGCCCAGATCCTTGGCACGATACATCGCCGTATCCGCGTTGCGCATCAGGTCGTCGATCGTCGAGCCGTCGTCGGGGAACAGAGTGATGCCGATGCTCGCGCACACGAAGTGATCGCGGCCGCCGATGTTCACCGGGAGCCGCAAGGATTCGATGATGCGCTCGCCCACCAGGCGCGCTGCGTCCGGATCAGCCACATTGCGCAGGATGACCGTGAACTCATCGCCCCCCAGGCGTGCAACCGTATCGACTTCCTTCACACACGAGCGCAAACGTTGCGCGACGATGGTCAGCATCTGGTCGCCGGCAATGTGTCCGACGGAGTCGTTCACGCGCTTGAAATGATCCAGGTCGATGTAGAGCAACGCGCCCCGGCTGAGGCCGGCGCTGGCGTTGGCGACCTCCTGCGCCAGGCGGTCGCGAAACAGGATGCGATTGGGCAGCGCGGTGAGCGGATCGAAGTGCGCCTGCCTGTACAGTCGCTCGTCGCGTGCACTCTTGGACAGCGCGACCGCGAGGCGCTCCGCGAACTGTGCGCCGTTCTGGGCCAGATGCGGATCGGCGGCGGGCGACTCCCGATAGCCGACGCAAAGGATGGCCTCGATGCGATCGGCCACGCTGACCGGCCACACCCAGAAGAAGTCCGCCCCCACGTCCTTCAGCGGCTTGAGGAAGCTGTGGCGGCCGTCCTCGCACCTTGCGATCGTGAGTCCCTTGCTCTCGGTCGCCAGCGTCGTGAGCATGTCGTCATCGAGCTCCACCCGGTTCACGGGTAGCTCGGACAGGCCATTGGCCGCGATGTACACGCGCCCCCGTCCGGGAGCATCGGAGTCCCGCAGGGTGATCCCGACACAATGACATCGGGTCACGCTCTGCACGCGCGAAAGAATCGCGTCCAGCACCTGCTCGAGCTCCGCGGACCCCAACAGCAGCTTGTCGATCTCCCCGAATGTCTCCAGCGCATGGAACTGCTCGTGCAGGCTGCTCGCACAACGATTGAGCTCCTCGATGAGCTGGCGCGGCTCGTCCGCGCCGCAAGGCAGGATCGGCTCGAAGCGCCGCAGGGCCAGCGAGGGCAGGCTCTCCTGCAACCTGCGCAAGGGCTGGCGATACCTGCGGCCCAGATACACGGTGGTTCCCCAGGTAGCCGCGAGCGCGAGGACGAGCACGAACGGCAGCATCTCCCAGATGGCGCTCGAGCGGGCGACGAGGGGCACATCGCGGCTGAATGCGACGACCGCCCACGGCACGGCAGTGATTCGCTCGTTGACCAGCGGTATGTGAGTGAGCACGCCGTGCCACTCGTTTCCTCCGCCCTGCCATGACAGGGAGCGCACCGCCGCACTGCGCTCACCGGCGAGGGAGATCTGCTCACCGAACATCTTGCCGAAGTCGCTCGGCACACTGCCGATGGCGTGCAGAATCTGCCCATCCGCGTCCACCACGGCCACGTACATCTGCACCGTCGTGGTCGCCGTCTCCTTCCAGATCCAGTCCGGCGCCAGCTCAAAGTACGCCAGCCGCGGGACACCGGCGGCGTTGACGGCGCGCGCCATGAAGATCGAGGTGAGCTGACCGTCGAGAGTGACGGGCATGAGCACCGTCTGCCCCGTCTCCAGCGCCAGCAGCTGTGCGGGGCTGGGACGCAGAGTCGTCTCGCCGCCCGCCAGCAAGCCATCGCGATCCACCACGACCACCGACTTGAAGGCGCGGGAGTTGGCGATCTCCTGCTTCAGCGAGGCGCCGTCATGACCGACGTCGCGGTCGGTCAATGTCTGGACGATGGTTTCGGCCGCGCTGAGCTTGGAGCGAAGAATGACCGAGTAGAGACTGCTCGTGCGCGAGTACCGCTGCTCGAGCGATGCGGAAGATGCGGACGCGACGTAGTAAGAGGCCACCATGGCGAACAGCACGACGGGCACGATGGCGCAAATCGCCAGCGCCACACTCATGGGCGTCGCAACCTTCCCGCGGATGCTCTGCAGCGTTCGCCCAAACGTGGGTGTCTTCGCGCTCGGCGCGCTCATGGGCGTCGTAGCCTTCCCGCCAATGCGGTGCTGCATTGGAGACCGTACCGTTCCCGCCAGTGACTTCGGCGTTGTCATTGCTTCCTGCGAAGAACTTCCCTGCTGCGCAATGTAGCGGCCGCCGCCGCCGGTTCTGTGAGCGGTCCGTCAAAACCTCGAAGCGAATTGTCCAGCTCTCGCTAGAGAAAGGGTACCAACCCGGTCACGATCCGCGCCGGCCGGCGAGCGCTTTGATTCCCGCGTAGGTGTAACGCTGCGGGCCGCGGCGGACGGAGCGGGTCGCTGCGACCATGGCCGCGGCCACCGTCCTGGCGGGAATGCCGCGATACTGGTCTCGGGTGCCGACCAGGAAGGGATTCACCAGGGGCATCGCCAGGCTCGCCGCCAGCTCCAGCGGGCGGGGATGCCTGCGCCACCCCAGCAGCATGCCGGGCTGAAGGATGTCCAGGGCCGGGAAGCCCACGGTGGCGAGGGCGGCTTCCATCTCGCCCTTGGTTCGCAGATAGAAGTTGCGCGACTGCGGGTTGGCGCCCACGGAGGACACCACGATGAAGCGCTGCGCCTGGGCAGCCTTGGCCGCCGCCGCGAAAGACAGGACGTAGTCGAAATCGACTTTGCGGAACTCCTGCTGTGAGCCCGCCTGGCGCAGGGTGGTCCCCAGGCAGCACAGGGCCACGTGGCAGGTGATCCCCTGGAGCTGGGATTGCAGCTTGTCGAACTGCACGATCCGGTTGGCGATACGAGGATGTTCGCGCCCCAGCGGGCGCCGGCTGATCGCAAAGATCCGCCCCACATCGGGAGCCTCGAGCAGGGCTTCCAGCAGGTAGCCACCCACGAAGCCGCTGGCGCCGGCGAGCAATGCCAGTTGCGCGGCGGCAGTGCCTTTGCCGCCGCCGGCGCCCCGGGAGTTCGCTTCGCCCCTGATCATGATCGGAACGCTCCCCTGGCCGGGAGGGTGCTGCGCCCCCCGGGGTGTTGTTTTCAGGAGAGCTTAGGGGGATGGCGAGGCGGCTACAAGGCTTGAGTCTGCAGCGGGGAGCCGCTTGCAGCGAGAACCGCTTTCGCTCATATGGGCTCGTAGCAACTGATACTGATCGTCTGGATCGACTGACCGGGCGCCACGGTGATGTCGCGCCGCACGTCGCGATAGCCGCTGCGAGTGCCGATGACCGTGTATTTGCCCGGCTTCAAGTCTATATCGCGATGCGCGAAGGTGCCGAACTGGCCGATGCTCTGGATGGCCACTTCGGTGGCATTGTCGGAGACCAGTGACAGGCGCACGGGCTTGTCGAAGTCCGGCAGCAGGATCTCCAGGCGCGCGATCTGGGAGCGCAACACCGGACCGGAGCTCATCTGCGATTCGGCAGTCTGCAGCAGCTCCCGCGCCCCTTCGCGTACCGCGGGCGACCCGAGCCTCTCGGGTCGATCGATGAGCGCCTGCAGCCGATTCGAAAGATCCGCCCGCGCTGCCGTGCGCGCCTTGCCTTGCTGCGCGAACTGTAGAGTCGGATCCTGCTGCAGAGCCTTGTCGTACTCCTGCATTGCCTCGCCCCAGCGCTCCTGGGCTTCCAGTCCTGCCGCGCGCTGGCGCAGCTCGGCATAGCCTCTGGCGGTCACGACCGCGCCGACGCGCTTCAGGCCCTCGGCAGCTTCCGCGCCACCGGGCTTGTAGCTGCGAGCTTTCTCGAATGAGTCACGCGCCTCGGTCAACCTTCCCGCGCCCAGCGCGGCAAACCCGGCGCCCACCGCCTTCGCATAGTTGTCATCACCAAAGGCGGCGTTGGCTCGCGCCAGCCCCTGCTTCGCACGCTCGTCGGCGGGATCGAGCGACAGAGCCTGGCTGTAGTCCTGGACTGCTCTTGCGAAGTTACGCGCCCGCTCCGCGTTCTCTCCGTCAGCCAGCAACGGCAGCACGCCACTCAAGCTGCGTACGCGCCGCATGCCGCCCGCAACCCGGATGTCGGTCGGGTCGATCCTTCGCGCCAGGTCAAATGCCTGCGTGGCTTGCTCGCTTTGGCCTGCCGCAAGGGCTTTTTGCCCCGCGTCCAGTTGGGCGGCGAGCGCCTGCGGGATCCGCCTTTCGACTTTGTCGAGCAGCTGGGAAGCGGCACTCAGTCGTACCTGCGCCAGCGACAGATCGCCGGCGTCACGGGCTCCGACTGCTTCCGCGGACAGCATTCGTGCGTCTGAGAACTCACGTCCATCCCAGATTCCGGCGCCGCGCTTGTCGAGCGAGGCCAGCCTGGAGTTGAAACTCGCCTGAGCCGCATTGAAGCTCTGCTGCGCAGTCTCGTTGCCACTCGAAGCGGGGGGCGCTGCGGTCGTGCTCGCCGCCGCGCCTGGTTTGGCCGTTGTGCTCGCCGTCGTGCCTGGCCCGGCCGTCGCCGCATTGCCACTCGCCGGCGCCGCATTGGCAGCGGGAGCCGGAATGCCGCCTCGGACGGTCGAGCCTGACGGGGCAGGCACGGTCGTGTTCGCTACGGACGGAGCTTGCGCTGTACCTGCCTGTACACCGGTCTCCGTGGTGGCAGGCAGTGTAGAAGGCTTCTGCGCCGTGGCGGAGGCGCCGGTGTTGAGGGGGAGGAGATCGGTCAGCTTGATCGGCATGAGCTCCGGCTCGTACCGGGGTCCCCAGTAGAAGACCGCACCC
>Ga0068855_100005722_pt1 | contig 15176 bp, 14 predicted proteins | sample KBSCornC52_FD_66592 | JGI IMG/M metagenome (GOLD analysis project Ga0068855, IMG submission 66592) | Corn rhizosphere microbial communities from Kellogg Biological Station, Michigan, USA - KBS Corn C5-2 | ecosystem: Host-associated > Plants > Roots > Rhizosphere > Soil ...
CAGTTTCTCGAAAGTCGCGCGCCCGCCGACCGCCTGCCAGAAGCTGCCCCCGACCGGCTCGCCGCCTGGGCCCATCCGCAGCGTGAGGTCGCTCATTTCGACGACCGCGGCGCTTGGGCCCTGGTCTTCGCGGCCGGCTTCGTCGCCGTCGCGGTCTGCGCTGTCGCCGGCTGCGCCTTCGGGATGCCGCGCTCGAAGGTGTTGAGCATGATCGAGTTGAGCGCGGGCAGCTTGACGCCGAGCGCGTCCAGCGCCGTCTTCAGCCGCGCACGGAGCTCGCGAGCCACGTCGTCCTTGCCGCCAGCCCGCGTCTTCACAACGAGCCGGATCACGATCGCCTCTGCCGAGATCGACTCGATGCCCCACACCTCGGGGCGCTCGAGGATCACCGGCTTCCAGCGCGCATCCTGCTGCATGGCGGTCGCCGTCTCGAGCATGGCGGCCTGCACCGCCTCGACATCGGCGTCGTAGGGCACGGCCAGATCGATGATCACGCGCGCCCAGCCCTGTGACAGGTTGCCCAGCCGCAGGATCTCGCCGTTGCGCACGTACCAGAGCGTGCCGTTCACGTCGCGCACCTGGGTGATCCGGATGCCGACCTGCTCGACCACGCCCGTCGCGAACCCGGTGTCGACGACATCGCCGACGCCGAGCTGGTCTTCGCCGACCATCGCCAGGCCGTTGAGCACGTCCTTCACGATGTTCTGAGCGCCGAAGCCGAGGCCCGCGCCGAGGGCCGCGGTGATCAGCGAGAAGGCTCCGCTCGCCGCGGGGGAGATGTTGGCGATGATCAGCACGATCGTGACGATCACGATCAACGTGGTGACGGCGCTGCTCAGAACCCCGCCGAGCGCCTTGGTGCGCTGCACGATCCGCACCGCTGCGACCGGCGAGGCGCGCGATTCGTCGCGATTCTGGATGCGCTTCGCCCCGTTGACCACCCGGCTCACCACTCGCCGGATCACGAACTGCAGGATCACCCGGATCACGAACGCCACCACCAGGATCAGCAGCACGCGCAGCGGTGCGCCCCACGCTCCGCTCAGGAACCCGTGCACCCAGTTCACGAAGTCGTTCCAGGTCACCGCGTCACCCCTGCGCGTCGCGCTTCTGCGCCACCAGCGCCCGCTCGACGCCCGCCAGGTTCTCGATCACGATGCGGCGCAGCGCCGGAATGCCGGGGTTCGCGTCGAGCCAGGCGTTCGTGGCATCCACCAGTTTCTGCGACACCAGTGCTCCCGGGTAGAACCAGGTGACGAAGGTCTCGGCGATCTTGTACGTACGGGTCTTCCACACCGTGGTGAGCGCGTCGAAGTACGGCGCGATCAGTCCGTCGAAGACCGACGGGTCGTTGACGTGCCCGTAGCCCACCCCGATGTTGCGCAGCACCAGGTTCGGGATCGTGGTGTCGTCGCGGGCGGATTCGAACGCGGCCGCCTTGCCCACGGCGGTCGGGATCGCCGCACGAGCGGAGGCGGCCGCCTGCTGACCCTTCGCCGTGTTGTCCTTCTCGAGAGCCGCCGCGATCTCGGCCTCGCCGGCCCGGCCGACCAGCACCAGGCCCTCGAGGAGCTCCCACGAGAGGTCGGAGTCGATCTCGAGCCCGGCCAGGGCGACCGAGCCATCGAGCAGTCCGCTCAGCGCGGCGCCGTGCTCGGGTGTCGAGGCGATCGCGGCGAAGAACTTCACGAACTGGAACTGCTCGTCGGATGCCGCGTCGGCATCCTGAGCCAGGCTCCACAGCCGATCGCCGACCTCGCGGATGGATGCTGCGCGCGTCTCGGGCGCGACGTACGCGTGCACGGTCTGAAGCAGTTGCGACAGCGTGAGGCGGATGGTCGTCGACTCCGACTCGGACGCGATGTGCTCGAGCACGAGCCGCACGTAGTCGCGGGGTGCGACCTCGGCGTCGCGCGTCATGTCCCACAGCGCGCCCCAGACCAGGGCGCGCGCGAGCGGGCTCTCGATCGACGAGAGCCGGGCCAGCGCGACCGGCAGGCTGGCGGCATCCAGGCGGATCTTGGCGTAGGTGAGGTCGTCGTCGTTCAGCAGCACGAGCTCTGGCCGCGTCCTGCCCACCAGGTCAGGCACCTCGGTCGAGCCGTCGGCGTCGATGTCGAGCTCGAGGCGATGGGTGCGCACCAGCTTGGCGCCGGCGTCGGAGCTGCCGTCCGCCGAGTCGTAGAACCCGATCGCGAGCCGGTGCGGACGCAGCGTCGGGTAGTCGGGCGCCGCCGTCTGCGAGATACGGAAGGCGGTGATCACGCCCGCGTCATCCGTCTCGATCTCGGGAGTCAGCGTGACGACGCCTGCGGTCTCGAGCCAGCTCGCGGCCCAGGCGCTGAGCTTGCGGCCGCTGGTGAGCTCGAGCTCGGCCAGCAGGTCGGTGAGCTCGGTGTTGCCGTACTCGTACTTCTGGAAGTAGTTGCCCACGCCGGCGAAGAACTCGTCGATGCCCACCCAGGCAGCCAGCTGCTTGAGCACCGAACCGCCCTTGGCGTAGGTGATGCCGTCGAAGTTGACCTGCACGTCTTCGAGGTCGTTGATCGTCGCGACGATCGGGTGCGTCGAGGGCAGCTGGTCCTGCTTGTACGCCCAGCTCTTCTCCATGGCCTGGAACGTGGTCCACGCCTCGGTCCACTCGGTGGCCTCTGCGGTGGCGATGGTCGATGCCCACTCGGCGAACGACTCGTTGAGCCACAGGTCGTTCCACCACTTCATGGTGACCAGGTCGCCGAACCACATGTGCGCCAACTCGTGCAGGATCGTGACGACCCGGCGCTCCTTGATGGCGTCAGTCACCTTCGAGCGGAACACGTAGGTCTCGAGGAAGGTGACGGCGCCCGCATTCTCCATGGCGCCCGCGTTGAACTCGGGGACGAAGAGCTGGTCGTACTTGGCGAACGGGTACGGGTAGCCGAACTTCTGCTCGTAGTAGGCGAAGCCCTTGCGGGTGATGTCGAACAGGTAGTCGCTGTCGAGGTAGCCGAACAGCGACTTGCGGGCGAACAGGCCGAGCGGGATGACGCGGCCGCTGGAGCTGGTGAGCTCGGAACGCGCCACCTGGTACGGGCCGGCGATGAGGGCGGTGATGTAGCTCGAGATGCGCGGAGTCGTCTCGAACGCCCAGGTGGCGGCGCCCTCCGACTTCTGGGTAGGAGTCTGCGTTGCCTCGGGTGTCGGCGAGTTGCTGATGACCTGCCACTCGGCCGGAGCCGTCACGGTGAACTGGAAGGTCGCCTTGAGGTCGGGCTGCTCGAAGACCGCGAAGACCCGGCGGCTGTCTGGCACCTCGAACTGCGAGTAGAGGTAGACCTCACCGTCGACCGGGTCGACGAAGCGGTGCAGGCCCTCGCCGGTGTTCGTGTACGCGAAGTCGGCCACCACAGTGACGGTGTTGTGCTCGACGAGCCCGTCAAGGGGGATGCGCAGGTTGTCGCCGGCCGTCGCGGAGGGGACGTCCGTGCCGTTCACCGTGACGGAGTGCACCCTCGCGGTGACCGCGTCGAGGAACGTCGTCGTTCCCCCCCGGGCGGTGAAGGTGACGGTGGTCGTCGAGCGGAAGGTCTCCGGCCCGGTCGTCAGGTCGAGGTCGATGACATAGGAGTCCACGGCGATGATCGCCTTGCGCTCCTGGGCTTCGAGTCGGGTGAGATTCTCTCCGGGCACGCGGCAACTCCTTCGGCTGCGACAGGGTGGAACGACGGATTGTGTCCGTCGTTCAGCCTAGCTAGCGCGAGTGCGCGACGCGTCAGCGTCGCGCCGCAGCAAACACCTGCTCGGGCATCGCGGCCATCGGGAGAGCAGCGCGAGCGTCAACCTCGTGAGCCCCGCGACCCAGGAACTCCTCCGCATCCTCGATCGCCGCGCGCAGCATCGCCACCAGCAGTGTGTCGGGATCCGCGATGCAGGCCTGGGCGATGCCGAGAGCGGCGGTGCGCACGATGGCTCCGCATCCCTGGCGTGCCAGATCGCCGGGGCGCGCGCGCCAGTCGGCGAGGTGCGCGCGGGCCCAGGCTGCGGCATCCGGAACTTCTGCGAGGGCGTTCTCGGCGTCGGCGTGCGGGCGGGGCCGGTTGATGCCGAGTTCGGCCAGGGCGTCGGTGGTGGCGATGATCCCGACCGCGAGCGCGCGCTGCCGTTCCATGCTGGCGACCGGCAGGGCCATCGTGGCGGCGCGAAGCGCGACGACAAGACCGAGGCGCAGCTCGTCTCCCCGCAGCCCGATCACCCGCGGGATGTCGCCGACCAGTTCGCCTCGGCGGCTGTCGTGAACGGTGTCGTTGACAGCGCGGGCGAGGGTGCCGAGCGTCGGATCGGTGCAGCTCGGGTGATCGCTCCAGCGCTCGCCCGCCAAGAAGGAGGCGAACTCCATGAAGCACGCGCCCGTGCGGGCCGAGCGGTGGCGCCCCGCGGAGAGAGTCGGAACCAGTTCGGGAACGGCAGTCACCCGAGTCTGATGGGCAATGTGCATGGTCGACCTCGCTTGGCTGATCGATGTCACTGGCGATGTCACTTCATCATCCTCCGGTGTGTCATCGGCGACAAGTAGGGTCGCCGCTATGGATGCCCGCGAACTCTTCCTCCAGTCCGACGCCGCACTCCGCTTGGTCGTCGACACCCTGACCCCGTCCGATCTCGAACGGGACGCTCCGGCGGAGTGGAACGTCGGCCACCGTTCCGCCTCGCTCACGCTGCGCGACATTGTGCTCCGCCACGCGTACGACGAGGCCTGGATTCCCGATCTGCTGGCGGGCCGCACGGTCGACGAGGTCGGCGACCGGTGGAAGCAGGTGCTCACGAGCGACGACCCGATCGGCACCTACGACGCCATCCACGATGCGGCGACCGACGCGATGTCCGCCCCCGACCTCGACCAGGGGATGACGCTGCACTTCAGCTACGGCGACTATCCCTTTCGTGAGGGGATCCTTCACCCCACCTCGTACCGCGCCTTCCAGGCGTGGCAGATCGCGCGGCTGGTCGGGTCGCCGTTCCACTTCTCACCGGGTCTGATCGCCGGGCTGAACGAATTGCTGCTCCCGATCGTGCCCATGCTGCGCGGCTTCGGCGTGTTCCCACCCGAGCAGCAGCCGCCCGCCGCAGCCGACGACGAGACTCGGCTGCTGTGCGCGGTCGGCTACTGGCACGAATAGCCTGGGAGCATGCGCGTCCACATCGGCACCGATCACGCCGGCCTCGACTTCAGCCAGCACCTGCAGCAGCACCTGCGCGAGGCGGGCCATGAGGTCATCGACCACGGTCCCAAGACCCTCGACCCGCTCGACGACTACCCGAGCTTCTGCATCAACACCGCGCTCGCCGTCGTGCGGGATCAGGCGGCCGGCATCCAGACCCTCGGCGTCGTGTTCGGCGGCTCGGGCAACGGCGAGCAGATCGCGGCCAACAAGGTGAAGGGCGCGCGCGCCGCCCTGGTCTGGAACCACGACACCGCGTTGTTGGCCCGCCAGCACAACGACGCCAACCTGATCGCGATCGGGGCGCGGCAGCATTCGCTCGAGGTGGCCATCGCGCTGATCGACGCGTTCCTGGCCGAACCGTTCAGCGGCGAGGAGCGGCACGCGCGCAGGATCGCCCAGCTGGCCGAGTTCGAGACCACCGGCAAGATCGCCGGGCACGAGATCGACGACTAGGAGGTCACGTCGTGCCCGAGGGCCACTCCGTCCACCGCATCGCTCGGCAGTTCGAGCGCCACTTCGAGCACACGCCGGTGAGCGTGACCTCGCCGCAGGGTCGTTTTGCGGCCGGAGCCGCCCAGCTCGACGGCCACGAGATCGTGCGCTCCGAGGCGGTCGGCAAGCAGATGTTCCTCGAGTTCGACCATGGCCTGTGGCTGCGGGTGCACCTGGGCATCTATGGCGCGTGGGATTTCGCGGGCGACATCACGGTCGACGCGACCACGGCATCCGCCAACGGCCGCATGGGCCAGACCAACATGCGCGGCACAGACCTCGCCGCGCACGAGGACTCTCTCCATTCGATGGGCGCCCCGCGACTGACGCGGCTGCGCATGAGCGAGCAGGAGAAGCTCGAAGACGACATCGAGAGCTTTCCGCCCGAGCCGATCGGTGCGGTGCGGGTGCGGCTGCTGACCGGCACCGCCGTGGCAGATCTGCGCGGACCGACCGCGTGCGAGGTGCAGACCCCCGAGCAGGTGGATGCCACGATCGCCAAGCTCGGCCCCGACCCGCTGGTCGGCGACCCGGCCGTGGGCGAAGAGCGGTTCGCGTCGGTCGTGCGCAAGAAGCCGACCCCGATCGCGCTGCTGCTGATGGATCAGGCGGTGGTGAGCGGCATCGGCAACGTCTACCGTGCGGAACTGCTGTTCCGCGCGCGGCAGAATCCGTTCACGCCCGGCAAGGAGGTGCGAGAGGAGGTCGTGCGCGAGCTCTGGCGCGACTGGGTGAAGCTGCTGAACATCGGGGTGCAGACCGGCCAGATGCTGACCATGGACGACCTCTCGCCCGATGACTACCAGCGCGCGCTGGCCTCGCGCGCCGACCGGCACTGGGTCTATCACCGCACCGGTGAGCCCTGCCGGGTCTGCGGAACGCCGATCATGATGCAGGAGCTGGGCGGTCGCAAGCTCTACTGGTGCCCGGTCGATCAGGCGTGACGGGACGGCCCTGATGCGCAAGACGCCGCACTTCACCACGACCGATGTCGAGGTGGTCAGACGCCTGATCCGCGAGAACCCGTGGACGACCTACGTGTCGAACACCTCGAACGGCCTGGTGGCTTCGCACTACGCGACGCTGCTGGAAGAGCCGGGCCCCGACGACGATCCCGCCGGCATCTCGATCGTCACCCACTTCGGCCGTCCGGACGAGCTGCTGCACGAGCTCGGGCAGCACGAGATGCTCGTGATCGTTCAGGGTCCGCATGGCTACGTCTCACCCGGCTGGTATGCAGAGGGCGACTTCATCCCCACCTGGAACCACGTCACGGCGCACCTGTACGGCACGCCCGAGATCTTGTCGGATGACGAGAACTTCGAGATCCTGCAGCGGCTGGTCGACCATTTCGAGGCGCCGATGCCGCAGCCGGTCTCACTCGACTACGACGAGGAGAAGGCGCGGCGGATCGCCAAGGGGACGGTCGGGCTTCGCATCCGGGTCGGCCGCATCGATGCCCGGCTCAAGCTCAGCCAGAACAAGTCGGCCGAGGTGCGCGCCACGATCATCGACGCGCTGCGCGGGAGCGGAGCGTACGCGCACCCGGGCGTCGCCGCTGAGATGGAGCGGGTCGAGAGGGAGCGGCTCGAGAGGGAGCGGCTCGAGCCGCACCCATGAGCACCCTGCTGCGCAACGCTCGCCGGTACGACGGAACGGTCGTCGACCTCTTGATCGAAGACGGGCTGCTGAGTTGGTCGAGCAGCGAGCCGCAGTCCCGCGTATCGAGACCGGTCGACGAGCAACTCGACCTCGACGGCCGCTGGGTCGGCCCCGGGTTGTGGGATTCGCACGTCCACTTCGGCCAGTGGAGCCTGGTGTCGCGCCGACTCGACGTGAGCAGTGCGCGGTCGGCGGCCGAGACGGCCGCCCTCGTGCGCGACGAGGTGGCGAAGCATCCGCCCGAGCCGGGTGCCGTTCTGATCGGCCAAGGCTTTCGCGATGGGCTCTGGCCCGACGAGCCGACGCCCGAGCTGCTCGACATCGGCGACGTCCCGGTCGCCCTGGTCAGTGGAGACGTGCACTGCATGTGGACGAACGCGGCCGCCCTGCGATTGCTGGGCCTGCCGCCTCACGCTTGGCTGCTGCGCGAGAAGGATGCCTTCGATCTCAACGTCCGGTTGAGCGCCGTGCCCGACGCTCGACTCGATGGATGGGCGCTCGAGGCCGCCGCGACCGCGGCATCTCGGGGAGTGGTCGGGGTCGTCGATCTCGAGATGAGCGGGGCGGTCGCCTCGTGGCAGCGCCGGTTCGGCGCCGGATTCCGCGGGCTGCGGGTGCGGGCCGGCGTCTACCCGGACGACCTGGATGCCGTGGCCGCGGCCGGCGTCCGTACCGGCCTAGTGGTGCCCGAGACGGACGGACTCCTGGTGGGCGGCCCCTTCAAGCTCTTCACCGACGGCTCGCTCAACACGCGCACGGCCTGGTGCTACGACGAGTACCCGGGGATGTCGGGCCCGGATGCTGCCGGCCTCGCCATCCATCCCGGCGACGAGTTGCTCGGCCTCGCGCGGGCCGCGGTGGCCCGGGGGTTCCTGCCCACCATCCACGCCATCGGCGATCGCGCGACGACGCTCGCGCTCGACGCCTTCGAGGCCATCGGCCCTCTGCCGGCCGACCTCGCGCGGATCGGCGGAAGCATCGAGCACGCCCAGCTCATCGCGGCGGCCGACCTGCCGCGGTTCGCAGCCCTGAACGTGCGGGCCAGCGTGCAGCCGGAGCACGCCATGGATGACCGCGACGTCGCCGATCACTTCTGGGCGGGCCGCACGGGCCGGGCGTTCGCCTACCGCGCGCTGTGGCAGGCGGGCGCGGAACTCGCGCTCGGCTCCGACGCGCCGGTCGCCCCGCTGGATCCCTGGGTCACGATCTCGGCGGCGGTGTCGCGCAGCCGCAATGGCCGGGAGCCGTGGCATTCCGAGCAGGCGCTGCCGATCGACGCGGCTCTGCGCTCGTCATGGGGAGGCGTGCCCGACCTCGCCGTCGGCGGCCCCGCCGACCTCGTGGTCACCGAACGCAACCCGGTCGAGGCCGACGGCGAACAGCTGCGCCAGATGCCCGTGCACGCGACCATGGTCGCGGGGGAGTGGACCTACCGGGGCTGAGAACCCGGCAGGTCCGCGAGTCGGTTGCTTACGCGACCGAGACGGACTGGCCGCCCCACGACTGGAACTCGGCGCGGTTCTCTTGCACGTGGTTGGTCCAACCGATGCCGTTCCACCAGCGGAGCTGGGGCATGCCAAGCGGGTCGTTGTACCAGCCGGCGGGTGCGGCCGAGGACGTCGGGGTGACGACGGTGCTGCTGTTCATGGGGGAACTCCTGCTGAGAGAGATGAGCCGCTGAGGGGGATTCGGGTTTCGGCTCGCGCTCAGAGTAGTACCCCCCGTCCGCGGGGCGCGAGTCCCCCATCTGGGGGACGTTGACGGCCCTGGCGAAATCGACGCCGCCGGTCGGCGTGTCGCGTCGCGCGGTACTGCGCATCACGCACTAGTGTGGCGTGCGTTGGACGGCTATCGACAGACCGGGAAGGAGTCAGATGGATACCACGCAACTGCTCAAGGGGGTGCTCGACGTCGCCGTGCTCGCCGCCATCCAGGACGAGGACGGCTACGGCTACGACGTCGTCCGCCGCCTGCGCGCGGCTGGGCTCGACGAGGTAGGGGACGCCTCGGTGTACGGAACCCTGCGCCGCCTCTACAGCGCGGGCGCTCTCACCAGCTACGTCGTGCCGTCTGAGGATGGCCCCCACCGCAAGTACTACGGAATCAATGCCCAGGGGCAATCCATGCTCCGCGAGCAGCGAGACGACTGGACATCCTTCGCCACCACCATGAGCAGGCTGCTCGCGCCGAAGCCCGCCACTGAAGCCCTGCGCGCCAAGTCGGCTCGCACCACCCCCGCACCCGTCCGCACGATCGGAGAGAAATAGATGTCCACCTCAACCCTGGCCTCGCCCGCTGTCGCGGACTTCGCTGCCGCCGTTCGCGCCGCCCTCTCCGACCTGGCGCCCGACGAGATCGATGAACTCACCGACGGTCTGGAGGCGGATCTCACCGACCGCCTGTCCGAGACCGATGTCTCCGAGTCCGACGCCGCGGACCTCGGCGACCCGAGCGCCTACGCCGAGGAACTTCGCGCGGCGGCCGGGCTCCCGCATCGGCCGGCGGCTCGCGCCGGCTTCGCCGCCGAGTTCGCCGAACTGCGGCACGCTCCGATGATCATCGCAACGGCCTTCCGTGAGTTCGGTGCCGCGCATCCGATCCTCGGACGCGTGCGCGCCTTCTCTGCCGCGCTGCGCCCGCTCTGGTGGGTGTTCCGCGCCGCCGTCGTCACCGCGCTGATCGTGAACACGGTCCGACCCGGCTGGTGGCAGCCCATCAACGGTCTCACCGTGGTGATCGGGATCGCGGCGCTCGTGGTCAGCGTCCAGTTCGGGCGCGGTCGATGGTTGCCATTCGCCTGGATGCGCGGGCTCCTGCTGGCGGTCAACGTCATCCTGGCGATCTGCGCCCCCTTCATCGTGGTCGGGGTCGCGACCGCCGTGAACAACGACTGGTACTCGGCGACCTACGCCGACCAATCGAGCGGCGACATGTCCGGCACGGGGCTGCTCGAAAACGGCAGCCCGGTCGCCAACATCTTCGCCTACGACGCCCAGGGCAATCCGCTCACCCACGTGCAGCTGTTCGATCAGGATGGCAAGCCGCTCAACATCGCGGGCGACCCGGCCGCGGCATACTCCGACCTGCAGGGCAATGGGCTGCTGACCGTGCCCGACACCGAAGTGCCGGGTCGCCTGGGCTGGAACGTCTTCCCGCTGGATCAGGTGAAAGACACCGCCATCGCCGACGACGGGACGTCGATCAGGTCGTCGGCGCACCGGATCGCGGCCGAGCCGCCGTTCGCCACGGCGAAAGCGCTCGCCGGTACCGAGGGCGCGAACCCGACGGCAGCACCGACCCCTTCGGCAGCACCGACGCCGTGACACAGGGATGCCGCGACTTAGGGCACCGCGACACAGGGCGCCGCGACTCAGAACGCTGGGCGTCAGAGCGCCCAGGGGTCCGCTTCGCTGCGCCACCAGCCGTCGAACGGAGTCACCGGCGCCGCGCGCTTGTGCTCCGTCGCGAGGTAGCGGGATTCGATGGCCGATGCCACGGCATCCGCAACCTCGTGACCCTCGAGGTAGTCGTCGATGTCGCGATAGCTGAGACCGAGGTTCGCCTCGTCGGTCTGCCCCGGGTTCTCGTCGAGCAGGTCGGCGGTGGGAGCCTTCAGGTAGAGCCGTTCCGGCGCGCCGAGGTGCTCGAGCAGCGCGCGGCCCTGACGCTTGGTCAGGCCGCTGAGGGGCAGGATGTCGGCTCCGCCGTCTCCGAACTTGGTGAAGAACCCGGTGACGGCCTCGGCCGCGTGATCGGTGCCGACCACCAGCATCCGGTGCTGACCGGCGATCGCATACTGGGCGATCATGCGGGCACGAGCCTTCACGTTGCCCTTCGTGAAGTCGAGCATCGGCTCGTCGAACCGATCGCCGTATTCGGCCTGGAATCCGTCGACGGCGCGCTTGATGTCGAAGGTCACCGCCTCGGAGGGCTGGATGAAGCTCAGCGCGAGTTGCGCGTCGTCTTCGTCGGCCTGCACCGCGTAAGGCAGCCGCACGGCGATGAACTGGGGCGTCCGCGACGCGCCGGCTCCGGATGCTGCCAACCGCTCGACGGCGAGCTGGCAGAGTCGCCCGGCCAGCGATGAATCCTGGCCGCCGCTGATTCCGAGGACGAGACCGGAAGCGCCGGTCGCGGTGAGATAGTCCACCAGGAACCCGACCCGGCGTTCGATCTCGGTCGCCGGGTCGATGGTGGCCTGCACGTTCAAGGTGGCGATGATCTTCGCTTGAGCGGGACGCATGCCTCAACGGTATCGAGAGACGGCGGGATCCTGCCCCCAGTAGGGGTGAGATTCCGTCGGAATCGCGACATCCCGCCCCGTGGGGCCGCTAGCGTTTCGTTCCGGGGTGCAACGAGACGGGGGTGGAGCGATCGTGAGCGACTCGACGGCTCTCACCGTGCCGCCGGCGGGCTGGTATCCGGATCGGAACGAAGCCAATGTGCTGCGTTGGTGGGACGGCCAGCAGTGGACGGATCAGACGAAGGCGGCTGCCCCGGCGGCGGCCGCGTTCGAGCAGCCGGTTTCGGCAGCGGCGTTCGGATTCGTGCCGCCCGAGCAGAACCCGGTGGCGCAGAGCGCGCAGTATTCGAGCGCACAGTACTCGAGCGCGCAGACCCCGGTCGCGCAGGCCGCGCAGTACTCGGCCGCACAGACCCCGGTTGCGCAGACCGCGCAGTATTCGGCCGCGCAGAACCCCGCGACTCAGGCCGGCCTCATCCCTCCGGGCTGGTATCCCGACAATGCCGATCCCGCGCTCCAACGCTGGTGGGACGGCACGCGATGGACCACCCACACGGCTGCCGCGGTGCCCGGTGGACCGCAGGACCTCGGGCGCGGCTACGGCGTCGGCGCCGAGCCCGTCTCGTCTGCGAACAACACCATGGCGACCCTGTCGCTGATCATCTCGATCGTCAGCTTCGCCGGCTTGTTCCTGGTGGAACTCCTCCCCCTGGCCATCGCCGGCATCATCATCGGCATCGTTGCCCTCCGACGCGCTCGGAGGTTTGCCACGAACAGCCGTCGGCGCGGCCAGGCGATCGCCGGCATCATCGTGGGGGCCGTGAGCCTCGTCATGACGATCCTGCTCACGGTCGCCGCGATCTTCGTCTATCAGCAGGTGCACCGCCCTGACCTCTCTCAAACCGGCACCCAGCAGTCGAGCCCGCAGACCGGAGGCGGGTCGGCCGGCCACACGGGCGGCGTGTACTTCCCGTCGACGATCGCCGAGTTGAAGCAGGAGATCGCCACATCGGTCACCCGACAGGATTCGGTCGACGTGAAGACCGTCACGTGCGATGCCGCGGCGTCGATGGTGTCGGGATCGACGTTCGATTGCGGGGTGCAGGTCGTAGATGGCCGCTGGACAGCGATCCGGGTGAACATCATGAACTCCACGGGATCCGGCATGGCCTACGACCTGGGATTCGGACCGCTCCTCGCGGCCGATGCAGCCTCCACCCCTCTTCAGTACACGCTCGACCAGATCACGCAGGAGTTGACGACGAACCTGGCGCAGGCGTGGGGGTCTTCCGTCTCGAGGGTGTCCTGCGACCCGACGGCGTCGACGGCGCAGGGGGCGACGTTTCGCTGCACGGTCGACCTCGCAGACGGTCGCGCCGGTGATGTCCTGATCACGATGACCCCGCCAGACGGATACGACCTCAGCGTGATCCGGGCGCCGGCGGGTTCGGGCGGGGCAAGCGGGACAGACGGCGCAGACGGGTCGAGCGGATCCGGCTCGAACGGCTCGACCGATCCCAACCCGGATCTTTCGAACTCCTGAGCCGGGGGTTACCCCCACCCGCTGGAGTCGGTCTGCCGGATGCCGCGTGGCATCGATCGTCGCCACGCTGGGATCCATGAACGCGACAATGGACTCTGCCATGACCACCCCGCCCGCGCCGCAGCACGACCGCCCGCTCTACGCGCGCCTGTGGGCCGGCGTTCCCCGTGAGCTCGGGTACCTCTTCATCGCCTTCCCGTTGGCGACCGTCGCGTTCGGCGTCACTTTGGCCCTGTTCAACGCCGGCATCGGCACTCTCATCACCTTCTTCATCGGGTTGATCCTGCTCATTGCCGGGCTCTACGTCGCGCGCGGCTTCGGCACGCTCGAACTGGCCCTGCTGCGTTGGGCCGGGCGGCCCGAGGTGACGGCCCCTGACTGGCAGGACTCCCGGGCTCGCAGCGGCTTCTTCGGCTGGCTGCGGGGTGTGCTCGGCAACGGGCACTACTGGCTGTATCTGCTCTGGGCCGGCCTGATCGACTTCGTCGTGGCGACGGTCAGCTGGTCGATCATGATCAGCTGGGTGGCGACGGCTCTCGGCGGCGTGACCTACTGGTTCTGGCAGATCTTCCTCCCGCATCCGAGCAACCAGGTCTTCCCGGTGCAGTGGCTGCTCGTGCACATCGGGTTCCCCGCGGGCAACACCGACCCGCGGATCGTCGACACCGTCGGCTACCTGATCGTCGGCGTCATCTTCCTGGCAACGCTGCCCTTCGTGACGCGCGGCCTGGTGTCGCTGCACTGGCTGGTCGCCAAGGGGATGCTCGGCGCATTCCGCAGCGAAGCGCTCAGCCGCCAGGTCGCCACCCTGTCGTCGTCGCGCACCGCCGCCGTCGCGGCCGAAGGCACGGCGCTGCGTCGGCTCGAGCGCGACATCCACGACGGGCCGCAGCAGCGCCTGGTGCGGTTGCAGATGGATCTGGCCGCCGCCGAGCGCCAACTGGATGCCGATCCCGCCGCCGCGCGCACCCTGCTGAGCGAGGCGATGCAGCAGTCGAAGGATGCGCTCGACGAGCTGCGTGCCCTCTCCCGCGGATTCGCTCCGCCCCTACTGCTCGACCGAGGTCTCGTGGCCGCACTGGATTCGATGGCCAGCCGGTCGAGCATCCCGGTGAAGTTCGTCGCCGAGGTGCCCGAGGGCACAGAACTGCCGGCCGAACTCGAACGCAATGCGTACTTCATCGCCGCGGAAGCGGTGACGAATGCCGAGAAGCACTCGGGCGCCAAGAACGTGACCATGCGGGTCTGGGTTCGGCACGAGCCGGATGCCGGTGGCAGCTGGCTCGATCTGACCGTCTCTGACGACGGGATCGGTGGTGCCGAAGCCACGGCCGGCCACGGGATCGCCGGGCTCGAGGAGCGCGTGCACGGCTTGGGCGGAACTCTCTCGGTGAGCAGTCCTGTTGGAGGGCCGACCGTCGTGATGGCTCAGTTGCCGTTCGGAGACCCCGCTCCGGCAGCGTCGGCGTCTGGCACGGCGACAGCGCGGCGCACGAAAGCCTCGACCGCAAACCCCGCGGCTGAACCCGGGGCTGAACCCGCGGCTGGCCCGGCGACTGGCCCGACTGGCCCCGCGACTGGCCCCGCGACTGCTTCGACGGCGTCGTCCGCACCGGGCAAGCCCGCCGCCTCGCGCAAGCCCGCCGAGGGCAAGCCCGCGGCCTCGCGCAAGCCGGCCGCCCCGGACGCCCAGCCGAAGCCGCGCATCTAGCCGAAGCCGCGCACCTAGCCGAGGCGGTTCGCAGGCTGCACTGCCCTCGCTCGAGTGCGCCGATGCACGGGGTTCTTCGGTGTCAGTGTGATGGGTGCGCGGTGGAGTGTGTCGCCGGGTGGGGGGAGAAGTTCGTAGCGCGTCCCGGCGCGTTGAACCTTCCAGCGGTTGTTGTGGATCATGAGGTGGTGGTGACGGCACAGGAGGATGCCGTCTTCGATGTCGGTGGTGCCGTGGTCGCGTGCCCATTCGTTGATGTGGTGGGCTTCTGTCCAGGAGGGTGGTCGGTCGCAGCCGGGGTGGGCGCACCCTCCCCAGATGGCG
>Ga0068855_100005726_pt1 | contig 15172 bp, 9 predicted proteins | sample KBSCornC52_FD_66592 | JGI IMG/M metagenome (GOLD analysis project Ga0068855, IMG submission 66592) | Corn rhizosphere microbial communities from Kellogg Biological Station, Michigan, USA - KBS Corn C5-2 | ecosystem: Host-associated > Plants > Roots > Rhizosphere > Soil ...
GACCCACGTGCGACGCAGCAGGGAAGTCAGTAAATGAAGGGGATTCCAGGACATAAGGCTCACGCGCCTTTATCGGCCCAAGGCCTAAGTCCTTGATGCGATGCGGCCCCCAGAATCGCAGGGTGAACTGAGTCGCGCGTCACGCTTCTTCGATCAGCCCCCTCAGGGTGAGCTATGCGCTGCGCCCGGGTCGCCGTCTTGGCCGCCGAGAAGCCCCTCGTTCGGCGCTGTTGCGCGAAGACGCTGGACGTGCGCCGGCTGGGCGAACCCTTGCAATCATTCGCTTGACCGCGGCGTTGGCATGCACGAACGTGAAGGATATCCCGCTCGCGAGAATGTCAGCGGTGCTACCGATCGAGATTGCCCGGCACCGCGGGCTCAGGCTCCTGTTTGCGCGCACGGCCGCGCATCCACACCCCTATCTTGTCGCTCCATACGAAGAACAGCGGAATGAACAGCACGGCGATGAAAGTCGCCGCCAGCATGCCGCCGATCACGCCGGTGCCGATGGAGTGACGGCTGGCAGCGCCCGCTCCGGTGCTCACGGCAAGAGGCAACACGCCCAGCACGAAGGCAAGCGAAGTCATCACGATCGGACGGAAGCGCAGGCGCGCGGCCTCGATGGCTGACTCGGTCAGATTCTTGCCGTCACGGTGCATGTGCGCCGCGAACTCCACGATCAAGATCGCGTTCTTCGCGGCCAGTCCCACCAGGGTCACCAGTCCGATCTGCAGATACAGATCCGCATAGATACCGCGCAACCACACTGCCAGGTAGGCGCCGAACACAGCGAAGGGCACGGCGAGAATCACCGCGAACGGCAGTGTCAGGCGCTCGTACTGCGCGGCCAGGATCAGGAATACCATGAGCACGGCGAGCGCAAACAGCGCCACGGTGTTCTGGCCGCTGGTCTTCTCCTGGAACGACTCGCCCGACCAGGCGAGCTGGTACCCGTCCGGCAAGGTCTGCGCGGCCACTTCCTCCATCGCGGCCAGTGCCTGCCCGGAGCTGTATCCGGGAGCGGGCCCACCGAAGAGGCGCGCGGCGGGAAACAGGTCGAAGCGCTCCACGACGTCGGGTCCGGTCGTTTCCGCGACCTGCGCGATGGCCGTCAGCGGGATCATGGTGCCGTTGGAGGAACGCACGTACACGTCCCGCAGATCCTCCGGGTGGGCACGAAACCTCCCCTCCGACTGCAGCTGCACACGGTAGACGCGCCCGTCGCGGTTGAAATCATTGACATAGAAAGCGCCGAAGGTGCTCTGCAGCGTCGTGTTGACGTCATCCATGCTGAGGCCGAGCAGCTTCGCCTTCTCCACATCCAACGTCACCTGTACGCGCGGTACCTGGGCCGAATACGAGGTGCCCACACCCAGGAGCTCCTTGCGCTTGGCCGCGGCCGCAATCAGTTTCTGCGTGGCCACCTCGAGCTTCGCGTAATCGTTGCCCTCGCGCGCCTGCACGAATCCCTCGAAGCCGCCGGTGTTGGAAATGCCGGGGATCGGCGGCGGGGAGATCGAGAAGACCGACCCGTCCTTGATCCGGGCCCCCGCCGCCGTCATGGCGCCGGCCATGGCATCCGCGGACAGGGCGCGGCCTTTGCGCTGCGACCAATCCTTCAGGATCACGAAGCTCACCCCGGCATTGGTGCGCGTAGCGTTCGTCAGCACATCGAAGCCGCTGATCGTGAAGTCGTCCTGGTACGCCGGCTGCCCGAAGCTCGACTTGCCCAGTTGCTCGAGCACCGCTTCAGTGCGCTTGATCGAAGCTGCCGGGGGAAGCGCAGCGATGGAGATGACGTACCCCTGATCCTCCTCCGGAGCCAGCGCAGTGGGCACGGTGCTCGATATGCGCCACGTCATGAGCAGCATCACGCCAATGACGACGGCGGCCACCGCCCCATGACGGATCACCCAGGCCACTCCGTTGGCGTACTTGCCGGTGAGCGTGGCGAACCCGCGATCGAAGTAGCGCAACAACCCCTTGGGCTCGATCGCCCCCGCCCGCAGGAATCGCGCGCACATGGCCGGAGTCAACGTCAGAGCCACGAACCCCGAGATCGACACGGAGACGGCGATGGTGATCGCGAACTGGCGGTACATCTCCCCGACCAGTCCGCCCAGGAACGCAACGGGAATGAACACCGCGTTCAGGACCAGAACGATGGCAATGACGGGCCGGCTCACCTCTGCCATGGCACGGCGCGTCGCCTCCCGGGAATCGACGTGCTCGTGGCGCATGTGCCGCTCCACGTTCTCGAGCACCACGATGGCATCGTCCACGACGATGCCGATCGCCAGGATCATGCCGAACAGGGTGAGCGAGTTGATCGAGAATCCCAGCAGGTACATCCCCGCGAACGTGCCGGTCAGGGAGACAGGCACGGCCAGGGTGGGGATCAGCGTGGCCCGCAGGTTGTGCAGGAACAGCCACACGACCAGGAACACGAGCACCATCGCCTCGATGAAGGTGACCGTGACCTCATGCATCGACACGCGCACGTACTCGCTGGTGTCGTACGGAATGGCCCAGGCGAGCCCCGCGGGAAACTTCGCGCCCAGCTCGGCCATGCGCTTGTGCACGGCGGTGGCCACCTGGAGAGCATTGGCGCGCGGCGTCAGCGAGATTGCGGCACCGACGGTCGGGCGGCCCTTGCGGAAGAGTGTGAATTGATAGTCGCGTGCTCCCAGCTCCACGCGCGCCACATCCCCCAGGCGCACGATCTCGCCGTTGGCGGCGGTCTTGAGCACGATTTTCTCGAACTGCGCGGGGTCGGACAGCCGCCCCTGGGTCGATACGCTCAGCGTCAGATCGACACGCTGTTGCATCGGCTCATCCCCGAGCCGGCCCGCGGCCGACTGCGTGTTCTGCTCCCGGATCGCCGTGGCGACGTTGTCGGGAGTCAGGCCGTATTGCGCCAGACGGTCCGGGCGCAACCAGACCCGGATCGAGTAGTCGCGCCCGCCGAACACCTGGATGTTGCCGACACCTGGAATGCGGCGCAGCTCGTCGATGACGTTGGTGGTCGCGTAATTGGAGACGAACAGCGAGTCATAGCGCCCATCAGGTGAATCCAGGGTCACCACTTCCATGATGTTGGGCAACGCCTTGGCGACCGTCACGCCCTGGCGACGCACCTCCTCCGGCAGGAGCTGCACTGCGCTCTGTACGAGGTTCTGCGTGTTGATCACCGCGAGCTCCGGGTCGGTGCCGACCGCGAAGGTGATCGAGATGGTCAGGGTGCCGCTGGAAGAGCTTGCCGAGCGCATGTAGAGCATGCCCTCGACGCCATTGAGCGCATCTTCGAGTGGCGTCGCGACGGTTTCCGCGATCACATCCGCGCTCGCGCCCGGATAGACGGTGGAAACGGCAACCGTCGGCGGCGCGATATCCGGATACATCGCCACGGGCAGCGAATGAAACGCCGCCACGCCCGCGATGACGATGAAGGCCGACACGACCGTTGCGAACAACGGCCTGTCGATGAAGAAGTTGGAGATCACGAGGGGGCTTTCCCGTCGCCGTCGCCGGCCTGGGTCTCATCCTCATCGAGGCTCACCGGCACCGTCTTGACCACCGCGCCGGGCTGGACCTTGAGGATTCCGTCCACCACTACGCGATCGCCGGCGGCGAGCCCCTTGGTGACCGCCACGTTGTTGGCAGCACTGGTCCCGAGCGTGACGGGACGCACTGCCGCCTTCTGATCGGCTCCGACGACCCACACGTAGGTACCCTGCACACCGTGCATCACTGCGCGCTTCGGAATGACCAGCGTTCCAGCAAGAGTGACGCCCTGTACGATGGCGCGCACCACCTGCCCGGGAATCAGGCTCCCCTTGGAGTTGTCGATGACGGCGCGGACATCCACCGTCCCGGTATCATCGCCGACACTCGGCGCGATGAATTCGATCTTCGCGTTGTCGCCGAGGGTGCGACCGCCGATGTCGGCGATCCTCACCGTCACGGCCTTGGCCTCGGGGCCGGCGAGCGCCGCCCGCAGACCGTCGGCCTCGCTGTCGGGCACCGAGAAGTCCACGAAGAGCTGATCCGTCTGAACGATACGCGTCAGCAGGCTCGAATCGCTCCCCGCCGTCACCAGGCTGCCCTCCGAGCGCGCCTCGCGACTGGTGAGTCCGCTGATGGGTGCGCGCACCTCCGTATACGAGAGATCCAACTCCGCCTTGCGCAAAGCAGCCTGCGCGCCTGCCACGGAAGCCTCCGCGCTCTCGAACGTCGCGAGAGCGGTGTCGCGGTCGTGCATACTGGCCAGCTTCTGGTCGTATATCTGCAGAATCCGGTCGCGTTCGCGGCGCGCCTGCGACAGGTTCGCCTGCTGGACCGCCAGATCCGCTCGCGCACGGGCCGCGTCCGCGGCGAAAGTTGCCGGATCGATACGGAACAGCAGGTCGTTGGCGCGGACGCGGGCACCGTCACGGTACGCCTTCTTCAGCAGGATGCCCGATACCTGCGCGCGCACCTCGATCTCGCGGATGCCGCGTAGCTGCGCAGCGTGCTCCAGGGAGAGTTGCATCGCGCCCGGACGGATCTCCAGCGCGTTGACTTCCGCCGGGGGGAAGGCAGGCGGCGGTGCCGATTGCGCGCAAGCCCCAAGCAGGGCACCGCAGCCCGCCACCAGGAGGAATCTGCCGATCCGAATGGAGAGTGCAGTCATCGCGTAACTCACTGATCCCTAAGAACCCATGGTGCAGCGCCACTCTCGAGGGGGCAACCCCACGAGCAACTTGGCGCCGTGTGTACTCGCCGTCGCCCGGGAAGGCAATGCCGATTAAGAGGTAGGCGAGAAAGTCACCGCTCCCGCGCCGGGCGGGCGAGGCGCCTCGCCCCTGATCAACGCGTAAGCACCAGGACTCTGCGGCCCGCGCGCAGCGCATCCGACCGAACCTGCAGACCGGCGGTCGCGGCGCGCGCGACGATGCGCGCCGCCGACAAGCGCAGCTTCGGGTAGCTGCTCTTGATGACTCGCCACTTCCCGTCCGCCCACTCGTGAACCACGTCGGTCACCCAGACGCACTCGGGCTCGAAATGCAACACGCACTGCATGATGCGATCGCGCTCGGCGCGCAGTGTCAGAACGGCATCCTGCCCGCTCAGCTCCCTGGGCTGCTCGCGAAACTCCAGGATCAGCAGCCCCGCGGGCGCTAGCAGCCGCGCGAGATCGTCGATCAGCTCGTCCACCGCGTACAGGCTGCGCAGATGCGTCAGGGTGTCCCCGACACACAGAACGGCGCTGAAGGGCCCGAACGATGCGAACCGCTCGACCTCCGACAGCTCCGCGCGCACCGGGACGACATCCAGTCCGGCACAGACCTCACCGAGCTCGCGCAGCAATGCCTCGCTGTTGTCGACGGCGATGACCCGCTTGCCGGAGGCGGCAAGGGCCTTGGCGTGGAACCCCGGGCCGCAACCCAGATCGAGAACCGTTCCGGCCCCCGCGGTGAGCGCTCCCAGGCTCTCCAGCAGATCGCGCGCACTCGCCAGGCAGCTCTCCAGACCGCCCATCATCCACGTGTAGCGCACCGCGAGCAGCGAGCGGTAGTGCTCCTCGACTCGGGCATCGGCTTCGCAAAAGGTGGTAGTCATACGAGACCCCTCCAGTAAAATCCCGGGCTGCGAATCAGGCAAAGGATACCCGCATGCGCAATTCCGCGCGGCTGCAGCGCTCCGCAGCGTCGGCCCTGTCCGGACTGCTCCTGTCCGGTGCCGTGTGCGCCGCGATACCGGTGACGAGCCTTCCCAGCGACACACCGGCGACGTTCAAGCCCGTCACCGCCAGCTTCGATTAGGTGAAGCGCGAGGAAATGATTCCGATGCGTGACGGCGTCAAGATGGACGATACCGCGGTCGCCGCCGGGGATTCTGGCGGGACCTTGCGGCGCACCCCGTGATCGAGCTCCCGGTCATCGCTCCGAACGGGTAGCCGCGACGCGTGCGCGACCCGCGCGACCTGCGCGCGAGCGTGATGCGCGAATCGCGCGCACGCCCGCCCGCGCTACTGCACGGACCTGGTTGCGACGCCGGATAGATCGCCTTCGACGCCGTTGGCGTTGTAGCCGGCCACTGCGAAGTACCACGTGCCGCGGGCGAGGTTCTCGACCACATAGCTCGAGATACCTGGATTCGCGACGGTGATCCTGGAGCTCAGAGACTGCGGGGACGTGCCGTAGTACACGTGATATCCGGCGAGGTTCGTCAGCGGTGAGGCGTCGGTATTCTCCGTCGGCGGCTCCCACTGCAACGTAACGGCCGCGGGGGCAGTCTGAGCAGCGGCGGATGATCCCGTCACCGTCAGGTTGAACGCCTGCAGGATGGCCCTTTTGTAGCCATCGGTCACGGACTCGATGATCTTGCTGTACGTGCCGACGCTGCTGGGGCCCGGTATCCCCGAGAGCTGACCGGTGGCGCTGTTCAGCGTGAGCCACGAGGGCTTGTTGTAGACCTCAAAGACCATCCGCAGTCCGTATGAATCGCTCGCCGCCGGTTGGAAGGAGTAGGCCTTGCCCACTGTGGCCATCGTCGGCGGCGACCCGCTGATCACCGGCCCCGGGTCGGCAAGCGGCGTCACGGTGATTGAGAATGCAGGTAACGCAGCTGTGTACTGTCCGTCGGACACAGAGATGACGATGTTGCGGTAAGTACCTACATCAGCCGGAATGGTGCTGCCGTACAGCCGGCCATAAGCCGTATCGAAGCCGGCCCAGGCCGGCTTGTTCACGATGGAGAAGCGCAGAGCGCGGTGCAGCGAGTCGCTCGCCGACGGCTGGAAGTTGTAGTACTTCGCCGCCGGCACGCTCGTGGCCGGTGTCCTCCCTATGGTCAGCACCGGAGTCGCCGCGTGGGCCGCGGAGCACAGCCCCGCGACGGCGACGATCGCGAGTCCCCAGGTTTCAACGCGCGCGTAGCAGGCGCGCACGCGCAGACTGCTGCGCGCAACACAGTGCGAAATCAACATGACCACCCCGAACCGTAAATGCTCCCGCCTCGTTGGGCGGGTCGCGAATTGTGAAGGGCGAAGTAAACAGCCCGGCCCGCGCTTTTGCAAAATGTCCGCAGTTGCAGACAGCCGCACGCCTCGCCGTCAAAATAGATTTGCCGTGCGTGTGCCTAACGTCGTCGGCGCAGGCCGACAGCGCAGGTGTTGGATTGCGGCGAAAGTCGCTCGCCGTCAGCCGGATCGTGAACGGCGTCACGTGCGCGTCCCTTGCGCGCGCTCCTTTCTTCAGCTATCGACGCGCCTCTCGCGTTCCGATCTGTCGTATTTGTGACGCGCTCGTGGCGCCAGGACCTTTGCAAGCGCCGCGGTCTGTCAAATGATGGTGCATCGAGTCATGACCCGGGCGGTTCGCTGGGATGCTCATATCGCTCATCGATGCCCTCGAGTCCGCCGTACGTGCCGCGCCGGGAGCGCCGGCGCTGGCGACGCGCGATACGGTCTGGACCTATCGTGAGCTCGCCAGTGCAGTCGACGCTGCGCAACGAGCTTTATGTGCTCGAAGCGCCCGTCGCGGATCGCGTGTCGCGCTGCTGCTGAGCAATTGCCCCCAGTACGTCGCAATATATTACGGCGCGATGGCCGCCGGGCGCGTAGCCGTTCCGCTCGACACGCACGAGAAGCGGCGCACACTGACGCAGCAGATCCGGCAATGCGGGGCCAGCCTGTTGTGCGGCGACCCCGCGCATCCTGAATGGGCGGCCGTGAGCGCGGATGCCGCCGAATACGGCGTGGACATCATGCAGATTCCGCGGCACGCCGGACCGGACTCTGTCGCCTCGTTCATCGAGCTCCTGCGGGTGTCGCGGCGCGCGGAGCCGCCGTCGCAGCTCGACGCCAACGAGCCCGCCGCCATCTTCTTCACCTCGGGCAGCACGGGCCGTGCGAAAGGCGTCGTGCTGAGTCATCGCAATCTGCTCTCCAATGCCCAGGCCATTGCCGGCTATCTGGGCCTCACCGCCTCCGACCGCGGCCTGTGTCTCCTGCCGACGCACTTCGCCTACGGCAACTCCGTCCTCAACAGTCATCTCGTGTGCGGAGCACGGGTAGCGATCGAGGATTCGCTGGCTGCACCGCAAAGCGTTCTGCAGAGAATCCAGGAGGAGGCCATCACGGGGCTGGCGGGTGTGTCCTCGACATTCAGCGTGCTGCGTGCGCGAACGCAACCCAAGAAGTTCAAGCTGAGCACGTTGCGCTACATCACACAGGCGGGCGGCGCAATGCCCCGCGTCCTGATCGCTTGGCTGCAGCAGGAGTTGCCCGCCGCGCAGCTGTTCCTGATGTACGGACAGACGGAGGCCACTGCACGTATCACGTATCTGCCGCCGGAGAGGCTGAGCGAGAAACCCGGGTCCGTGGGCATTCCGATCGACGGAGTGGAGCTGCAGATACTGCGTGGCGGGATCCAGGCCGATCCCATGGAAGTCGGCGAGATCCGCGTCCGCGGACCGAATGTGATGCTCGGTTACTGGCAGGATGCGCCGGCGAGCGCGCAGGCCCTCAGGGAGGGGTGGCTCCACACCGGCGACCTGGGACATCGCGACGCGGACGGCTTCCTGTACATCGACGGCCGCCTGTCGGATCTGATCGAGACCGGCGCCTATCGAGTCGCGCCGGCGGAGATCGAAGCAGTCATCGCCTCTCTGGCAGGGGTGAGGGAAGTCGCGGTGACGGCGGTCGCGGACGAGATGCTCGGCCATACCATCAAGGCCGTGGTCGTCGCGGACGCAACGCTGGACGCGAAGCGCATCCAGGCGCACTGCCGGGCCCAGCTCGCCAGCTATAAAGTGCCGCGAATCATCGAGCTGGCGCCAAGCTTGCCCCGCACGGCATCGGGAAAGGTGCGGCGCGTGAAGCTCGACTGAGCCGATGTCGCCATCGCCTCGACGGTGCGCTCACGCACACGTCCGCCTCACTTGGAGGCGAATACCGCCTTCACCCGCTCGAGGATCTCACTTACCCGCTCTCCCGAGCCGGCGACATCCTGTGCCCGCAGGCGCGCCACCAGCGCCCGATGCAGCGCAATCACCGGCTTGAGGCTTCGGCCCGTCTCGATGAGGCGCCGCAAGGCGATCCGGCCGCGGATATCCCACAGCAGCGAGTCCCACAATCGCAGGAAGGTTCGATTGCGGCTGCTCTCGACCAGGCGGCGGTGAAAACGCAGCGCATGGTCGATGTACCGCTCCTGGTCGTCGACCTTGAGCGCGGACTCCATGACGCGCACGAGGTGGTCCAGCTCGTCGAGCAACTCGCGCGCGTACGGTGCGGCAAGCTCCACCGAACGCACCTCGAGCATGATGCGCAGCTCATAAGACTCGCGCATCTCATCGAAGTCCGCGCCGCGCACGCGCGTACCGCGGAACCGCTCGCTCGTCACCAGTCCAGATCCCTCGAGCTCGCGCAACGCCTCGCGAATCGGGGCCTGGCTGACGTTGAACTCCCGGGCCAGTGTCAGCTCCTTGAGCTGCGTGCCCGCCGGGTAGGTGCCGTCCAGGATACGCGCGACCAGCACTTCGCGGATCTGATCCCGCATGCACGTACGCTTCAAGGCAGTCTGGCTCATGGTGGCGCCTTGAGCTGGTTCTGATTCCAGCCGCCGCCGGTGGCTCGCACCAGGTTGACGGCAGCGTTGAACTGGGCGACCCGCACCGTGATCGAGTCGCGTTGCGCCTGCAGGGCGGCTGCGTGTGTGGTCGTTACCTCGACGTAGTCGGCAACTCCTGCGTCATAACGCTGATCGGCATGATAGGCGGAGCTCTGCGCAGAAGCCGCGGCGGCCTGATCGGCCTCGAGCTCATCTGCCAGGTGATGCAAGCCGGCCAGATTGTCCTCGACTTCCTGGTAGGCTGTCAGCGTCGCCTTGCGGTAGTCGGCGACCGCCTCGTCGTACGCCGCCCGCGCCTGGTGGTTGACGGCAGCGCGCCCGCCGACATCCAACAAGGGAACCTCGCCCGTCGGACCGACCGACCAGAACCGGCTCGGCGCTCGTAACCAGCTCGAGGAGGCAAGGCTCTCGAAGCCTAGCGCACCGCTGAGGGTGAATACGGGAAACCACGCGGCGCGTGCCACGCCGATACGGGCGTTGGCGGCCGCCATCGCACGCTCTGCTCGCCCCACGTCCGGCCTGCGTTCCAACAGCGTGGATGGCAGGCCCACCGTGACGGCCGGCGGCTCACCGTTGAGCGACCCGGGCTCCAGGGTGAACTGCGATGGCACTTGCCCCAGCAGCACGGCAATAGCGTGCTCGAGTTGCGCCCGTTCCAGCCGCACCGCCGCCAGCTGAGCTCTCGCGGTCTGCCGCTGCGTGTCAGCCTGATCGACGTCCGTGGCGGCTGCAACCCCTTCCTTGTAGCGGTTACTGGTAAGTTGCCAGGCATGATCGAATGTCTTGAGCGTGTCTTCCAGCAGCTGCACCTGCGAATCGGCCCCGCGCAGCGAGAAGTAGTCGCTCGCCAGCTCGGCTTGCAGTGAAAGCTGCACGCCTGCCAGGTCCGCAGCGCTCGACTGCGCTTCCGCTCTCGCGGCTGCAGCAGTATTGCGCAGGCGGCCGAACAGATCGACCTCCCACTCCAGATCCAGACCGGCAACGAAATCGTTCTGGGTCGTGGGAGTGCCCCCGAGAGCGGCCGCCAGCGGCGCGTTGGCCGAGGACTTGCCGCGCTTGGCGGATGCATCCGCCGCGAGCGTCGGAAAGACGTTGGAGCGCGCCTCGCGAGCCAGCGCCCGCGCCTGCTCGAAACGCGCGATGGCCGCCTGCAGATCGGGGTTGGCCGAGTTGAGCTGCTCCTCCAGGGCGTTGAGCTTCGCATCGCCGAACCCCTGCCACCAGGCGCCGCGCAAGCTCGCATCAGCCGGCTGGGCCGGAAGCCAGTCGCCGGCTTCCTTGAAAGCGCTCACTTGCGCAGGTTCGGGCGGCTCGTAGCGCGGTGCCAGTGAGCAGCCGCTCAGCAGCACAGTCAGCGCGCAGCACACCAGAGGCGTCGGTCTCATGACTTGGCGACCTGCTCCGACTTCGGCTTTGCCACCTGCACCACGACGCCGTCGGTGAGGGAATCCGGCGGGCTCAACACAACGTTGTCACCGGGGCTCAGTCCCTCGACGATCTCCACGTCCGACCCATAGTCACGACCGAGCGTCACCGGTTTCATGACGATGTGGTCCTGCGCATCGACGGTGGCGACGTGCATGCCGTCACCGCGGAACAGCAGCACGTTCGCAGGCAGCTTGAAGGTGTTTGCCTGCAGGTCCGGCGGCAGGTTGAAGTGCACCTCCACGTACGCACCGGGAAGCAGCTCATTGTTCTTGTTGTCGACGATCATCTCCGCCAGCAACGTGCGCGAAGCGGCATCCAGTGCGTTGGAGGTCCGCTCCAGCTTGGCCACGTACTGCTTGCCCGGCCGGTCCGGGAAAGACAGCTGCGCGGTCACGCCGGGGCGCATCTCGGCCGCATATGTCTGGGGCACGCGCACGTACAATCGCAAGCGTTTGGTATCGGCGATGCGGAACAGCTCAGGGCCGGAGCCGCTGCCGGCATTGATGAGCTGGCCGACATCCGTGTTGCGCGCGGTCACGACTCCGTCGAAGGGAGCGACGACTCTCTGGAACCCCGAGAGCTCCTTCAGGCGCTGTACGTTCGCCTTTGCCGCCTGCACCTGCGCTTGGGTCGAGGCCGCCAGGCTGATCTTCTCATCCGCTTCCTGCTTGGATACCGAGTCCGTCGCCCGCAGATTGCGCCAACGCTCGGCGGTGACACTGGCGATCTTCTCGTTGGCTTGCGCGGTGGCGACGTCGGCTTCCGCCTGGCGCAACTGCTGGTCCACCTCGGGCGACTCGATCTCCCCGAGCACCTGGCCGGCCTTGACCTGCGCGCCGATATCCACCAGCCAGCGCTTCAGATAACCGCTGGTGCGCGCGTAGATCGGCGCGTCGTAGTTGGCTTGCACGTTACCCGGCAGCACCAGGTCCGTCGCATCCGACAGCGGCTGCGGCTTGGTGGTCGCCACGGTAAGGATCGCCTGCGCCTCCGTGTCCTGCTGCAGGCGTGCGGCGGCACGGTGTGCCGAAATGAGATTCCAGGCAAGCACCACGGCGGCCACGAGCAGCAGGACGAGCGACGCCCGCCCCAGTTTACGAGCGGTCGACTCTCCCGACGGTGTCTCCGTCCGGCTTGCTCGTGGGTCGTTGACTGATTGATCCATGGTCGTTCCAGTGGTTCGGTCTGCAGTTGAGTGATATCAGGACGCCGCGGGCGCCTTGGGAGTGCGCCGACCGTGAATGGCGGCAAACACGGTCGGGACGAATACCAGCGTGGCCACGGTGGCGAACACCAGGCCGCCGATCACGGCGCGTCCGAGCGGCGCGTTCTGCTCACCGCCCTCTCCGAGTCCGAGCGCCATCGGCATCATGCCGATGATCATCGCGAGCGCGGTCATGAGCACCGGGCGGAAGCGCGTGAATCCAGCCTCGAGGGCTGCCTGCATGGCGGTAGCGCCTGCATGCATGCGATCGCGCGCGAAGCTGACGACCAGGATGCTGTTGGCCGTTGCGACGCCCATGCACATGATCGCCCCGGTCAGTGCCGGAACGCTCAGCGTGGTGCCGGTCACGAGCAACATCCAGGCAATACCGGCAACCGCCGCGGGCAAAGCCGTGATGATGATGAAGGGATCCAGCCACGACTGGAAGTTGACGACGATGAGCAGGTACACCAGCACGATGGCGCCGACCAGTCCGATCGCGAGTCCCGTGTAGGAGCTCGTCATCGTCTGCACCTGGCCGCGCACGACGATGTGCGTGCCCCTCGGGAGCTTGTGCTCCCACGAGGCGATCTGCGCGTTGATATCCTTGGAGACGGATCCGAGGTCACGATCCTGAACCGCGCCGAAAATGTCGATGACCGGCTGTGTGTCGTAGTGCGTGACGATTGCGGGGCCGAACCCGCGGCTGATGCTCGCCAGTCCGCCCAGCAACTGGGTCTGATTGCCGGCGGTGATGGGCAGATTCTGCAGATCCTCCAGCGAGGTCATCCGATACTGCGGCGTCTGTGTGACCAGCGGGTACTGCAACCCCGTCTCCGGATTCAGCCAGAACGTCGGAGCGATCTGTCCGCTGCCGGAGAGCGTGAGCAACAGGTCGCTGGCAATGTCCTGCTGGGTGATACCGAGCTGCTGCGCGCGCGCCCGATCGGTGCTGACATGCAGCTCGGGCTGGTTGAACACCTGCTGGATGCGCAAGTCGACCAGGCCCGGTATGTGGCGCAGCGATGCCAGCAACCGATCTGCCACATCGCGATTCTTCGTGCTCGGCCCCGCGATCTGAATGTCGATCGGCGAGGGCACGCCGAAGTTCAGGATCTGGCTCACGATGTCCGCCGGCAGGAAGGCGAAGGTCGTTCCGGGAAACTCGCGCGGCAGCCGCTCCCGCAGCGCGCGCACGTAGTCCGCCGTCGGCGCGTGGTTGGGCTTCAGGGAGATGAGAATATCGGCGTCGCTGGGACCGACGACACCGGAATTGCTGTACGTGAGGTTGATGCTCGAGACCGGCAGGCCGACGTTGTCCACGACGCTCGCGATCTCTCCGGCCGGAATGACCTGATGCAGCGCCGCCTCGATGTGATCCACCTGGGCAGCCGTGTCCTCCACCCGTGTTCCGGTTGGAGCCCGGATGTGCAGCTTGATCTGCCCCGAATCGACCTCGGGAAAGAAGTTCCTGCCCAGCAGCGGAATCAGCAGCATCGAGCCGAACGCGGCGCCCAGGAACACGGGAATGAACACCTTGCGATGCTCGAGAACGGCAGCGAGCACCTCGTGATAGCGCTCGCGGAGCGCCTCGAAGCGCGCCTCGAAGCGGGCCTGAAAGCGCTGCGCGAAGCTCGGATTCTGCGGGGCCTGGTGCTGCGCCTCGCGTTTGCGCAACCAGTACTTCGCCAGCGTCGGAACCAGCGAGCGCGACAGCAGGTACGAGGTCAGCATCGCGAACACCACGGCCTCTGCCATCGGCACGAACAGGTAGCGCGCCACGCCCGTGAGCAGGAACATCGGTACGAACACGATGCAGATCGAGAGCGTGGAGACGAGCGCCGGGACGGTGATCTGACGGGAGCCGTCGACAATGGCCGCCTCCACGTCCTTGCCTTCATCGAGGTGACGGTTGATGTTCTCGATGGTGACCGTGGCATCGTCGACCAGGATGCCGACCGCGAGCGCGAGCCCGCCCAGGGTCATCAGATTGATCGTCTCTCCCAGCGCACCGAGCAGAATGACGGAAGACAGGATGGAGAGCGGAATCGAGATGGTGATGATCAGGGTGCTGCGCCAGCTTCCGAGGAACAGCAGCACCATCAGTGCGGTCAAGCAGGCGGCAATCAACGCCTCCAGCACGACACCCCGCACCGCGGCGCGCACGAACACGGACTGGTCGCCCGTCGCATCGATGTTGGCGCCTGCGGGCAGCAGCTCGCGGACCCTGGGCAGGCGCTCCTTGATCGAGTTCACGATGTTGAGCGTGGAGGCCGCACCGGTCTTCTGGATTGTCATCAGCACCGCGCGCCGTCCGTTGACTCGCACGATGTTGGTCTGAGGCGGGTGGCCGTCGTGAACGAATGCCACATCGCGGACGAATGTGACTGCGCCGTCCTTGTTGCGGATCGGCAGGTCGTTCAGCTGCTCGATCTTGTCCGTGCTGGCATTGAGGCGCACGTCGTACTCGGTGCTGCCGATCTTCTCGGTGCCCGCCGGCACGATGAGGTTCTGCCGGGAGATCGCACTGTTCACATCCATTGCCGACAACCCTTGGGCCCGCAACGCCTCGGGCTTCAGGTCAACCTGGATCTGCCGCGTCGCGCCGCCATAGGGATAGGGAATGGAGGCTCCATAGATCGTCGCGATCTGCCCGCGGATGATCTGGTTGCCGAAGTCGAACAGCTGCGCCTCGGTCAGGCGGCTGCTGGACATGGCCAGCTGAATGATCGGCACGCTGGAGGCGCTGTACTTGAGGATCAGCGGCGGCTGCGTGCCCGGGGGCATCTGCTTGAGCGAGATCTGGCCGAACGCGGTCGTCTGGGCCATGGCCAGGTTGATGTCCACGCCCGGCTGGAAGAACAGCTTGATGACCGTCATGCCCGGATAGGTCTGCGACTCGACGTGCTCGATGTCGTTGATGATG
>Ga0068855_100005727_pt1 | contig 15172 bp, 9 predicted proteins | sample KBSCornC52_FD_66592 | JGI IMG/M metagenome (GOLD analysis project Ga0068855, IMG submission 66592) | Corn rhizosphere microbial communities from Kellogg Biological Station, Michigan, USA - KBS Corn C5-2 | ecosystem: Host-associated > Plants > Roots > Rhizosphere > Soil ...
CCGCACCACCTGATAGTTGCGGAAGAGATAGCCCACGGGCGCGCTCCACACGTGCACCAGCCGAGTGAAGGGGAAGATGAGGAAAATGGTGAAGCCGAGGAACATGTGCAGCTTGAAGATCAGGGGCACGCCGGCAATCAGCGCCGGCTGCGGACGCAGCGTCACGATCCCCTGCACATAATTCATGAACTGCACCATCATGTGCCCGTCAAGGTGCCCGAGGCTGAGCGGAATGGTCGCCATGCCGAGCGACAGCTGGACGAAGAGGATCAGCAGGACAGCGATATCGCTGAAGCTCGACGTTCTGCGGACGCGGCTGTCGAAGAGGCGGCGGTGAAGAAGCATGACGAGGCCGACGAAGCAGGCGGTGCCGCACAGCCCGCCGACGACGATCGCCATCATCTGCTTGAAGCTGTGGCTGATGCCGAGGAACTCGAAGAGGGCGACCGGCGTCAGCAGGCCCACGGCATGGCCGCCGAGGATGCCGAGGATGCCGACGTGAAAAAGGATGGAGCCGACGATCAGCTGCTTGCGACGCAAGAGCTGACTCGACTTGGAGCGCCAGCCATATTGGTCGGTGTCGAACCGCACCAGGCTGCCGATCAGGAAGATTGACAACGCGATGTACGGGTAGACCCCGAAAAAGGCCTGATGAATGAACGCCTGCATTCTTATGCTCCCGCTCTCGCCAGCTCTGCAGCGCGATTGCGCATTGTGTCGCCCGCGTACGGGCAGTCCTTGAGTGCCGAGCCGGCGGTGAAATCGACGGGGTCCTCGGCCCATTCCTTGTCCAGCTCTTCGAGATCGGCGGGGTCCTGCGGTTCCTCGGCAAGGATCGCCGCGACCTCGGCCTGATCGGCTTCTCTCGAGGCAAGCGTTACCAAAGCCGTCAGCAGGGCTGCATAAGTAGAATCCCGCTCCTCGAGGCGGATGCGCAGAGCCTCGATGATCTCAATCGCATCGGTGAGATAGCGGCGCGCGTGGACCTCGGGAATGACGCTTAGAAACTCGACGAACAGCGGCAGATAGTCGGGCATCTCGGCGGCGTTCAGCTCGAAGCCGTTCATCCGGTAGGTGAGCGCGAGATTGACCATCGCCTGCCCGCGGTCGCGGCTCTCGCCATAGCTGTGCTCGTACAAATGCAGCGCGAGCCGCTTCGAGCGATCGAACAGGCCGATCCAGTATTCTTGCAAGTCCATGATGTCGTCGCGGCGGAGCCGCTCGATCATCGCCCGCACGCCCTCGAGTTCGGCGGGCCCGAGCGCACGCTCTTCGCACAGCGCCTGTTCGATCTCGTCGGCGGCCGCCTGCAGCTCGGGAGTGGGATAGTCGAGCAGCGCGCCGAGTGCCTTGAAGCTGATCATGCCGCCCTCTGCTTTCCAGGCACCGGCACGTGGCCAACCTTCTTGGGGCTTCCGAACAGGCTTGGCTCGGTGCGCCCACCGCCGCTGCAGCCGTTGCCGAAGCTGAAGCCGCAGCCGCCCTTGATCTCATAGGCATTCTCGCTGACCTCGCGGTGCGAGGTCGGGATCACGAACCGGTCCTCATAATCGGCGAGCGCGAGATAGCGGTACATCTCGTCAACCTGGGCCTGGCTGAGCCCGGCCTGCTCAAGAACCCGGAGATTGGTGGCGCCCTCGACCTCTCGGTCGCGCATGTGGATGCGCATCGCGAACATCTTCTTCAGTGCCTCGACGACCGGCTCTTCCTTGCCCGCAGTCAGCAGGTTGGCGAGATATTTGACCGGGACGCGCAGGCTCGCGATGTCGGGGATCTCGCCGTCGAACCCGATATGGCCGCGCTCCGCGACATTCTGGATCGGCGACAAGGGCGGCACGTACCAGACCATCGGCAGGGTGCGATATTCCGGGTGGAGCGGGAAGGCGATCTTCCACTCCATCGCCATCTTCCAGATCGGCGACAGCTTGGCCGCCTCGAGCCAATTGTCCTGGATTCCGTCGGCCCTGGCCTGGGCGATCACCGCCGGATCATTGGGGTCGAGGAAGATCTCGAGCTGCTTCTCGTAAAGGTCCTGCTCGTCCTCGGTCGAGGCGACCTCTTCGATCCGGTCCGCGTCGTAAAGGATGACGCCCAGATAGCGGATGCGCCCGACGCAGGTCTCGGCGCAGACGGTCGGAAGTCCCGCCTCGACGCGCGGGTAGCAGAAGATGCACTTCTCGGCCTTCCCACTTTTCCAGTTGTAATAGATCTTCTTGTACGGGCAGCCGGAGATGCACATCCGCCAGCCGCGGCACTTGTCCTGGTCGATGAGGACGATTCCGTCTTCCTCGCGCTTGTAGATCGAGCCCGACGGGCAAGCCGCGACGCAGGTCGGGTTGAGGCAATGCTCGCACAGCCGCGGCAGGTAGAACATGAAGGTTTTCTCGAACTGGCCGTAGACCTCCTTTTCGATGTCGGCGAAGTTGGTGTCCTTCGAGCGCTTCTCGAACTCTCCGCCGAGGATTTCCTCCCAGTTCGGGCCCCATTCGATCTTCTCCATCCGCTCGCCGGTGACGAGCGAGCGCGGGCGTGCCGTCGGGAAGGTCTTCATCTCCGGCGCGGACTGCAGGTGGCCGTAGTCGAAGGTGAAGGGCTCATAATAATCGTCGAGTTCTGGCAGGTCGGGGTTGGCGAAGATGTTCGCAAGCACCCGCCAGCGGTTGCCGATGCGCGGCTCGATCTTACCGTTCTTCTTCCGCCGCCAGCCGCCGTTCCATTTCTTCTGGTTTTCCCATTCCTTGGGAAAACCGATTCCGGGCTTGGTTTCGACGTTGTTGAACCAGGCATATTCGACGCCTTCGCGGCTGGTCCACACATTCTTGCAGGTGACCGAGCAGGTGTGACAGCCGATGCACTTGTCGAGGTTGAGGACCATCGCGACCTGGGCACGAACTTTCATCTTACTTTACTCCTCGGGCCGCAGCCGGCTCGGCCGGCTCGTCCATCCAGTCGACATTGTTCATCTTGCGCACCACGACGAACTCGTCGCGGTTGGAGCCCACCGTTCCGTAATAATTGAAGCCATAGGCCTGGTGGGCGTAGCCGCCGATCATGTGCGTTGGCTTGGTGATGGTGCGCGTCACTGAGTTGTGGATGCCGCCGCGCATGCCGGTGATCTCCGATCCCGGCACGTTCACGATCTTCTCCTGGGCGTGGTACATCATGCACATGCCCGAGGGCACGCGCTGGCTGACCACCGCGCGGGCGGTCAGCGCGCCGTTCAAATTGAACGCCTCGATCCAATCATTGTCCTCGATGCCGGCGCGCTTCGCATCCTCTTCGGAAATCCAGACCACCGGGCCGCCGCGGTTGAGCGTCAGCATCAGGAGGTTGTCCGAGTAGGTGGAGTGAATGCCCCACTTCTGGTGCGGGGTAATGAAGTTCAGCACTAGTTCGCCGTTGCCGTTGCCGCGCTTATTCAGCACGGGCTCGATCACCTTGGTGTCGATCGGCGGCTTGTAGGTCGTGAAGCCCTCGCCGAAGGCGCGCATCCACGGATGATCCTGGTAAAGCTGCTGGCGGCCAGTGAGAGTCCGCCACGGGATCAGCTCGTGGACGTTGGTCCAGCCCGCATTGTAGCTGACCGTCTCGCTTTCGATGCCCGACCAGGTCGGCGAGGAAATGATCTTCCTCGGCTGCGCCTGGACGTCGCGGAAGCGGATCTTCTCGTCCTCGCGGGTATCCGCCAGATGCGCATGCTCGCGGCCGGTGAACTCGCTCAGGGCTTCCCAGGCCTTGACCGCGACTTCGCCGTTGGTCTCCGGAGCAAGGCTGAGGATCACTTCGCAGGCGTCGATGTCGGTCTCGATCCTGGGCAGGCCCTTCGACACGCCCTCCTCGGAGACCGTGCCGTTCAGGCGCCCGAGGAAATCCACCTCATGGTCGGTGTTCCAGCTGATGCCCTTGCCGCCATTGCCGAGCGTCTTGAGCAGCGGCCCGACGGATGTGAATTTCCTGTAGGTGTCGGGATAGTATCGCTCGACCGTGACCACCGCCGGCATGGTCTTGCCCGGAAGCGGGTCGCACTCTTGCCTTTTCCAGTCCTTGACGTCGAGCGGCTGGCCGAGCTCGCCCGGCGTATCGTGCTGCAGCGGCACGAGCACCACGTCGGTTTCTTTCCCGAGATGACCCTCGCAGAGGTCCGAAAAGCTTCTCGCGATGCCCTTGAAGATGTCCCAGTCGCTACGCGCGCCCCATGCCGGGTCCACCGCCTTCGACAGCGGGTGGATGAAGGGGTGCATGTCGGACGTGTTGAGGTCGTTCTTCTCGTACCAGGTCGCGGTCGGAAGAACGATGTCGGCATAGACGCAGGTGGTCGACATTCGGAAGTCGATCGCCACCAGCAGGTCGAGCTTGCCTTCGGGCGCGGCGTCGCGCCACACGACCTCCTCGGGCTTCTGCGCGCCTTCCTCGCCCAGATCCTTGCCCTGGACGCCATGCTGCGTGCCGAGCAGATGCTTGAGGAAATATTCGTGACCCTTGCCGCTCGAGCCCAGCAGGTTAGAGCGCCAGACGAAGAGGTTCCGGGGAAAATTCCGGGGATTGTCGGGGTCCTCGCAGCTGAGCTTCAACTCACCCGACTTGAGGCCGTGCGCGACCTTCACGCCCGCGCTTTCGCCCTTGAGGTTGCGGCCGATCTCGAGCGGGTTGGTTTCGAGCTGCGGCGCCGACGGCAGCCAGCCCATGCGCTCGGCGCGGACGTTGAAATCGATCAAGGTTCCGCTGGTCTCGACATCGCTCGTCGGCGACGCGATCTCTTTGGTCGCAAGCTTCTCGTAGCGCCACTGGTCGCTATGCGCATACCAGAAGCTGGTGCCGTTCATCTGCCTGGGCGGGCGGTGCCAGTCGAGCGCGAAGGCGAGCGGGGTCCAGCCGGTCTGCGGCCGCAATTTCTCCTGCCCGACATAGTGCGACCAGCCGCCGCCCGACTGGCCGACGCAGCCGCAGAACACCAGGAGATTGATGATCCCCCGGTAGATCATGTCCATATGGTACCAGTGGTTCACGCCGGCTCCGAGAATGATCATCGACTTGCCGTTCGTCTTCTCGGCATTGGACGCGAAGTCGCGCGCGGTGGCGATGATCTGCTCGCGCGGAACGCCGGTGATCTTCTCGGCCCAGGCCGGCGTGTAGGGCGTATCGTCGTCGAACGACTCTGCGGCCAGCCCGCCGAACCCCCGATCGACGCCGTAATGCGCGATGAGAAGGTCGTGGACGGTCGCGACCAGCGCCTCGCCGTCGTTGAGCTGGAGCTTCCTTACCGGCACGTTGCGGCGGAGCACGTCGCCGTGCGTGGTGCTGGTGAAGTAGGGGCTCTGCGGCCCTGATCCGAAATAAGGGAAATCGACGGCCGCGAGCTCGTCGCGAGCCTCGGCGAGGCTGAGTGCCAGCTTCACCTCGCGGCCGTCTCCTGCCCCCTCCTGCAGGTTCCATTTGCCCTTGTCGCCCCAGCGGAAGCCGATCGAACCGAGCGGACTGACGATGTCGCCGCTCGTCTCGTCAATCGCGACCGTCTTCCACTCGGGATTGTTGGCTTCGTCGAGGGAATCGTTGAAATCCGACGCGCGGACGAAGCGCTCGGGGACGTACGCATCGCCGCGCTTCACCAGCCGGACGAGCATCGGCATGTCGCTATATTGGCGGCAATAGTCGCGGAAATATTCCGCCTGCCGGTCGACATGGAATTCCTTGAGGATGACATGACCCATGGCCATTGCCAGTGCGCTGTCGGTCCCCTGCTTGGGCGCCATCCACAGGTCGGCGAACTTGGCGGCTTCGGAATAATCGGGGCAGACGACGACAGACTTGGCGCCCTTGTAGCGGACCTCGGTGTAGAAATGCGCGTCGGGCGTGCGCGTCTGGGGCACGTTCGAGCCCCACAGCATCAGGAAGGTCGAATTGTACCAGTCGGCGCTCTCGGGGACGTCGGTCTGCTCGCCCCAGGTCTGCGGTGAGCTCGCCGGAAGATCGCAATACCAGTCGTAGAAGCTCAGGGGCACGCCGCCGATGAGCGACAGGTAGCGGGCACCGGCCGCGTAGCTCACCATCGACATCGCGGGGATCGGCGAGAAGCCGGCGATGCGGTCGGGGCCATATTCCCTGGCGGTATAGACATTGGCGGCGGCGATGATCTCGTTCGCTTCGTCCCAGGTGACGCGAACGAAGCCGCCAAGCCCGCGCGCCTTCTTGTATTGGTCGGCATATTCCGGCGTCTCGACGATCGCCTTCCACGCCTCGACCGGGTCGGCCACCTCGCCGCGCACCGTCCGCCACAGCTTGACCAGCTTGCGGCGGATCATCGGGTGCTTCACCCGGTTCGCGCTGTAGAGATACCAGCTGTAGCTCGCACCCCGCGCGCAGCCGCGCGGCTCGTGGTTGGGAAGACCCGGGCGCGTGCGCGGGTAATCGGTCTGCTGCGTCTCCCAGGTGACGATCCCGTCCTTGACGTAGATCTTCCACGAGCAGCTGCCGGTGCAGTTCACGCCGTGGGTCGAGCGCACGATCTTGTCGTGGCTCCAGCGGCCCCGATAGCCGTCCTCCCAGCTACGGTCCTCGTTGGTGACCACACCATGGCCGTCGGAGAAGGTGCCGACATTCTTCCGGAGGAAGGTCAGGCGATCGAGAAAGTGGCTCATTCAAATCCCCGGCTCTTGGCTGTGGCGGCACTAGCGCGATCTGGCGCGCGGCCGTTGATGCAGATCATGGCTCGGCAAATGACCGTCCCGCCGGATTCCCGAAATAAGGGATGTCCCGTAAGCGAAGAGTCCCGGCCGAATGGCTTCCACCGGGGCTCGCAGGCGCTCCCCGCCCGGGGCTTACTCGGCAGCGACCAGCCCGCCCCCGTACGACGGCTGGGTTGACGGCCGGGACGGCGCCGCCGGACGGCGGCTGGGCGCCCCCTCGATCCCGAGCCCCTCCATCTCCGGAAGCTCGGGAAGGTCCTTCAGCCCCGGAAGGCTGCGGCGCTCCATCCTGAGGATCGCGAGATGCATCCAGGCCATCGCACCCGAAACGAGCAGGAACAGGAGCATGAAGCAGCTGGTCCAGATTCCGGTGAGATCGGCCATTGCGCCGAAGGCGATCGGAAGCGCGAACCCGCCGAGGCCGCCGATCATTCCGACCAGGCCCCCGACCGAGCCGACATTATCCGGATAATAGACCGGGATGTGCTTGTAGACCGCGGCCATGCCAAGGCTCATGAACAGGCCGAGCAGGAAGGTCAGCATCGCGAAGGGAACGATGCCCATCGCCAAGGTGAACTCGACCGGGCCCTTGATGCCCTGCACCACATAATGGGTGGTGGGGTAGCTCAACAGGAAGGTGGCGACCATCGCGACGCCGAAGGTCCAGTACATGATGGTGCGCGCGCCGAACCGGTCTGACAGCCATCCGCCGACGGCACGGAAGAGGCTTCCCGGGAGCGAGAAAGCGGTCGCGAGCATGCCAGCCGTTCCGACCGAGACGCCGTACGCGCCGATATAATAACGCGGCAGCCACAGGGAGAGGGCGACGAAGGCCCCGAAGACGAACGCATAATAGATGGCGAAGCGCCAGACCTGCAGCCTGGCGAGCGGCGCAAGCTGGGCGGCGAAGGAGGGTGAGGCCGAGCTGCGCTGCCTCACGCTCAGCGGATCATCCCTGGTAAAGGCGTAGAAGGCGACCGCAACGATGGCGAGCGCCGCCGCCCAGATGCGCGTCACGGCGATCCAGCCCATCGCCACCATCAGGAACGAGGAGAAATTGGTGATCGCCGCGCCGAGCGTGCCCATGCCGAAGATTCCGAGCGCGGTGCCGGTGCGCTCCCTCGGGTACCAGCGGGCGACATAAGCGACGCCCGCCGCGAAGCTCCCGCCGGCGACGCCCATGAACAAGGCGGAGACCAGGAACTGCACATAATTGTGGGCGTAGGACAGCATGAAGGCGGCGGCGGCGGCGGTCAGCATCACCAGCGCAATCACCCTGCGCCCGCCGAACCGGTCGGCGAGGATTCCGATGAACAGGCGCGAGACGGCCCCAGTGAGGATCGGCGTTCCGATAAGGAGGCCGAACTCGGTGTCATTCAATCCCAGCTCCTTCTGGATGCGGATCCCGATGATCGAGAAGAGCGTCCACACCGCGAAGCAGGCGGTGAAGGCGAGGGTGCTCATGCCGAGCGCCTGCCGGCGCTGACCTTCGGTAATGATTGGCTGTTGCAGCATGGTCTCTCTCAGTCCCGATCGAATGTGGCCAGATCCCTCGCACGCTTGGATGCGCGGGACGCCGCTCTGCTATGCGGCGATCCGTCTCACCTTGGCGGCGCGCAATCGTTGATCTGGATCACCGAAGCGATCAGGGAATCTACGGAGGAGGACTGCTCATGACCGACCCCACTGCGATCAGCGACGCGCCCGATGTCGAGCTTCCCGGAACCGCCGGCCAGGTGGCGAAGGAGAAGCCCGAACTGTGGCGCGCCTTCCAGGCGCTCGGTGCGTCGACCGGGGCTGCGGGACCCTTGAGCGAGCGGGAGCAGCGCCTCGTCAATCTGGCGCTCGCGATCGGCGGCGGCAGCGAGGGTGCGACTCATTCGCACAGCCGCCGGGCGGTCGCCGAAGGCCTCTCGGCGGAAGAGCTTGAGCATGTCGCCTTTCTGGCCATCACCACCCTGGGCTGGCCGCAGGCGATCCGCGCGCTGACCTGGATCCGGGATGTGACTCGCGGCGGCGGTAGAGGCTAGCTCACGGGCGCCAAGACAAAGGAGCCCCGGCCGAAGGGGAATAAGGCCGGGGCTCTTTCCGTGTCAGGACGGGCGGGCCGTCCGAAACGTTCGCGTTGTCCAGGGCCGAGAGGGGAAGGGGAATGGAGTCGGACCGGACGAACGACTCATGCTCGGCGGCGGCTTCGCCCGCGTTGATCCAGATCATTTGTTTTAAAAGGGCTTAGCCGCCGGTAACGCTCATGTGCCGTTCGACCGCGGGACGCGCGGCCTCGATCCGGAACTGGTGGCCCCTCGGCTTGCCGGCGAGCAGCTCGTCGAGCGCGCGCGTGACCGCCCCGCCGCCGCCGGTGCGAAGGAGGTCGCGCAGCTCGACCTTCTGGTCGTGGCCGAGACAGCCGAACACGGTGCCGGTGGCCGCGACGCGGATGCGGTTGCAGCCGTCGCAGAAATTGTGGGTTAGCGGCGTGATGAAGCCGAGGCGGACGCCAAGTCCTTCCACTTCATAATAGCGCGCGGGTCCGCCCGTGCGTGCGAGCGAGGGGATCAGGCGGAACTCCCGGGCAAGCCGCTCGCGAACCTCGCTCAGCGGCAGATAATGTTCGGTGCGATCCTCCTCGACCTCACCGAGCGGCATGGTCTCGATGAGGGTGAGGTCATGGCCCTGGGATCCGCACCAGCGGAGCATCGAGCCGATCTCGTCCTCGTTGAGGCGCTTGAGGGCCACCATGTTGATCTTGACCTTGAGGCCCGCTTCCGCCGCGGCTTCGATCCCGGCGAGCACCTGGCCAAGATCGCCGCGCCGCGTGATGTGGCGAAACCGCTCGGGCTGGCGGCTGTCGAGGCTGACATTGATCCGGCGGATGCCGGCCTCGAACAGCATCGACGCATACCGCGGCAATTGCGTGCCGTTGGTGGTCAGGGTCAGCTCATGGAGACCGCTGCCGATGCGCTTGCCGAGCTGGGGCACGAGCTCGTCGATCCCCTTGCGCACCAATGGCTCGCCACCGGTGAGGCGGATCCTTTTCACTCCGCGCGCGATGAAGATGTCGGCGAGGGCGACCATCTCCTCGAGGCTGAGCACGTCCTTGCGCGGCAGGAACGTCATCTTTTCCGCCATGCAGTAGCGGCAGCGCAGGTCGCAGCGGTCGGTCACCGACAGACGCACATAGGTGATTCGCCGACCGAAGCTGTCGATCATGGGATTGGAAGGGATCACGCGCTCGCTCATACTCACTTGTCGCCGGACGAACTATCCGGCGCGGCAGTTCTGGGGCTGATCTAGATCAACGGTCGAGGCGCGGCATATCCGTAGCTTTGCGGAGATGAATTCGCCCGACCGTTCATTAGTCTTGCAGGGATGATTTCTCCCGACACCTTCGCGCGCTACGCGGCGATGCGCGTCCCGCGCTACACCAGCTATCCGACGGCGCCCAACTTCTCGGCTTCGGTGGGCGAGGATGAATATCGCCAATGGCTGCGAGCCCTGCCCGCCAATGAGCCGGTCTCGCTCTATCTCCACATCCCCTTCTGCCGCGCGATGTGCTGGTATTGCGGCTGCCATACCAGTGTGAGTCGGCGCCGGGCGCCGGTGTCGCTTTATGTGTCGACCCTCGTGCGGGAGATCCGCCTGGTCGCGGCCGAGTTCGGGTCGCGATTGCGCACCGGGCACGTCCATTGGGGCGGCGGCTCGCCGACCCTGTTGACCCCAGAAGACGTGGCCATGATCCACGGTGCCCTGAAGCAGGGCTTCAGCCTCGACCCGCTCGCCGAGAATGCAGTCGAAGTGGATCCGCGGACCCTGACCGAGGAGGTTGCGGTGGCGTTCGCGCGCGCCGGAGTGAATCGTGCGAGCCTCGGGGTGCAGAGCTTCGATCCGAAGGTGCAAGAGGCGATCAACCGCGTGCAGGGCTTCGAGGCGACCGCCGCCGCCGTCCGGATGCTGCGCGAGCGCGGGATCCCGGCGCTCAACTTCGACCTGATCTATGGCCTGCCATTCCAGTCGGTGCGCTCGTGCCTCGACACGGTCGAGCAGGCGCTGCGCCTGCAGCCCGATCGGCTGTCGGTGTTCGGCTATGCCCATGTGCCCTCGTTCAAGCCCCACCAGCGCAGGATCGATGAAGGCGCCCTCCCGGACGCGGCCGAGCGGCACGAGCAGGCCCAGGCGATTGCCGCCGCGCTGACCGCTGCCGGCTACCGCCAGATCGGGCTCGACCATTTCGCGCTTCCCGGCGACAGCCTCGCCGCGGCCGCCGAGGATGGCATGCTCCACCGCAACTTCCAGGGCTACACCACGGACCCGTGCAAGGTGCTGCTGGGCTTTGGCGCATCGGCGATCGGACGATTGCCCGAGGGGTTCGTCCAGAACGCCGTCCGCATTCCCGACTATGAGCGGCGCATTGCGGCGGGCGATCTCGCCACGGCTCGCGGCTGCCGGATCGACGGGGAGGACCAGCGCCGCGGCGCGATCATCGAAGGCTTGATGTGCAACTATCGCGCGGACATCGGCGGCGTGCAGGCCGGATTGGCCCGGCTCGAGGCGGATGGGCTGATCCGCCGCTCCGGCGATTTCGTCGAGGTGGTCGACCAGGCGCGGCCGCTGGTGCGCACGGTGGCGGCGGCGTTCGACACTTATCTGCCGGGCTCCGCCGCCAACCACGCTGTCGCAGTTTAGCTCACCCACATTTGGAATAGCCGCAGTCCAGGCAGTTGTTGCAGCCTTCGGCCTTGACCAGGCTGTGGGCGCCGCATTGCGGGCAGGCCGCGGGCGTGAATGGATGTGCGACCGTCGCCAGCTGCGGTGCGGTGTCGCCGGCTCCGAGACTGGCGAGGTGCCGCTCGACGATGTCCCCGATGGCGGCGAGCAGGGAGGGCACATAGCGCCCCTGCAGCCAGGCGCCGCCGCGGGGGTCGAACACCGCCTTCAGTTCCTCGGCGACGAAGGCGACGTCCGCGCTTCGCCGGAACACCGCCGACACCATGCGCGTGAGACCGAGGGTCCAGGCATAATGCTCCATATTCTTCGAGTTGATGAACATCTCGAACGGACGCAGCGTGCCGTCCTGCTCGACGTCGTTGATGGTGACATAGACGGCGTGCGCGCTCTCCGGCCATTTGAGCTTGTAGGTTGTGCCGTGCAGCTGCTCTTCGCGCGGCGGCAACGGATCTTCGGCCTTGGCCGGCACCGGGTCCGCCCTGGGCGTGCCGACGCTGAGGACCGAGCCGGTGATGGCGTTCGGCCGGTAGGTGGTGAGGCCCTTGCAGCCGAGATGATAGCCCTCGATGTAGATGTCGGCGAACGTCTCGAAGGCAATGTCCTCGGGGCAGTTGACGGTCTTGGAGATCGAGCTGTCGATCAGGGCCTGCGCCGCCGCCTGCATGGTCAGATGATCGGAGGGGCCAAGCGTCTGTGCGCTGACGAACAGGTCGGGCGGCGGTGGTTCGTCGCCCTTCGCCTGGCGCCAGACGCGAAGCGCATAATCCTCGACCTGCTCCTCGCGGTTCGTCCCGTCGCCGTTGCGGATTTTGCGCGAGTAAGAATAAGCGAACACGGGCTCGATCCCCGACGAGACATTGCCGGCAAGCAATGAGGTCGTCCCGGTCGGGGCGATCGAGGTGAGACAGCCGTTCCTTAGGCCGTGCCTGGCGATCTGCGCACGCGTCTCCTTGTCGAGCGAGGCGAGGTTCGGCCGCTCGAGCATGCAGGGATCGTAGAGCGGGAACGGTCCCTTCTCGGCGGCGAGCTCGGCCGACGCGCGATAGGCCTCACGCTTGATCGTCCCGAGCCATGCCTGGGTGAGCTCGACGGCGCGGCTGCCGCCATAGGCTGCGCCGCAGAAGAGCAAGGCGTCGGCAAGGCCGGTGATTCCGAGACCGATTCGGCGCTTGGCCTTCGCCTCCTCTTCCTGCTGGGAAAGCGGGTAGCGCGAGATGTCGATCACATTATCGAGCATGCGGACGGCGGTGCCGGTCAGCTCGCCCAAGCGCTCTTCATCGAGCGCCGCGCCATCCTCGAACGGACGATCGACCAGCCGGGCGAGGTTAATTGAACCGAGGAGGCAGGCCCCGTAGGGGGGGAGCATCTGCTCGCCGCAGGGATTGCTCGCGGCGATCGTCTCGCAATGGGCGAGATTGTTCTGCTCGTTGACTCGGTCGATGAAAATGACGCCCGGCTCGGCGACATCATAGGTCGCGCGCATCAGACGTTCCCACAGGTCCCTGGCGCGGACCGTTCGCACGGTCTCGCCGGCGAAGGCCAGCGGCCAGTCGCAATCGCTTCCGAGCGCCGTCATGAAGGCGTCGGTGACAAGCACCGAGAGGTTGAAGTTCCGGAAGCGCGCGGGGTCGCGCTTGGCGTCGATGAACGCCTCGATGTCAGGATGGTCGATCCTCAGACACCCCATCATCGCCCCTCGGCGCTGGCCGGCGGAATGGACGGTGCGGCACATCGAATCCCAGCAGTCCATGAAGCTCAAGGGTCCCGAGGCGTCGGCGCCCACTCCCTGGACCCGGCTTCCGCTCGGGCGGATGGTCGAGAAGTCCATGCCCACGCCGCCGCCCTGCTGCATGGTCAGCGCCGCTTCCTTCAGATGCTCGAAAATCCCCGCGAGGCTGTCGGGAATGGTCCCCATGACGAAGCAGTTGAACAAAGTGACCGAGCGCTCGGTACCGGCGCCGGCGAGCACGCGTCCGGCCGGAATGAAGCGCAGGTCCCGGATCGCCTCGCGGAAGCGCTCCTCCCAATAAGCGCGCTGCCCGGGTGCTTCGGCCCCGGCGACGGCCCTGGCCACCCGCGCGGCGGTCTCGGCGAAGCTCGAATCGCCCGCTCCGTCATCTGCCTTGAAGCGGTACTTGGCGGTCCAGATCTCCTCGGCGAGCGCAACATCGAACATCAATTCCTCCCACATCTTGTGCTCGCATGGCGTAGCCCAGCACAAGATGTGCCGAATTGATCTGGCTCATCGACAGAAGAGGACGAGCGCGACAGCCGCATGGGCATGGACTCGCGCAATCACGGGGTGAGGCCGGTCGGCGCCATGCTTGGCGCCGCGGAGACCCTCTTTCCGGGCTATTTCGCCTTAGTGATGGCAACGGCCGCGCTGTCCATCGCCTGCGAGCTGCTCGGCCATTCCTCGATCGCCGGGGTCCTGGTCTGGCTCAACTGGCTCTTTTACGTGACGCTGTGGGCGCTGACGCTGGTCCGCCTCGTTCATTTCCCGCGGCGGCTGGTCGCCGACCTGTTCGACCATCAGCGGGCGCCGGGCTTCTTCACCCTGGTGGCCGCAACCTGCGTGCTCGCGACCCAGATGGTTGTGGTCGCGGGGCAGCACGCCATCGCGTCATTCCTGTGGTGGCTCGGCCTGATCCTGTGGTTCGGTGTGATGTACGCCTTCTTCACCGCGGTGACGGTGCGCAAGCGCAAGCCGACTCTTGCCGGCGGGATCAACGGCGCGTGGCTGATCGCCGCCGTCGCGACCCAGTCGATCGTCGTTTCGCGCGGCGCGGTCGATGGGCTTTCGCCACCGGCGGAGCCGATCCAGCTGCTGTGCCTCGCCATGTTCATGATCGGGAGCATGCTCTATCTCGCGATTATTCCCCTGATCTTCTACCGCCTGACCTTCGTTCGTCTGGCCTCGCGCGACTTCTCGCCGCCTTACTGGATCAACATGGGCGCGGTCGCGATCACGACACTCGCAGGCGCGACCCTGATGATGCGGGTCGGCCACTGGCCGGTGCTCGACCAGGTCGCGGCCTTCCTCCCCGGCTTCACCTTGTTCTTCTGGGCCGCGGCGACCTGGTGGATCCCGCTGCTCATTGCCCTGATGCTCTGGCGTTACGTGGTGCGGCGCGAGGTCCCGGCCTATGAACCAGCGCTGTGGGGAATGGTGTTCCCCCTGGCCATGTACACCACCGCGACGTTCCAGCTGTCGCGGGCGACCGGCTTCGACTTCCTCGCGATCGTTCCGCGCGGCTTCATCTTCGTCGCGCTCGCGGCCTGGCTTGCCGTCTTCGCCGGGCTGGTGCGGCATATCGGGGCCGGTTTCCTGCGGCCGCAATCGTCGGCTGGGATTCGGGCGCGCAGCTGCTGACCTTCCGCGCGAGGGCGCCCGTTTCGGTTATTACGTATGGGAATGGGCGCTGCGTCCCGCTTAGGCGGGTCCATGGCTGACATGTCGAGCGATGCGAAGGTCGTGACCCGTGGCGAGCAGATGCTCGCGCTTCGCCGGCGGCGGATGGCCGCCTCTCATCCCTTTTTCCGAGGCGGTTTCCGGCCGTTCTTCTTCGCCGGCGCAGCCTGGGCGCTGATCGCGGTGACCCTATGGATTTGCTCGCTGACAGGCGAGATCACGATTCCTGCGGCGCTCGAAGCGCTCGCCTGGCATCGGCACGAAATGCTGTTCGGCTTTGTGGGCGCGGTGATCGCCGGGTTCCTGCTCACTGCCGTCCCCAACTGGACGGGCCGTCTGCCGATTGCCGGCT
>Ga0068855_100005728_pt1 | contig 15172 bp, 26 predicted proteins | sample KBSCornC52_FD_66592 | JGI IMG/M metagenome (GOLD analysis project Ga0068855, IMG submission 66592) | Corn rhizosphere microbial communities from Kellogg Biological Station, Michigan, USA - KBS Corn C5-2 | ecosystem: Host-associated > Plants > Roots > Rhizosphere > Soil ...
CTGCTCGTTCGCCTTCGCACGCAAAATAGGCGCATTGGCTGAATTCCTGATCTCGGCAAACTCCGCCGCGACCATGTAGGCCAAAGCCTCCCCAGCGCGAGCCAGAGGGATTCTTTGCGGAGGCTGCGTCTCATCGTTCGGCCCCAATAAAGGCAGTGCCGGAATCCCTCTGATCCTCAGCTCATTGCTGTAGGTTGAGGCAGGCATGTAAATCGCGTTTTCTCTGAACTCCCAGAAGCGGTACGGCCCGGACCCGGCCCAAGGCCCGAAGCCGCCCTGCTTCTCCTGCATGTCCGTATAGGACTGCACAGAGCCGCCCTGCCTCTCCCACAGTTGCAAGGGCTGGAGGAGGTCAGGAGGAAGTTTTGGGGTTTCATATAAAAACCCGTCGCCGTCATAGAAGCCGTTGTATCCCAACCTGCAGATCATCGACGGGTCAGAACCGGCGTTTGCGGAGGAAGGCAAGGGCCCAAGCCTCCACTCCGCATAGGTGACAGACTCGACGTTGGAGTCTTCCAGCCAGTTCTGCAATTTGGCATAGCACAGGTTCAGAAGCGTCCAGGTATACGGACGAGAATCGGATAAATCCTGCCCTGCCAGACTTCCTTGCGCATCATTTACCAGAACACGAGCGAAGTTGAGAACATCGGTCGTGCTCCAGAAGATTTGCGCTGTGAAGTCGTCATCGACCAGAGGCACTAGACTGTCCCAATCTGCTTCTTCTGGGCCTCATACAGAGAGGCATTGATGATTTCACCGCAGCCAGAGCACTTCGACGCCGAAGGCCTGACAGCGATGGAGCAGAACGGGCACAGAGTCATCTCAGTCGGCTCGTTCATCCACGGACGTTTCACATTCAGGTAATTCGCAGCTCTGTAAAAGCTGTCATCCACGCTCTTGCGGTCGTTGGGGTCAGCAGAAGCGGCCAGTTCGTCACCTCTGCGGACTTTGGCGGTCAGATAAGCGACCAGATGCTTCTTAGCCTCTGCCAGTTCCCCCTTCGTCGGGGCGGAGTTGGTCGACGTGAACCAGCCGAACTTCCTGCGGTCCTCATTCGGCCCATCTCCCGGCCCAATGCCAAGGAAGAACTTGGCAATGTCATCACCCGGCGTTGGACGGGCGCGGTACTCTTCCTTGTCGGTGAAGTGTGGGTAAATGCCTTCTACGGTCGCGGGAATTACCGTGTTTGCCCGAATCCACTCCTTATTTTCAGGGCAGGGCGGCATGTAGTACATCCCATTGGTGCCGAGGTTGATGGTGTCCGAAATCGAGTAGATGTTGAACAGGTAAATCGGGTCGCCCGCGAGCAATCGGGGGTCGATGTGTTCAATGGTCGGAGCACCTTCGCGTGCAATGATTCCGTTTGACATGGTTTCTCCTAGTAAATCTTCCCGCCCTTGCGTGGCAGGTCTTCCACGATCACGCCACGCTCTAAGTCGCGCTGGTAATCGTCCGTGGTTCTGAAATTGTTCTTCTGGCCTGAAACTGGCTGAGTAATCAGCCCTCTTGAGGCCGAATCCTGAAGCTCGACAATCTCATCCGCAACTTTCTGCCTTGCCGCCGCCGCTTCTGCTTCCTTGTTGGCGCGGATCGCTTTCACGCGCTCTGACATCGGAATATCTCTGGACTGGACCAGCCCAACGCAGAGAATTCGAACCAGTTCCTCGGTCGGATACCAGCCCTGCGGGAATTCTTTGACGAAGTTGTACACACCTTGCGAGGGATAAGGCCCTAAGAGGCCAAATGTGGTGGCTTCCCACTTCTCAGGTGAGCCGCAGTCCTTCTCTGGTGGTAGCCAAGCCTCCAAAACCCACGCGGGAGGGTTGATGTAGGTGTATTCGGGGCACATCTCCCCGCCGAAGTGAATCATCTTCCGCTCTGACCAGATCAAACGGAAGTTTGGCTCTCCGTGCGGATTATTTCCGAACACAGACAGCATGGAATTCACATAATCCGGCGTGGACTTGCCATCTCGCAGCATTGAAACTCCAAAAGGTGAGGAGGGACGCTATTCTGTCCCTCCCCGATAGGGTTAGAGGCCCGTAGGCAGAGTCAGGCCGCTGATGAAGGCTTCCTGTCGCGGGTTGATGCAGAACACATCCCCCTCGAATGCGATGTACTTCAGATTCGAAGCCACCACAGACCCGTCCGTAACCGAAGTGACCGGGAAGACGGTCTGATCGCCGCCGCCCGGAATCTTGTACGGCCCAATCTCCTTCGTGACGGCCATGCCCCAGTTCTTCATCAGCATGGAATCCACGCGGGTTGGGTCGCCGTGAAGCTGAGTGATCAGCTCACGACCGGCCATCGTGTCAGGTGTCGTGCCATTGAGAGGATCAAAGGCAGTCTTGCCGAGGGGGATATTGCGGAAGATTTGCGAGATTGCCGTGCCAGCATTCTCCCAGGCTGCCGCCTGCTCAACACCCACAATGAACTTCAGGGAATTCAGCAGAGACGTGTTGGACGTTCCAATGTTGCGGATCGCCAACTGCAGCACCAGACGCACCATTGCAGGGGTCAGGGCAGTGGAACCTGCCGCATAGCCCACAGCGTTGAGCTGGCCCGGATACGTTGCGCGATTCAGCGTGAGAATCGTGCCCGTATTCGCGGAGACGTGGTAGTCGTAAATCGAGGACAGAGACGACCCTGCAGTACCAGGGGAGCCTTCCACCATGACCAAATCACCCACTGCGGTGCCCGCAGGCAAAGCCGCAACAGTCGTGATCTGCTTGTTGTTGGCGTCCACCGTCTGCACAGTCGAAGGCGTGGCGGAACGCACCGTACCACCCAGCGAAGGGTAGAACAGCACATTCTGGCCGTTGTAGAAGTTGTTGGCATTGGCTACGGTGATAACCTGTCCGGAGATCGCGGTAATGACACCAAACACGCCGTTGGCGGAGAAGAACAGCGCATCGAGAAACTGCTTGAAGTTCTCAAGCTGTTGCGCCTGCTCCAGAGCATTCAGAGAGGTGATTGCCTTCTCCTGAGTGTCTGTGCCCCAATAGGCTTCAGTGGTGGATTCCAGCGCCCAGACAAAGCCCTTGGTCGAAACGAATCCAGGGACAGTGTTGATCGAGGAACCGCGACCGAGCGCACCACCATCGAAGTTGACCAGACGGCCAAGTCCGCCAGACTGAATCTGGAGCGGGATGCGGAGAGAACGCTTGGACACCGGGACGGAGCCAAGCCCACCGTTCCTCATGATCTGGGTAATGACCTTGTCTTCACCCGAGAGGAACAACTTAGGGAGGTTCGATAGAACCTTCTCTTTCTGCAGGCCTAGTACGGCAGCAGTATTAGCCATGTCAAACACCTGAGTGCTTGCGTGGTCACCCCTTCCGCCGAAGCGCAGCCTGGGTAGTGCTGATGTACGACCTTGCAGCGAATTGTGAGATTTTTACTGCGGTATTACGTGCTCTAGGTTTATGAGGGTCGCCTGTCCCTGCGGAGCGAAACTTGAATTGCGGTGCGCCCTACTAAGCTAAGGTCCCATCCTGCAGGAACCTGGGGGACGCCAGTCCCCGATCTCCGCACGAATGCGGTGCTTTTAGCGTCTAGGCGTTGCGTCGTGCAGGACGACTCTGCCGCAAAATTATGCCCAGCCACTCGCACGCTTGCCACTCTTGAGGATTGCCTTCCCCATAATCAGTGCGGCGGTCGGGTCCATGCCGAATTCCTGTTGGGTCTTCTGCATGTCAACCTGATCCCAGCTCGGCATATCCTTCAGCGTCACTTCAGAGCGGGACGGCTGCGCACTAGAGACTGCGGCCTTTGGTTTCGGTGCTGGCGTGGCCTGAATGTTCCTATACAGCGGGGCCACGACTTTCTTGGTTGCTTCAGGCAGAATCCGGTTGTACTGCGCCTTGATGTAATCAATGGACTTTTGCGAGTCTCCGGTTCTATAGAAGGCTTCGAGCTTATCCGCGAACCCCGGAATCTCTCCAAGTCGCTTCTGAACCTCTTGCGTGACCAAGGCTTGAATGGTCTGTTCGGCTTCAGCGTCGATCTTCCTGCCCGCCAGGATTCGGTCTACCTCAGGCTTCATCTTGTCCGTCAGGTAGGATTCGGCCTGCTTCGCCACGCCCTCTTCGAACGTCGCCCTTCGCTGCATTTCGAACTGCTGCTTTTCCTGGGTTAGCTTCTGCCTTTCAGGGTCCACGGACTGCTGTTTCGTAGCAAACTGCTGAGACTTCTCATGCATGTCCACAATCGCGTTGTAGACGCCTGCAATCTGCGCTTGAAGCTGAGGATTATCCGAGGCTGCGTTGTAAGCACTCGCCAGTTGGTCAGGGATGCCCGCGTTCTTGAGCATGTTGACTGTCAGCGACTGCGCGAAATACTGGTACTGTTCCGGTGCTCTTGAAGCCCATTCGTTGATTGCGTGTGGGGCGATCTTCACAAAGGCGTCAGGGTTCGATTCTGCGATGGACTTTACAAAGTCCCCTGACCCTTCGGCATACTGCTTATCCAGCGTGCCCCATTCCTCGCGCTCCTGTGCGATCTGCTGGACACCTTCGGGCCCGCCAATCTCTTCAATCAGTGTCTTGGCCTGGGTAGCGTCCGCTACCGTTGGAAAGGCGTTGCGGTACTCCTGATTCGCAAAGTAGATGCCCCTGAGTTCTTTTGCAGCTTCAGGAGCTACAGCTTTGAGCGCAGCGAGCCCTTTCTTGAGGCTGTCCGGCATTCTCCTGCCGTCAGCAGCTACAGGCTCTGCCTCTTCGCCCTCTACTTCAGGTTCTTCACCCTCCGCAGGTTCACTGTCCGCTTCAGGCTCGGCCTCAACGTCTGGAGTCTCCTCGACCTCGGTAATGTCAGTGGACTCTGCGGGTGCTTCAACTTCGGGCGTCTCAAGAACTGCGCCATCTAATTCAGACATGCATCTCCTTCTATGCGCTCAAGCGCGGTACAGAATCCTTGTTTCTGCCAAATAGCGCGGCAATCGAGCATGAACCCTGAAATCCACACGACTGCCGTGGGCACCCATCGCTGGTAATCGGAGCTATAGACCCAAATTCGGGCGCGAGGAATCTCATTCATTGAATAGCTCCGGGATCGGGCGGTGGTACTGATGCAACATCCTGCGGAGTCAACTGAATTCCGGCCTTCGCAGCAGCTTGAATCTTGCCGGTCAACGGAAGCGAGTCATAAGGAATCGCTACCTTCGGCAAATCAGGGGGCGCAGGCTGGTTCTGCTGCTTTACCTGATCCATCTGCTGTTTGTACTGCTGTCCGTAAAGTCTGACATTCTGATACCAGACTGGATTCGAGGCTTTGACTTCCCTGCCCTTTGCGGAGTTGATCCACTCTTTTACGGCCTGATAGCAGGTTTCGAAGTCGTCGCCATCGAGATAGTCCATATCAATCGGGATAGGACTCACCAAGGGCGGCTGGACAGGTGCCTGCCCAATTCCCGGCATCATCTGCTGCGGCATCTGGCTAGGATCGGGAGTCGCAGGTTCATGTTCCATATCCGCAATATCCGAAAGCACCATCTCCCACAGAGTCTCTTGCGGAAGAGTCAATTCCTGAAGCCCAATCATCTGCTTGGCGAAATACCAGTTAGACGGGGACTTTTCCAGCATCTCGTCCGCAAGCTCGCCGCCCATCTGAAGCAACTGCATGAACTTATTGGACTTTTCCGTCCAAGTCTCAGGAAAGTTTTCGTCCGAGTCGTTGGTGAACGACATCCCGATCAGTTCACCGGGTAGAATCTTGACCGCTTCAGGCTTGGCTCCAGGTCTAGCCGGGGGAAGATTCGTCCCAATTTCGTTCTGGCCATCTGCCGCGAGCTTGACCGCCTTGGTCATCACTCGGGTATTCCAAGACGTATAGGGCTTCCAGACAATCGCCATCTGCCCCAACGCCATATTTCTAGCCTGCGCATACCCAGAAGCCGTCTTTTGATCGGGCATCTCCGCACCGAAGGCGGCGGGCTGCGTTCCTGCAGCGAACTGAGCTATCGGGCCTCTCAGGTTCTCCGCATAACCCATCAACTGCGCGGAAGGCTGAACGGCAGTGGTCTCGAAGAACTGATCCTCGGCCTTTTCACCTTTAGGCTTGGACATCTTCCGACTTGCACCAGGCATTTCGCGCTGTTTATTCAGCCCGTCAATGTTGGTTTTCTCATCCCAGTAAGTCGTCGGGATGCCGTGGTCGAAGGTCTCTTCAATCAGGTTCATCGAAGTATTCGTCGAGTCCTGAATGGTCATCAGAGTGCGACCGATTGACGGCCTGCTTTGTCCATCTCCCGGCATGGCATGAAGAACGTCTAGATGTTTGTCGCAGTCGTACTCATAGCCCTCAAGGAAGACATCGCCATTGCGGACGATGCAAAGACCTGCAGGAAACTGCTCTTCAAGCTGCGAAGACGTTTCCTCGTTGAACTCCTGATAAAACTCCGGCCTGAGATAGCTCCAAGTCTTCGTAGACAGCCCAAAGGAGTCTGTGCCGGTCTGAACGTCGATGGCAGTATCCGACCCGGCCATTCTCCGCACAGCAATGCGGGCGTTTCTTTCGTAGGAGTCTCCATTGCCGGAGTTGATCTTTTTCTTCTGGTCGGGGTACTGAGACTTCAGCTTCGCCGTGGGTAAGTCCTGGTCAATCTCGATCAGAAGACAATCTTGAATCGTGTCCGCGCTGATGGAAACTCTCGTCTCTAACGTTCCGAACAGTTCAGTTCTCGGTATTCCATCCGGGGCAGGCTCAGTCCTTGAAATAATCCGCCCGTCCGTGAACATCAGGGAGGAGACTCTTAGCTGCTCATCCGAAATGTCGTTGAACTTCCGATAGACGCGCTCAAAGGTATTCGCCTTCGAAGTGTTTCGAATGCTCGACTCGTCAAAGGGATTATCGGCTTCCGCCCTGACTTTAGGCTTTGCCCCTAAGAACGTGGAAATGAATATCTTGCCGTAGCCCTGAAATATGTTGAAGATGCGGTCGTAGGCTTCGTCATCATCGGTTTCAAAGACTACGTCCTGCCGGTCTTCGGACCAGTAGAAATTCTGAATGTCGCGGAAGTACAGTCTTTGGTCCCGAGCGTTCTGGACTTCAGCCATGCGGTTGGCTTTGCCCTGCTGGTTGTACTGCTTGATCTTGGCAATGACTTCCTTCGCCAGCTCCTCATCCAAGCCTGTAGATTCAGGCGCGGGGTCTGCTGGCTTCAGCAGGTTTTCATTGACATCAATGTGAGGCCGTTCAGCAATCACGCGGCAGGCTTTCGCAGTGAGAATGGGATGCGCATTGGCCTCGATGCGATTGCCGGGCCAGACAGCCTTTCGAGCAATCGGCTGTCTACGAGGGTCAGTTCGGGGACGCCTACTGGAGACCACTTAGTGAGATCAATCCGATCAACGCGATTGGCTCGAAACTTAGGGCAGGTCTGTCCTTCAACAGCGGGACTGAACCGCGATTTTTGCGCCACAATCGCGGCGGGGACAGAGAGACCTAGAGCTTTTAGGAATCCGCGCCTATTCACTTACCCGTCAGCCTCGCATACAGGTTGGCCGGTGCAGCCGTGGGGTTGGCTTTAACCTGCCCATACTTCGGCTTCTTCTTTAGCAGGCCGGGCTTCTCATCGCCGTCATAGACTTTTTCTTTCATGATGGGCTTCAGGTTGTTCATTTCCACTCCTCACGCTTCTTGCGTTCAGTTCTTGCGGCTGCCCTCAAATCCTTCTTGCGCTCACGGAATGGCGGCTTCTTGGGCTTGCCAGCCACAGCGAAGGTCGTAGGCTCAGGAATCGGCTCCGAAGGCGCTACGGGCGTTTCTGGGGCTTGCGGGATAGGTTCAGGCTTGCGCATCGCATGAATCAATTCGCAGGTCATGTACCCAACACCAAACGCCAGCGCAAACATGCCCACCATCGACAGGTAAAACACGGTCATCGTCTGCGCCTCCCTGATACCGAAAACTCCGGCTGATTCTGACTGTTTCTGAAGGCAATCTCCGCAAACGTCAGTTCCTGCGAATAGCCAGTGTGGGAATGCATACTCATGAGCTTTTCCGCGTGCTTGACCTTCTCAGGCTTGACCCCCGATCCCAACATCGACTGCAGCCCATACCTGAGGTCGTCGGCAACGTCCATTGCCATCACTGCCTGCCCCTTATCCGTCTTCACCACATCGTCCAAATCCTTTGAATTGCGCATCAGGATTGGAATGGTCTCTAACGCTTCAGGGCATTCCGAAGAGATAAGCCAGCAAGTATCGCCGGTGGGCTGCTCTTTCCTCAGCTCTGGCTTGGTCCCGTAAAGTCTCGTGGCGTTCAGCAGCGCATACATCAACTGCCAGCCGGGGATTCTTTGGTTATCAGCTACTTCCGGCTGCGGTAAGCCATAAGGCTTGAATTCCTTGCCTAGGTAATCCGCAATCGTGTTATCTGAATCTCTGGACCCAAAAGCATCCGGGCTGAGGAAGTAGCTTCTGAGTTGTTCGCGCTCTGCCCTTGGGGTTGCGTCTACGATTGCCCTGCCAACCTCAGAAGAGGTCATTTCGTTCACAATCAGACGCCTGTAAGTTACGACCACTTGAATCGGCTTAGAGACTTCCCAGCCAAGCTCTCTTCTGGCCTCTTGCGGAGTAAGAGTCGTCTTCGCGTGCCAGTGAGTCGAGCAGTAATGACTTTTGCCCCAATCGGTTGATAGCCAGCGATGATCCCACGGCCTGATAAGTCTTTCTGCCGTCTCCTGAGAGATCATAGTCTTGTCGTAATCAAAGACCCGGCCAAAGTAAGCGCCTTCCAAAGATTCCCAAGACCCTAGAAGGTCTCTAGCTCTTACGGCATCATCCAGAGCGTTGAGCTGCTTGCCGTAATCCGTCCGGCGAATGAAGTACTCAAACCGCTGGTCGTGATCCCACGCAAAGTAATCTTCTTCGGTCAGGCCGTCCTGCTTCAGCGCAGGTAAAGCCCAAGTGAGGTTATCCCACGGGTAAACGTGGATAAACTGGTAGTTGTTGGGATCGTCGCGCTCGTTGAATTTCTTGGCGTAAAACCAGTTTCGTAAATCCTGAATGCCAATCCCGCCCATATTGAATGAGAGAATTGTCTTTGCGCCTTCCGCGCCGCGATTGGCAAGCATCATCTCGCGCAACTCAGTGCCGGTAAACTGCTCCGCCTGATCGCAGAAGATGTACTTGTAATTCGCCGATCTGAAACGTCTTTCCACATCTGCCAAAGACTCGGCATAAGTGAAGTCAATCTGCGAGCCGTTGGGGATCATCAGCTTCGATCCCGAATAGTGCATCCAGCCCTCAATTTCAGGGTAAGAGCGAATGATGGGCTCGATGTGATACCTGCGGACCTGATCGTAGTTCCGCATCACCACAGCCATCAGAGTTTTAGGTGTTTCCATGCCCAGCGTCAGCGCAATGTCGTCCAGGCCTTTGCTCTTGCCAGCGCCTCGGCCTCCGCCTACACCTAAAACGCGGGCTGGAGAGTGCTCGATGGTGTCAAGCAACTCCCCAACCTTAGGGAATAAGTGGATGTGCGGCAATCAGGCCTTTGAAACAGTCGCCGGGAGGTCCTTGTGCGCCTCTGCGTGGGTCAGGGCATAATTCTCCGCAGCGCGTGCCGTGTTGAACGTCATCAGGAAGTCGCCAGCGGTCACGTCATACATCTTCGGCTTGTACTGGTCGCCCAATGCCTCAATGACTGCCGGGTCGATGGGGTTGGGAATCTCGCCTTCGCGGGCATCGCGCTCAGTCACGGTATAGCCGTTGGCCTTGAACTCGTAAGGCTTGTTCTGGCCCTTCTGCTCCTCAGCGCGGTCCTTGGCGAGCTGGTAGGTCTCTGGGTTGTGGTAGGGCGGAAGGTGCTCGCCCTTCGATCCAACGCCGTCAGGGTTGATGTCGCGCTCGATGGCGGACTCTTTGATCTTTACGCCATCATGCTGGTTCTGGGCTGCCACATTGCTCTCGGTGCTGTAGTCCACATCGCTCATGTCAGTTAGGGCCTCCCAGCCCGAGTTACTACAAATTGGATGGGGCCACCGTTCTCCCCGGTAACCTCTTGCTTGTCTCGCCATCCGCCAGACTTGCGATTCTTCAACCAGAAGATGCAGGCTGTTGTATCTGGAGGCGAAGCGCATTCAACCGGGACAGTCACAACCTCTTCGTCCTCGGATAGTCGCTTACCGTCTTGATACTTGACATGCTTTACCTTGAATGCCTGCTGCTCAATCCAGCGTGCTCCTTTAGCCCGTTCGTAGAGGGAATTCGCTACCTCTGCGTCTGCTGTAGCCTTGCCTCTTTTTATGGACTCAAGAAATTCCGGGTGCTCAATCTTCCAGTTATTGATGGTCGTCTCGCTAACTTCAAAGAAGTCAGCTAGTTCCGCATCAACTGCGCCCAAGAGGCAGAGCTTATAGGCTTGCTGGTCATACTCGGAGCAATAGGAGCTTGGCCTTCCTGCAGGCATTAGGTGGTCTGCGTATCCGTGGGTTCAGGTCCGGGATCGTTCTGGGTCGCGGAGGTAGTGATTGCCTGCAGCTTGGCTACTTCCGCAGGGAAGTCTTCTGGGGTGGTTACTTGTCCCGCTGCAATCTTTGCCTGCAGGTCAGCAATTGCGTTTGCGACTGCGGTTGTCTCTGCGTCGATTGCTGCATCGAGGTCTGCACGTGTTGCGGTCATCTTGATCTCCTTGTGTAATTGGTCGATTTCGAACCAGATGATGCTGAAGCCTGCGAACAGGACCAAGTAAAGCACTTAGACCCTGCCGACAAGGATGGAAGCCACATAGAACGCCATACCCAACCAACCTAGATTCACTCGCGGCGGAGCTACATTGCAAGCGGCTAACAGCAAGCAAACAAAGCTAAATACCAGCAGAATCATTGTGAGCATGTGGTCTCCCAAAATAATTTGAACTTTCTTCACTTGCACTATTGACTAACTGCTAGCTGTTTGCAATACTGTTTATGTAGTCGAGAGGAGCAAACACAATGATTCAAGAATTCCTGAACTTCACAGATGAAGCCACAAACTTTGGGCTGATTAACATCTCCGGCCAGCGCCTTTTTGAGATGTTTGTAGAAAAGAAGGGTCTAGGGCCTAACCACGCATACGGGTTTCGCATTCGCCTTGAAAAAAGGGGCATACTCTAATGCACGACGACATCCTTTTCGCCCTCTACACTCTGCAGCGCGTGGTAAATCGGGAGATATATCAACGCGCTCACGGCCTATCGAACGAAGTGGCTACCGGCGATATCCGCCACTCCCTCGAAATAGTGGAGGAAGCCATCGACCTCTTGGAGAACTCCAGCCTCAATACGAATTGCTGCGAACATGGTTATCTCGTAACCAAAAAATGCGAGAAGTGCGACCTATTCTAATGACCGACTACACCAAAGAAGAACTCGCCGCTTTCCTTGAAACCATTCCCTATAAAGCACTTGCAAAAGAATTAGCTCGCCGCAACAGTGAACGCCGCAAGGTCAAATCAGGTGGTCGTCCTAAAGTCTTGCGCCCCTGCCCCAAATGTCACAAACAGCTAGGAGCAAGAGAACTTGCCCGCCATAAGTGCTAGCCTAAGGCTTCCAGTCCTGCTATGGCAGCATTGACAGCTTCTGGGGGAGGCCAGTTCTTGTCTTTGCGCGGCCATTTGCATTTCAGCACTGCCAGCGGCTCAGTCATTTCCTCATAGGCTTCACGAGGGACCGCGTAACTTGTGCTCTTAGGCGGGATGAACTTCAACCCACTCAGCTCTGCCTTGATTCCCAGCAGTTGGCCGGTGAATTCCTGCATCCGAGCCTCTTCCGCTTGGCGAATCCGCGCAACTCTTGATTCCTCAGCGGTTAGATTGCGGACGCTAACTCCTTCAACCTTCCACCCCACAGCACAGCATTCAAAAGCCAGCGCCAGCGCCCCGTGATCGAGACGCATCCCTGTATCAACGTTCAGTATTCGCTTGTTGGAGGCCATTTTTGAGAATGCGCAGCTATAGGTGGAGGGGAGCCAGACGTTATCCTGTGTCAGGCATCAGGGAAACATCTAGAACTTAGCACTGCAATTCATGCAGTCAAAGAAGATTTATCGTGAGATTGTGTTGCCTTCTTCTCGCGCCGTCTATGCTCTCTGGCAATCAACTCATCCAGAAACCATGAATGATTCAATTTCCCGCACATTTTAGCCAGAAGATGCGCGTTTTCGAGATACACGTTCTTGCGTACCTTAGGAGGCCCGTCTTTGCGTATGCGGCTCACAGTACCTGATTCCATCTCTTCCAGTAGGCAAGTAGGGTGCGGAGGAAAGTCACAACTCACCGCGTCCAGTTCCGCCCGCATACAGTTGCGTTTCGAGCCTGAGCAGTTTGGCGATATTGCAGATCAGCGATATCTTCCACCACCTGCCGATGAACTTTAGCTTCAAATGCGCGTCCCACATCTCACCCCTCCCCAAGCCTGTATCCAGCTAGTCATTTTGGATAGCAGATGCCGCAACCTCCGCCCATCGTTACAGGCCCATCGACTCGCTCTACGGCATGGAATTTAGTTATTTCGGCACGATCTTTCGTTTTGGCATACTTCTCGACTACTGCCGCCATAATGTTTCCGTGGATACATTTGCCCACAAGAACCGCGTTGCTCATACCGCCCTCCATGCTGCAATCCAAGTCATGCCGGATATATCTCATTCACCATTTTGCGGATTGAATTATTTGGCAATAATTCTGGATGTTGTTTCAGCACGAGTCACGCATCGGCCCGAGTAACCAGAACCAGCGGCAGGTTGACCATCTTTACCCCCATCGGGACTCTAAGCGATGCGCACTCTTTGCCATCAGAAATAACCCATACATGCTTACGAATTGCATGTTTCATCTTGCCTCCGCTCACATCATCCTCGTCTTACCCAACAGCTCTTTCATTTCCTGCGATCCCCAGAAGTCTTCCGCCTTCATGTACTCCTCTGGGTGCAACCTGCGATGCTCGGCCTCTTCCAGCTCGATTTTGCGCAGTCGTTCCCTATCCTCAGCTTGGTATCTCTGGGTTCTTGCAACTTCACAGGCTTTCTCAATGTCGCCCAGGGAGGGAAAGGCCGTCTCACCTGCCTCTCTGGGCCTCACGAATGACCTCAGAGCCGCTTGCAGGTCCACCGTGGCCCAATTCAGCAATTCCGTGGAGTACAGGTCCAGCGCCTCCCTCGATAACTCCGCCTGTCGCAAAATCGCCAGTCGGGTGAGTTCGACCTTGATTGTCGCCAGCGAGGGACGCGGTAAGGGCGTCGAGAGTGCGTTGGTCTTTGCTCTTGAATCCATTGGCTCTCCTGTCCCACTCTTGGGGATCGTCTAGGTAGCGCGAATCGTTGAACCACGTTGCCGGGTGTGGGGTAAATTCACCAGCCCTGCCAGCCGGAGACCGCGCGAATTGCTGCACACTGAGCCTCAGGAACGCGTTTGCGGCCTCAGGGTCGAGTTTCTTCCCATCATGGCCGTTCACCAGCCGATCAAACGCCTTCGAGATGGCTTTGAGCGCCCCAGATTTTCCTATCTTCCTTGGGTATTCGGCATAAATTCCCTCTAAGTCAGGTTTTAAAGGCCGAGTTACAGTTTCAGTTTCATATTCAGTTTCAGTACATCGGCGTTTCACTTCCGTTACGGAAGGCGTTACAGCACCGTTACACTCTGCGTTACTACCAGCGTTGTTAGCCTGTGAGGTTCGGTGGTTATGAACGCGCTCTCTGGTGGCGGCACGCTCTTGTTGTTTAGCTAGTTCCTCTCTGTACATGCGCCGGTTCATCAAAGAACCTCGGTCACTCCGGGACGCAACTCCCTTGGCGACGAGTGCCGTTACTGCTTGAAGCGTTTCTTCGTACTTCCCTCCTACTGCCATGCAAATCTCTTCGTCTGTCCAGGGAACGCCGTTGCTCTCAAGAATCCCCTTAGTCTCCGCGTCGAACATAAGGCAGAGAATGCGTATCCAGACGCCCGCTTCCGCATGAGTGCAACGGCGCACGTTCGGATCGCGCACAAAGTCACCCCAATAGAAGAGAGAAGCTGGCAGCTTGCCCATTAGAACTGAATCTCCGTGTGGCGCTCTTGGCGAATCTGCTCCATGTACTGCGGTAGTTCTGCCGCCAGCCCATCATGGTCGATAGCCCAAACCATCTCGCGCAGAAGCCGCTGCCATACCTGAATACCGCTCGGTTCTACGTCACGCATCCTAAAGAAAAACGGCAGGTTTCCGGAACCACTTATCTCATCGCATATCGGGCATAGACTGGAGCGAGGGTTCCAATGCGTACCCGCGCACATCTCGCAAATGGCGCTCTTAGGCTCCCTTAGCTCGCTCCGGCCAAACGTCTCAATGTCGTGGCAGCGACGGCAAAGAACCTCTAGGTCGTCAAGGGATTCGTTGCCTAGGTTGGCATAGCTCTTGTGGTGGACGTGCAAATCCTGGTCGTAGGCAATTTCTGCCAGCCATCGAGGGATTTCGCATCGCTCGCACTTATTCCCCGAGGCTTCGATGAATTCCCGCCTCAGTTTGCGCCAGTGCTCGGATTGGAGGTAGTTGGCATACTCGGTCTTTGTCATGGCCCTTTGCTTACTCTTTCTCGTTCAGAACTTCTATTGTTTCCAACTCTTCTTCTGTAAGAAGGGCTTCTAAAGGTAAGGAGATAGGAGCTATCGGATGGATCAGGTATTGCGGCTGGTCTTGCATTCCGCCTCCTTACGCTTATGCATCCGCAAGTGAGCTTTGCGGCCCATCGCCTGATTGGTAACCAGAGCACCGCATACCGGACACGCGCTCTTGTGAAACCTACTCGGCGTGTGCCCAAACTCGCCGCGTTCAAGCATCTGGCGAAGCTCATCGAGAGTTGGAGGTTTCGCCGCACTCATTTCACCAGCCCTCTTTCCTGCAGCATCCTCTGCACCAAAGCCTCATACTCCGCTCTCTTCTGCACAGAATGCGGCTTGCAGACAGGAATACCTCTTGCTTCTAAGCCCCATTTGCGCGGCGTAGGGCCTGTTCCTGCGAGCAAGACGTTCCTGGTGGACTCATCCATCGCCTTGAGCTTCTTGACGCCGCCTAGAAGCCGTACGCGCTGGCACGGACGCCTGTGCTTGAGTCCAAGCTCTTTCGCATACGCAGCTTCTTCAGAGAGTGGGCGTCCGGCTGGCATTAGAGGGCCTTCCTGCGAGCTGTGCAGAAACCGCTCCTGCTGAATGCATATGCA
>Ga0068855_100005737_pt1 | contig 15157 bp, 13 predicted proteins | sample KBSCornC52_FD_66592 | JGI IMG/M metagenome (GOLD analysis project Ga0068855, IMG submission 66592) | Corn rhizosphere microbial communities from Kellogg Biological Station, Michigan, USA - KBS Corn C5-2 | ecosystem: Host-associated > Plants > Roots > Rhizosphere > Soil ...
GCCGCGATGAGCGTGAACCTGCGCATCGGCGAGGTCTCGCGCGCGGTGTTCGAGGCCGCGCGCTGGGCCGACGCGATGAACCGCGCGGGCCAGTTGCGCATGCTGTCGCAGCGCCTCGTGCGCCTGGCCGCGCAGCGCCTGCTGCGCATCGACACCCGCGACGCCGCCACCCAGGCGGCGCTCTCGCGCCAGCGCGCGCGCGACAACCTCGACATGCTGGCCACCCAGTGCGCCGGCTCGGTCGCGGCGCCGGCGTGCGCGCGCGCCGCGACATGCTGGGACGTGCTCTCCCAGGCACTGCAGGCGCCGCGCATCGATGGCAGCGCCCTGCGCCGCATCGACGCCGCCGCCGGGCGCATGCTCGATTCGGCCGAGGCGCTCACCGACGCGCTGCAGGAAGCCGCCGGCCGGCGCGCGCTGCACATCGTCAACCAGTGCGGCCGCCAGCGCATGCGCGTGCAGCGCATCGCCAAGCAATGCCTGCTCGACGCCGCGCACCCGGAAGGCGCAGTGCCGTCCACCCCGCGCGACAGCGCGCTGGACGCCTTCGAGGCGGCGCTCGCCGAACTCGAGCAGGCCCCGCTCAGCACGCCGGAGATCCGCGCCACGCTCGCCCGCGTGCGCGACGAGTGGCTGCGCCTGCTCGGTGGCCTGCGCAGCGCCCAGACGGCCGATGGCCGCCGCGCGCTGGTGCAGGCCAGCGAGGCGATCCTCGAGCGCCTGGACACGCTCACCGCGGCGTACGAGCACAGCCTGCAGGTGATCATGGCCTGACGCGCGAACTGCGCGGCAATTGCGGCGCTGATGGGCGGTTCGCCCGATCGGGGCGGCTGCAAGATCGACACATCCGGGGACGGAGCACACGTTCCGTCCGATGCTTCGACCTGCCCCCAAGCGACGACCGTGCGCCTCCTCGCCACCCCTGCCCGCCTCCCCGCCGCCGCGCTGCTGGCCGCGGGCGCGTGCATGGCCGCGCACGGCCAGCCGGCGGCCCCGCGCGTCGACTTCCTCGATTCACCGGCCGTCGTCGGCCTGGGCCGCTGGCAGTACGACCCTGTCTTCCCGCTGCTGCACGAGCTGCAGGCGCCGGCAGTCTCCCGCTTCGTGTCGCGCGTGGCGGCCCTCGATGTGCCGCTGCGCGGGCAGGCGATGCAGCTGCGCGCCGCCGCGGTCGACGCCCGCATCGAGCAACCCCTGGAATCGGCCAACGACCGCCTGCGCCGCCTGCACGGCTTCACCGACGTGTCGCTGGGTGCGCAGTGGCGCGTGCGCGGCGGCGACGCCGGCTGGCTGCCGCACGTGGCCTGGCTGGCCGACGTGGAGACGACGGGCACGCCCGCGTTCCGCGATCGCAACGTGCGGCCATCGCTGCGCGCGACCGCGCAATGGGAGCTGCCGCACCAGCTCTCGCTGGGCGTGATGCCCGGCGTGTACCGCGACCGCGGCGACGACGGCAGGCACTACGCGGCCGGCGTGCTGGCGGTCACGCTGGGCAAGTCCTGGACGCCGCGCTTGCAGAGCTTCGTCGAACTGGCGGGGCAGTGCCTGTCGCGGACACAGGACGACGCGTCGCTGCTCAATGTCGACACGGGCGTGGCTTTCGCGGCATCGCGGACGCTGCATGTGGACCTCGTCGTGTCGCGCAGCCTGTCGGGCAGCGCGTCCCAGCAGGTGCGGGGCGGGTTGAGCGTGTCGTCCCGGTTCTGACGCGGCGCTGCGTTCGCGGCCGGCACCGCAGAGCCGGGCCCATCAGGCCACGCAACAAATTGCAGCGCAGCTGGGGGCGTCGGGCACTGCCGCGGAGCGACTGCGGCACCCGGGCCGCGGCGCTCGCGCCGATCCAGCGCGCCTGGCCGCGTGAACTAGTGCGCACGGATCGCCCCGATCCGGCGCGCAAGGCCAGGCCGGCGGCGGCCGCGCGAAACGCATCATCGCCAGCGGCCAGGCAAGTGAGCAGGCGCCCTCGCGACCCGGCCGTCACGCCGCGTAACGTTACAAGGCGAACAGGGCCTGGATCGACCATCTGTTGCGTTGACGCGTTTCGCGGCGGTCCCGCAAGATGCTCCCACTCCCGCAGGACGCCACGACCGGTGCTTCGAAGCCCTCGATCGCCAGGCGTCCTGTGTCGTCCCGGAACCCTTGTCCATGCGCCCCGTCCATCTCCTTGCCGCCCTCGCGTTCGCGTCGGCTTCGTCCGCCTTCGCGGCCGTCGACGACCAGGTCGCGCCGCCCATGCCGGTGGCCGCGTCCACTGGCTTCGCGACGACCGCGCGCAAGCTGATCGACGACACGATGGAAAAGCAGCGCGCCGTCGTCGCGGTGCTGCGCGACAACGTGGTCTCGCCGGTGATGGCCGGATCGTGGCGCCTCAGCGTGGGCAAGCCCTACGTGCCGCGCGCCACGGCGCCCGTCACGCGCCCGGTGCCCAACGACTTCGCCGACGGCACGATGTCCGGCGGCGCCGATGCCGACGCGCTGGACCAGGCCCTCGGCGCGCGCTGGCGCGTCCTGCACGGCGACGCCAGCTCGCACGTGCCGATGGCCGCCTGGATGCCCGACATGCAGGCCGCCGACGCGCGCACCGCGGCGCTGCGTCCCACGATGAACCTGAGCGGCGAATGGGCGCTGCCCAACGACTTCTCGCTGGGCGTCATGCCCGGCATGGCGGTCGACTACTCGGCCCTGGGCCGGCGCCAGTCGAACGGTACCTTCGCGGTGACGCTGGGCAAGACCTGGTCGCCGCAATGGCGCACCTTCGTCGACATGGCGCGCGACCGCGTCGCGTCCGTGCAGGTGGCGGGCGTGTCCACCAGCGTCGACGCCGGCATCACCTTCGTGGCCACGCCCACCACGCAGATCGATTTCGCCGTCACGCGCGGCCTGAGCGACACCGCGCCGGCGTTCCAGGCCGGCGTCGGGCTGTCCTCCACCTTCTGACGCGGACCGTCGCCGGTCACCCGCGCGCGCTCCCCTGCCATCCTGCGCGCAGTCGCAGGATCTACCCCCGCCACTCCGTGTCATCCTGCGCGCAGTCGCAGGATCCACCCCTGGCACTCCGTGTCATCCTGCGCGCAGTCGCAGGATCCACGCGCGCCGAAGCGTCTGCCCAGGGGTGGATCCTGCGACTCCGCTTCGCTTCGCGCAGGATGACGGGCAAGGGGGTCTGCGCACGACGCGCCACGCGCCCTCAGACCAGCACCACCATCTTGCCGCCCGCGGCCTGCGCGTCCAGCAGTTCGTGCGCGCGACGGATCTCGTCGAAAGCGAACTGGTGCACCGGCGCGGCGTCCACCTCGCCGGCCTCGACCAGATCGACGATCCGCTGCAGCGGCACGTCCGACAGCGGGTACTCGGACGTGCCGTACACGAACGCACTGGCGAAGAAGCTCAGGTGCCGGCCGCTGGGCAGGTGCGCCAGCGGATCGAAGCGCTCGATCGCCACGCCGCCGCCGACGAAGCCCGCCATGCACACGCGACCGCCACGGCGCGCCAGCCGCAGCGACTCCAGCAGCGTGGACGTCCCCACCAGGTCGAGCACCGCGTCGAGTCCCGCCGGCACCAGCGCCCTCACCTCGTCGGCCAAGCCGGGCCCTTCGACCAGCACGTGCCGCGCCCCCTTGGCCCGCGCCACGCCGCCCCGATCGGGATGGCGCACCGACGCCACCACCGTCGCGCCCGCCAGGCCCGCGAGCTCCAGCGCGGCCTGGCCCAGCGCCGAGGTCGCCGCGCGCACCAGTACGTGGTCGCCGCGCCGCAGCGCGAGGTTGTCGTGCAGGCAGCTCCAGGCGGTCGCCCAGGTCTCGGGCAAGGCCGCGAGCGCGGCCCAGTCCAGGCGCGTGCGCACCGGCACCACGTTGGCCGCGGGCACGTTCACCTTCTCCGCATAGCTGCCACTGCGGCTGCGCCCCAGGCCCCCCATCAGCGCCATCACGCGCTGGCCGGGCTGCAGGGCGCCGGACGGATCGGCCAGCACCTCGCCGACGCACTCGATGCCCGAGATCGGCGCCACCTCGCCCCACAGGCCCAGACGGAAGTATTGCTCGGCGCGGTTGATGCCGAACGCCCGCACCCGCACCGTCACCTCGCCCGGCGTCGCCACCGGGTCGGGAACCTCGCGGATCTCCAGTTGCTCCGGGCCGCCGTAGCCGCGTCGAACGATCGCCTTCATCACCATCTCCTCGTTGCATGGAAAGCCGCAGTCTCGGGTTTCCCGTCGGACAAGGAAATTTCAAAGTTCCACTTCGGACTGTATATTTCCTGAACAATGGACTTCACGCTGCAAGAACTCTCCTGCCTGCTGGCGGTGGCCTCCGAAGGCGGTTTCCAGGCGGCCGCCGCGCGGCTGCACCGCACTCACCCGGCCGTGCATTCGGCGATCCGGCAGCTCGAACACCGCGTGGGTGTCGCGCTGCTGGATCGCACGCAGTACCGCGTTCGCCTCACGGAGGCCGGCCAGGCGTTCGCACGGCATGCCGCGGCGGTGATGGACCAGGCAGGACGCCTCTCGGACTTCTCGGAGCAGCTTGCGCGCGGGGAGGAATCGGACCTGCGCGTGGTGGTCGGCGACCTGACCCCGACCGCGCGCGTCCTGCCGCAGCTCGAGCGCTTCTTCGCGGCATGGCCGCGCACGCGCCTGCACCTGCATTTCGAGGCGCTGAGCGGCCCCTGGGAGCGGCTGCACGCGGGCGACGCGGACCTGATCGTGCACCACGTCGACCCATCCGACGCGCGCCTGGAATGGGCCGGCCTGGTGCAGGTGACGCTGGTGCCGGTGGCGGCGCCACAGGGCCTGCCCTTCGCCATCACGCGCTCCCTCACGCCCGAGCGCATGCGCGAGGCCGTGCAGGTCCTCATCCGCGATTCCGCGCGCGACGCCAGCCGCGACTACTTCGTCATCGAGGGCGCGCGCAACTGGACGGTGGGCGACCAGCACACGAAGAAGGAACTGATCCTGCGCGGCATGGGCTGGGGTCACATGCCGCTGCACATGGTCGACAAGGAACTGCGTTCGGGCAAGCTCGTCTCGCTGGAGGGCCGGCATTTCAAGCGAACGCGCCTGGACATCGTCGTCGCCCGGCGTGCCGACCGCCAGCCCGGCCCGGTCGCGCGGGCGCTGTGGGAGGCGCTGACGACGCATCCGGGCGGCGCAGCGCCCTGACGCCACCCGCAGTCCGGCGCAAGGGCGGTGCCGGAGCTGCCGAAGATTCCCTAGCCGGCGCGACCAGCCGCGGCCGATGACTGGATCCCGGGCTAGGACTCGTTCGGGCGCAGCGTCAGGGCCTTTGGGCCCTGATCTGCAGGCTCAGCGCAAGCCGCCGGCGACGCGAATCGTCTCCCCGGTGATCCAGCGCGACTGCGCCGAAGCAAGGAAGACGGCGGCCAGCGCGATGTCCTCGGGTTCGCCAAGGCGTCCGAAAGGCGTGTTGCCGACGATCTGCTTTTCCATGTCGCTGCCGATCATGCCGATCGCTTCCACGCCTTCGGACCGCGTGCCGCCAGGGGCGATCGCATTGACCCGGATGTGGCGCGGCGCGAGCTCGCGAGCCAGCGAGATGGTCAGGTTGTCGACGGCGGCCTTGGTCGCCGAGTACACCAGCGAGTTGGACACCGGATTCGTGCTCACGATGGAGCCGATGTTGATCACGCTGCCCCCGGTCTCGCCGAAGTGCGCCAGCGCCTCCCGCGTGGCCAGCAGGGTGCCCAGCACGTTGGTGTCGAACTGCCGGTGGAAGTCGGCCTCCGTGAGGTCCGCCAGCGGCGCGAAGCGGTAGATTCCGGCGTTGTTGACCAGCACGTCCAGGCGGCCGAACGCCTCGCGCGCGGCGGCGAACAACTTGCCCACGTCGGTCGCCACGGCCACGTCGGCCTGCACGGCCACGGCCCTTGCGCCTGCCTTGTGGATCGCGTCGACCACGCGCTGCGCGCCCGCGGCGTCCGACGCGTAGTTGACGACCACCGACGCGCCGGCATCGCCGAGCGCGCGCGCGATGCCCGCGCCAATGCCTTTGGATGCGCCAGTGACGACGGCGACCTTGCCTTCGAGTTCCTTCATACCACTTCCTTTCATTAGTTCATGAAATATGAACAACGGAAGTAGCGAACGATATGAGCCTTGGTGGGCGCGCGCTGGACGCGCCCGCCTTGCCCCTGCGATCGACACTGGTTCACAAAATCGGAACTAATGATCTAATGGAATGGAGGAGAATCGAGGCATCACGGCGACCCGACGAATGAAGCCCCTCCTGCACCCCGCCTCCGAGGACATCACCATCGAGGGCATCCTGCATGCCCTGGCGGACCCGGTGCGCATGCACATCTTCGCGGAGATCGCCGCCGCGGGTGGCCCGCTCACGTGCTCGCCATTCCTGGAGGTGGACCTGCGGCCGATCCCCAAGTCGACGCTGTCGCAGCACTTCCGCGTCCTGCGCGAGGCCGGGCTGATCCACAGCGAACGCAAGGGCGTCGAGATGCACAACTCGGTCCGGCAGGAGGACCTCCACCCGCGCTTCACCGCCTTGCTCAAGGCGATCGTCCAGGCGCACAAGGAGCAGGTCGCGCGTGATGCGGCGCGCAAGCGCCGCCTGTCCAGGCGATGACGCGCGCGGGCCGGCCTGCCGGCGGGCCGCCACATCGGGCCAGCCTTCGATATCGTTGGGACGTCAGGCCACCCTGAACGCGGCCACGGCGCCCACCAGTCGGGCGGCCTGCTGCTTCAGGCTCTCCGCGGCGGCGGCCGACTGTTCGACGAGGGCCGCGTTCTGCTGCGTCACGCGATCGAGCTGCGTCACCGCGTCGCCCACCTGGCCGAGCCCGCCCGACTGCTCGCCGGTGGCCGCGCTGATCTCGGCGATCAGGTCGCTCACGCGGCGCACCTGGCCGACGATGTCGCCCATCGTGCGACCCGCCTCGTCGACCTGGCGGCTGCCGACCTCCACGCGTTCCACGCTCGCGGCGATCAGCGTCTTGATCTCGCGCGCGGCCTGCGCGCTGCGTTGCGCGAGGCTGCGCACCTCGCTGGCCACGACCGCGAAGCCGCGGCCGTGCTCGCCCGCGCGGGCGGCCTCGACGGCGGCGTTGAGCGCGAGGATGTTGGTCTGGAATGCGATGCCGTCGATGACCCCGATGATGTCGGCGATCTTCTTGGAGGACGCATTGATCTCCTCCATCGTCGAGACGGCCGTCATCACCGTGGTGCCGCCGCGCGCCGCGACGTCGCTGGCCGACTTGGCGAGCTTCTCCGCGGCGAGTGCGGCCTCCGCGTTGGCGCGCACGGTGGCGGTCAGCTGCTCCATCGACGATGCGGTCTGCTGCAGGCTGCCCGCCTGCTGCTCGGTGCGCTGCGAGAGATCGGCATTGCCGGTGGCGATCTCGCCCGCGCCGATGGCGATCGAGTCGCTGCTGTCGCGCACGCTGCCCACGATCGCGACCAGGCTCTCGTTCATCGCCTTGAGCGAGCGCAGCAGGTCGCCCAGCTCGTTGCCGTGGTCGACCTCGATGCGCGAGCCCAGGTCGCCGTCGGCCACGCGGCGCGCGATCGAGATGGCCTGCTGCAGCGGCTGCGTGATGCCGCGCACCAGGGCCCGCATCGCGACCGCGGCCAGCAGGAACGACGCCGCCACCGCGCTGGCCAGCAGCCAGCGCAGGCGCGCGGTCTCGGACTCGACGGACGCGTCGTTGACCTGGCCGCGCTTGACGAGCAAGTCCGACAGCTCCGACGACGGGCCCAGGCCGATGCGGTACGACGGATTGATCGTCTTGATCAGCACCTGTTCCGCATCGTCCCAACGGTCGCCGCGCATCGCACTGGCCGCCGCCTGCACGCTGGCGATGCCCAGGCCGCCGGACTTCTCGTACCACGCGTCGGCGAGCTTGCGCTCCTCGGGCGAAGCGATCCCGGCGTAGTAGCCCTTCCACATGGCGGCGATGTCCTGCGAGGCCTTGTCGATGGTCGTCCAGTGCACGGTCAACGGATGGTCATGGAGCTTGGACCAGTCGAACTGCGGGTTGTGCTGCAGCGCCTGCAGCACCTGGCTGCGATTGGTCTCCATCAGCAGCCGGATGCGCGTGAACGCGATCTCCGACTCGCGGTCGTGCAGCGCGACGTCGCGGTACGCCTCGCGCGTGCGCCAACTGCTGTAGTAGCCGAGGCCACCGATGGCGACGACGGCCGCCATGAGCAGGCTCAGGACGGTGACGATGAGGGTGCGGATCTTGATGTTGGCAAGCATGGCGGAGGTCTCGTTGAAGCGGTCGATGCGGGTCGCGCGTCAGGCGCCCGCGCGCGCGAGGGCGGGCCGGGCGCTGCGGCGGCCGCGCTCGCAGCTGCCGAAGAAGTCGGCCAGCGGCGCGTCGAGCTCGGCCGGGTCGTCGAACTCGAGGTAGGTGACGTCGCACAACGTACCCAGGTCCTTGAGCAGCGTCGTGCGGATCGGCGCCTGCTTCCACACCAGGAACAGGATGGGCGTGCACGCACCGCGGAACACGTGGTACGACAGCTCGAACGCGCTGCTCTCGCTCATGCCGGCGCGGATGTTGACGAACACGTCGGCCTGGTCCAGCTGGCGCAGGCGGTGCGCGCGGAAGGTGTCCGGCGTGAACGCACGGCCTGTCTCGTGCTCGAAGGACGCGCGGAACGTGTCGGCGCTCTCGGCGCGGCAGCCGGTGAGGTAGCTGAACGCGTGCGGCTGGCCGTCGCGCGCGCGGATGCGTTCGAGCACGGACGCGACCACGCCCTGCTGCGTCTGGCCCGACTCGGTGAAGGGCTGGCGCACGAACAGGCGCAGGTCCAGGCCGGCGGGTTCGTCGAAGGACATCAGCGCCGTCGGCGCCCGCGCGGCGCGCAATCCCGCGAGGAAGGCGTGCGAGGCGCGGTCCGCCTGGCTGGCCGCGCGGTTCTTCAGCAGCGTGCGCGCGGCCTGCAGCGCCAGGTCCAGCAGCGACGTGGCCGGGCTCGCGTGCGCCTCCTCGTGACCCTGGGCCACGCCGGCCAGGAACGCCGCGGCGAGCTCGCCGCGCTCGCGCGCCTGGTCGCCCGGGAGGCCGCTCGGGGCAGGCCGCATGCGCTCGAGCAGGCGCGCGGCGTCGGCCGGCGTCCAGCGGGCGGGCGGGCGCGCGGCGCCGCGCGCCAGGCGCTGGAGCAGCTCGTCGGCCGCCAGTGAATGGAATTGGTCGGTGGATCCCATCGGTGTCGTCTCCCTTGTCGTCTCGTGCCGAGGCAGCGGAGTCGCAGCAAGCGTCCGTGGGCAGCCGGCGCCCGCGCGGGGCGCACTTGTTCACGCCGGCGGGACGGACCCGACCGGCATGCGGCAACCCCGCTGTCGTGGCCCGCATGACAGGGCGGGCGTTAGACCGGAAGCTTTGCGTCCCCGCCTTTCGGTCGGGTTTGCCTTTGTGGGAAGACGCTGTCGGCACCTCCCTCGCGACCTGTTTATCGGCGCGACCTGGAACAACTCGATACGTCTACGGGGTACCGGCATCAGGTGTCCAGAACTCCCGACAATCGGCTGCGCCGTCAGGTCGTCCAGTCGATGGCATCGAGCAGCCGACGCAGGCGTGCGGCCTTGTCCGGGTTCAGCTGCCCGGCCCATGCGACGCGACCGCGCAGGTGCTGCTCCCAGTCCGGCAGGCCCGCGCGGTTCTGCGCCGCGGCGCCGCGCGTCGCGCACAGATGCAGCTGCGCCTTCAGGCGGTCGAACTCGTCGCGCGGCAGGTTGGGCCGCGCGTTGACGACGATGTTGCATACCTGCTGGCGCCGCGCGCGGGTGACGCGGTGCGTCTTGCGGTGATTCAGCGCGAAGCCCTCGTCGAGCGCGAAGGCGCCCAGGCGCGCCTCGACACGGTCGGCCGCGCGCAGCAGGCCGGCGTCGCCGGACAGCACGATGTCATCCGCGTAGCGCGTGTAGCGGGCGCCGAGCGCGCGCGCCAGCGCCGCGATGCGCACGTCGAGCCGGAACGCGCACAGGTTGGCCAGGGCTGCCGAGGTGGGCGCGCCTTGCGGCAGGTGGGCGTCGCGCAGCCGCCTCGCCTGCGTCCACGCGAGGCCGCCCTCGGTGCGCAGGCGCTCGAGCACCGGCTCGGGCGTGGCCGTCGTGCACAGCCTGGCGAGGGCGCTCGCGACGGGTGGCCAATAGCCCAGCGCGGCGAAGGTCGCCTGCACGCGCGAGGCGCGCACCGTCGCGAAGAAGTCCTGCAGGTCGAACTTCAGCAGCACCGCTTGGCCGACATGCGCGCGGGCGTGGTCCGCCACCGAGCGGCCGCGCACGTAGGCGCACGCGGCCTCGTGCGGCGGCACGTGCGCGAGCAGGCGATCGAGCACCCGGCGCTGCAGCGTGCGCAGGTAGGGCTCGGGCACCTCGAGCAGGCGCCAGCCGCCCGTGCGCTTGGGCAGCAGCTCGCAGCGGTAGTGCTGCCGGCCCAGCGGCGCCTGCCGCTGCCAGGACGCGCTGCGCGTCAGGCGCCACAGGCCCTCGACGGACACGCCCAGGTCGTCCGCGAGCGCGCCCACGCCGGGCCACGCCGGCCGCTCGACGGCGCGCAGGGGATCGGCCGGCGCCGCCAGCGCGCCGGCGCGCGTCATGAACCAGCCGCGGATGAGCGGTTGGTGCAGTGCCTCCCGGCAGGTCGCGTCGAAGAACGGGTCCGCTTCCAGGGCGTCGGCCACCTGGGCGATCGTCCAGTGGCTGGCGAGGCCAGCCTGGAGCAGGCCGTCGACCAGCGTGCGATCCGCCGCTTCGGGAAAGACCGTGCACCGGGCCATCCGCTCCAGGATCTGCGCGCGGCTGACCGGCGTCGCGAGGACGGCGCGGGCGATGGCGATGGCGGTCGATCGATGGTTCATGAAACGCGTCAGGGTGCGGTCGCCACCCAACCTTGCTGGTGAAGCGCATGGTCGGGCGCCGTGAAGCGGCGCTGTCCCATCGCCTCGGATGGGCATGACAAGAGCGTTGCCGACGGGGGTACCCCGCGGATCGGAGTTGGTTCGATGAACGTTCCGAAGGACACTTGGGCGGCGACCGCGTGGTGATTATGGAACGCGACCATGACGCACCGTCGAGCAGGCGGGAACGTCGACGCCGCGGCGGTATCGATCTGCGCGTCCGACACCCCGCTGTTGCAGCGATAAGCCGGCGCAGTGCCTCGTGACAATTGCGCACTTGTCTGCCGTCCGCGTCCTGTTCTATGCTGCGCTGCGCCACGTCCCCAGTCATGAAGCCTCCCCGTCCCGCTCTCGCCCGCTCCCTCGCCGCCGCCCTGCTCCTGCTGGCCGGTGCCAGCGCCTTCGCGCAGGAAGGCGACGACACGCTGGTGGCCGACACCGACCTGCAGGCATTGCCCAGCGACGCGCTCGACCACGCCGTCTGGGCCACGCTGCTGCCCGACAACGACGTTGCGGATCCGACGGTCGTCCGCTCCGCCATCTCGGCCGTGCTGGCCGCCCCCGACGACAAGCCCCGGTCCATCGTCCCGATCACGGCCCGCAAGGACAAGCCGGTGGTGGTGACGGTGCGCATCGACCCGAACGCGGTCATCGCGCCGCCCACGCGCCTGGTGTTCGACAGCAACCAGGTCGTGCAGATCCACGCCGACGGCATGCCCGCGCCCAACGGCCCCGACCGCGACCCGCTGGTGCGCGTGATGCCGCGCCAGGCCGACCCGAACGCCGTCACGGTGGGCGCGCGCTGGAGCACGCAAGATCGCATTCCGGCGCCGCTGCTGTCGGGCCTGTCGTGGGGCGCGCACGCCGACCTCGTGTCCGGCGCCGTGGCGCCGCGGGCCGGCAACGTGCGGCGCTCGCTGCGCATCACCGCGATGTGGGACACGCCGGAAGACCTGTCGATCGGCTTCACCCCGGGCTTCACGCGCGGCGGCGGCCGCGAGTTCGAGCACTACGTCACGGGGCTGGAGGTGAGCACCGTCGACAAGACCAAGCTCGCGCGCTGGAAGAGCTACGTCGAGGTGTCCGGCGAGAAGCTGGCGTTCAACAACGTCATCGACAACAGCACCGCGCACGTGGCCGCCGGCGCCAGCTACGCCACGTCGTCGAGCACGCAGCTGGACTTCAACGTGTCGCGCGGCACGACGTGGACATCCAACGACCTGACGTCCAACGTGGGGCTGTCGGTCCGGTTCTGAGCGCGCGACCTCGCACGGGCGCTCGTCGCGACACCCTTTCCCGCGAGGCCGCTCAGCCGCGCTTGAACTGCAGGTCGTCGAACTTCTCGCTGTAGAACGCCACGCGATCCTTCAGGTCGGCGTGCTCGTCGTACGGGTCGGCCAGCGTCCAGGCGGCGTCGACCATCTGGCCGTCGAGGAACTCCATCGTGAAGTAGCTCGCCTCGCCCTTGAACGGGCAGACCGTGCGCGTGTCGCTGGGGCTCATGCGATCCATGCGCACGTTGTCGCGCGGGAAGTAGTAGCGCGGCGGGTTGCCGTCCTCGTCCACCTCGATGACGTCGTCCGAGTCGGCGAGCACGTCGGCGCCGAGCACCGCGCGCAGGCGGCCGCGCACGGGGCGTTCGTCGACACGGTGCTCGGGGTGGTCGCGATGGCCGGGGGATTGCATGGTCGGGCTCCTTCGTTGCGTGCCTGCGCGCGCACCGGCAAGGCGTGCGCCTCACAGGCCTTGCGGGTAGGTCTCGGGCGCCTCGCCCACGTGCGCGGCGCGGCCCGACGTCCATGGCGCATCGGCCTCCAGCGGCTCGACGGCCCGGGTGCGGTCGATGTGGATCAGCGCGTCGAACTGCCGGGCGACCTGCGCATGGAAGTAGTGGCTCTGGCGCTCGGTGTCGGGCCGGTAGATGACGCCGATCGCGCGCTCGAGCAATGGCGACTCGAACACGCGCGCCAGTCGCGCGTCGTCACGCAGCGGCAGCAGGAAGCGGCGCAGCCCGGTGGCGTGCAGCACGGCCTCGATGGAATCGCCGCGCGACGGGTTCACGCGCTTGTGCTCGGCCTTCGCGTCCCAGGTCGCCGCGGCCGTCACCGCACCGTCGTGCGTCGTGAAGCCCACGAGCCAGCAGTCCTGCGGGTAGCGCTCGCGCACCAGCTGCCCGAGGTTGAGCTCGCCGCGCGCCTGGCCCATCTCGGTGTGCGACGCATCGCCCAGGTGGGAGTTGTGCGCCCACACGACGATCTTCGCGGGTCGCCCCGGCCTGGACAGGTGACGATCGATGGCCCAGAGCGTGCGCGCCATGTGGGTGTCGCGCTCGTTCCATGACGAGACGTCGCTGAGGTACATGCCCCGGTAGTAGCGCTCGGCGTCGCGCACGAGCGCGGCGTTCTGCTCGGCGTCGAAGGCCGCCTCGCGGTCGCCGCCCACGCCGGGCCCGGCTTGCGCGCGGCGATGCTGCAGCTCGGCCAGCGTGCGGATGACGTCCTCCTCGCACGACCGCGTCGAGCCCAGGCCCGTCATGAGGCCGTAGGCCTGGCTGTCGCCGCCGAAGGGCTCGAAGCAGGCATAGCGCTCGCGCGCCCGGGCCGCGAGGGCGGGGTCCTCGCGGTCGAGGTACTCGAGCACCGCCGCCATCGACGCATTCAGGCTGTACAGATCCAGGCCATAGAAGCCCGTCCGCGCGGCCTCGGGCCGGCCGGCGTTCCACTGGCGCAGCCGTTCCACGAGATCGACGACGGCCGTGTTGCGCCACATCCAGGTCGGGAAGCGCCGGAAGCCGGCCAGCGCGTCGCTGGCCGAGGCGTCCTCGCCCAGGCCGCGCACGTAGCGGTTGACCCGGTAGGCATCCGGCCAGTCGCCTTCGATGGCGACCGCGTCGAAGCCCCGCTCGGCGACCAGCCGCAGCGTGATGCGGGCGCGCGCCTCGTAGAACTCGTGGGTGCCGTGCGAGGCTTCGCCCAGCAGCACGAAGCGCGCGTTGCCGATGCGGCGCAGCAGCTCGTCGTGCTCGTCGTCGCCGCCCCCCATCGCGATGGCCGCCGCGCGCGCGGCCTGGACCTGGCGTTCGTCGGGCTGCTGGATCCGATGCTGGAACAGTGTGGACATGCGGCTCTCCTTCAAACCCGGGCCGACGCCTGTCCCCCGGGTCAACCTGGCGGCAAGGCGCGCGCCGAGCCTGCATGCACGGATGCGCGCCCGCGCCGGTCAGCTGGCAGATGCCAGGTCATCTCCGTGCGGCGCCCGGCTGCGCAACGGCGGGCCTCGCGTCAGTGCGCCGACTTCCTGCGGGACGCCGGCTTGTGGAACAGCGCGCGCAACTCGTCCTTGGCGGCCTCCAGATGCTTGCGCTGGCGCGCAGCCAGGTTGTGCCCGGCCCGGTTGATGTAGAAGGTCAACATCGACATCGCCGAGCGATAGGGATCGCTCTTGCGGCGATCGCTGTGCTCGGCCGAACGCTTGAGCGAACGCGCGATCTGCTTCGGATCCTTCAGCTTGAACACGTCGGGTTGCAGGTCCATCGCGTCGCTCGTCTCCGTGACCCGCTGCGACCACTTGCTGGTCGGCGGAGTGCTCGACTTGGGATGCGTGGCGGCCATGTCGTCTCCTCGATGCCAATGGACGCGTCGAGCAAGCGGGGCGCCCGGCCGGTCCAGGGCGCGACGCCGTCCGGCAGCTCTCGGCGGCGGGGTGGCCCGGCGATACGGCAGCGAACGTTCAGACCAGCGCGCGCAACCCCTGCCAGCCGACGTACAGCCCGACCAGCAGGATCAGGCCGCCCGAGAAATACGGTGCCTTGGCGGCCAGCTCGCTGAAGCGGCCGCTGCCCATGCGCCGCGACAGGTGCTTCAGCCCGACCGCCGCGACCACGCCCGAGGCCACCATCGTCAGTGCGAGGCCCACCGAGAAACCCAGCACGAGCGTGGCGCCGAGGGCCACGCGCTTGAGCTGCAGGCACAGCAGCAGCACCGTGATCGACGCCGGGCACGGGATCAGGCCGCCGGTGAGGCCGAACATCACGATCTGGCCGGTGGTGACCGCGCGGCCGGCGAAGCGCCGGTCGATGTCGGCGGCGTGCGCGCGGGCGTGGGCATCGCCGCCGCCGGCGTCGACCAGCGGCGCCGTGGTCGCATGGGCCCGGCCAGGCTCGGCAGCATGGGCGTGCGCGTGGCCATGCCCGCACGCCTGCCCGGGCGCATGGGCATGGCCGTGATGATCGTCGTGGTCGTGGTCGTGGTCGTGGTGGCCGTCCACGTTCGCGTCGGCGTG
>Ga0068855_100005739_pt1 | contig 15155 bp, 13 predicted proteins | sample KBSCornC52_FD_66592 | JGI IMG/M metagenome (GOLD analysis project Ga0068855, IMG submission 66592) | Corn rhizosphere microbial communities from Kellogg Biological Station, Michigan, USA - KBS Corn C5-2 | ecosystem: Host-associated > Plants > Roots > Rhizosphere > Soil ...
CAAGGCAAAAGTTAGCCCTATAAATATGGCCCCCAGAAAGGCGAGGTCATACAGGGTGATATGGAAGGTGTAGGAATTCAATGAACAAAATTAATCAATCCTGATTCCAGTCAACTCTTACGAAAGGAATCAATCTTAAAAATAATGTTTGGTTTGGCATTCCTCAAAACAAAAAGTTTGGCGCTGCCTTTAGGATTGCATTTTATGGCCAATTTTATGCAAGAAAACTTCCGACTGTATACTTATCAAGTAAGAAAATATATTTTAAAACTATAAAAATAGTTTTACATTTATACTATAATTATAGTTTTAATGAAATCATTGACAAAAGCTGAAGAGCAGGTTATGCAGGTGTTGTGGAAGTTGGGAAATGGATTGTTAATGGAGATAGTTGATAAGATGCCGGCTCCGCAACCGCACAAAAATACCGTCGCTACCATTCTTAAGACCCTGGTAGATAAAGGCTTTGTAAAAATTGAAAACATCGGCAGAATTCATCGGTATCATCCCGCCGTCACCATGGAAAATTATTCGAAAACTACGCTGGTTAAAGTCGCTAACGGATATTTCGCCGGTTCCTTCAAAAACGTTGTTTCTTTTTTAGTAGAGGAAGAAAAATTATCTGTAAGCGACCTTGAGCTTTTATTAAAGCATCTGAAGAAAAGTAAAAAATAACATATGAGCGACGTAGTTATCTATTTACTCAAATCGATTCTGGTAAGCGGGGCGCTTACCGGATACTACTGGTTATTTCTACGAAATAAGAAGTTCAATAGATACAACCGTTACTATTTACTGTTTGTTTTGGTGGCAGGTATTACCATTCCGTTGCTAAATTTTACGATATACAGCATTGCACAGCCGACCAACGATATAGCAGCCGGCTTTTTGCATGTGATTCAATCGAACGAAGTTATTCCGCACCATACAGACGCTCCATGGCAATACCTTTTGTTAGGAGCTGCTCTTCTCATTAGCTGTGGTTTGCTGACGATATTTTTAGCGCAGGTTGTAAAAATGTTCAAGCTTGGAAAGAGATGGCCCTGCACAAATATTCATGGCATCAATGTATATATCACCGATCTGGACGAGGCGCCTTTTTCATTCGCCAACAGCCTGTTTTGGAAGCGTGGAGTTTCTATGGAAAGCGAAGAAGGCAGTCTGATATTTAATCATGAGTTAGCCCATATCCGCCAAAAACATACGTACGACAAACTTTTTGCCCAGGTTTTTGCCCGCGTTTTCTGGATGAACCCTTTTTACAAATTGGTACTTCGCGAATTAAGCATCGTGCATGAATTTATTGCCGATGAAAAATCTATTGGAGACGGCGACACCCCCATGTTTGCCAGAATGCTGCTTGCGACGCACAATGCAGGGCGATACCTTCAGCTGGAAAATTCGTTTTTTCATTCACCTATAAAAAGAAGACTAACCATGATCACCGATTCGGGCAAAATATCCTGCTCATACCTCAGAAGAATATGTATACTGCCTGTAACATTGGCTATGTTCTTTGTTTTTTCGATTGACATTTCTAATGCCCAAACGGAGCCAGCTAAGAATACAGACAGCGCACGGCGAGAGAAATTAGAAGCTGAGAAAAAGGCCAACCCCTTTAATGAAATGGAACCGAAAAGTCATGAGGCGAGTGAACAGGAAGTGAAAGCCCTCTTTACGAAAATAGTAACCAATCCTCCTGAAGACAGAATATATTTTATAAACGGCTCGCGGGCTTCTGTTGAAAAAGTAAAGCGATTGAAGTATGAAAATACTAAGGATATGCTGTTGCTGCCGCCGGAAGACGCTTTAAAAAGATTCGGTGCCACCGGATCAAAGGGCATCGTCGCCTTCATTACTAAAAAATAATCCATTGCTGTAACCTTTAACATTAATAACATCATTTGAACAAATGAAAAAAATGTTTTCAATTGACTTTTTTCGATATTTTTTAGCAGGGGGCATGCTTTTAGCCTGTACCAGCGTTTTAGCTAATACCCATCCACGAAAAGAAAAGACTGTATCTACGTATATCTCTCATTATGAAAATGTGCTTGGCACCTCCATGGAGCTTAAAGTATCAACATATTCGCAAACAGAGGCGGCTGAAACTGAAAACATTGTTCTTAATGAGATCAGCAGGTTATCAAAGATCTTAAGCGCCTATGACAAGGAAAGTGAATTCAGTCGTTGGCTGAAAACATCCGGCCAACCAGTGCATGTGTCTCACGAATTGTTCCATGTAATGCAACTATTTGATGCATGGCGTGTGCGGACCAACGGTGCACTGGACGCATCGGCCGAAATTATCATCCGGCTTTGGCAGCAGGCCGCTATAAAAAAGCAGATTCCTACCGGGCAGGAGCTGAGCGATGCAGTGGCTGCGGTAAAACAATTACACTGGTTACTCGATCCGGCTGCGGGAACGGCTACACACGTTGACCACGCGCCCCTGATGCTCAATTCTTTTGCAAAAAGCTACATCATCAGGCATGCGGTTGATGCAGCCCTCAAACGTCATGATGTAAAGGCCATTGTGCTTAATATAGGTGGAGATATGGTAATATCAGGCAGTGTAACCGAAAACGTACTTGTCAGCGATCCGAAAGCCGATGCAGAAAATGAAACACCCATTGATGCACTGCTGATCAATAACAAAGCGGTGGCCACGAGCGGCAATTACCGTAGGGGCGAATTGATCGCCGGGCATTGGTACTCTCATATTGTGGATCCGCGAACCGGTTTGCCGGCCGATAACATTATCAGCGCCACCGTGGTGGCTCCTGATGCTACTGATGCCGGTGCACTGGCTACGGCCTTTAATGTAATGCCTGTTTCAGAAAGCACTCAACTCGCATTTGCTGTGCCAGGGGCTGAGTATCTTATCATCACCAAAGATGGCCGGCGCATAGCAAGCAAAGGATGGGGCAAACTGGAAGTTCCACTTGCAGAAAAGAAAAAAGAGCAAAATGTCGACTTAAAGGAACGCAACTTTCAGGCACCATGGAGCAATGGTTTTGAAATGATCATTAATCTTGAAATTAATAAACAAAAAGGAGGGTTTACCAAAAGGCCATATGTGGCGGTATGGATCGAAGACACTACGCATTTTCCGGTAAGAACAGTGTCGGTATGGCACGGAAGCGACCGGTATGTACCGGAACTTAAGTCATGGTACCTTAAATATCGCAACAACTATAATTCAGACTTGAATTTCAGGAATTCTATTACCAGCGCTACACGTTCAGCTGGAAAATATATACTAAAGTGGGATGGTAAAGATGACAAAGGAAATTATGTGAAGCCCGGTAAATACATAGTAAAAATTGAAGTTGCAAGGGAACATGGAACTTATCAATTGATGCGACAGGAAATTGAGTGTAGCGATGCTCCACAGCAAATAAGTTTGGCAGGCAATATAGAAATAGCCTCCGCATCTCTTGACTACAGGAAAAAATAACCGGCAATCAGTAAGATGACATTACAGGAAAGTACCGCTGCACAAACAAAAAATGGCTTCGTATGGAAACGGAAGATGGCAATGCTTATGCGCTGGCTTCATATCTATTTATCCATGATAAGCTTTGCGATCGTCTTATTCTTTGCAATAACAGGATTGACGTTGAATCATGCTGACAAGTTTGTGAACCAACTTCACACAACGCAGGTAAAGGGAAAGCTGACTGTGAGCTGGGTTAATAATCCTGATACGCTGAAAATTGCAAAGCTGGAAATTGTGGAATACCTCAGAAAGAATAATAATATCAAAGCAGCATTAAGTGATTTCAGGATCGATGACAGCCAGATCGGAATTTCGTTCAAAGGCCCCGGATATGCGGCCGACGCCTTTATTGACCGGGGAACAGGCGGGTATGAACTCACAAAAACGACTGCAGGCTTAGTAGGCATCATAAATGACCTGCACAAGGGAAGAGATACCGGGCCAGCGTGGTCGGTTTTCATCGATGTGTGTGCCATTCTGTTAACGCTGATTTCGATCACAGGATTATTGCTTCTATTATTTCTTAAGAAAAGACGAGCAAGTGGATTGCTTATTGCTGTGTGTGGACTGGTGCTTGCTTACCTGGTCTACATTATTTGGATCAAATAAACCTGTTGTATTTACATTAAAATTTCGGTTTATGGCAAGAATAAATAATTTCTTTAATCGCGTATTGCTGATAACCTCTTTGTTTCTGTTTTCATTTCTGTTCACAGCAAACATGCTTCGCGCGCAGGATACCCAGAAATCGAAAGTGAACTTAAGTGAACAGGAATGGAAAGCTGTGGAAGGCATATTTCAATCTTCGCAAAACAGCGACATGAATGTGCAGTTTACAGTAAGAGATAACATGCTTGTTGCAAAACTTCTTTGGAACAATAACGAGTTGCGTTTATCGCCGGAATCGCCGTTGATTTTTTCCAGCAGGCAGGAAGGAAATCAGGATCCCATCCGAATCACTTTTATCAAAGATTCCGGTGGCTCTGTAAATCAGGTAAATGTGGCCAATAACGGATTTTGGAACCGCAACGACAACTATAAACCGATCGTGAAAAAAGAAATTGAGCATACGCCAGAGCAGTTGAAACGATTTGAAGGCTTGTTCCAATTGCAAAATGATGCAACGCGGTTTATTGAATTTTCTGTCAAAGACAATAACCTGGTGCTTAAGCAGAGTTGGGATGGTGAAACACGTTCTTTTGTTCCCGAGTCTGCCATGGATTTTTATATAAAGGATTTTCCCATGTTTACACTAAATTTCTCAAAAGATAAAGATGGAAATATTAATCAGGTGGTCGCTTTCAAAAGAGACGTCTGGATTAAAGTAAAAAAGACATCGCTATCGGTTGAGCAGTTAAAGTCGTATGCAGGCAGGTTCAGATCGAACGATGACCCGGATAATATGGTTGAGTTGATGGTGGTAAATGATCATTTGGTACTAAAGCAATTATGGGATAAGAAAGAAATTATTCTGCAGCCTAAAACCGATATCTATTTTTATAACCAAGCCGAGTCGTACCCGGTTGTTATAATAAAAAATAAGGATGGGGTGGTAAATCAGGTCACAATTTTGGGAACGAATGTTTTTAGCAGGATAAATTAATCAGAAAAGTCGGCTGTGATAGATTCCTGGCCTTTCCAACGGTAGCCATTCCTCCATCTTCCAACTCTTCTGACTTTTTCTCAATATTTGCCAGTTTGTCTTTACACAGTTTTTGTTGCTCCAAACCACTTCATAAACCCATGAGGATTATCTTTTTTATTGAATCATCACTTTACCTGTTTGCTCAGTAGCACCATCGCTCGTTATTTTAAACATGTATAAGCCCGGTTTTAAAGGCCTGTTGGGTGTTACAGTGATGATGTTGTTCGTTGGTTTACCTGTGGTTGTATAAATAATCTGACCGGTAAGATCGCTTATTGTTACCACCTGTGTTTTATTGCTGTTTTCGCCCGCCACGCGAATATTGAAATGATCATGAGCAGGATTCGGATAAGCAACCGGTATATTCGATAATGCCGACAGGTTTAAAGAAACTATCGACGAGTAAATTGTTTTTGCAGGCAGGATACCGCTTACTTCAAGACGATAGTAATTTCTGCCCGCTACCATATTGGGATCGGTAAAAGTATAGTTCGTTGTTCCGGTGGTATTGCCGGTACCTTTTACTGAGCCAATAGTGGTAAAGTTGAAGCCATCTGTTGAACGCTGAACATTATATGTTACGTTCATTTCATCGGCGCTTGTCCAGTTCAGCACTGCTTTGCTGTTTATATTTTCTGCGGCGAAATAGATCAGTTGAACCGGTAATACCGTACCAATGCCCACAATAACGCCGGCATTATTACTTCCGGCGCCATTGCCCGCCCTGCTGGCGCCGCTTGCACTGCTGTTTAAACCACCTGTTCCCGGAGTTGTGGTTGAAGTTATATTAGCATTAGGTACAGCGCCGGAAAAAAGTATAGCGCCCTGTCCGCCACCGCCGCCGCCGCCATGTGTATCGGTGCTCGCTACACTTCCTCCATTGCCCCCATTGGCCTGAAAGTTGAGCGGACAAGAAGAGGGAACACTATATGAACCTGCCTGTATAAGAATAGTGCCGCCTGCACCTGCACCACCGGCGCCGTCATTTCCTGTACCCGTAGTATTGCTGGCAGAACTGCCATTGGCAGAAATAGTTAATGAGGATGTACAACTGGTAGTAATAGCATTGGCTTTTATGATAATAATGCCTCCTCCGTAACCACCATTTGTTTGAGTACCATTATTGCCCTGGCCACCGCCACCGCCGCCACCCATAAATACGCGTGTGCCGGCAGCTAAATAACTGCCCAGTGCTACACCTCCAAAGCCGCCTGCCACATTTGTGCCGGTGCAGGTCCAGCCCGGGCCGCCATCGCCGCCGGTAGAGTAATTGCCACCCCCTGCGCCGCCTGCATTATCGTCGCTACCGCCGCCGCCGCCGGTGATCAGCCTGCCGCGACCTGTTGTATACCCTGTTGTATTTACATAAATACCTTCACCTTTGGTTGCATAAACGGTATTTGCACTGGCGTATACAGTAGGCTCGCAACTGCTTTCATAGTTGTCAGATGCAGCGCCTCCGGCGAAACCCTGCCCATTGGCAGTAATCGAATTTTTTAATGTTAAAGTGCCGCCAACCTGGAACGCAACTACACCACCATAGCCGTTGGTAGAGTTCCAGCTCACCGCCGTAATAGCAGCAGTAGTAGAATAATTTCCGGTGCTTAGGCTCTGAAAGCTCACCACCTGCACACTGCTGTTGGCGCCAATGGTAAAAGTGGCAGGCAATGCAGTAGTCTTGATGTACATGCCGGTCCCTGTGGTTTTTAATGCGGTGATGGTCGCTATGTGGTAATAACCGGCATTCACAATGGCTGAAAGGTTGCCAAAAGTGGAGGTGTTACCGGTATTGCTTCCGATAACATTATCCTGCATTTGTATTACAATTACCTGTTCACCTACAGCAAATGTGTGGTACGCCTGGCTGATATTACTGATCGACAGCGTGGTGACGCCCGAAGCAGTAGCAATAGCGGTAACCTTCGCATAGGCGTTTATCTGTGCATGAAGGGGTGCTGTAAATAAGGTGAAAAGTAAAAGTGTAAGCGTAAGCTGTAATGGTACACATCCAATGTAGGATGCAGTACCGTATAAGCGGTAGAGTTTTTTCATCGGTACGGGATTTATCGGGTATTCTATTGGGTGAACGGCAACAAAGTAATGCAAATAATTATGTAATTCGCACTATTGTTTTTCAACTATGTATATGCGTTGTTAATTAGCAGATTATAAATTAATACCCTGACATATTTATTCCTGGTAAAATTACTAAGATCGATGAAACGCTTGCCGGTACTGCGTTTGGGTTGTATTATAATTTTATAACGATTGATCGTATTGATTTTTTTCGTGTGGAATAATCCGTTTTTTCTGCTCTTTTCTGAATTGAGGTCAGTTGAATTACGACTCCCGTCTGCAACTTCTTCGTTTGCTCGTACAGGATTTTGTGAAGGAAGAATACCAATGTCCGCTTTTATTACCAGAAAGTATTTCTTCACTTGTGCAGGATAAATATCGCTGTACTGAATTGGATTTGTTTTACCGGAATAGTACTGGAATCTGGGATCTCCGACAGTTTTTTTATAAATCCATTACGAAGCAGCTGACGATACGCAGCCGCAGCCACTGTAATTAATCATACTGCGCTATGATCGACCTCATTTTCTATCTCCCATCTACATTTTATTTTAGCGCAAATTATTGCTGTGGCAAAATCAATCAACCAAATTCTTTTCGCGCTTTGCGGTCTTTTGCCGATAATATACATATCCTGTAAGCATGACAATATTATCCATCCACAAAAAAAAGATATTGTTGAAACAGTATATGCATCAGGTAAAATTCTGGCCGATAGTGAATATTATACTTACGCATTAAGCAGTGGAACTATTGAAAATAAACTGGTAAAAGAAGGCGACCTGGTCCGCAAGGGTCAAATTCTTTATATCGTGAGGTATGACGCCCCGGCTGCGAAGCTTAATGCGGCCCGAACCAATTATAATATTGCACAATCTAATCTGTCGGGTCATTCGCGCGTATTGAACGACCTTAAATTGTCGATGCAAAATGCTGAAATACGTTTTCATAATGACTCTTTGCAATATGTACGTTTGAAAAAGTTGATGGCGTCGGAAATTGGTACACAAAATAATCTCGACAATGCATACACTAGTTATACCATCTCCAAAAACCTGAGAAAATCAGCCGAAGAAAAATATTATTCTGTTGTTAACGACCTGATCGCAAATCTCCAAAATACCCAAAGCCAGTTAACCAACGCACGAACAGAACTGGAAAATTATTTTATCCGAAGTAATACGAATGGTACCGTGTATCAGACATTCAAAGAACAGGGCGAAGCAGTACGGAATAATGATGCAGTAGCTCTATTGGGAAAAAGCCAAAACCGTATTATCAGGTTATCTGTCGATCAGCAGGATATCGATAAAATACAAGCAGGTCAGCAGGTACTTCTGAAAACAGATGTAACAGCAAGTACTATTTATAAGGCTATTGTCAAAAAAATATATCCGGTGATGAATGAAGCAGACCAAACTTTCAGGGTAGATGCCGTATTTGCCGACACAACGATACAGCCCTATATTCACAGCTCTGTTGAAGCAAATATCATTATTCAGAAAAAGCAGCTTGCACTTATCATTCCCAAAGACGCATTGACCGCAGCGGATAGTGTTCGTGTCATTCAAAATGCCAAACGAAAAACCGTTGCAGTTCGAACAGGGATCAGTACACTGGACCAGGTGGAAATTTTACAAGGCCTGGATGAATCTTCATTGGTTGTAATGCCTTCTCAAAAATAAAATGTATGCTTCGCGATGTAAACTTAGATATATCAAAGACCCATCTTGTTTCAAAGAAAAAACAGACTATTGTTGCCATTCTGGGAGTAACATTTGGAATAGCGATGTTCATTCTTATGATAAGTTTTATGGATGGCGTAAATCAATACATCGAAGACACTATGCTGGAAGCAACTCCTGACATCCATATCTTCAATGATGTAAAAACAGATTATGCTCATTCAATTGCGAATGATTATTTCAGGGATTCGAATAAACTGGTCACCGTTCTGCATCCCAAACCCAAAGAAATAACGCTCAACATAAAAAACGCCGAAGGAATAATTGCAGATATCAGAAGAAATCGCGATGTGGTAGCCGTTTCTCCCCTGCTCAGCACGCAGGTATTTTACAATTATGGCCCGGTACAGATCAATGGTTATATTAATGGTGTAAATATCACAGAAGAAACAAGGTTATCGAATCTTGAAAAGAAAATGACAGAGGGAAAAGCAGAAGATCTTTTGGCTTCTGACAACGGCATTATTATGGGCAAAGGGCTCGCAAAAAAATTAAATGTAAAAACGGGTGATCTGGTTTCATTGACGACCCCTTCGGGAAGCACCATGCGGTTTCGTATTACAGGCCTGTTTCAGATCGGCATGGGCGCTATTGATAACGTAAAAAGCTATGTAAACCTTTCCAGCGTGCAGCAATTACTCAATAAAGACCGGAGTTATATTACCGACATCAATGTGAAGTTAAAGAACAATAAAACAGCCAAAAGCAAAGCGGCCTCAATGGCTAAAAAATATGGATACAGATCAGACGACTGGCAAACGATCAACGCGGCGGCAATGGCAGGCACCTTTATCAGGAACATGCTTACCTATGTTGTAAGCTTTACCTTACTGGTAGTGGCTGGTTTCGGAATTTACAATATCATGAACATGTCAATTACCAATAAAATGAAAGATATCGCCATATTAAAAGCCCAGGGCTTTGCCCGAAGGGATATTGTACAAATATTTTTATCACAGTCGTTGTTTATAGGATTTATTGGCGCTATGGCCGGTATTTTACTCGGCTTTATATTGTCGTATATGTTATCAAGGGTGCCGTTCCCCGACAATGATGAAATTTCATGGAAATATTTTCCTGTGTTATTCAGGCCCGTATACTACATTTTCGCAATGGTGTTTGGTATGCTTACCACTTTTTTTGCCGGTCTTGCGCCCTCTGTAAAAGCATCGCGTATTGATCCTGTAATTATACTAAGAGGTTGACATTACAAAAGGTTTTATGAATGAGATCTTAACAGCAGAACATCTTAATAAATATTTTCACGAACCTGAGGATTTTCAGGTTCTTAAAGATGTTTCGCTTTCTGTAAAAAAAGGCGAATTCGTATCGCTGATCGGTAAATCAGGAAGCGGCAAGTCTACCCTGTTGTACCTTCTTAGTACGCTGGACACAGATTACGAGGGCACCATTACCATCAATGGAACAACAGTTACAGGCCAAACCCAAAATGATTTGGCAAAATTCAGGAATGAAAACCTGGGGTTTGTTTTCCAGTTCCATTATCTGTTACCCGAGTTTACAGTGCTTCAAAATGTGATGATGCCTGCAAGAAAACTGGGAAAGTATGGCTTGCGGGAAATCGAGGCAAAGGCTATTGAAAAACTGAAGTTAATGGAGATGGATGCATTTGCCGCCAAACCATCGGGGAAATTATCCGGAGGACAGCAACAAAGGGTAGCCATTGCCAGAGCGCTTATAAATGATCCTATCATTATAATGGCAGATGAACCGACCGGCAACCTGGACAGCCTCAATGCAAAAATTGTATTCGATATATTCGACGATCTGGCGCGCAATAAAGGAAATACTATTATAACAGTAACCCATGACACTGATTTTGCGCGACAGGCCGACCGCATTATTGAATTAAAAGACGGCCGGCTGTTACAGTAACAGAGAACATCTTTATTCTGCTGCCATAGATCAATATGCCGACTGAGCAATATCATTGCTGTGGTCATCTTCTTCATTCATTTTTGTATCTGATTAGTTCAGTAAATTTTTTCAAAAATCAATAATGATATGAAAACGATCATTGCTCCCACCGATTTTTCAGCCACCTCTCTCAATGCGGTTGACTATGCAGCAGACCTGGCGGCAGCCATTCATGCGGATTTAATATTGTTGCATGTAGTACAGGTTCCTTTGACGGTATCTGAGGTGATTATGCCGGAACCCGCGTTTGAAGAAATGGTTGAGCAGGCTACCGAAGACCTGAACGCATTAGCGGTTCGGTTAGCAGTCAAAATAAAAGGGAGAATTAATATTTCATCTGAAATAAAGATGGGAGACACCGAACACCAGATCAAAGAAATGACGAACGACAAAAAACCATTCGCTTTGGTAATGGGTATAAAGAGCGGCAGTTCAATAAAGCGTTTCTTTATAGGAAGTAATACGTTATCTGTCGAAAAGCATTTATATTGTCCGGTATTGATCATTCCTGAAAACGTTCATTTCGACGGAATTAACAAGATCGGGCTGGCTTGTGATCTTCAGCATGTAGCAACGACGTTACCATTTAAAGCGCTTCAGGATTGGTTGTCAGCTTTCCATGCAACACTCGATATTATACATGTGAGCAAAAAGGAAGGTGAAGAATCGGCACTTACCGGCGAATGTATATCTGTGCACAACCATCTGAACAGGTTTCAACCGGAATTTAATTTTCTCACAGGCGATAATCTGGCTGAAAGTTTACAGGACTTTGTAAAACAACATAGCATCGACTTATTGATCATTATTCCTAAAAGGCATGGTCTTTTAGAAATATTCGATGAAAAGCATGCAAAGAAAGTGGTAACACATCAAAACATCCCTGTTTTATCAATCCATGCCGTAGGGGTATAATCAAAACATGCCGGGCAAAGTAACACATATAGGAGACATAAAGGGACTATCCGAGGCGGCCATACCCGCCCTGCAGCAGCAATATGGCAAAAATATTTTTCAGTCTGAAAAACCAAGGCGGCTATACCACATATTGGGCGATATAGTTCGTGAACCCATGTTCATACTCCTGATCATTGCAGGCGTTCTTTATTTTATACTGGGTCAGGCTACAGAAGGACTTATGATGCTGGTAGCAATAAGTTTTGTAACGGCCATATCGATCTATCAGGAGGTGCGGAGCACCAATGCCCTGCACGCTTTAAAACAATATACAGCGCCGGCTATAATAGTGATCAGAGATGGGATTGAAAAACAAATCCGCTCCGAAGAGCTGGTTCCAGGTGATATAATCTTACTCGAGGAAGGCAATAAAGTTCCTGCAGATGCTGCTATTTTACAGGAAAATGATCTTTCAGTTAATGAATCTGTAATAACGGGTGAATCGTTGCCGGTAGATAAGCATGAAACAGCGGGGAAGAATCTGATCTATCAGGGAACTACTATTAACAGCGGTAAATGTTATGCTATTGTAACGGCTATAGGCAATAATACAACACTTGGCAGATTAGGTAAAACAGTAAGCACCATTATCCCGCCGAAAACCCTTTTGCAACAACAGGTAAATCGTTTTGTAAGACAGCTTGCTTTTTTTGGTATAAGTGCCTTTTTGGTAATATGGTTTATCAATTATCTTAAAATCGGTTTGCCCGTACAAAGTCTTTTGTTTGCACTTACATTGGCCATGGCTGCCATTCCGGAAGAAATACCGGTTGCATTGTCGTCTTTTATGGCATTGGGCGCCGGAGAAATGAGCAGATTAGGGATCATTTCGCGGCAGCCGCAGATTATTGAAAATTTAGGATCTGTAAACGTGATCTGCCTTGATAAAACAGGTACGGTTACAGAAAACAAAATGACTGTAAAAACTATTTACGATTATGATAAAGATGCATTGATTGATGTTGACGGAAATTTGAAAGATTCCCGCATATTATATTTTGCGATGCTGGCCAGTGAACAAAATCCGTTCGACGCCATGGAAAAGGCTATCCAAGAAGCATACTTTCAAAGCGCAGAGCATCATCTTTTTGAACTACTGACTCAGGAATATGAATATCCCCTGCAGGGCAAGCCGCCTATGATGACGCACATTTATCGTAATAGCGACCGGTATGTAGTGGCTGCCAAAGGCGCGCCTGAAAGAATTTTACAGGTTTGTAAACTGAATGATGCGGACACTCAAAAGATGATCCGTTATGTAACAGAAGAGGCCCAAAAGGGATATCGCGTAATCGGAATTGCCAGTGCTATTCATAAAGAAGAAAAATTCCCTGATACGCAGGATGAATTTGAATGGAATTTCGAAGGCTTATTGTGTTTGTATGATCCTCCCAGGCATAATATTGCCCAGGTATTGAAACAATTTTACGACGCTCATATTGAGGTTAAACTACTTACCGGCGATTATGCTGAAACGGCTATGAACATCTGTCAACAAACGGGAATAAAAGGTTATCTGAACTATGTTACCGGTGATGAAGTATTGCTTATGCCGGAGGATGAATTAAAAAAATCAGTTACAGCCGTGAATCTGTTTGCCAGAATGTTCCCTGAGGCAAAACTGAAAGTTATTAATGCTTTAAAAGCAACCGGTAATATTGTTGCCATGACAGGAGATGGCGTTAATGATGCGCCGGCATTAAAAGCATCAGACATCGGTATTGCACTCGGCAAAAAAGGAACCGAAATGGCAAAACAGGCCGCTGATTTGATTATAACAGACGACGACCTGCAAAAAGTAGTGGAAGCCATCAAACAGGGAAGAAAAATTTTCAGTAACCTGAAAAAAGCCATCAGGTATATCATCTCTATTCATATACCGATTATACTTACAGCTTCGCTACCCTTATTGCTAGGCTGGAAATACCCCAATATTTTTACGCCGATCCACATTATCTTTCTTGAATTGATTATGGGGCCTACATGTTCTGTTTTCTTTGAACGCGAACCGGTTGAAGAAAACATCATGGTATTGCCGCCACGCAGGCGAAGTTTTAGTTTATTTGAACAGGATGAGTTATTAATAAGTATTACACAGGGTATATTAATAACCGCAGGCGTGTTATGGATCTATTACTTCACGATGTACAAAGGATCAACACTGTCTGAAACCCGAACCATGGTGTTTACCACACTGATCATTAGTAATATATTTTTAACCTTTACTAACCGTTCTTTTACCCAAAACTTTACCAAAACCATTCGTTATAAAAACAACCTGGCGCCCTGGGTGCTATTAACTTCTGTATTATTTCTTGCGATATTACACCTCGTTCCTTTCATACGTACAATTTTTGGTCTGGCCACCATTAATCTCACGCAATTTTTGCTTTGCACAGGTATTGCTTTTGTAGCTGTTATATGGTTTGAAGTGTATAAGACACAGTTATATAAACCGGAACAACCGGTTATAAGGCAAAAGCAGAAACTACATAATTAAGCTGATTAATCTCATGCATCCGTATGATGGAGATATACAAAAGAATGCCCTTTCTGAAGGTAAATTTGACGTATAACCAAAAAACAAAAGGAGGTTATATGTCTACAAATGCAATAAAAAAGATGGAACGATTTCCCTCTTTTTTTGACGATTTTTTCAAACCATGGAATGACCTCATGACATCTGGCCGAACCATGACCGTACCTGCAGTAAATGTTTCAGAAAACAATAACGATTACCGTGTATCGGTTGCTGCCCCAGGCTTGAAGAAAAGTGATTTCAATATTGATGTGGAAGGCAATATGCTTACCATCAGTTGCGAAAAGGAAGAAAAGAAGGAAGAAAAAGACGAAAAGTATACTCGCACAGAGTACAATTACTCCTCGTTCAGCCGAACCTTCACTTTACCTGATGAAGTAATGAAGGATAAAATTGACGCTGTTTACGAAGAAGGCGTATTACGGATCACATTGCCAAAAACAGAACAAGCCAAAAAAGCAGTATTGTCAAAACATATAACCGTTAAGTAAATTGTTTCAGTCAGCTATTCCTTAGTCCCGTCCATCGGGTTGGACGGGACTATTTAGTTGATTAAAGTCGATAGAGTTGCATCGACCCTTATGTTTAATGCTAAAAAATTTCAAATGATGTGGATCAGGCGGATTGTATTGTTAATACAGGTGACGTTGATAATGATGTGTTCCCATGCGCAGGTAAATACAGAAGATATACAACAGGCACTGATGAAAACGGACCGTGCAGACATTTCGCTTCAATACCCGGAATATGTAA
>Ga0068855_100005742_pt1 | contig 15153 bp, 15 predicted proteins | sample KBSCornC52_FD_66592 | JGI IMG/M metagenome (GOLD analysis project Ga0068855, IMG submission 66592) | Corn rhizosphere microbial communities from Kellogg Biological Station, Michigan, USA - KBS Corn C5-2 | ecosystem: Host-associated > Plants > Roots > Rhizosphere > Soil ...
GCGCATCGACACGCCGCTGACGCCCTACACCCGCGCGACGGCGCTGGACGCGGGCTGGGCCTGGCGCATCCCGCTGCAGGACCGCACGGGCAACGGCCACGTGTTCTCCAGCCGCTACATCGACGAAGAGACGGCCCGTGCCCAACTGCTGCAACAGCTCGACGGCGAGGCGCTGGCGGAACCGCGCCTGCTGAAGTTCACGACGGGCCACCGCGAGCGCTTCTGGGTCGGCAACGTGGTCGGCATCGGCCTCTCGACCGGCTTCCTCGAACCGCTCGAGTCGACCAGTATCTTCCTGATCCAGGCCGGCCTCGGCCACATGATGCACCTGTTGGAGGCCGGCGGCCCCATCGCGTCCACGGACATCGACACCTACAACTCGATCCTCAGCCACCAGTTCGCGCGCATCCGCGATTTCATCCTGCTGCACTACTGCCTGACGGCGCGCCGCGACACGCCGTTCTGGACCGACATGGCAAACAAGGAGCTGCCCGAGACGCTGGCGTACAAGCTGCATACGTGGCGCGAGACGGGCCAGCTGCACCAGTACGAGCATGAAGGCTTCGATGAGCACAGCTGGCTGGCGATCCACGCCGGCATGCGCAACTGGCCGCAGCGTACGGATCCGATCCTGGCCGAGATTCCCGCCGAACTCTCGCTGCAGTGGGTGCGCGAGCGCGGCGAGCAGCTCGTCAAGGCCGTGTCGTCCGTGCCCACGCACGAGAAATTCCTGGCGCACATGCTCGGCCGCTGACGGATGTTGCCGAACGCAATACGGTTTTCGCTATAGTTCCTATTCACGGATCGCATATATCGCTTCCTCCCTTCAGCTCTAAGCTTCTGTTTCCATAACGATGAGACACCCCGCTGCCGCCCGCGCGGCATGCGGGTCATAACACAGGAGCAGCCGTCATGTCCCAGCCTCAACTCCAGCGCGTCGAGCGCGACGATGCATTCACATCGCGCCCCGCCGCCAACGACAAGTTAGACCGGTACTTCCAGATTTCCGCACGCGGCAGCACACCCAGGAGGGAAGTCGTGGCCGGCGTCACCACGTTCCTGGCCATGGTGTATTCCGTCTTCGTCGTGCCGGGCATGCTGGGCCAGGCCGGCTTCGACGTCAGTGCCGTGTTCGTGGCCGTGTGCCTGACGGCGGCCTTCGGCTCCCTGATGATGGGCCTGTGGGCCCGGCTGCCGATCGCCGTCGGCTGCGCCATCTCGCTGACCGCCTTCACCGCCTTCGGCCTCGTGCTGGGCAAGGGCCTCTCCCCCGCCGTCGCGCTGGGCGCCGTGTTCCTGATGGGCGTCCTGTTCACCGCCATCTCCGTGACCGGCGTGCGTTCGTGGATCCTGCAGAACCTGCCGGCCGGCGTGGCGCACGGCACCGGCGTGGGCATCGGCCTGTTCCTGCTGATGATCGCGTCCAGCGACGTCGGCCTCATCGTCAAGAACGCCGGCGCCGGCCTGCCGGTGGCGCTCGGCCACGTGACCGCCTTCCCGGTCGTGATGAGCATCCTGGGCCTGGCCGCGATCTTCGGCCTCGAACAGCGCAAGGTCCCGGGCGGCATCCTGCTCGTCGTGATCGCCATCTCGGCCCTGGGCCTGGCCTTCGATCCGAAGGTGCACTTCACCGGCATCTTCTCGTGGCCGCAACTGAGCGCCCCGGGCCATGCGTCGCTGATCGGCGCGATGGACATCCAGGGCGCGCTGAGCATGGCCGTGCTGCCGAGCGTGCTGGCCCTCGTGATGACCGCCGTGTTCGACGCCACCGGCACCATCCGCGCCGTCGCCGGCCAGGCGGGCCAGGTGGATGCGCGCGGCTATATCCACAACGGCGGCAAGGCCCTGACGGCCGACTCGCTCAGCTCCGTGTTTTCCAGCCTGGTGGGCGGCGCACCCGCGGCGGCGTACATCGAGTCCGGCGTCGGCACCGCGGCCGGCGCCCGCACCGGCCTCACGGCGGTCGTCGTCGGCCTGCTGTTCCTGGGCCTGATCTTCTTCTCGCCGCTGGCCGGCCTCGTGCCGTCGTATGCGACCGCCCCCGCGCTGATGTACGTCGGCCTGCTAATGCTGAGCAGCGTCGCGCACATGAACATGGACGACAAGCTGGACGCGCTGGCCGGCCTCGTCTGCGCCGTGTTCATCCTGTTGAGCTGCAATATCGTCACCGGCATCATGCTGGGCTTCTGCACCCTCGTGATCGGCCGCGTGCTGGCCGGCGAATGGCGCAAGCTGAACTTCGGCACCGTCAGCATCGCTGTTGCGCTGGCCGTGTTCTATGCGGGTGGCTGGGCCATCTGACAGGTCTGGGTCCGATCGATGAAGTCGCTGTGGCATACTGTGTTAATGAAAAGACACGCGCGATTGCCGATCGGATTCATTACTCGTGCGGGCCGAAGGCCGGCGGTTCGACTGGTCTTCGCGTGTGCACTGTGCCTGCCCTGGCCCGCGAGCGCAGGCACATGCTACGGCTCCAGCGCCAATGGACGCCTGGACGGTGGTGTCCAGTTACCGGCCAGCGGTGTCAATTTCGTCGCTTATAGCGCCGACGGCGTCGGACTGGGCCGGACGTACGTCCACGACGTCGTCCGCCAGATTGTCGTGGACACCTACGCGCGTCTCGAGCAGACGATGCCAGGGAAGACATTCGTCTACGGCGAAACCGGACTGGAGCATGGCGGGATGATGCCCCCACACAAGACGCACCAGGCCGGGCTCTCCGTCGATTTCATGGTGCCGGTGCTGGACAAGGAAAACCGTTCGGTGCCGCTGCCCTCGACGCCTTCGAACAGGTTCGGATACGGACTCGAGTTTGACGGGGACGGCCGGATTCCTGGTTTCCGCATCGACTTTGAGGTCATGGCCGAGCATCTTTTCCAGTTGTCGCTCGCCAGCCGCCGGCATGGCATCGCGATCAAGCGGGTCATCTTCGATCGGCGCCTGCAGGACAAACTGTTCAATACGGAGACGCACGGGGCCGAGCTGAAGCGCTCGATGCCGTTCATGAAGGGTGAACCTTGGATCCGGCACGACGAGCACTATCATGTTGACTTCGATCTCGCCTGCCGGCCGTTGTCCGAATTTTCGTCCGAACTGAGGCCTTGGACCGATGGGCGTAAATCGAGGAACACCACGAATGGCCGAGTTCGCCCGAACTCCGCCGTTCAGCCCGGCTTAGCAGGTTTCCGATCGCAAATTCGCCGATTGTTACGACAGGCCGTAACCGACCCAGGCCGTGTAAAAACGCCCTGGCCGAAAATTCGACAGGGTCGTCAAAGCCTTGCGTTACCGTTATATCGTCCGCTTCCTCAAGAAAGATCTTAACTGAGCGGCATTGGCGGCATCGGCCGTGTTTTTTTCGCTCAGTGCTTGCCCGCTGCCTGCAGCAGGAGGCCACAGGCTGGCTTGTCCGATATCGAATTGTGGCCAGCTTTCTCGACGATTTCCATCGACGCCACACCTTGTCGGAAGTGCGCCAGCAGGCGCTCGGTGCTGGCGCGCGGGATGATTTCGTCGTGCTGCGCAGCGATGATCAAGGTCGGCGCCGTGATATTGGGTGCATAGCGCCAGGATTCGTAAGTATCCCTCAACATCCAGCGTACCGGAAAGTACGGGAATTGCCGGGCAGCTAACTCACGCAGGCTGTCGAACGGTGTCACCAGCACCAGCCCGTCGACTTTGCGCCGGCTCGCCACCTGGATTGCGATGCCCGTCCCGAGGCTGCGGCCGATGACGAGGATATGCGGATGGAGCGCCGCCACGCGGTCGTACAGCGCCAGCGCATCCGCAATCAAGGCCTGCTCGGTCGGCTTGCCGGTGCTGCCCGCATAGCCGCGGTAATGCGGCAGGTACAGGGCACGGTCCGGGAACGCTTGATTTAAATGCGGCAGGCTCACGGACACGTCTTCGGCGTTCCCGCCGAAATACAGAACTGCCTGTGGTCCTGGATGCGAGCGTTCGGCAACTCGGATCGTCGCGCCGGGCACGTCGAGCGTGGATACCTGCGGCGCACGCAAAGCCGCGGCCGCCGGCGGGTAGTAGATCATCGAGCGCTGGAATACAAACAGGGCAAGGCAGGCGGCCAGGTAGCCGACGGTGCAGACGGCGCCGATAAGCGAAAGGAATTTTTGCATGGGTATCCGGGCTGGTCACGAACTGACACGATAGACTGCAACCCAACCAGGAATCAGGTGTCGACTTGGCCGCTGTCCGATGGCGCAAAGAAAGCCCATGTCATTCTTTGGGTGAACTTGGGCAACCCCGTACTCGGCCGGTTGAGTCAGCATAGTATATTACCATCGTGAAAAAGTCATGGACGGTCACGACAGGCCGCTGTCGACCCAGAGCGGACGGTTTCACAGCTGCACGACCTGGTCGCGCAAGACTGTAAATCTCGCTTCTCCGGCTGTCGATACCACCCCCCATGGCTTGACGGTGCCCACTCGGACTAGCTGCCGTCCACGCTCATCAATCCATTCGTCTTGAACCAAGCAGGCTATGTAACCCGGCTGGGGAAAAGCGCTGTCGGACACGAGGTTCGCGGTACTTACCACAGGCGCTTTTTCAAGGAACTGATGCATGCAGCCGTCAAAATCGACAAGGGAACACTCCACCCAACCGGGAAGCTATCGCCGACAAATCGTTCGATAATTACTGGAAGCGCATCCATTCACATCCCCTATTAATTCCGCACTGTATGTCCGCTCGTGGCCGACGCCGGTCGAGCCCGCATAGCATGTTGTCCAGCTGAAAAGTTCACGGACGGTCGCGACAGGCTGGAATCGACCCGAAGCAGACGGACAGCTCCAGGTGGATGATTATCAGCTCATCCTGCTTTACGGTTGCGAATGACAACGGCGAAAGCAGACGCCATCGCAATCCCGATTCCAGTTCCTAGACTCAGCCCTAAGATGGAGCTATGCAGTGCTACACCAAGTGCGGTTCCAGTTCCGACACCGACGCCGATCCCAAACATGATTGGCAAAACCATTTGTGTTGACTCCTAAGGGGAAGACTAGCGAACAACGATTTCAGGGTAGCAGCTATCGTACGACCGCTGTTGGCCGAACTCGGCCGTTCGAGCCAGCATAGCATGTTGCCGCCATGGAAAAGTAACGGACGGTCACGACAGCCCGCTGTCGACCCATTCCAGACGTTCCAGGCGCCGACAGGCTAACCCGGAAAGCGGTGAGTCAGCGAGGTGGCAATGCAACTAGGTTAGAGGCTTCTCCTCGATTTACGTGCTTGCTTTCACCATCACTGTCAGCATCAGTGAAATCAAGAAGGAGGCTGAAGCAAACAACCATGTCAATGTCCACCCTTCTTTGACCTCAGAAAAAGGCTGTTCTGGAAGATTGGACAACATTAAGACGATTTCCTTGGCGGCACTGTCAGGTGGCTGTGTTTTCGTGTCAATCCTTACTAAGATGGCCGAGATGGCAGTACAAACGGCGCCGATCTGAGCGACGGTTCCTAGCCAGTCGGGCGGCAGGAAGCTTACTACCGTGATGCCAGCAACCACCGCGCAAGCAGTAATCACGAGGTTGCGACGCATGTACGCGGATTGCTTATTCATCGTACGACCCCTCAAATATGGCACAGTTGTGGTCTAACCTATCAGAAGCTAATAAAGCAATTAGTCAAGAAATTCGACAGGGATAGTTCTGACGTGTTTCCGCGCCGCCGCCATCAGTAGCTCCCACTCATCTTTCGGCTTCCCTTCAATGCCGATCTTGAGAATTTGCGCCTCGGACAAATCCTGCAGTGCCCATAATGCACGGCGTTCTTCTTCGTTCAGGCTGTCAAAAAAAGGACTGCCCGAAAGTTTGTTGGCAATGACATCCCAGATAACAAGCAGATGCCCAGTCGAGAGCCGGATTTTTGTGTTCTTCTTGAGCTTCATTTTCGGTTCAGTCGAGTTAGGGGTGGCGGCTTCAGACAGGTCTCAGCCATCTGCGAAGGACTGCTTTCGGCCGAGAGCTAGCGATCGGCGAAGGTCCGGTTTTGGCCGAACTCAGCCGCTCGGACAGCACTGCAGGTTGCCGTCGAGGAGTTGTCGAGACTATTACAACCGTCAGCAACCGACTCGAAGCTGCCGTTCTAGCTCAGCAGATTACGCTCTGGCATGCTGACGGAGGGGCCTTCCTGACTCGAAACGCCAGGCGATGCTAACTGTCGATATCACAAATACCAGAAACAGGGCTTGCGCAACAAATGAAGCAACGTCGAAGCCGTATCTTGTTCCAACCCAAGCATTGACCACGACATCGCACACTATGATCGCGGTCGCCAGGCTCAGTCCGAGCAAGGGTTTGGTCATCAATAAGATAACGGCGAGTGCGTCAACAAAAGTTAGTGCAGTCCAGAAAACGCATACAAACACAGGCAACCCATCGTAGTTCCAACCCAAGCCGTGTGCGGCAACGATTCTCGCGTGGTTGAACGATGCACCAGCCAGACAAATCGCATAGATGAGGCGTATCAAGAACGACGGATTTCGCGCTATCTTCAAAGTAGTTCCTCATTTTTTCGGGACACGGCTGGCTGATTTTGGCCGGTCTCGGTCATTCGTGTCAACATAACAGGTTGCCTGATCGGAAAAGTCACGAATGGTCTCGACCGGCCGGAATCGCCCCATTGCAGACGTTCTGCGCCCGCATCTCATGCAGAAAAGTAGCCCGACATCCCAATCCCGACCGTAGAAAAGTAAGGTGCTTCGTTGTCATCGTTGTCCGGCCTCCAGAAAGCTAGCTCAAGAGAGGGAAAGATATAGCTGTACCCGAGTTCTGGATCGGTTTCATCAAGTTTGGCATGACGTCCGACTTCACGGATCAGGATCGGCGTTGTCGTCGAAAATACCGGCAGCCCGAACAAAACCGCCTCAAAGTCGTGGCCTTCGGACAGCTCAATAAACGCGACCATAGGCTGTTCGCCTTCGTAGAACACCTGGAATCCATTTCCGAACCAAGCATCCGTTGGGTATCTTGAGTCTGGCGTTTTATAGAAGCCTGCCGTTGGTGTGCCAAGAGCCGCAATGACCGCTTCGCGACTCGCGCCAAGGCTAACGGGGCCAACGCCGTTTATCGGGTTGAGAACAAATACCTGTTTCATCAATAACTTTTTTCTGGAGATTTGTAGACGGCACTGATAGTCCGCTTCTGGCCGAACTCGGCCGTTCCATGCACGGCAACGATCGGTTCAAGGCAGCGATCAACTTCGATTTTTAAAGCTTCAGAGAAATACATTTACTAACCACAAAATTACCCGCCTCGGAGCTGTTTTTGAAAACCAAATTCGTCTCGTGAGGGATCTCACCACTTCGAGGTTGACCTATTACGTAAAAATTATCACCATCAACTTCAGCATTGCCTTCGACTTGGCTATCTATGCGGTCCCAATCATCGGCCTCTCTACAAGAGACAAAGCTACGTTCGCCGCCTTTGCTTTCGTCGAAAAATGAAAAAGCGACGCGTTTATTGTCCAATAAAAGATTGGCAAGGCTTTCAATGGTATGCATGGAAAAATTTGCAAAAACCTGAGAATTTTGAGTGTTAGAAACCACAAAAACGCTCATTACGGCCGTATACGCTCCCAGCTGAACCTCTCCTTGCTGAGCTCCCGCTACCGACCCGGAGTGGACGTTCAAATTCATAGCGTCATTTATTTAGCGGCGATGCTCTGCAATTGATAACTGCCGTTCCAACTAACCGGCTCCAATTTGTTGTCGTCTGTATCGACGTAGTACAAGTCCACGATCATCCGGCCTTCAACGAATCGAATGCTCCCAGCATATCGATAATAGCCCTTCTTAACTGGTATTTCGCTACCGTCTACTCGTCCGACAAGCTTTGGAAGAGTAAACGTCTCGCTTGCAGGTGAAGTGCTGCGGAAAAAGATCGAAATTGGGTCGTGCACCATATTTTCTCGCATGCAATGGACAGTTACCTGGATGGTACCGTTTGTCCCGGAAATGATGGCAGTGGGATCGTTCGAACTTGAGGTACAGGCGGACAGAAGAAACAGAATAGCCAAAGCAAATATGCGCATGGTTGAGTTCCTACCTCGTGATCCACTGTCACTTGTTGCCGGCCGATAGCTGACCTCCGGCTGTGCCTGCTTCCGACCCAACGCGGACTTCGCACTTAAGAGTAACTGACACGTGCTGCTAGTGTGGGCAACTCATTAGACATGTCGTCCAGGCATTCTTTCATGATGCGAGCATCTCGAGGGAAGCGTTCCGCAAACATTCCCCAACCGATCAAATGAAGTTGCTCAGGCATGTCGACAAGGCCGGTAATCGAGTCCCAGAAAGCGTCCCAGTTCCTCCCATACCAACTTGGAAACTCCAGGGCTTCGGATAAGACTTCGTGCAAGTGATCGACACTCGCAATCCCAGACATGTCTACTGTAACCAAAGGCTTTCTCATTGCTCCCTCATCCGCGATGAACGTCCGGTCTTGGCCGACCTCGGTCATTCCTAAGGCTCAGTGTACGGCCCATATTGCTCTCGTGCCAAGTCGAGGTTTTGATAGACGTACTAAGCGTCTCTCAGGACGGCTTGCCCCGTGCGGGGATTCGTCAGGGTAACATTCTCGAGCGCCTTGATTCGCCATTCGTCGACCTGCCGCGTATGCACGGCAAGGACCAGCGTGTCGACCGCGTGCGGGCCTGCCGGATGAGCCGTACCGACCGTGAGGCGGCTCCAGAAGTGCACGACGACCGCGTCGTCACCGATCGGAACGACGTCGATCAGTTCGTTCGCCAGCTGCGAATCGCTATAAATAGTCGCGTGAATAGACGCGTCTAGTTCGATAATGGCGTCAACCCCGCGCACGTAGTGCCCGAAGCGGTTCACGAATGTCGCATCTTCGTGGAACAATGTTCCACGAGCCTCTACGTCATGTATATTCCAACAGGTCTGAAACGCATGGAGCGCTTCTTCTGGACGTTTTATTTGAATCATGTGGCTGCTCCCGCGAAATTCTGTACAGGACTGCCTGGCGCCCGCAGCGCGCTTGCCCCCATCCGGAAGGTCAGATCATGGCAGAACCCGGCCGTTCAACCCTCGTGGTCAGGCCTCGGGCGACATAAAGCCGAAAATGGCGAAACCCCAGAAAACCAGACCGATTGCGATCCATACGTAATTGGCAGTTGTGAGTCGGCTGTTGCTTTCGCCATCAGGATCGACACAACCAACATTGATCATCTGCTGTGCACTCAGCAGCAGGCCAAGCAGAGGCGCCATGATCAGTAGTGAGGCGATGTCCGTGTAGGGTGAGCCGATGGAACGCGCACTCAAGCGGTCAAGCAGGTTCCCCAAGATCGTGAACAGCACCAGTTGCGTCGCCAGCGATTCGTTATTCCATGCGGCCAGCGCCGCCTTGCTACGGCCATAGGTCTTGACTTCGCGGAACAGGGAGTGGATGAAGAAGATCGAAAAGATCCCGCGCGCTACCGGCCAGATCGATCGACATTGAATTTATCGGAGCTGCAGTTTTTGTAATTGCTCCAGTTCTTGTAGAACCAGTAGACGCCGTACAAGCCAAAAGTCGCTAAATACAGTATTGCCAGCTTCTTTCGGGAGACGACGTAGAACGTAGGCGCGCCAAACACGACGTCATCGTCGCTCCGGCTTTCGGTCAGTGTCTGGCTGCTGTCGATCACGGATGTGTTCCAAAAGTGAAGTCGCCGGGGCCATGAAGTACCCAGCTGCCCGGTCCAGCATCATGCGAACCTCAGCCCTTCACCGAACCCGACCATTCCACCCAGCATAGCACGTTGCCGAACTGCAAAGTTCACAGACTGTAACGACATGCGGCTCTCGACCCGAAGGAGGCACCCGCAGCATCAGAGGCTGGTTTGCTTAAAGGTCCTAAACTGCTGACGATTCGGTGCCTTTGCGAAGCTTCCAATACACGGAATAGCGTTGATGGTGCACGTCGAATAACGGCCGAACGACAATGCCGTTTGCTGGACCAGCCCCCTTGAACGTGAACGCTGACGGATCGCCGGGGACTGGCACAAGCCAGTCGGCGGGATTGCCGGACGTGCTGACGATATCCGGAACCGGCGCCGCCGCGATCTTCAGGTAGGCATCCTTGCCGCCCACGTCGCTGCCAGGCATATTGTCCTTGCCGAGTTCTCCGGCCAGCAATACGGGACCATGGAACAGGGAGACCATCGACGCGTCGTCCCGGGCTTGCTCCAGTCGCAGCCCCGCTGGCAGTGTCAGCTCGATCACGTCACCGGCTTTCCATCGCCGCCGCAACGAGAGATAGCTTGCGGGCTTTGCATCCACACGCTGCGGCTTGTCGTTGATCCTGACTGTCGCTGGTTTGGCGACCCACGCGGGGATGCGCAAATTGAGTGTCGCGGCGTGGCCTCCAGGCTTGACGACCGTCAGGCGCACCGGTTCACCCCGCGTGAACTCCCCTTGCTGCCGCAACACCATTCCGGTTTCCCGCCAGCTGAGCTCGGACGGGATATACAGGTTGACCCAGAGCGCATCATCCTTGTGGAAGTAAATGCCTTCGTTGTAGCGTGCGGTGTTTTCAAGACCGGTGCCCGAACAGCAGAAGCTGCCGTTGAGATAGGTGCGAAAGTCCCCATGGAACGGCGTGAAATAGGTCACCGCACCCGTATCGGGCGCCACCGACGCGAGCACGTGGTTGTACAACGCACGTTCGTAATAGTCGGCAAAGTCCGCACGGCGGTTGCGCTCGAACAGCCTGGCCGTCAGCTTGAGCATGTTGTGGGTGTTGCACGTTTCCGCCGTGGTCGGGGGCAACACCTTTTGATCGTCGATCGACGGGCCGGCCTCCACGCCGGGTTTGTCGAACCATTCGTTGAACGAGTTGCCGCCGTTGGCGAACGAATGCCTGTGCACGACCAGCCGCCAGAAGTTTTCGGACGCTTTCAGTTCCACCGGGTTGCCATCGACGTTCGCGCTGTTGGCCAGCCCCACTGCCGGCGCGATGTGCGTATTCGCGTGCAAGCCGCCCAGCCGGTCCTCGCCCTCGGCAAGTGGGCCGACGAACCATGTGCGATGGAACATGCGGGCGCTGTCGAGGTGCCGGGGATTCTTATCGACTTTATAAAGTTCCGTCAGGACGTCACTCATCGCACCGAATTCGTTTTGTGGATTGCGGCTGCCGTCCGTGCGGAACATCCTGTCGATCTGCGCGGCATCGAGCGCCGCGAGCCGTTTCCCAAAGTAGTCGGCCATCCTGATCGCCACGTCGAGTGCCTGCTTGTTGCCGACATAGGCATGGGCGTCGAGGAGGCCCGACATGATCTTCTGGATCGTGTAGTAAGGCACCCCAATGCCGCCGGCATCGGCCCCGGGCTTGCCCTCAAGCTGGTCGAAGGCCGCCGTGGAAAAGGCGGCCAGGTAACCGTCCAGGTTCAGCGCCCCCTGGCATTTGGCAAGCTCTCCCACGAGGTAATTGACCCGGTCGCGAAACAGGAGGCTTCCCGTCGCCGCCGCCATGCGCGAGGCCGCGGACAAATAGTGGCCTGTCATGTGCCCGCGGATAAATTCACTATCCCAGCCGTCGTAGCCGCTCGAGATGCCTTCTTTTTGGGGAAGTTTGGCCAAGGCGCGGTAGTGGTAAAGCAACTTGTCGGGGTCATAAGCCGCGAGCACCCCTTTGCGATGCAGTTCCTGCCGTGCATAAAACGGACTACCCGGCAGCAAGCGCACCTGGTTTGCCAGGAAGGCACGGGCCGCATCGACTGGAACCGTACCCGACACGGGAGCCGCAGGTTGGCCAAGGTCGCGGGCGGCACAATGCGCCGGCAGTGCCGCGAGGGTCGCTTTGAGCATCGAGCGTCGGGTGAAGGACATGAGAACGGCTTTCGTCAAGTAGGATTGCTAAAGAGAAAAACGAATCTTAGAACATCCCGTCCCGGTTCGCCATCGGAACAGGCGCCGCCTGGGCGATGTCCCACATCTCGGCAATGCGGTCTCCCTCGAAGCGCAGGATGTGGACGACCGCCAGCTCCATGCCCCCCTCTTCCAGTTGCGCGCGCGAATGCACGGCCACGAGTGGGCCGTCGGCCAGCGCGCGCTGCACTTCGAACACCATGTGCGGAAACCGCGCTGCGTTCTCCTTCATCCCGGCCTTCAACGTGGCGGCATCGGCTGCGAAATGCGGATTGTGATGCCGGAAATCCGCTGCCGCGTGGCGCGCGAACGCCTCGTCCACGGCGCCGCGCGCGGTCAACCGCAGGAACGCGATCGCCGTTTCCTTCAATGTCATCGTAACGTTCATGGCAATTCCTTTCGTCAACATTGTCAAAGCCCAGCCGTATCGTACGCCGTGTCTTGACGAAAATGTGTAATCTAGGTGACTAAGTGACAACTTATTATCAAGGAGAACATTATGAAAGCCACCACCATTTCGAGCATCATGCTTGCTACTGCCCTGCTGGTCACCGGCTGCCACAAGGCCGAGAACAAGGACGGCATGGGCCCGGCCCAATCGGCCGGCAAGGCCATCGACGACGCCGGTGCCAAGGCCGCGGCCGAGTCGAAGGAAGCTGCCGCCAACGCCAATGCCGCCGCCCAGCAGGCCGGCGCGAACGCCCAACAGGCGGCACACGAGGCCAACGAGAACGTCAAGGCGGCCGCCGACCGTGCCGGCGACAAGATGCAGCAGGCCGGCGCGGAAGTAAAGCAGGAATCGCATGAAGCCGCGCAGAACGTGAAAGAAGGCGCCAAGGACGCGACGGCCGCCACGGGCCGTGGCCTGGAACGCGCCGGCGAGAAACTGCAGCAGGCCGGCAAGTAAGCCTGCGGCGGAGGCCGGACGAAAGCCTGTATACTGCGCAGATGCGTATCCAGCTCTTCTCCGACCTCCACCTCGAACGCGACCCCGGGTTCCAGCCGACCATCTTCGCCGACACGGACGTCGTCGTCCTCGCCGGCGACATCGGTTCCTATCAGGCGCGCTCGCGCCTCGAGTCCGACGACTTCGGTCTCGCGCGCTTCGCGCCGGCGCACACCGGCGCGACCGCGCGCGTGCTCTACGTGCCCGGCAACCACGAATTCGACGGGCTCGACTTCGACGAGACGCAGGCCCGCCTGCGCGCGACGTGCGCCGCGCTCGACATCACCTGGCTCGACCAGGAAACCGTCACCATCGGCGATGTGCGCTTCATCGGCACGACGCTGTGGGCCGATTTCGACGCACTCGCCTCCAGCGAGACCGACCTCGCGCGCCAGCTGAAGCAGCGCGAAAAAGCCTACCGCGCCGCGAACTACTACCTGAGCGGGAATACGACGCTCGTGGACGGCGAGCCGCTGCTGGCCGAGGGCCAGCGCGAGCTGTCGTTTGCCTGCCAGGCATGGCTGCGCGACGCGCTCGCGACGCCGTTCGACGGCACGACCATCGCCGTCACCCACTACGCCCCGAGCCTGCGCAGCGCCGACCCGCGCTACGGGATCTCGCCCGGGACGGCCGGCTTCTGCAACGCGCTCGACGACCTGCTGCCGTTCGCCGACGTGTGGATGCACGGCCACCTGCATTGCGCCAACGACTACATCGTCGAGGGCGACGATTGGCGCTGCCGTGTCGTCGCGAATCCGCTCGGCTATGCGAGCAAGGGCGAGCAGGCGGCGTTCCGCGCAGACCTCGTGATCGTCGTCTGACGCCTATTCGCGCACGCCCTGATACATCAGGCCGCTGTCGTTCGGGCCGAATTTGAACTTGCGGTTCATCGCGATGATCTCCGCGCCCGCCAGCAGCGCCGGACCGTAGCCGTGCGCGGCCTTCACGCTCGTCGGGCGGAACGCGTAGAACGCCGGATCGAACGCCATGCCCGTGCCCACGCAAATGCCCTCGATCTGCCCGTTCGGCTGCACCTTGCCGGCGACCGCGTTCCACGCCAGGTTGGCCATCGGCCCGTAGGCCTGCGCATCGACATGGCCCCGGTTGACGGCGCGCGCGATCGCATAGGCGTAGATCGCCGTGGCCGACGTCTCCTGGTAGGTGTCGTTACGGTCGATCAGCTGGTGCCAGAAGCCTTCCTTCGTCTGGTAGCGCGCGAGGCCCTTGATATGGGCACGCAGCTGGGCCAGCACGGCCGGGTAATCCTTGTGGTCGCGCGGCAGCACTTCCAGGATCTCGACCATCGACATCACGGCCCAGCCGTTGGCGCGCGCCCAGTGCAGTGCCGGATGGTCGCGCATGCCTTCGACGTAGCCGTGCATGTAGAGGCCCAGCTGCGGATCGAACATCCGGCGCGAGAATTGCAGCACCTGGCGCGCCGCATCGTCGTAATATTTCCGGTCGCCGGTCGCCTTGCCCAGCCAGGCGATGGTCGGCACGCCCATGAACATGTCGTCCAGCCACAGCGTGTCCGGCAGCGGGCGCATCTTCACGCCACCGCGGCCATCCGGACCGCCGCGCGCCAGCGTGCCGTCCTTCAGCCGGTATTCCTTCTTCGTGACGAAGTCGCCGCAGATGGCGATCAGCTGCGTGTAGTCGACCGGCGATCCTGCCACCTGCGCCTTCAGGAAGCTGTGGCACAGCGCGCCGGCATCGTCCAGCGCATGCGGGTTGAGGAAGCTCTTGATCGGCGCCGCCGCGTGCTCGCGGTCCGCCGCCACGCCCGGCAAATATGTCTTCGTCAGGCGCGCCAGCAGCTGGTGCCGGCGGATCGTGTAATCCGTGTAGCGGCGGTCGCCCGTGGCGGCACCCGCGGCCAGCATGCCCATGTACGTGACGCCCCATTCATAGCTCGTCAGGCGGAAGTCGCCCGGCTTCAGCACGGCGTTGGGATCCGGCTGCGACAGGTCCGTGATCGGCGCACCCGTGCGCTGGTCGATGACCTCGGCCGGCGTCACCCGGTCGAGGTAATCGAACACACGGTCCAGCACGGCCTTGACCTCGGCCGCGTCCATCGCGCGGTAAGGGGTCGGGTAATGCACGTCCAGCGCGTGCAGCATGGCGTCGGCCGCGGCCGGACCTTTCTCCTGCGGCGCCGGGGCCTGCTGGGCGGACGCGTTTGCCGCGCAGGCCACGGCCAGCGCCAGTGCCAGCGGCTTCATTCGTTTCATCGGGGCTCCTGTCATTCCAATCGTTGTATCGTCAGGTCATCGACCGTCTGGCGCGACCATGTCGTGCGCAGGCCGAAATAGCCTTGCGTGAG
>Ga0068855_100005745_pt1 | contig 15151 bp, 18 predicted proteins | sample KBSCornC52_FD_66592 | JGI IMG/M metagenome (GOLD analysis project Ga0068855, IMG submission 66592) | Corn rhizosphere microbial communities from Kellogg Biological Station, Michigan, USA - KBS Corn C5-2 | ecosystem: Host-associated > Plants > Roots > Rhizosphere > Soil ...
CCGCTCGTCCGGGGGGATTCTCATTCCGGCGACCGCCCAGATATCGAAGCGGCTGATCTGGGGGGAGGTGCTCGCGGTCGGCAACCACGTGCGCACGGTCGAGGTCGGCGATCACGTGCTGTTCAGCCCGGATGATCGCCATGAGGTGGAAATCTCGGGCGAGGATTACTTGCTCCTGCGCGAGCGGGACATCCACGCCGTGGCGGCCAAGCGCGTCGAGTCGAACACCGGCCTTTACCTCTGAGCGCGGCACAACCGGTCAGCCGCTGCCTCGGCCCGTCTCTCGAACCCGCGCCAGCCAGTCGCGGGAGCGGAGGAAATCGGCGTCGGTTCGGCCGCGCGGCACCGCGTCGAGCGCGCCGTCGCGGCGAGGATACGAACCGAGGTACCGGACATCGGCGCAGACCCGCTTCAATGCGGCCAGTGCGTCCCCGACCCGCTCCTCGGTGATATGCCCCTCGCAGTCGATCGAGAAGCAGTACTGCCCGATGCGCTCCTTGGTTGGGCGCGACTCGATGCGAGTCAAGTTCACGCCGCGGGACGCGAATTCGGTGAGGATCTCCAGCAGCGCGCCGGCATGATCCGCCCGAAGGTAGGCCACGAGGGTCGTGCGGTCATTCCCGGATGCTGGCTGCGGCGTCCCGGCCCGCATCAGCAGCACGAACCGGGTGACTGCCCCTCGGTGGTCGGCAATGTCATGGGCCAGCGTGACGAGCCCATATAGCTCGCCGGCAGCCGGCGGCGCGACCGCCGCATCGCAGGCTCCAGTTGCGGCGGCCTGCGCGCCGGCCGCGGTCGAGGAGACGAGCGACACCTCGACAGTGGGCAAGGTCTCGTGGAGGAACCGCCTGACCTGCGCCTCGGCGTGCGGGTGAGTCGCGAGGGTGGCCACGTCGGCGAGCTCGGTCCCCGGCTGGGCGAGCAGATCGAAGACCACTGGCAAGTAGGTCTCCTCGGCGATGACCAGCGGCGCACCGCCTGCGAGTTCGTCCAGCGTGGCCGGCACCGCACCCTCGACGGAGTTCTCCATCGGAACCAAGGCGCCGTCGACCTTGCCGGTCCGCACGGCGTCAACGGCCAGCGTCACGGTGGTACACGGGAGCAGCTCTGCCTCCACGGCGATCGGGAGTGTGCGCAACGCGGCATGCGCGAACGTGCCGGCCGGGCCGAGAAATGCCAGCTGGGGCCGGGCATGCGTCACGGGGTGAGCCTAGCCAGAACTGAGAGCACCAAAGTCGTTAGTGTCGACTGATCGACTTCCTCGCTGCGTTAGGGCTCGCGTTCGGCGTCGTCCTGCTCGTCGAGCTACCGGATAAGACCCTCGTGGCCACGCTCGTGCTCGCCACCCGATATCGCCACCGGCCGGTGCTCATCGGGGTTGCCGCCGCCTTTGCGGTGCAGTGCGTGATCGCGGCGATCGCAGGGCGTCTGCTGTACCTTCTTCCGAAGCGGGCCGTCGAGGCGGCGGTAGCGGTGCTGTTCGCGATCGGGGCGGTCCTGCTCATTCGGGAATCACTCAGCGAGCCGGCGCATGCCGAAATCGAGGAGATAACCGCCGCCCGGGCTGCCACTTCCGGCTGGCGGGTCGCACTCACCTCCTTCGGCGTGCTCTTCGCAGCGGAGTGGGGCGATGCGAGCCAGATTGCCACCGCGGGGCTGGTGGCCCGACAGGGCGAGGCGGTCGCGGTGGCGCTAGGGGCCTGGACGGCGCTCGTATCGGTCGCGGCGATCGCCGTCGGAGCGGGCAGGCTCCTGGTTCGGCGCGTGCCGGTTCGGATCGTGCACCGGGTGACGGGCGGGCTGTTCGCGGTGCTCGCCCTGCTCGCGGCCAGCAATGCAATCCGTGGCTGATATCCAGCACATTTGTATACCGACAACGGCGTTCTGCTCATCATACTGCGCACCATGTGTGGCTGAGAAACGCACAGTTGCGTAGCAGGATGGACCAGCGGACGGTTGCCGTAAGACCGTGTGGCAAAGGAGCGCACCGATGTCGAGCATTGTCGATCTGACCCCGGAGGAGCGCGCAGCGCACCTGACCATCGCGCGCCTCAAGCAGCTCGTCGGACTCGTTGACTATGACGAGTCGACCGACCCGTTCCCGGTGACTGCCATGGACGCCGTGGTCTTCGTCGCAGGCAACGCCACGCAGAGCGCCCACTATTACCAGCACGCCTTCGGCATGAATCTCGTGGGATACACCGGGCCGGAGACGGGCAACCGGGATCACGTCGGCTACGTCCTCACGTCAGGCTCGGCCCGTTTCGTCATCCTCGGCGGAGTGGGCCCGGACGGGCGCTACCTCGACCACCATCGGCGCCACGGTGACGGAGTGGTCGACCTCGCCCTCGAAGTGCCGGACGTCGACCGGTGCATCGCGCACGCTCGAGCCGCTGGAGCCACCGTCCTCGAGGAGCCGCATGACGTCAGCGACGATCACGGCATAGTGCGGACAGCCGCCATCGCCGCGTACGGCGACACGCGACACACCCTGATCGACCGGTCCCGTTATCGGGGTGTTTATTTGCCTGGCTACGTCGAGCCATCATCGGCGAAGCCCGGCAAGCGCCAGCGGCTCTTCCAGGCAATCGACCATTGCGTCGGAAACGTCGAGCTGGGTCAGATGGACCGGTGGGTGGACTTCTACCGCCGAGTCATGGGATTCGTGAACATGGCCGAATTCGTCGGCGACGACATCGCGACCGAATACTCCGCGTTGATGTCGAAGGTCGTGGCGAACGGTAACCACCGCGTCAAATTCCCACTGAACGAGCCGGCAGTCGGTAAGCGGCGGAGTCAGATCGACGAGTACCTGCAGTTCTATGGCAGCGCGGGTTGCCAGCACATTGCCCTAGCCACCAACGACATTCTGCGCACCGCCGACGAGATGCGCTCCCGTGGCATCGAATTCCTCGACACACCGGACTCCTACTATGACGATCCGGAACTGCGATCGCGGATCGGACACGTGCGGGTGCCCATCGAGGAACTGAAGTCGCGCCGGATCCTCGTGGATCGCGACGAGGACGGCTACCTGCTGCAGATCTTCACCAAGCCGGTCGGGGATCGGCCGACGATGTTCTACGAACTCATCGAACGGCATGGTTCTTTGGGCTTCGGCAAGGGGAACTTCAAAGCCCTGTTCGAGGCCATCGAGCGCGAGCAAGAACGCCGCGGGAACCTGTGAGAGGCTGACAGACATGGCCGTCCGGTTGCGCGAGGCGCTGGCGACGCTGCCCGCGTACGTCGGTGGGCGCACGGTGCCTGACGCGGTCAAGCTCGCGAGTAACGAGACGCCGTACCCGGCTCTGCCGCATGTAGTCGCTCGGCTGACGGACACCCTACGAGCGGCCAACCGGTATCCGGACCCTGCTTCGTCCAAACTCACAGCGGCGCTGGCCGAGCGTTACGAGCTGCCGGTCACCCGGGTCGTCGTAGGATGCGGGTCCGTCTCGCTGTGCCAGCAGCTTGTCCAGATCAGCACCCAGGTCGGCGACGAGGTGGTTTACGGGTGGCGGGCATTCGAGGCCTATCCAATCGTGGCGGCAATTGCCGGTGCCGCGCACACTCGGGTGCCGCTGCGGGACGAGGTGCACGACCTCGCGGCAATGGCCGACGCGGTAACCGACGCCACTCGATTGGTGTTCGTGTGCAACCCGAACAATCCGACCGGTACGGCGGTCCGGACGGCCGACTTGACGGCGTTCCTCGCCGCGGTGCCGGATCATGTGCTCGTGGTACTCGACGAGGCCTACCACGAGTTCGTAACCGATCCCGATGTGCCGGACGGCCGGACGCTTCTCGACGATCATCCCAACCTCGTGGTGTTGCGTACGTTCTCCAAGGCATACGGGCTCGCCGGACTGCGGGTTGGTTACGCGTTGGCCGGCGACCAATCGGTGGCAACCGGCCTCAAGCAAGTGCAGGTGCCGTTCGCAGTCAGCCAGCTCGCTCAGGACGCTGCCCTTGCCTGCCTGGAGCCAGAAGCGGAAAAGGAGCTGTTCACGCGGGTCGAGACGGTTCTCGCCGAGCGGGCCCGGGTGGGAGATGCGCTGCGTGAGATGGGGTACGCCGTCCCACCGACCCAGGCGAACTTCGTCTGGCTTGCCCTGGGCGAGCGCACCGCCGATTGGGCCGCGGGTTGCGCGGAACAGCGAGTCATTGTCCGGCCGTTCGCCGGCGAGGGTGCCCGGGTGACAATCGGAACACCCGACGAGAACGACCAGTTCCTGGATGCTGCCCGCGCCCTAGCCGAATGAGCGTTCTGCTCACCAACATCGGGCTGCTGGCCACGCAGGACCCGGAGCTCGGTGAGCTGACCGATGCCGCGATCGTGCTATCCGACGATCGGACTGCGTGGATCGGTCCGTCGGCCCGGGCGCCGGCGGCCGATGAGCAGGCTGATCTCGACGGACGGGCGGTGCTGCCCGGGTTCGTTGACTCCCACGCCCATCTGGTGTTCGCCGGCGACCGAGCGGCCGAGTTTGCCGCCCGGATGGCCGGGACGCGCTATGTCGCCGGCGGCATCCAGACGACGGTGGCAGCAACCCGGGCGGCGTCGGATGATCTCCTGCGGGCCAATCTCGCGCGCCTCGCCCGCGAGCTTCTCGTCGCGGGCGTCACGACTTTCGAGTGCAAGTCCGGATACGGACTTGATGTGCCTCAGGAGCAACGCTCGCTTCGGCTCGCCAGTGAGTTCACGCCGGAAACCACGTTCCTCGGCGCGCATGTCGTGCCGCCGGAGGTCGCACGGGAGGACTACCTCGCGAGCGTCTGCGGACCGATGCTCGCGGCGTGCGCCCCGCACGCAAGGTGGATCGACGCGTTCTGCGAAGACGGAGCCTTCAGCGTGGACGAGTGTCGTCTCGTACTACAAGCCGGACTGGCCGCAGGGCTGGGCGCCCGGCTGCACGCGAACCAGCTTGGGCCCGGGCCGGGCGTTGGACTGGCGGTCGAGCTCGGGGCGGCGAGCGCCGACCACTGCACGTACCTGACGTCAGCCGACGTGGACGATCTGGCCACCGGGTCAACCGTGGCGACGTTGCTGCCTCTGGTCGAGTTCTCCACGCGTTCGCCGTACCCGGACGCCCGGACACTCCTTGACGCCGGCGCCGCCGTCGCGATCGCCACCGACTGCAATCCCGGCTCGGGCTACTCGACATCGATGCCGCTTGCCATCGCGCTGGCTGTCCGCGAGATGCGCATGACGCCGCGCGAGGCAGTCTATGCGGCAACGATGGGGGGCGCGGCCGCCCTTCGCCGCGATGACATCGGGCGGATCGCGGTGGGTCAACGCGCCGATCTGACGGTGCTCGAGGCGCCGTCCTACATACATCTGGCCTACCGGCCCGGTGTTCCGCTAATCGCGCAGGTCTGGCGTTCCGGCGTCCGCGTCGTTTGAGCTGCGGCGAACGATGTTTCCCTAGACGTCGGCGAATGCGGTCGAACGGAGCGCATCCACTCCGTCGGACAGCTGGTCCACGCGCCCGTCGTCGACGGTGCCGCCGCAGCGCACCAGCCAGTTGGCCACCATCCGATGACCGCCGTGCGTAAGCACCGATTCGGGGTGGAACTGCACCCCATCGATCGGCAGCGTTCGGTGACGGAGCGCCATGACCACGCCAGACCGAGACCGGCCGGTCACGATGATCTCCTCGGGCAGGGCCGCCTCATCGACAGCCAGCGAGTGGTAGCGCGTGGCGGTGAACGGCGACGGAAGCCCGGCGAGAACGCCCGAACCGTCGTGCACAATTTCGCTCGTCTTGCCGTGCAGCAGCTCGGGTGCGCGAATGATGGGCGCGCCGAACACCGCACCGATTGCCTGGTGACCGAGACACACGCCGAACAGCGGCAGCCCCGTCGTCGCACACGCAGTGACAAGCGGCATGCTTTGACCGGCCTCCTGAGGGATACCCGGTCCGGGTGAGATGAGCACGCCGTCGACGTTCAGCTCGGCCAGATCGGCCGGTGACACCGCGTCATTGCGACGAACGATCACCTCGGCCCCCAGCTGGGCCAGGTACTGAACGAGGTTGTAGACGAAGCTGTCGTAGTTGTCGACGACGAGGATCCTCATCCCGTCTGCCCCTAACACTCGGTCGCTCATCAGCATCGCCTCTTCGCGCAAGCGACCTGCGCCGCACGAAATCGCTTCGGGTGACTGTCGTCAGCGGCTTGGTCGGGCCGCGCCTCGGTCATCGTCATCCCGCCTTCGCGTAGTCCAGCGCCAACGGGCCATCGTAGGCCGGTAGCTGGAGGTGCTCTTGGGATTCGACCGTGTATCCCAGGCCGTAGTACGACGCGGCCTGGCGGTACAGCGTCACACCAGGCGAACGATCAAGTTCTTTGGACATCGCGTCGGCCGGACCGATTGCCTCGATCTGGTACGGCGGCGAGTAGACCCGCCCGTTCAGCAACAGGGTGTTCCCGACGCATCGCACTGCGCTGGTGGCGATGAGCCGCTGACCCGCGACACCAACTGCGTCGGCGCCGCCGGCCCACAGCGCGTTGACGACCGCCTGTAGATCTGATTGATGCACGACGAGCTGGTTCGGGTCGGCCGTCGAATCGTCAGGGACCGTGGGCGCGTCGTCCAGCACGACGAGGATCCCTGGCCCCGACACCGCCTGGCGGCCGGCCGCGAGGAGGAGCGGCGCCTCCTCGGTCTTCAACCGGCCGACCTGGGTGTCGTCTGCGGCCGCCGCATCGGTCGCAGCCTTGGCCTCGACCTGGAGCTGGCGCAATGTCGCGGACTCGGTGTCGACCTGACGCTCAGCGTTCCGAACCAGATCGGCGAGGTCGGCCGTCGAGGGTGACCGCAGCTCTTGACCCTTCGCGGCTTCGTGGCTGGTGGCGAACAACAACCCAGCCACGAGGCACACGATCGGCACGATGACCCGCCATATGCCGGTTGGGGTCAGCGCTGCTCGCCACCCCTTCATCGGATGCGCTCCCTCGTCGCTGTGCCCGGCCACATATCGCGGCGGTATTCTCTTGATATTCCGTCGGCTGTTCACGCTAGCCGCACACAAGCGTGGTAGGAGAGTCCGTGCCCAAGTCGAAGGTGCGCAAGAAGACCGAGCCGACACTGCGCACGAGCACGCTCGCGCCCAGCGGGCACGTCGTACGTCCGTCGCCGCGTTGGTATCCGATCGTGATGGCCGCCATCCTGGTCCTCGGCCTGGCCTGGATCGTTGTCTACTACTTGGCCGGCAGCTCAGTCCCGCTCATGCAAGATCTCGGCGCGTGGAACTTTGCCGTCGGTTTCGGCTTGATGGTCATCGGCCTCGGGATGGCTGTGCGCTGGCATTGATCGGCGCCACGACCCCGGGCCACTCGGATTACAGCTCTGTAGTTTCATCCCCAGCTGGGGACAAGCCTGTGGAAAACCGGTGACGGCCCACCAGTTCGGGCCGAATCGGGCGCTGTCGGTCCTCTGGTTGGCGCTCACCCTCGTCGCCGCCGGTGCCGCCATCGCGACGACCGACGCCCCGGGTCGACTTCTGGCCGGTGGCGCCGCCATCGTGCTTGCCGCATACGGAATCGTCGGTTTGGTGTTCTGGCCGCGGCTGTCCGTCGGCCCGGACGGACTACGGGTGCACACGCCGGCGCGCCGCGCGGCGTATGCCTGGCCGGAGGTGGACACAGTCCGCCTCGACGAGCGGCGCCGGCTCGGGCTCTCGACGGGAACGCTCGAGATCGATGCCCGCGGTGACCTTGTCGTGTTGAGTCGCTGGGCGCTCGGTGCGGATCCGCGTGAGGTCCTGGCGGTGGTGCAGTCCTACGCGCCCCCGAAGTAGTGTTCCGCGCCGGGATGCGAGAACGTCAAAAAGTGAGGGTTTCCCCGATCACCGCGATCAGCAAGGCCACGGCGATGCCGGACAAGCCGGCTACTTCGACCCTGATCGGGAGCCACCGGCGCTTACGCGGATTACCTGCGATAGCCAACGCAGCGAGTCCACCACACACGAAGCCGCCCACGTGGCCCAGCCGCGACACGTCGGGCACTGAGAAAGTCACGACCAGGTTCAACACGATCGTGGCGACGAGCCACTGCGGATCAAGGTTCAGCTCGCGCACAAACACGAGGGCGGCCGCGAACAGCCCGAAGATCGCCCCGGAAGCGCCGACCACCGGACCGAAGCGGGCCCCGAACAAATAGATCGCCACGGAGCCACCGAGCGCTCCGAGCAGGTACACCGACAGGTAACGCCACCAGCCGAGAAGCCGCTCGAGGTACGGTCCGATGATGATCAGCGCAAGCATGTTCGTCACGATGTGCAGCACGTTCGCGTGCAGGAAGGTGGCCGTCAGTAGCCGGTAGTACTGACCGCTGCTACCGACGGCCGCCGGGAGCATCTGCCATTGCTCGAACAAGGGGGACCGGGACGGTCGATTGAACCCATAGACGGACTGGACAGCGGTCACCACATAGACGGCCACGTTCAGCGCGACGAGGACGCCGGTGACGTACGGGCGGTTGCCGCGCCGCACTGCGCCCACCGACGTTCGGAGGGGTCGCTGGCTAGCGCGGCCGAGCTTCACGTCATCCGGACACTGGAACCCGACCGAGGCGGGGCGCATGCAGTCACTGCAGATCGGGCGATTGCACCGGACGCACCGAATCAGCGTCTCGCGCATCGGGTGCCGATAACAGAACGCGGGCGGATGCACCGGCGGGACGCCCCCGCTGGCGTCCGGATGTCCACTCCCGGGTGCGGCAGCCATCTCTCGGTTGGACACTCCGCTCGAGTCGTTTGCCGGCTCAGCCTCCGTCGGCGCGGCCGCTGATCGGCGTTACCTCGACGGAGTTGATCGTGACGTCTTTGACGGGGCGGTCGTTGCGTCCCGTTTTGGTGGTGGCGATCTGGTTCACGACGGTGCGGCTGTCCGCGTCAGCGACCTCGCCGAAGATCGTGTGTTTGCGGTTGAGATGCGGCGTCGGCACCACCGTGATGAAGAACTGCGAGCCGTTCGTGCCCGGGCCGGCGTTGGCCATGGCGAGCAGATAGGGGCGATCGAAGACCAGCTCGGGATGGAACTCGTCGCCGAACTGGTAGCCGGGTCCGCCGTAACCCTGCCCGAGGGGGTCACCGCCTTGGATCATGAAGTTAGGGATGACCCGGTGGAAGATCGTGCCGTCGTAGAGCGGCTCGCTCGTCTTCTCTCGGGTGGCGGGGTGGGTCCACTCGCGGGAACCCAGCGCTAGCTCGGTGAAGTTGCGGACGGTCTTGGGCGCCTGATCGCCGAAGAGGTTGACCCGGATGTCTCCGGCCGTCGTGTGCAAAGTGGCGGTTGCGGTCGTGGACACGAATTGGACTCCCACGGGTCTGTGAACAGATGGTCGTTCGTTTGATCCTGCCACGCCGCGCTCCGGTCCGCTGCGGCCACCGACCGGCTGTCGGCGCCGGAGCCGCGTGTGGTAGTCCATGACTGTCGATCAACGATGACAGAGGGGGCTGCAGTGAGCCGCACATCTGCTGGCGCTGAGTTGTCCGATGCGCTGCAAGCGGTGGGCAGTGCCACCAAGGGCAAGGCAGCCGATACGGCCAAGAAGGTGAAGACCAAGACCGCCAAGGCTTCGGACTCCATCTCGTCTGCGTTCGACACTGCCGCCCGACGCAGCTGGCGGACTCGCCGGAAGACGGACCGTCGGTCGAGGGTCTACGCCAGAAAGCGTCGCAAGCAGCTGGCGCGGGCTGAGCGGGCTAAGCTCCGGGCGACAGCCGCGGCCGCCTCGGTGGCTGAAGCCGCAGCGAAGCTCGTGTCGGGGGACGAGGACGTCCCCAAGAAGAAGCGGACGTCCGCGAAGACCTTCGCGTTCACTCTGCTCGCGGCCGGGGCCACCCTCGCAGTGATCCAACAGTTGTTCGGTCGTCGCCATGCTGACACGACGTCGACCAACGGCTCGGGTGCTGATCCGGGCCAATCCGCATCCGAGCAGGCCACCGCGACAGCCACCGAGGCGACCGACGCCGCCATGGATCAGGCCGCAGCAGCCACCGACGCCGCCGCGGATCAAGCCGCAGCAGCCACCGACGCCGCCATGGATCAGGCCGCAGCCGCCATCGATGCCGCGGCCGAGAAAGTCTCCGAGATTTCGGCTACCACGGCCGACACGACCAAGAAGGCCGCGGGCAAGGCGACTTCGCCGCGCAAACGGACTGCGCGAACCACCACCAAGCCCTCCGGGTCAACGGCGCCGGGCGAAGCGCCGTCTGGCGACGCCGGATAAGGATCGCCGCAGAACTTCGCGGCGATTGTCTTCGCGATATTTGCGCGCATTGAATGACACCTTCTCCTGGCCGACCACCGCACGGGGCGCTTACCTGGCCCACCGGGGCGTTCGCCGCTCGCGGAACGCACGCATGCCCTCGCCCGCCTCCTCCGACGCGAACAGCCGGGCCGACAGCTCGATCATCGCTTCGCCATCGCTCGCGAGCAGGCCGCGCAGCGGGGCAGCGCTGATCGACTTGGTCGCCTCGAGGCCTTGCGGCGAGCCCTGGCGCAGTGCGTCTAGGTACCGCGCGAGCGCACCGTCCATGTCGGCGACGACCTCGGTGAGCAGGCCGATCCTCACGGCCTCCGTCGCGTCAAATGTCTCACCGGTCAAGTAATAGCGGGACGCCGACCGCTCGGACAGCCGGGTTCGAGTGGTCAGCGAGATCATGGCGGGCGCGAGACCCAGCCGCACCTCGGTGAACGCGAACGTGGCATCCGGACTCGCCAGCGCGATGTCACACGCGCCGACCAGTCCGATGCCTCCGGCGCGGGCGCTCCCGGTGAGCCGGGCCACCACTGGCTTAGGCGCATCGACGATCGCTTGCATGACCCCGAACATGTTGCGGGTACCCACCGCCGGGTCGCCGTGGATCATCTCGGAGAGATCCGCGCCCGAGCAGAACGTGGGCCCGCTGTGCGTCAACACGACGGCGCGAGCGTTCGGATCGCGCCCGGCCGAGTCGAGATGCGCTCGAAGCTGGACAACGAGGGCAGCCGACAGCGCGTTCCGGTTGTGTGGGGAATCCAGCGTGATCGTCGCAATCGCGTTGGTCATCTCCAAGTGCACAAGCTCGTCGGGCACCAACTCAACTCCTCGTAGAACGTCCTCGTCGGAACTCCTCGTCGATCATGCTGGCGACCAGCGGGTCAAACCAGTGCCGTTCTCAGCGCCGGTCGATAGTGTCGCGTGGATCGTGCATCCCCGTGCGCCACCGGGTCAGCTTTCCGAATGGAGGCTGGTATGAGCCAGGATCGGGCAAAGCTTCGACCCGACTGCACGAACTGTGCCGGGCTGTGTTGCGTTGCCCTACCGTTTGCGGCGTCGGCCGACTTCGCGATCGACAAGGCCGCCGGTGAACCGTGTCCTCACCTGCGGACGGACTTCCGATGCCGGATCCACAGCCACCTGCGGGAGCGCGGCTTTCCGGGTTGCGCCGCCTACGACTGTTACGGCGCCGGGCAGAAGATCACCCAGTCGACGTTCGCCGGCCAGGATTGGCGGCGGAATCCACAGATCGCGCAGCGAATGTTCGCCGCCGTTCCCATTGTCCGGACGCTGCACGAGCTGCTCTGGTATCTGGCTGACGCGTTGACGTTCGAGGCGGCCCGCTCGCTTTACCCCGAGCTGGGCCAGGCTCGGGACGAGATTGAGCGCCTCGCGAATCAAGGCCCGGACGCCCTTGTCATATTGGACATCCGCGCGTGTCGTCGTGAGGTCGACGTCCTGCTTGATCGGGCGAGCGTGTTGGTCCGAGAGGAAGCCGGCGGGCGGTACGCGCGGCGACACCGGCGCCGGCATCGGCTCGGTCTGCGGCCAGGCGAACGCGCACCTGATCTGGCCGGAGCGGATCTACGTGGGGTCGACCTCGTCGGGGCGGATCTGCGCGGTGCGCTGCTCATCGGCACGAACCTCCGCGGGGCGGATCTGCGGGGAGCCGACGTCCGTGCCGCCGACTTCCGGAGTTCGGACCTACGCGGCGCCGACCTCGGTGGCTGCGTCTATCTCACCCAATCCCAGCTAGACGCCGCGCGAGGAGATGCAACCACGAAAGTGCCGCCCCTACTTCGTCGGCCGCCTCATTGGTCCAGAGTCGCGAACGGAGCTGGCGTCAGCCAACCGTGATGTGAAGGTCCATGCCCTGGTCCTTGTGCTCGTCGACGGAGCACCACAACTCGTAGGTGCCCTTCTGGAAGGTCACCGCGAGGGTAGCCGTCTGGCCGGGCTGAATGGTGGACGTGGCCTGCTTGTCGACGCCAGGCCCTTCGATTGTGAGATTGTGCGCAGTCTCACCGGTGTTGTGCACGGTGAAGGTGTAGGGGCCAGACGTAAATGTCTGCGTGGACAGGCTGATCGAGTATTCCTTCTCGGTCGCCGTGACTGCCGTACCAGCCACGGCGGCGGATGAGCTTCCCGCACCGGCGGACGAGCTTGCCGTACCGGCGGACGCCGATGTCGTCCCGGCCCCTCCCCCGCCACCGCTTGACGAACAGCCGGCAAGGAAGGCCGCCGCGATCACCATCGCCGACACCGAGACTGCCCTGATCACAAATCCAGCCATGACGAAGCTCCCTGTCTCAAGATCCCGCTACGCACCGGCGTTCCGAGCCGATTCGATAGGCGTCGCGTGCCGCGAACGCGATCGACCCGCGCGGTCGCCGGGATCATCGTCGCGCAGGATAGACCCGTGGGGTTAGTTCGAATCGCGACCTACAACATTCGGTCTCTTCGCGATGACCGCGCATCGGTGGTGCGCGTCATCGAGGGAATGCGCGCCGACGTCGTGTGCCTCCAGGAAGCCCCTCGATTGTTGTTCGGCCCGACGCTCTGTCGCCGCCTCGCGGACGATCTCGGCATGGCGATGATCGCCGGCGGCCGGTCCGCTGCGGCGAATCTCCTCCTGGGCGACTCGTCGATCACGGTGCAAGGGACGCGTGCCCTTTTGCTTCATCGATACCGGTGGCGGGAGCGGCGCGGAGTGGCCATGGCCGACCTGACCATCCGAGGTTCTCGGCTTGTCATCGCGGGGTTCCATCTCAGTGGAGTGGAAACCGAGCGGCTTGGTCACGTCGACGAACTACACCAGGCCGTCGACGAGTTTTGTCCGCCCAGCGTGCCGATGATGCTTGCGGGCGACGTGAACGACGAGCCGGGTTCGGCGACCTGGATCCGGCTGGCTGCTCGCGGAGTCGACGCGGCCACGGTGCACAGCACGGGCGATGTCTTGACCAACCGCACCGAATCGCCGACCCGCCGCATCGACGCCCTGTTTGTCGGCCCGGGCATCACTGTGATTCAGACGACGGCGATCGATTCACCCGATGTCAGAGCCGCGAGTGATCATCGGCCCGTCGTCGCCGATCTCTATGTCGCCGATCGACCCGCCGGAACCGACTGACCTCGGCCCGACCGCTAGCCCGGCGATCTCCGGACGGTACTGTCAAGGGCGGAACGATGTCGAAACACCTATCCCGCTGGATCGCCGCGCTGGCCCTACTCGCGATTGTCGACTGGGCCTTGACCATTCACGCCCACTTGAGCTATCACCATCACCCCGGTGGGCCAACGATCATGCCGCTCGGGCAGCTGCTGGGCTGGGTTACGTCCATCGGCCTGGTCGTTGTCATCGTGATCCTGCTGATCGCTCGGCAGCGGCAGCGCACCTGGCGCTACGACGAGATCCCGCCCGGGCCAATCCCGCCGCCCGGCGCGCCACCGCGGCGCTGAGAATCGCCGCACCCAACGGGTGAGGCGATCCTGGATCACGACCGGAGATCTTGTACCTGAGGAAGCGGATACGCATGCGCTGCCCAAAAGTGGTCGGCCCGTACCTGGCTCCGGGGGTGCCAGGTTCGGGCCGCGTCGCATAGTGTGACGTAGGCCATAGCGGCTAGTAAAGAGTCGATCGACCCCGTTCCGCTTGCAACCCAGAAGCGCTGTGTAAACACGCGCGGTCACAGTCCGGGCTCTTGCGGTACGCTCCGTAATGAGCGACAGTCGAACATGCGTTCGAGGTTGCGGAAGGACGGATACCTCGAAGAAGTTCCGCCCGAACGCTGCCCCGCCGGACACCCGCTGTTACCACGCGGCACGCTGGTGAGCTGGTCCCCGTGCGACTGCACACCCGGCGTGCATGGCCATCGCACGTATCGCTGTCGCTTCCCCGTGGACGGCGGCGAGTGCGGCTTGATCATGTACTTTCCGCGCTGCCGCGACCCATCCGCAGGAGCAGCGTCCTCGACCTAGCGGGACATTCGGGTGACTAGTCTGTCAGCGGCGTAGTCGCCGCACCTCATCGGGCTGGGCTGTGCGACGAGGGGGCCGTCATTTCGCTTCCTTCGAGCGGTTGACGGCGTCGTCAACCCATCGGCGCAGAACATGCGACGGCGCCGCGCCGGCTTGCTGCGCGATGACCCGCCCCCCGCGGAGCACCAGCAGCGTGGGGACAGCCTGGACGTCGAAGCGGCGCGAGATGATCGGGTTGTCGTCGACGTTGACCTTGACGAGCTTGACTCGGCCGGCGAGATCCTGAGCCAGCCCGGCCAGTACCGGGCTGACCATCCGGCACGGCCCGCACCACGGCGCCCACAGGTCCACGATCACCGGAACGGTCGCCTGTTCTGCCACCTCGGCGAACGACGCGTCTCCTGCGTCAACGATCCACGGCAGCGGTTGATGGCATTGACTGCAGCGCGGTACACCTTTGGCGACGTCGGGTACGCGATTACGACGACCGCAATTCTCGCATCGGACGATGGTCGTCGCAGCGGCCGAGCTCATGCATCCACCTCGTCCCGCACGGGCTCAGGTGGCGCTCGCCTACCGGCCCGGGCCATCGCAGCTACCTCTCGTTGATCGCCGGCGAACCTGCGCCGCCTCGCGGCTAGGCGTGGGCCCGGCGTCACCCTGCATGGCTGTCACGCCAAGTATCCCTTCGATTGCCCGGTCCGGTTCGACGAATGGGCCGAATTTGGCGCCGTCCGGTTTCTCTGGGTGCCGTGTCGGGGCCAAGATTGACGATCTTTCCGGCCGCTTGGGCTGCCGGCACAACGCCTTGCGGTGACTTCGTCGCACCGGCCGGTACCCCGGCACCGGAGATGCTCGTACGTTTCCGCTATGTCTCCTGTACCCGGGCGTCCGGCGCATGACGTC
>Ga0068855_100005746_pt1 | contig 15151 bp, 15 predicted proteins | sample KBSCornC52_FD_66592 | JGI IMG/M metagenome (GOLD analysis project Ga0068855, IMG submission 66592) | Corn rhizosphere microbial communities from Kellogg Biological Station, Michigan, USA - KBS Corn C5-2 | ecosystem: Host-associated > Plants > Roots > Rhizosphere > Soil ...
GGACAGGTGGTTGACGCCGTACAACGGCTTACCCAGCGCAAGCGCATAAGCCTTCGCGGCAGCGACCCCGACCAGCAAGGCGCCCGCCAATCCGGGGCCGGAAGTAACGGCAAGCGCGTCGACGTCCGACAAAGCGACGCCCGCCTTCGACAACGCGCGCTGCATCGTGGGAACCATCGCCTCGAGATGCGCCCGGCTGGCGACCTCGGGCACAACGCCGCCGAATCGCGCATGCTCATCGACGCTCGAGGCGATTTCGTTTGCCAGCAAGGTCGTTCCGCGCACGATGCCGACACCGGTCTCGTCGCACGAGGTCTCGATGCCTAGGACGAGAGGTTCGTCAACCATTGCCTGCCCAGTCGGAAGGATCGATGCCCTTGAGGTTCAGCACCATGAGCACTGCGTCGGTGTTACTGGGCTGGTAATAGCCCTTGCGAATGCCTACCTGTTCGAAACCGAATCGGTGATAAAGCCGCTGCGCTACGGGATTGTCGGCCCGCACCTCGAGACCAACCATCGGCTCGTCGCGACGGCGAGCCTCGTCGATCAACGCCGAAAGCAGCCGCGCGCCCAACCCACCACCCTGCCGATCGCGGCGCACCGCCAGCGTCTGGATGAAGGATTCCTCGGGATAGGCACACAATCCGCCGTATCCGACGAGCTCATCGCCGTCCTGTGCGACGAGATAGTGGCGGGTGTCGTATTCGGAGAGTTCCGACCAGAACATCGCGACCGTCCAGCATTCGTCGCCGAACAGATCGCGCTCGATGTCCATGACGCCGTCGACGTCCCACCAGCGCATGGGCCGCAACGTGACTGTCGAGGTGTCGAGCGCACTCATGCCTGCGTCACTGCCTTGCGCGCAGCCGGCTCGACCGCATCGGGTCGCCGCAAGTACAACGGATCCGGTGCCAGCTCCTTCACTGCGCCCGCTGCGACGAGCGACGCAAGCGTCGACGCACTTGGAAACTCAGGCTGGTGCGCATTCGCGAACGTGTCGCGATACATCAGCGCGCCGGCACCAAACGAGCGGCCATCCCAAGCGACGTCAGCGGGCCGATCGACGCTCGGCCCCTCGATGCGGGCGCCGGTCGCCTCGTACGTCGCCCAGTAGACCTCGCGCCGCCGCGCATCGGTCGCGACGAGAAAGGGCTCCGCCGACACGGCGTCGGCGGCGAGCACGTCGAGCGTGCAGACGCCGACCACCGGGATCGCCAGCGCATCGCCGAGCGAGCGCGCCGTCACCAGCCCCACCCGCAGCCCGGTGAACGGGCCCGGCCCCACACCGACGGCGATCTTCGTGAGGGCGGACGTCGACACGCCGGCGTCCGCCAGCACGCGGGCGATCGCGGGCCCGAGGAGTTCGCCGTGGCGGCGGGCGTCGACGACCGTGTGCTCAGTTCGCACGTGGTGGCCGTCGTGCAGCGCCACGGTGACCGCGGGCGTCGCGGTGTCGAAGGCGAGAATCACGTGCTTGAGCCTAGACGCGGATGACCGGTGGTCCGCCCACAGCCTCGATCGGGTCGAAGTCGTCGTCTTGGGTGACGACCGGGAGGTTGTTCGCAGCAGCGATTGCCGCGATCCAAAGATCGTTCACTTTGGCGCGCCGACCGGCTTCAGCAAGCCTGACCCGAAGGGACGCCCACTGTGCGGCTGCGGCGGCATCGACCGGAAGCGGCTCCCAGACCGCAGCTGCATCGAGTGTTGCCAGCCGGCGTGACCGCGTCGGTGTGTCGGGAGCTGCGAGCACGCCTGCATGAAGCTCGGCGACCGTAATCACGCTGATGAAGGCTTCGTCCGGTAAAGCCGCGTTGTCCAGAGGACGGCCGGATCCGCTTGCGATCAACACAGACGTGTCAAGCAGCCCCCGGGCCTGCTGAACCCTCACGAGAGTGGGTCGAGGTCGGCCGTGGTGTCACCGGCTAACGCGGCGAGGTCGTCCCGTAGGGCGGCGTCCGCCTGACAGCGGCCGAGCATCGCAATGAGCTCCTGCTTCGGTAACGAGGGGCGACGAGCGGTTGCCACCGGCGCCAACTCGGCGACCGCCTCGCCGTTCACAGTGATCGTCACGTGATCGCCCTCGGCTAGTCAGCGCGCAACAGCCGCCAGATCGACGTCGAGCCAGCGGTCGCCGAGGCCGACCAGCCGCACGCTGCGCTCCTCCCTACCATCGGCGTCGGCGCCTTCAGCGCGGGAGATCTCCACCATCAGCCGATCCGCGGTGAGGTCTTCGACGAGGCCCTCGCCCCACTCGACCAACGTCACGGAATCCTCGATCGAGGCATCGAGGTCGAGATCGTCGACCTCGAGCCGGCCCCCGAGCCGATAGGCGTCGACGTGCACGAGGGCGGGCCCGTCGGCGAGCGACGGGTGCACCCGCGAGATGACGAAGGTCGGCGACGTTACGCCGCCGCGCACTCGAAGCCCGGTGCCGATTCCTTGCGCCAGCGTGGTTTTTCCGGCACCCAGCGAGCCGGTGAGCACCACGAGGTCACCCGGGCGAAGAAGTGTGGCGAGCTGCTCACCAAGCGCCCGCATCGCCTCCGGGGTGGGCACCGGTACTTCGACGGTCATCGGCACGCCTGCTCTACGTTCTCGATCTGTCGTGCAGCAACGGCAAGATCCTCGCGCAGCGCGGCTCGAGGCATCCCGGCCGGCCCGAACCTGATGGCCGCCGACGGATGGTAGGTGGGCAGCACTCGTCGTCCGGCTATGTCGTGAACCTGCCCCCGAAGCCCGCCGATCTTTGCGCCCGTGCCGAAGAACCACTCGACCGCCGTGCCCCCCATCGCGACGATAAGTTCCGGATCGACGATGGCGATCTGGGCGGTCAACCAACCGCGGCAGTTCGCGACTTCGACCCTCGTGGGCTTGCGGTTCTTCGGCGGCCGACACTTGAGCACGTTCGCAACCGCGACCTCTGCGCGCGGCAGCCCGGCCTCGTCGAGCAACTGGTCGAGCAGCTGCCCGGCCTTGCCGACAAAGGGAATTCCCGTCTCGTCCTCGTTCGCGCCTGGCGCCTCACCGACCAGCAGAACCCGCGCGCCGCGGACCGGCCGTTGGCCGATGACGACGGTTGTGCGAGCGTCGGCAAGCTCAGAACACCTTGTGCAGCCGCGAATTTCGGTTGCGAGGTGCTCCCAGGAGTCGGCGGACGCGGTCACCTTTCGTACACCCGCGGCACCCGTGAGCCGATACGCGTGACGATGTCATAGGAGATCGTGTTGAGCGCTTCGGCCCACTCCTGCGCCGTCGGCTCGCCCGAATCACCTGGCCCGAACAGCACGACTTCGTCACCGGCGACGAACGCGCCGTCGTTGCCGGCGCCGAGATCGACCACGAACTGGTCCATGCACACCGTGCCGGAGATGGTGCGCCGTACCGAAGTCGTCGTGCCGCGCACCAGCACCTGTGCCGTGTTGCTCGCCGCGCGCGGCACACCGTCGGCGTAACCGAGCGGCACCAACGCGAGCGTCGTGGCCTCGGGCGTGCTGTAGCGATGGCCGTACGAAACGCCGGCACCGGCAGGCACCGCTTTCGTGAGCGCGAGCCGCGCGGTCAACGTCATCGCGGGCCGGAGCCCGAGGGCGGTCGAGTCGGCGAGCCGTGGTGCGGGCGCAAGCCCGTACGTCGCGATGCCGATGCGCACGAGGTCGAACCGCGCATCGGGCACGTGCAATGCGCCGCCGGAGTTGGCCAGGTGCCGTACTTCAGGGTGGACGCCGAGGCGCTCGGCAACCTCGAGAGCTTCCGAAAATGCCCGCACCTGGGCCGACATAGTCTCGTGGTCGGGGTCGTCCCCGTACGCAAGATGCGACCACAGGCCGACGACGTGCACCGCACCACGAGCCTCGGCCCGCAACGCCGCCTCGATCAGTTCCGGCCACTCGGCCATCACGGCCCCGGCACGAGAAAGCCCGGTGTCGACCTTGAGGTGCACCCGCGCGACGCGACCGGCCTCCATCGAAGCCGACGCGATCTCGTCGATCATCCAAGGCGCGGACGCCGACAGGTCGATGTCGGCCAGGACTGCAGTCGCCAGCCGCTCGCCCGGAGCCGCCAGCCAGCACAGGAGCCGGCTGTTGACGCCTGCCGCGCGCAGCGCAAGGGCCTCCTCAAGGAACGCGACGCCGATCCAGGTCGCGCCACCGGCGAGTGCGGCGCGCGCGCTGTGCACGAGACCGTGCCCGTAGCCGTCGGCCTTCACGACCGCCATGACCTCGGCCGGCCCCACGAGTTCGCGTACGCGCGCAACGTTCGACTCGATCGCCCCGAGATCAATCAGAGCTGCGGCACGAGACCGCGACGACGCCAGGCGGGCACCGTCCGGCCCACCAAGGATGTCGGACGTCACGACCGCCAGTCTGCCATTAACGCGGGAGGCGGAGCAGCCGACGCGAGGCCACGACGTTGGCCCGTCGAAGTGGCACTAGGTCCCGAGCTTCGACAGGGACGATCCGATGTCTGCGCTCGTCCACCAGCCACAAGTACGGGAAATGCCGACGCAAGAACTCCCGGAGCTCGGCCGCATAGGTGTTGTTGCTGTACTCGAGGATCAGCACCGGGTCGCCGGTCGTCAGGATTCGCGGCATGCCCCGCAACGCCGCAAGCTCATGGCCCTCGACGTCCATCTTGATGAGTGAGAACGAACGGCCCGGCAGCAGGTCATCGAGCCGCCGCACCTCGACGTCCTCGAAACTGTCGCCAATCTCATGGGCCGACGACGTGCCGAGTTCTCCCGCAATACGGCCCAGCCTTAGCACGCCATCGGAGTCTCCGGCGGCAACGCCGAAGACATCGACGTTCGAGCATCCGTTTTGGGTCAGGTTGCGGTTGAGCCATTCGCGGGTCTCGGCTACCGGCTCGACGGAGACCACGGAGCCGGACTGCCCGGCCAAGCGTGAGGCGAGCGTTGAATAGAGGCCGATGTTCGCACCGACGTCGAGAAAGGCCGAGCCCGGCTCGACCAAAGCTTGAACCGAGGCAACGACGAGCCGCTCGTAGTTGCCCGAGACCAGCGCGAGTGCCATCGAACGATCAGCTGCGGGAACGGATACCAGCGATCCATGGAAATCGACCGTCAGGGTGTCGCTGCCTTGCCCGGCCATGCGCGACGCGAGGCGATGTGCTCGCGAAACCCAGCTCCAGCTTTGAACTCGGCGGCCGTAGAACAATCGGAAGGCCACTCTGTAGAGACTGACGGCCATCCGGCCTGCGAGCGGGTTGATCGTCCGCATGACGTAGGCCATGTGATCTCCTGCGTATCGGTCACCGATATGAGTTGAACAGCCCGATAGGACGCAGTCTCTTTCGGCGGCCAGCTGATCATCCTGAAACTTCTTTGCTACCACGCCATCCGGACGCTCCCGACGATCTTGTGGATTCGACTCAGATATCTCGCTTTGCGACCGACCTTGTCTCCTGACGCGAAGAAGCACTGCCTACAGCGGAAGGATCAAGCTGCCATGTCTAAGGGCCGAACTCGCTCCTGGGGAGGATTGTCGTCAAATCCCATGAGGGTGATCGGAAGGCTTCGCTTGCCCGTTCTTTTCGCGTTGATGTCAGGCGCGATCCTGGCTGGCGCAACGGCGGCCCACGCCGATTACCCGGTTCAGCAGGCCCCGCTGACCGTAGCTCCTGGATCGCCGCAGCCGGCGCCGGGCGTCACCGTCACCATCGAGGGCGGTGGGTACGTTCCCGGGTCGCTGGTCTCGATCGACGTCCACTCGACGGTGGTACATCTGACGTCGGTTCGCGCCGACGCCACAGGCTTCATCAAAGCGACCGTCACACTGCCGACTTCCTTGGCCGGTGGCTCGCATGAACTCACGGCCAGCGGGCCGGCGCCCGGCGGCGGTACGAACACCCTTGCTGCCAAGTTCACCGTGGCCGGAGGATCGCTGCCCTTCACCGGCATCCCGGTTCTGCTCATCGGCGGCGTCGCGGTTGCCGCGCTCGTCGCGGGAGGCCTCCTCGTCGTCGTCAGTCGGCGCCGCGGGACAGCACAGCTGAGCTAGCGCTCGGCAACTGAGGACAGGGCACCACATGTCGAACACAGGCGTTGGCGTGGCTGCACGCAGCGACGGCAGCGCGGCTAGCTCGGGGCGTCCGGCATCGCGACGGGTGGTCCACACGGGTCGAACAGCGTTGGCCGCAGGCGGAATCTCGTTCCTGATCGCACAGGCCGCCGTGAACGCGAGCAACTTCGGATTCCACGCCATCGCAAGCCGCCTGCTCGGGCCAAGCGCCTACGGCACGCTAGGCGCGCTGCTAGTGGTTACTACGGCGCTGGCCGTGCCGGTCAGCGCTTTCGAGACGCTCTTGACGGCTCGCGTGGCGCAACACCTGAAAGACGGCTCGGAGCCCGATGCGGTCTCGGCTCAACGACGAGCACTGCTGGCGGGCATGGTGGCCGGGCTGGCGCTCCTGGCTACCTCGCCGCTGCTCGACGCCTACCTGCATGTGTCGTCGTGGCAGCCGGCCGGCTGGCTGGCGCTCGACACGATCGCGATGTCGGCATGTGTCGTGCCATGGGGCCTGCTGTGCGGCCGCAGCCGGTTCGCCGCCGCGGGAGGGTCAGCGCTGTCCGCAGCGGTGTTGCGGATCGCATGCATGGTGGTCTTCCTCGAGGCCGGGCTCGGTGTGAGCGGCGCGCTGGCGGCGGGTGTCGTTGCAGACACCGCTCGGGCCATCGCCCTCGGCACGCTCGCGCGGCGAGCAACGCGCGGCGGCGAGGGCGCGAAGGCGGCGCTTCGCCTCACGAGTCGCGAAGGGATCGCCGGAACCGCAGCCTTCGCCGGTCTGTGGCTGCTCGTCGGCGCAGACACGGTGCTCGCGCGCCACGTCTTGTCGGCGAACGACGCCGGTCAATACATCGCAACTGCAGCGGTAGCGCGGGTGGCCTTCTTTCTGCCGCAAGCGGCGTGCATGCTCGCCGTACCGCACTTCGCGGTCGAGGGCGGACGCCGAGCAAAGGGCCGACTGCTCGTCACGCTTGCTGGGGTAGGCGGTCTCGGAATCGCCCTGTCTGCCACCCTCGGCGCGGCCGGACCCCACGTTCTGCCCTACGCGTTCGGCGCCAGTTTCCGCTTCTCCCCGACGTTGCTAGTCGTCGTCGGAGCGGCCTCGACCGAGATGGCGATGGTATGGGCAACCGTCCAATACCGGCTGGCACGCGGCCATCGCGCCATGCTGCCCGGTTGGGTGGGAGTCGGTACGGCGACTGCGCTCGCGTCGATTGCACATCCGGGCCTGCTGGCCCTTGGCATGATCGCGATGATGGCGGCGGGCCTGGCCCTACTGACCGCTTTGGCTCCTGCGTTGCTCGAGGCCACACCCGACCAACGCCCGGCCCTCGAGAAGTGCCGGCTCAACGCCAACACCGCAGGCGATCTCGACCTCAGCGTCGTCGTCCCCTTCTACAACCCGGGCGATCTGCTGCGGCCCAACTTGTTGAACCTGGTAGAGGCGTTGCGATGTGCGGGCGCATCGTTTGAGGTCATCGCGGTCTCGGATGGATGCACCGACGGCAGCCCGGCCAGCATCGCCGATCTCGAGCCGACTGTAATCCGTTGCCTGTCGTTGCCGCGCAACGCCGGCAAGGGTGCGGCGCTGCGCCTTGGGCTCGCGGAGGGCCGCGGCCGGTATCTCGGTTTCATCGATGCGGACGGCGATCTCGACCCTGCGCACTGGGAGCCGTTTCTCGGCTTGGTGAAGCTCTACCGTCCCGACGTCGTCATGGGATCGAAGCTCCACACGCTCTCTGACATCGATGCGTCGCAATCCTCGATTCGCCGGCTGGCGTCGTGGGGTTATCAGACGCTCGTGCGCGTGCTGTTCCCGAGCCTTCCCGTGCGAGACACCCAAGTGGGCATCAAGGTGTTCCGGCGTGAACTGCTGATGGACGTCCTTCCACGAACGATCGAGCAGCGCTTCGTGTTCGACCTCGAACTTCTCGTCGTGGCCCGCCGGCTCGGTTACCGCAGAATCATGACGGCACCCATCACGATGCGGCGCAACGGCGTTTCGACGCTACGCCCCCGAGCGGTATGGGTCATGTTCGCCGACACCGTGAAACTCGCCTGCCGATTGCACCTGCGCCACAGCTACGACACCGTTCACGTCGACCGTGCTGCGACGAGTGAGTTCCTCGGTCAGGACCCCGCGCAGTTGTGGGGGCTGCCCGCGAGCATGCCAGCAGCGATGTCGCCGGCCACGGTGTCGTGATGCGGATTCTCGTCTTCAACTGGAAGGACATCGAGCACCCGGCAGCGGGCGGAGCCGAGGTGTATACGGCCGAGGTCGCGCGACGCTTGGTGGCCGCCGGGCACGCTGTCACGATTTTCACATCCGCCGTTGAAGGGCTGCCTGCGGACGACGACGCGCACGGCGTCCGCGTGATTCGTCGCGGTAGCCGGCTGGGGGTGTACCGCGCCGCCCGGGCGTTCTACCGCAGTGAAGGCCGCGGCAACTTCGATGTGGTCATCGACGAAGTGAACACCAGGCCGTTCGGCTGCGCGTCATGGGTGGACGACGCCCCGGTCGTCGCGCTGATCCACCAAGTCTGCCGCGAGATCTGGTTTCATCAACTGCCTTGGCCCGTGGCGATCGTTGGCAGGTATGCGCTCGAACCGCATTGGCTGCGCGCGTACCGCAGCGTGCCGGTTCTCACGGTGTCACGGTCGAGCGCGGAGTCGCTGCGGGGCTACGGCCTTCGCCATATCACGATCGTGCCGGAAGGCATCGAAAACACGGCGCGCCCGCCGGTCGCGAAGGAGGAGCGGCCGACCGTCATCACGGTCGGCAGGCTGGTCTCGAGCAAACGGCCGGACCACGTGCTCCAAGCCTTTCGGCTGCTGCGCCAAGCACTTCCACAAGCGCAATTGTGGGTTGTCGGCGATGGCCCGCGTGCGCGGATCTTCGAAGGGGAACCGGGCGTCACCTGCTTCGGGAAAGTGACCGTGCGGGAACGCGATGAACTGCTCGCGCGGGCGCACGCGATGGTCGTGACGTCGGTGCGCGAAGGATGGGCACTCGTCGTCGACGAGGCCGCAGCCATGGGCACTCCCACGATCGGCTATCGCAGCCCCGGGCTTACCGACTCGGTGCCGGCGGCAGGCGGCTCGCTCGTCGACGCAGCACCGGCCGAGCTCGCTGCGCACCTGACGCTCAATTTGCCTGAGCTCGTCGCGCAGGGCCGCGAATCGTCCAGCTTGCGGGGATGGCGCGGAGGTGCGCTGTCGTGGGACGACGTCGCCGAACGCGTCCTGGCAGCGCTGCGACGGATAGCCGAGCCGGCACGAGTCGCCGAGGAGGTCCAATGACTCCGGGCATGACCATCGTCACTGCCGTCGTGCCGACGAAGAACTCAGGGCGCACGATCGCCGCCTGCCTTGAAAGCTTGCGCCGCCAGACACAGCCCGGGGTTCAGATCGTCGTCGTCGACAACGCCTCGACCGACGACACGGTAGAGCTGGCGCGCTCGCGAGCAGACGTCGTCATCCATGGTGGTCCTGAACGCAGTGCACAACGAAACCACGGCTGGCTCTCCACAGCAGATCCATACGTGGTGTTCGTGGACAGCGACATGGTGTTGGAGCCTGACGTCCTCAGGCATGCGGTCGACCAGCTGGCGAGCGCTCCGGCCATGGGCGGCGTGGTCATACCTGAGCACGCGTTCGGCGTGGGCTTCTTTTCCCGGTGCCGCGCGCTCGAAAAGGCGCTGTACCTCGGCGACGAGCGAGTCGAGGCATTGCGGGTCGTACGGCGTGAAGTTCTCCATGAGGTCGGCGGATTCGACGAGTCGTTGACCGCGTTTGAAGACTGGGAGTTGCACGACCGGATCACGCATGCCGGTTATGGCATCGGCCGTACGGCAGCTGCGATCTGGCACGACGAGGGCCGGATCACACTCGGAACACTCTTCGCGAAGAAGCGCTACTACGGTCGCTGGCTACCGACCGCCCATGCCAGCGGCAAGCTGTCCCGCCCTCTGGCGCGGCGATTCTTTGTCAAGCGGCCCGCACTGCTCTTCAGAACGCCGCACCGAACGGCCGGGCTGGCACTGCTCAAGACCGTCGAACTCGCGGGCATCGTGTTCGGCGCTGCCGACGCGCGCCGGCAGCGCGCGTCGTGACACTCGTCGGCGAGGTAACAGCCACTACCGCCTCTCGGCCGACCGTGCGGCACCGCGGAGCGGCGCGCCGCTACGTGCGGCTCGTCGGCTATGCCCTCCCAACGGCGATTACCGTCGGCGTGACGTTCACCTGGTTCGCTCCTCGAGGGTTCGTAGCAGGTGGGGACCAATCGCCGTTCGTGCGCGCCAGCCTGTCGACCGAGCTCTGGTCGTCGTGGAATCACCAAACGACGGGAGCCGGATCGGCGTCGTACGCCGTGATCCAAGCACTGGAAGTATTCGTTTTGCGCGCCGCGCACGCGCTGAGTTTGTCCGACATGGCCGCCCAGCACGCGCTGTATGCCCTGTGCTTCGGTCTCGCCGCATTTGGCGCAGCCTTCTTGGCAGGCGTCTGGGTACGACGTCCGATCGCGCTTTGTATAGCCGGTTTGATCGGCGCGTTCAACACCTACGTTTTGGTCAACCAACCGAATGTGCTTCCGCCGCTCGCAATCGGAATCGTCGGATTATTCACTGGCCTACTCTTGCGAGCGGCGCGCCCGGGATCACGCCCGGGCCTGCTGCGACTATGCGCGGCAGTTCCGCTCACGCTCGTCTGGTCGTATCTGGTGCTGAACCCGCCGCTGTTCGTGCTGGCCCTCGGCACCGTGATCGCCGCAGCGTGCGCTGCGACGCCGCTCGTCGGCGCCGGCGCGACCCCACGGGCACTGAGATGTCTCACGCTTGTCGGCGCGGCTGCTCTCGCCATAAACCTGTGGTGGATCGTTCCGGTGGCGATCGGGATTTCACACCCGGCGGGTACGTCTTTCACCGCGCAGACGAACGTCGCGGCCTGGGGCTGGACGCAGGCGCGCACAAGCCTCCCCGCCGTAGCGACCCTGAATGGCCACTGGGGCTGGACGCAGCCCGAGTACTACCCGTATTCGCACGCCATGGATTCGGGCCTTTGGCCGGTGCTCGCATGGTTCTTGCCGGCACTCGCGGGGATCGGCGCGGCCGTCGCCGACCGCGCGCGACGCAAGGCAGTCTGGATCCTCGCCGGTCTCGCGGCGGTGCTGCTGTTCCTTTCGAAGGGCGTTCACGCACCTTTCGGCGCGGTCAACCTGTGGCTTTTCCAGCACGTGCCCGGCATGTGGCTCTTCAGAGATCCGATGAGCAAGTTCGGTGTCCTGCTCGTCTTGATCTACGCGATTCTCGCGGCGATCGCGCTCGACCGAGCACCAGCCGTCGCGGCGAAGTTGCTGGGCGCTCGGTGGCGACGCGCCGGAAACTGCGCGTTCGGTGTGCTCGCGATCGGAGCACTTGCCTTTCCGTGGCCGCTTTGGAACGGCGCCGTCATCCCGTCGTCGCGGGGGACGCTGCCGGGCGAGCACGTCAAGATCCCGCGCTCGTGGTACCAGGTCGCCGATTTGGTGAACGCCGCGCCTCAAGGCAAAGCGCTCGTACTTCCGCTCGACCCGTACTACCAGATTTCGACGGGATGGGGATACCACGGCGTCGACAGTGTTCCTGCCCAGCTGCTGAAGCGGCCGGCGCTGCAAGAACTTCCGGGCGGCTACTATTCCGCGACCCCGAGCGTAAACGCGCTTCTTGAAAGTGTGCAGACCTCCCTTCTCGGCGGCGATCCAGGTGATGCAGCGCAGCAACTGCAAGCCCTCGGTGTGTCAGAGGTCATCGTGCGCCACGACCTGCGCAGCATTCCCGGGATGCCGCCCGCAGCGGATCCGAGCGCGATCGACAACGCCGTTGGTTCCCTGCCGGACACCGAACTCACCGGGCAGTTCGACGTGGCGAACGTCTACCAAGTTTCGGCGACGGACCGCGTCGGCGAGGTTGTCTCCACCTTGGTCGGCGTCAAGGCAGGAGATCCGGCGAGTGTCGCGGCCGCGGTCGGGAACCTGCCCGCAGGCACTGCCGCCACGACGGCCTCCGACGTGCCGGTGAACATGACAAGCTGGCAGATCTCTGGAGCACCGGGCACCGCCGATCTCACCCTCGCGAGAACGGCGGAGTACCACCTGAGCCTCGATTCAGCTGCGACGATGTATCACCCCCACGTCATCAAGACTCCGGCTGGCAGCGCGCTCGCCCTCACCGAAGCGACCACGGTCGACGTCGACGGAGAGCCGTTGCGGTCAAGCCCTGAGCTCACCGTGCCGCTGACGTCGGCGAACGCCACAGCGATCTCGGTCGACGGTGGCACCGAGGTGCTCGATGCCGATGCCGGCCCCGTCGTCGTCGGGTCGTCGACCACGGTTTCGGCGTACGGGCCCACGGCAAGCGCGGATTCGACCGCCCTTGGCCATTTCTCGGAGGTCGGCGACTGTGACCGGCTGCCCGGCAGCGATGCCGCAAACTCGATGGAACGATCCGCCGACGGCGTGCTCACGCTTCGGTCCTCGGAAGGCAGCGGGTGCACGGAGGCGCCACTCGAAGCGGCTGCCGCGCCCCTGTACAGCGTGCACCTCCAAAGCCATGCCTCGGACGGCGCGATCGCCCGGATCTGCCTCTGGGAGACGGCGCTCGGCCGATGTGCGGCGATGCCGGCTTTGTCGCCCGGGACCGGCTGGCACGAATACACCGGCCTCGCAAAGCCCGACCCGAACTCCGGCGAGCTGCAACTGTTCCTCTACGCCGACAACGTGAAGGCGGGCGAAGCGACAACCGTGCAATACCGGGATCTCGCTGTGGTGCCGCTTCAGCAAATCGGTTCTGCCGTGCTCGACGGGTCTGGTGACGAGAATGCGCAGAACACTCGAACGCTTGCCGCCGGCAAACACGTCATCACCTTCAACGGTCAGGTCGCGACGCCGTCCGCGTCGTCGTTTTCTGCCTTGCAAGACTGCAACCGGCACGACGTATCGGCAGCGGAGGCGGGACTCGGCGTCTCCCGGCACGGTGACGGCACGGTCGAGTTGCGAGCTGCGGCTGATTCAGCCTGCGTGTGGGCTCCTGTCGCAACCGACGTTCTGGCCAAGAGTTACGCGATCGGACTCGACTACCGCACGGTTTCCGGTCGACCCGCGCGGTTGTGCGTTTGGGAGGTCGGGCCGAACCGGTGCCTACCGATGCCCGAGCTGGACGCCACGCCGGGGTGGCACCACCTCGATGCGTCGCTCCAGGCAGACATCGGCACGCGGGAACTCGACGCATACCTTTACGCCGACGGGCAGCAAAGTCCGAGGACGGTAGTTGAGTACCGCCGGCTCTCGATTCGACCCGACGCGGCGCTCACCTTGAATCTCCAGCAGGACGCCGCGACTCCGGCCGCCGCCCCGCCGCGCGCTACTTGGAGGTCACTGACGCCGGCCGCGTACGACGTACGCATTGACGGCGCGAGCGCGCCGTTCACCGTCGTACTTCCCGAATCATTCGCGAGCGGTTGGACGATGTCGGGTCTGCCTGCGGGCTGGTCGGCACGCCACATCGAGGTCAACGGGTACGCAAACGGCTGGCTCGTCTCCGGCACCGGGTCAGCCACGCTGAAGATGCGCTACGCACCGAATCGGTGGGCGACCGCAGCTCGCATCATCTCGGGTTACGGGCTCGGCGCCGTCGTAGTCAGCGTCTTCGTGCTGGGGTTGATCGAGGTACGCCGCCGCCGAAGGCTGCCGCCGATCAACCAATGAAGGCGCGTGTGATGTGATGTCGACATGCGGCTCACGAAGTTCACCCACGCGTGCGTAAGGCTGGACGACGACGGGCGGGCGCTCGTCATCGACCCGGGCGAGTTCTCCGAAACGGCGACAGCGCTCGAAGGCGCAAGTGCGGTACTGATCACGCACGAGCATTTCGACCACCTCGACGTCGAAGCGCTTCTTGCGGGCGCCCGGGCCAACCCTGACATGCGGGTATGGGCACCTGCTCCCGTCGTCCAGAAGCTTGCCGAACTAGGGTCGCGGGCAACTCCTGTCGATGCCGATGAAACCTTCGACGCCGCAGGCTTTTCGGTGCGAACGTTCGGCGGCAAGCACGCGGTGATCCATCCGGCGCTCGGCACGCCGTGTGCCAACGTCGGCTTCATGGTGAACGAAACCGTCTACCACCCGGGCGATTCCTTTTTCGTGCCAACGGTGCAGGTCGACACGCTTCTCGTGCCGTTGCACGCGCCATGGTCAAAAATCGGCGAGATCATCGACTTCGTCGTGGCGGTACGCCCTCGGCGGGCGTTTCCGATTCACGACGCGATGCTGAGTGAGCCGGGGATCAAGAACTCGGTTGGTCACGTCAGCCGGTTCGCCGACAGGTATGGCAGCGAATTGCGTTATCTAGCGCCGGGCGATGCCATCGAGATCTAGCGCGCAGAAGGGAACACGCGCAATGCCGACGAAGCCGAAAGCCGTGGCATTCGACACGACCGTCACGGCGACGGGAAACAACACGGGGATCGTGGTACCTCCTGAAATCCTTGGCGAACTTGGGGCTGGCAAACGGCCGCCCGTCGTCGTCGACCTCAACGGCTACGAGTACCGCACCACGATCGGCGCGATGGGCGGCAAGGCGATGATCAGCGTCAGTGCCGCAGTGCGGGCGGCGACGGGGCTCAAAGGCGGCGACTCCGTGCACGTCGTCCTCACCCTGGCCGAAGGGCCGCGGGAGGTCGACGTCCCGTCCGATTTCGCGACGGCACTCCAGGCCGACAAGGCCGCGCAAGAGTTCTTCGAGAAGTTGCCGAACAGCCTGCAGCGGTACCACGTCGACAACATCAACGGCGCCAAGGCCGCCGACACGCGGCAACGCCGGATCGAGAAGGCGATCGCCTTGTTCCGTGAGGGCAAACAGCGCTGATCAATCAGCGCGGACGTCGAGGCCGAGCGCCTCGGCAATGGTGACCGCCTGGTCATAGCCGACGATCGCGCCCCTGATCTGGGTGGTCAGCGGATCGAGGGCTGAGAGATCGCTGCCCCGAAGGTCGGCTCCGCTGAAGTCGGCGTTGTGCAGCGCAGCTGCTGACAGGTCGGCACTTCGCAGGGCCGCACCTTCGCATTGCACACCGCTGAGGTCGGCCTCGCGCAT
>Ga0068855_100005747_pt1 | contig 15151 bp, 27 predicted proteins | sample KBSCornC52_FD_66592 | JGI IMG/M metagenome (GOLD analysis project Ga0068855, IMG submission 66592) | Corn rhizosphere microbial communities from Kellogg Biological Station, Michigan, USA - KBS Corn C5-2 | ecosystem: Host-associated > Plants > Roots > Rhizosphere > Soil ...
CAAGCTCCGCGCGGACATTCTTTGGCCCAAAGGCGATTCGCTTTGCGCGGACCTGAAGACAACTGAGGACGCGAGCCCCAAAGCCTTCGCGCGGTCGATCGATCAGTACGGCTACGCATTTCAGGGAGCTCATTACACGTCCGGCCTGGCCGCACTCGATTGGCCGGTCAACGACTTCGTTTTCATCGCGGCAGAGAAAGAGCCGCCTCATGGCGTCGCGGTTTACCGGCTGCGCGATGACGTGCTGGAAGTGGCCCGCGAGACGGTGCTGCGCCGGCTGGCGATTTATCAGCGATGCGTCGAGAGCGGGGAGTATCCCTGCTACTCACAGGAGATTCGGGACATTGGAATTTCGGACTGGTCGCTGGGCCAGCTTGAACGAGCAAATCAATTGGAGGTTCTATGACACAGTTAATGGATGCGCCAGCGACGTCGCTGGCAAAAAATGGGAACGGCATCGGCAACGTGCCGACGCGCCCGCAGCGGCAGAGTGCTTTGGCGGCGATGGCTTCGCGGTTCGCGATCGACCCGGCTCGCCTGATGGACGTGCTAAAGGCGACGGTCATCAAGGGAACGAATGGTCGCCACGTCAGCGATGAAGAAGTAGCCGCCTTCATCGTCGTGGCGAATCAGTATGGTCTTAATCCCTTCACGCGTGAAATTCACGCCTTCGCTGATTCGCAAAAAGGAATCGTGCCGATCGTCGGCATCGACGGCTGGGCGCACCTGGTCAACGATGAGAAGCGGTTTGATGGGTGCGATTTTGAGGACGTGAAGAGCGACGATCAGAAAGACTGGGGCATCACCTGCACGATGTACGTCAAGGATCGCTCACATCCGATCCGCATCACAGAATGGCATAGCGAGTGCAAACGCAACACACCGCCCTGGAACAACATGAAGCGCCGAATGCTCCGGCATAAAGCCTTCATGCAGGCAGCTCGCCTGGCATTCTCGATCAGCGGCATCTACGACGAGGACGAGGCGAAGGACATTCTTCAGGGCGAAATTGTCGGCACGCCGACGGACCCGACGCAAACGCGGTCCAAGCAACTGACGGAGCGCATCACGAAGCGACCTGTATCTGAGAATCAGATTCTTGAGCCGACGCCGGAAGAGATCGAACGCGCCGCCCAGGAATATCAGGCGGAAGGCGCGCCAAAGCCCGATGAGCAGCCCACGGCGAACGAAGCGACGGTGATTGATGCCGCCGAGGCGCAGCCCGCGCCGGCGCAGGATGAATCGCACGTCGCCAACTTCACAAACTACGAAGGCTTCAGGCTGGCGATGATCGACCTGGCGATCGAGAAGGGAGTTGGCGAAGCCGACATGGGCAAGATGATTTCGGCTGCGGTGCTCGGAAAAGGCATGAAGGGCAAAGAGCAGCAGATCGGTGTCGAGGTCCTGCGCCGCTGGTATCAGGACTTCGTTGAAGGCAAGGGATTTTTCAAGGTCAAGGAATCTTGAGGACGGCGGCTCTTCCGCCCTCGCACGCTGGCCGGGTCGGAAACGGCTCGGCTGGCTTTTGAGAGTTTCGATATGACATCCGAACGATTTGATGAGCTCCGAGCGAACGCCGAAAGCGACACCACGTTGCTTTCGCCAAGCGACGTTATTGAGTGCTTGGATGAAATAGCGCGGCTTGCCGCACTCGTTTACGTTCCCGGCTCTTTTCGCTGCCCCAAATGTAGTTTCGTACTCGTAAAGGCCGTTCTTTACACAAAGACCGGCACAGTCGGCGTCGCGCGCCATTGCAACGATACATGCCCGAATGACGGGACTCCGATGGATCCGGTGACGTGGGAGCATGACGCGCGACAAATGGCGGAACTGATGCCGGAGCTAGCTCGGCTTCGCAGGCTTGGCGACGCGTTTGAGATTCTTCAAAAGCTGGTGAAGCGCAACGCGATTGTTGGAAGCCAGATTCAGTTTGTTGAGCGATGGCTTGTGGAGAACGATCCGAACTACGTGAAACCGAGACAGGCATAACTCGCATGTGGCGATTGGAAAATAGGACTCAGTTTTAACAGGAGGTTCGTTATGGGCGTTCTTTACGATCAGGCCGAGCCGGAAGTCCACGAAATGGCCCGGAAAATCCTCGAGGAGCATCACAAGGAACTGAAGATGCCGGATGGTACTTTCGTCCGGCTCTGCATCCTGATGGCGTTCCAGAAGGATAAGAATTGCGAGGAGCCGGCGGTTGTCCTTCACGGCTACCCCTGCGCCGCGAAGGTCTCGATCATTCCCTATAAGCAGCGCGTCGATAAGCGGGCCGATGCCGAGATCATCATCGACCAGCAGGCATGGGATCGCATGACCTTGCGCCGGCAGCAGGCGCTGTTGGACCATGAGATCACGCATATCACGTTTGAAGTGGACGAACTGGGCGCGGTGAAGACAGATGATGTCGGCCGGCCGAAGTTGACGCTGCGGCTGCATGACTGGGACTTCGGCGGGTTCGAGAGCATCGCGCGGCGGTATGGCGAGGATGCCTTGGACGTGCAGCTCGTGCGGGAGTTCCAGGAGAAGTACGGGAAAGTGGCGCTGGCACCTGCAGAAGCGGAAGAGCCCGGCATTTTCCAGCAGCAGTAATTGCACGCGGATGAACGGAGTCTTTCGTGGCTTCCTTGAATCTTGACTTCGACTACTTCGACCACCCAAAGACCAAGAGATTGGTCGGACTGTTGGGGCGTGGCTCCGAGGTACTGCCGCTCAAGTTGTGGTGCTACTGCGGTAAGTTCCACCCAAGAGACGGCAGACTTACAGGATACGCCATCCAGGAGATCGAATCTCTGGTCGGGTGGTGGGGTAAGTCGGGCAGGTTCGTGGATGCTATGTTGACTGTGGGCTTCCTTCACCAGGAAGAAAACGGTTACGTGGTTCACGAGTGGAAAGACCACGAAGGACACCTGATTTCATACATCGTTCGCGCGAAAAAGGCCGCAAAGGCCCGCTGGGACAGGGTTAACGGAGAATGCTTCAAGCATGCTACAAGCAATGCTAGAGACGGTCCCAAGCAATCCTCCTGCAGTACTAAAACATTGCCTCTCTCTCCGAGAGAAAAAGTGATTGAAGAGACCCGGAAAAAACTGAAAGGGGCGAATGGTCATGCTACCGGATGATGCGGTCAATGCCGCGAAAAAACTGTGGGAATTGTTCCCGCGAATGAAGCCCGCAGAGTTCGAGTATTTCGCTCGATTCTTTCAGGGATACGCTCCGGAACCGGTCGAAAAAACGATCATGGCCTACGCCGACCGTTACAGCGATTTTGTAGATCGGCAGTCTTTTCGCACGCTGCTGGATGCGATGGCCGGAACGGCTCCAACCGCCGAGCGACGGCTGGAAAAAGAAAGGGCTGAAGTTGTCGCGCGGCAGCAGGCCCGCAAAAACGAACGCGAACGATACCAGGCGGCAAAGGCACGGATTGACCGAATGCTGGATCCGCTGCCGGATACGGTTCTGGACATGCTCAAGGGTGCTGCGATCCGTAGCCGCCCGGACCTGACCGATTTTCTCGGGCAATGCGATCCGAAGAGCAGCCAAATCCTTCGGTCGTTAATGGCGGCGGAGTGGGAGAAAGAGCAGTTGGCTGAGGCCAAATAAACAGGAGGCACGTCAAAAATGAACGCCAACGAACAAAAGAAATTCGGCGCCCTGGTCTGCGGCCTCTTCCCATTGGCCGTCACGCAGGAGCAATCCCGACTGCTTCAGGACCAGGCGGCAAAACTCCCCTTCGATATCGCTGCCAAAGCCGTCCAGCAATATCGCGCGACACATGACAGTTTCAAGCTCTCCGAGCTGATCGCGGAGCTCGATGCCGTCGCCAAACAGGAGGAGGCGTCCAGCTCCGCCGCGCGGCGCGAAGGAACGTGGATCGAAATTCAGCGGCGCAATTGGGCTCCGAAGCTCGACAACGCCAGCAATCTTGAAGTGATTCTCCGCGTCAAGCGCGCCGAATGGAATCATCCTAAATGCAGCCACTCGACTGGCATGCGTGAAGGCATCGGCAAATCGGCCGCCAGCCTGATCGTTCGATTCTGCGGCGTCAGCAGCACGGAAGCCGAGCGATTGGCGGAAAACATCTTCGCTGAGGATTTTCAGAGCGTCTTGGATGAGATTCGCAAGCTACAGCCCGCTTCATCATGCGCATAAATGGTGACATCTACTACAGTTGTAATAAACGAGGCATCATGGAAAACGAAAATAACGAAGCTAAACACCAAAAGATCACAACGTTCACTCCTCCGAAAGAACCATACGTTCCCGACGTCCGCGCGGCCTACGAACATCTTCGGCGGATATTTGAGGCATGTGGCGACGGCAGCGGAAAGTTGGACTCGGGTTGGGCAATCGCCGTCGCGACGAAAGCAATGGAGGCTCTGAGTGAAGGTATCGAATCGCTGCCGACGGCGCAAATCGTCGATCCTGAAGATCTGAAATCGATTTGGCAGCGGCTTAACTCACAGACCCCTGAAGGATGCAAACTCTCAATATTCTTCAAATCTCATTACGGCGTCTTCGGTCCCGAGAGTTACTTGGCCGGCCAGGAATATTCCGGTCAGGACTGGTCAGCCTATCTCAATCATAAAGAGATTCCTGACACGTGTTCCGTCGGTGGTACCGGCAAGACGCCCGAAGAGGCGATGACAAACGCCGTCGCGGATTTCTATAGCAAAATGCAGCGCATCAACGCCCGCGAACTCTCCGAATTTAAGGAATGGCGCGCCGCCCGCGAACGGCGCGGAAAGAGACATCTGCCCTACGACAAAGAGGGCTGGGATAAGGCCGTCGGCGGGAAGCGGAAATGAACTCCCTCGCCCACTCCCATTTTCGCCCCCGCGCCGTCGCGATCCCGCGCAAATTCACGCGGGAGGACCTGGCGGCCTACCTGGACCACATGAGCGGCGAAGAGTTGATGCTGCTGGGCTGGCAAGGTCCGCTGTCGATGGAGGCGGCGGAACGAAAGAGGCAGACGATTGCGGAATTGAAACGAATTGAGTTGGTACCGAGGGGAAGATTTATCAAGTTCAAGGTGACGGCATGAAAAACGAAGCGATGCTCGAAGATGCCCTGAAGTTCATATCACAAGAGGCGCGGCAAATGGTTATCGATGCTGTGTACTGCGAACTTCACAATAAAGGCTATGAGCTTGAGGGGAACACGGCGGAATCGGATTTGAATTGGTTCGCGCGCGAACTCTGGAAAACACGCCACGATGATGCGCCGATCAGCCAATGGGAAGCATTGGCGGCAGACGAAAAGCTCCGATGGCTCCAACTGGCAGATAGCTCCCTTGCTGTTCTCCCCCGCCTCATGGAACGCGTATCACATCGATATATCGCCTATTCAAAGGCACTACACACCGTTCTGAAACAGATGTGGAACGAAAAACGCGCCAGCAAAAAATCAAAAACCATTTAATCGCGGCCCTGCCGCAGAAAGACCCTCATGCAAACCGCAACGCCCCCCGACGTTCAAACCGCCCCACCGCAACCTCCGCAGGACAAGCCCGCCAACGGGGCCGGCAGTCCCGAGCATCTTGCCGCGCTGCCGACGACGGAGCTGCTGCATCAGAACGAGGAGCTTGCCCGCAACTGGGCCGCCGTCCAAAAGATCGGGCGGATGGTCGCATCCAAGTCGGCCGAAGTCTCTAAGCAAAATACCGAGTGCGCGAAGATCAAAGCGAACCTCGACGATGAGCGGGAGAAACTTCACAAGCTGGAGCGCGAGCAGAAGGAGCTCCAGGAAGAATTGACGTTGCTCGCGACCGGCCGTCAGTCCGAGCGATTGCCGTTCCGTGATGAATTATCCACTTCAGATAACAAGGCCACCGCGCCCGCTGGTGGCGGAAGTGCCGACGACTGGAAGTCTGTCACACTGGAAATGCTGGGCATCAAAACGAAGCGAGTGCTGTCGGCCCTGCATGATCATGAGCCGCCGATTGTGACGTTCGGCGATCTCGCGGCCTGGCAGCAGAAGAAGGGCGACTTCTGGGCCAAGGACATCAAGAAGCTGGGTGAAAAGGGACGCGAGGAAATCGAGAATGCGACGTCGGCTTATTGGCTGAAGCATCCGCAGACGGAAAAAGAGGATGCGACCGCTGACTACATTCCTGGCCGCGATTTGGAACCCGGCTCAATTATGACCTTCACCGATGGAAAGGACACTCTGCGCATCCGAGTCGGCAAGCGTGATACCGGCAAGTGGGCATGGGTCTACGACTATCGAATCGATAATCAGGCCGTCGGCCGTTCAAACCCCGAAGGCAACTTCGCCACTTATGACAAGGCCGTAACAGACGCCACCCAGAACCTGATCGATCATCTTCAGCAGCGACTCGATGAGCCGCTTCTGAGCAAAGATCAGAAGTCGGATATTCGAGATCACATCAAACGCTTAGCACGGCCGCTCGAATGGACGCGGATAGCAGAGGCGTCCAGAAAGGACGAATCCTTCGACGATGCCGCGATCCTTCCTGGGACTGAAGAAACCATCGTCAACCATCCTGGCAATCCGCTGATCCTTCAAATAAAGGTTGCACAGCGCAAGAGCGGGCGATGGGCCGCGAAGTATGGCTGCTCTATCGCTGGATCGAAAAAGGTTCCCGCGATCAGCACGAAGGATCAATATGTCGGCGACTACCGCAACCGCGCCGAAGCCGTCGTTTGGGCCTGCGATGAAATTGATACCTTCGTCAAGGCCACACTGAACGCCAAGCCAAACAAGAAAGTACGCGAGGCCGCGAAAGAGGCGCGTCGCATCATCGACCGCATCGACAAGCAAATCGCCGCCCAGGGACCAGAGGCCGCTCAAATCGTCGCCGAAGGTCTTCCCGATCCCAAGGCCCAGGGCGAGCACGACGCCGCCGTCACGGAAAAAGACAACACGGCCAAGCGCGGAAGGGGAAATAAATGAATCGGCGAAAGCGCATGCAAGGGATACGCGTCTTTGAAGTTAGCTCGGTCTATATCCGGCAATGTCGATGGAATTTGTGCGTATCTCCGGACCTAAAGGCGCGCGGCCAGCGAGGCGCTTGCCTTCCCTCGAAGCGAAAACTGATACCGGGCGAGATTGTGATATCGACGCACCTTCCACCTTTTGGGCCGATGTTCAGGGAGGCCGTAATTCACGAAGCCTTGCATGCGCTTTTTCCGAAGGCATCAGAGCGAAAGGTATTAGAGTCGGCGAATATATTGGCTCGCATATTGAATCGTTTTGAATCTGCACGGAAGGGGAAATCATGACCCATAGCACACGTCTTGGCGGCTCCATCAGTGCCGATGCCGACTGGCTCCGTCGGCGCAATGCCCGCGTGAAGAAGTATCTGGCGGCGCACGTTGAGGCCGCACAATCGCGTGGGAACGGGTCGCAGGTCTTCCGCCCCGGCACGCGAGTCGTTTTGAATGGGCGGAAATATCCGAGCATCCGCGCGGCGGCAAAGGCGACGGGGATACCCTGGAACCGGATTAAGGACGCGGCGAAAGCGCTGACGGAAGCCAAATGATCGACGAAATTACACTGCAATTTCCCGATCCTGATGCGCCGCGATGTCCGGCATGCGAAGTAGTGATAAATGAGCGGCAATCGTCGTATAGACGTTCCATTGTTCTATGTCTCGAATGTGGTCACGTTTTCCTTTGGACCAGAGGGGAGCGACCACGAAATTTCACGGATGACGAGAAAAAGATACTTCGCGCGCATTCTTATAGAGATGAAATTGCGAGCGAACAGTCGAGAGTTGTCCGCAACATGATTGGATGAATTATGCAACTTACACCCATCGAATGGGCCGACTACAGCAGTAACCCTTTGAAGCTCCGTCTGCATGAATCCGGGAAGCTGGTGAACGCCTGCGTTCTCAAGAGCGCGGGTTGCATCAACTGCTATAGCCAATCCATCGTGCGTCGCTTCTGGCGCAAAGAATGGGGAAAATTTCCCGGCTACACAAAGGCCCTGATGAAACTCGGCGAGTGGACCCTCGACGAAAATGAAATCCGCCGGATGCTCACCTTCAAACCGAAGCCGCCCTTCAAAAACGGCAGCGACCGCGCGTGCGTCTTCCCGTTCGACATGACGGATGTATTCGGCGAATGGGTGCCGTTCGAGTCGATCGACCGATTGTTTGCGGTCTTCGCGCTGCGTCCTGATGTGGATTGGCTGCTGCTCACGAAAAGGCCGGAGCGGGCGGCGGAGTATTTCGATAAGCATGCGACCCGCCATATTTGGGCGGCAAGGGCAAGTGAGTTTTCGGGGCGAAAGGACGGCGCTCTCGGAACTTGCGATCACTCCGTCTGCAACTGTGATTATCCGTTGCCCAACGTCTGGCTCGGCACGTCCTGCGAAGACCAGCAGCGCGCGGACGAACGCATCCCGCACCTTCTACGATGTCCCGCTGCTGTCAGGGTCCTGAGCGTTGAGCCGCTAATTGGTCCGGTCGGTCTGCGATCAGGAATCTACAGCGACATCACAAATCCAAACGGACCGCCGCGCGGTACGACGTTAGAAGGAATTGATTGGGTGATTGCGGGCTGTGAAAGTGGCCCTTCCCGACGCCCCATGCCGCTCGATTGGGCGCGATCCCTCCGCGATCAGTGCGCGGCGACCGGCGTCGCCTTCTTCATGAAGCAGATTGAATTTGATGGGAAAATCACCGGCGATATCGAGGAGTTCCCGGGAGATTTGCGCATCAGGCAGATGCCGCGCGTGCGGACGCCGGCGGCAGCGATTTAACTCACAACCTTTTTGGAGGACTTATGAACTCACCGACGATCACGATGGATCAGACGGCAGCGGCGGCAAAGCTGGAAGAGTATGCGGAGGCGGCGAAGCGCGACCCCGAAACCTTCGGTGCCACCGATAGAAACATCGTCAAGGGACTTCGCGCTTTGGCGAAGGGCAAGCGGCTTATCGATGTGAATGAGGCAATCGTCGCGGGCGGCTTAAATGCCGAAGGGTTGCCGAGGCTGGCCATTGCCCGGGCGCACGCCCAAAACGCCTTCCTGGAAGAATGGGGCGGCATCACTTTCTATTGGCATGACGAGCGCGTTTGGAACTCTTATCGCACAAGCGATCGATTCTGCTGGAAACTGCCGCGCGACGCATTCGGTCGGGAAATCCCGAATCAGCGATTCACTGCGCCAGCTCCGTTCATTCCGCCCGCGCATCGACCGAAGCATAAGCTCGAAAACTACTTCCTGTTGTGGGAAGCCGTTTGGAGACCCGAGCCCCCGCGCGATCCTTACCTTCTGCGCCCCATCGTCGGCTCGCTGATGGAGATTGTCGCGGAGTGGGATGTAACCGATCTGGAAGCGGCGGCGGTCCGGCAAGCGATGAGAAGAGGCTGACGCAATGCAAATCGAGTTAACGAGGGATGATGTACGCCTGCTGCTGGTTTGCATCGATATTGCGCTGAGCGAATCGGACAATCCGATTCTCCTGGCCGATGCGAAGGCGATGAAGGCGCGGCTGGAAGAATTATGTGCATTAGCCGGCGAAGCATTTCCGCGGCCACAGTCCATAAGAGAGCACGGCAGGATTGCGAATCTAGTGCGAGCCACCGTCGCGGAAATGCCGGTCCAATTCAGTTGGCGGGACGTGCGGAATCATCTTGAGCGATGTGGCTATTCAGCGAAGGGCAGTGCGGTCTATGCGGTCCTGAAGCGGATGCCGTCGCTGGAAGTTGAGTTGGTCGGGCGCGGAAAGCGCGGGACGAAGTATCGGAAGAAAGTTGCTGCCCCCGTTCAAGGATGATTCATGCCCCTCACGGATGAACAAAGGGCCGCGATCAGGAGGCGAATACAGCAGCCGTTCGTTGGAATGAAGCTGCTGCATGAAGGCGAGACCACCAGTTCCATCGAGCCGCCGGAATATGACCCTGATGATTTTGAGCCAAGCCGAAAGCGAGTGGATCATCTTGACCCACCGGCCATTGATGCGCCCGAAAGCGATCCCGAGCCGACGCTGACGCACGGCGATCCATCAGTTAATGCCGCTGTGGAACCAGAGCAAATGCAAATGGATTCCCCGCAAGAATCGCAACAGGAACAGGAGCCGGCGAAAGAGTCCGAGCCAATAGCCAATATGGGTTTCAACAAAGCCGGACGATGGCCGAATACCGGTCGATCCCGAAAAAGTGCGAGAAGTGATCGAGCTTTTGAAAAAAGACGTTCCGGTCAATGACATCGCGCGAGACATGGGGCTGCATCACAACACAGTCAGAAGGATTCTGCGGAATGAGATTTGGAAGAAAAGGCCGAAGTCTGTCGAGAAGAAGAAACAGGCGAAGGCGAGGTGCCCACGCCAAATCTCAAGCTTTAACGCCGACGAGCTTCGCGCGAAGCTGACAGCAGATCGGGAAGCCGAATCCGCCGCGCTGATCAAAAAGTACGACGAGCTTTTCAAGGCGATTGATTGCGTAGAGGAATTGGTCGCTGAGATTGAGGGTAAGGCCCATGGCCTCCGTCGTTGAAATCTTCATGTCACCGGTCCTCCGAACCGCCCCGCTCCCTTGCCGTATCTGACTATCAGAAGCCGGTTTACCTTTGAATTGACGGTGCTGTATCGGCTAAGATAGATGCGTGGCCGGCCGGCATCGGGCTATTGTTGCCGGGCCCCTTCTCTTTCTGCATAGTCACAATTCAGGACGGTTCAAATCCATGGCCAGCGCGCGCAAGCCGGTCGAACTCGACAACGATGGCTGGGCACTCCTGACCTCAATTCTCTTTCGAATCGCCTGCTCCGCGCCGTGGGCGTGGGACCTCCGTCGCGAGATTGCCGCGGGGACGTTGCCTTATCGGCCTGGCCGAGCGAGCGCGCAAGCCCGCGCCCTGCAGGCCGTCGGCGCTTACCCGCCGGGCGGCGAATCATCCCTGATGCGCGTCTGCTCGACTTGCCATAAATCCGTGCCGCCGCAGTGCATGGGATACAGTGAGTGCTACGAATGCTATCTGAACGGGCTGTCGATCTGGGCGATGGTCAAGCTGCCAAGCTCCCCTGGCAGCCGAATGTCGATCAGCCATTCCGAAGCGATGGCCGCGGGCCTGAGCCTGCGCAAGCGCCGGCAACGCGAGCTCGAGGATCCGGAGGCATGTGAGCGCGTCAAGTTTCTGGACGTTGATGGGCGCGTGGTGGAGCTGGCGCAGGGCGAAGACGGGTTTTTCTATGAGGTTGTGCCGCCGCCTACAAAGGCTGCTGAGCCCGGATCGGAGGCCGCATGATATATCTCGGAATTATTTCCGATTTTCTCTCAAAGTCTTAAATGACCGAGCTTTGCGTCACAAAGATTTCCGGCAGCGCTCAAAATATATATCCCTGCGGGGATATGTGCGCACCTACTTGTAAGGGAGAACCCTCCCGAGTCGCGATGCAAGGCACCGAACCTGACGATCCGACGATTCACTTCACCGGCCGGCATAAGCTGGCGTTGATGCTCGAAAAGGCCGGCTATAGCCAAGAGGAAATCGGCCAGCGGATGGGCATCAAGCATCAACCCAACGTCAGCCGGTTTTTGAAAGAGGCCAAGGCGGCGCAGAAGGCTTTCCTCGAGGCTGCGGCCGCCGAATTCATTTCCGCCGCCTGATGTTCCTGACGTTCCATGTCGTTTTTCGATTTTGACCCACGCCGGCCTTTCGTAGCCGGGCAGACTCCCGAATCACATCTGGTTGAAGTCTGGCTCAACGGCTATCGCGAGGCCCTGGCGATTTCCGCGGATCCTGTGGACGGATGGGTCGAGCGCTATCGGCAGGACGATGACGGGAAAATCCTGATGACCCTGAAGGACAGGCCGGCGACAGAGCGCATTTATGGGCGCGTGGAGCTGAGGCAGACAAGGTTTTAAAAATGACCTGGCGGCAAGCTCAACTCGCGGCACAGCACGTACGCGAACGACGCGAACGCACTCGCCAGCGAATGAATCGAGCGTGGCCAGCGATCGTCTTTGGCCTGATCGTTCTCGCGATTCTTTTGTCGTTTCTTTGGGCCGCCGTCCCGCTGGCCGTTCAATGCTGGGATAAGGATCATGCCCATTACCCCTGCCCGCCAACACACCGCAGCGATTCTCCGAAGCGCGCGGGATGATCTTCACGACGATGTTGTGAAGCAGTGCGAGCAGCTCCTCGAGCATGATGCCCGCGTGAAGACCGCCGAAAAAGAACTGCATCGCGTCACCGAATGGCGGGATGCCGCCAAGCTACGGCTCGATGCGATGCGCGGCAAGATCGAAGACGTTGAAGCCGCCTACCGCGCGCTGACCGGCTACGACATGCCCAAACCTACGAAACTGAAATGAGCCGCAATAATGCCTGATGTCCCATGCTTTTTAATTACGAAGACTGATCGCGTTCGGCGCAAGCTGCGCCGCTATTTCTCTGCGCCGGATTGGAAGCAGCAGATTTGCCCGATTCACGGAAGCATGCACAACGCGAGCGCGATTGTGGACGTTGTGCCCGACACCGATCAGGCGAGCGGGGATTCGTGGCCGCATGATGATCCGCGTTGGCCGAAGGTCTGTGATTGCGGTCAATACACCTTCACAGAGCAGGATCATTGGCAGCTTTTCATCGAACATCTTTTCCGTCGCGACACTGGCGAAGAACACACGCTCCGCGAAGCGCCGCCCGGCGCAATGTGGTACGCCGACTGGATGATTGAAGGCGTTGATCAATCCAAGCATGGCAATCTCTATCGCGGTCCGGACGGGCATTGCCTGATGGTCCGCTGTCCTGACGGCCACGATTGGTGTGTTGATAGCCGATGCTCCAATTGCACGCTGCCGAACGACAACATTCATAAATGCTGGGTGCGACACGGGACGCCGCCCAACATCACCGTGGACAAAAATGGCGTTACGTGTGCCGCCGGCGCTGGGTCGATCCTCACGCCGAAATGGCACGGCTTTTTGACCAGCGGCGTTCTTTCTGAACATCGATAATGACCCGCCCCCAAAACATCCTCGCCGGGATCAATCGCATCCTGTCCTGTCCAAAGCTGCAGGCCTCCACGGCGGCAGTGTTGTCGGGATATTTCGCGATCAGACATGCGAGCGCCGGCATGAGCGATAATGCGAAAGTCGAGCTCTGGACGGGATTCATGGCTGCGGCCACCGTGCTATATCGCGAAGTGATCAACGCCTGGACTGAGCAGGACGTCGCCGCGATCAACAATCCTCCGGACGACCCGATGGGTAGATTTCTCGATCGGCAAGCGGAACTATCCAGTGCGCCCCGCTCGACGCTTGCCAGCTACTCGCCCGTCGATCCGACGCCGCCATTGAATCCTCCAGGAACGCCCGCGAGCGCGCAGCGTGCGCCGTCCGCGCCCGTCAATCCGAATGTGATGTCCTCCGCGCCACGGTTGACGCCCCGAACCGTGCTGCCTCCGCAGCAGTGACAAACCTGCTTCTCTTTTCAGGAATCTCTATCATGCGCCACTCCCTCAAATTGCTCGTCGCCGCCACGTTGCTTGTCAGCCTTTGCGCCTGCCAAGCCCTCCAGACGCCCCCGGAATTGACCGCCTATCGCGAAGGGCTGCATGCCGTGGATGAACCGCTCTATCAGTCGCATCTGCTGCTGATGAGTGACGCCGTCAAGGCTGGCATCCGCAGCGCCGCCGATCAGTCGATTGTGCAGCAGGGCATCGCATCGGCCGAATCGCTCTATAACCAGTCCCGCGACACCGAAGCGACGTCCGTCGGCGCGCCGGCGGCGCCGGTTGTGCCGGTCCTTCCGACGACGCGGCCATGAGCTATCTGCATCAAATCAACGTTCACCCCACCAGCAATGCGCGGTTCGGCAATCTCTTTCTGGCCACATCAACGCAGGGTTTGACCGCTGTTTCTGCTTCGCCGGACGCCGCGAAATTCATGCTGAAGCAAAAGAAAAAAGAGCGACGGCAAAAGCTCTTTAAGCGATGAAATTCACTCGAAAAGTCCCAATGAATTGCCATTGCCCGCTCGGCTGGGGCCCAGCGTGGTTTGATCCCTGCCGCGACGAACGGGTCGCGATGCCGATCCCGATCAATCTGATCGTGCGCATCGCGATAGCGATCTATTGGGGAACAATCCGGCTGACGGAAGTGCCGTGGAAATATGACGTGGGGCGGCGACGCGCGGAACTTCGTCGGGAATATCTGCGCGGGGCGCACGATGCCTTTGCGGGATGGATCGATCCGAAAACTTACAAGGAAGACCTCTTAACCGCTCGAACGAGGTAGCTCGCCATGGGTAAAACCGCCAGCAATTGGTCAGCGATCGAGAAGATCATCAAGGCCAAAGATGACGCGATCGATCAGCTCACTCAGCAATTGAATGCCGCCCAGCAAAACGCGGTCATCGCGCAAAAGGGACTGGACGCGGCCAACGCTGAATTGACCACACTCCGCAGTCAATTCGACGAAGCCGATCTCGCGGCCCTGGCGGAAATGGACAAGGTTGTCGCCGCCAATCCGGTCGATCCTGCCGCGCAGGCCGCGCCCAAAGCTGATCCTGCTCCGGCTGCCGACGCCGCGCCTGCCGCGAAGCCCGCTGCTGACGCTCCGGCGATGACCACGTTCACGAAGTAGCGTTTTCGCCCGCGCGATTCGCTCGCATCTGAGGCATTGATTATGACCATTCAAATCCCCACCGCCGATCTTCAGGCCGCGTTCAATACAGCCGTGCAAACCGCGCTCGCGTCCGAGCAACAGCTCGCCGATTCGGCCAAGGCCCAGATTCAGCAGCTCGTCGCCACGATGTATCCGCAGATCACGGCGATGACTCAGGAGCTGATGGACAGCCCGAATCCCGCCGTCCAGCAGGGTTATATGGCCATCCTCGAAGGCATCATCGCGGCCAAGATCAGCGAGCTTGGACTCGGCGCCCTCGCGACGCAGCGCAAGGTCATTGCCGGCGCCATCACCACCGGCATCAACATCGTCGGCATGCTGCTGAAGGCGGCTGTCGCGGTCGCGTAATTTCGCCTGCGGCTTCGCGCCAATCTCTGACCATGACCGCCGCTCACAAAGCTTCCGCCACGTCGCTGTTCATCAAGGTCGGCCACTTCGCCGGCTACGTAGTGATGAGCCTCGTCACTGCAGGCGTCACGGCCGCATGGACGGTGCGAGGCAACCTGTCCGATGTGCAGACGCGCGAGGAAATCAACCATAACGACATCGTGAA
>Ga0068855_100005748_pt1 | contig 15147 bp, 11 predicted proteins | sample KBSCornC52_FD_66592 | JGI IMG/M metagenome (GOLD analysis project Ga0068855, IMG submission 66592) | Corn rhizosphere microbial communities from Kellogg Biological Station, Michigan, USA - KBS Corn C5-2 | ecosystem: Host-associated > Plants > Roots > Rhizosphere > Soil ...
GCCCCAGCCTGGATCAGTCGTTCTTGTGCTTGTTTTGCTCGGAAATACCCGCTCTCGAGCAGGCGGTCGGTGCCCACGACAGAGAGCGCTACATGACACCCCACCCCCGCCCGAGCTTCGGCGGCGAGTAGGTTCCGAGTCGAGTCTCGGAAGAATTGGGTGGCGGCTTCTTCCTCGAACGAGGGGGAGTTCGAGACATCGATCACCACCCGAGCGCCTTTCAGCGCCTGATCGAGACCCTCGCCCGTAACGCTATTTACGCCCGTGTTCGGCGATGCCGGGAGCGCTTCGTGCCCTTGCTCGCGGAGCTGAGCAACGATCTTCGAGCCGATGAGGCCCGTGCCACCGATTACTACGATCTTCATCTGTACCTATCCGGTTCGCTCGGCACGACCATTCGCGCCGGCTGCTGCGAACAGGACAGGCGACCATGCCCGGCTGTGACACCCCCGCGCCCCCCGTCGCGCTGATTTTTTAGAGTTGGGCGAACGGCCGAACCACGGCGCTCAGCTTGCTGGGTCGCATGACCCAGAGGAGCTGCTCGATGCCCCGACTGGAAGCCACGATTACCAGGATCCCGACCACGATCCCGCCGCGCGACACGAACAACGACGGCTGCCCGTTTGCTTCGCCCCACGCGAGCACGACACCCGTCCAATAGAAAGACGCGAACGCGGCCAGCGCGGCGGCCACTCGAGCCCGTCCCTCGACGGGGCGTCGCGAAGCACGGACGACGCCGCCGCCGTCCGAGTACGAGATCACGTCCGCGCTGAATAGATTTTCGAGCGCGGCCACATCGCCCTTCTGAGCGGCTTGCACGAAGGCTTCGAGAAGGCGCCGTTGCTCGGCGGGACCAACGGACGCGCCTCGACCTTCTGCCACGTGCTTGCGAGCACGTGTCAAAAGCTGGCGGCAATTGACCTCGCTGACACGGATGATCTCTGCAATTCGCGCATACTCGTAGTTGAACGCTTCGCGCAGCACGTAGGCGGCGCGCTCGGTGGGCGAAAGCCGCTCGAGCAGCATCAGCACGGCGAGCTCCAGGGCCTCCCCGCGTTCAGCGCCGAGCGCAGGATCGGCGCTGGTGTCCACGGGTTCGGGCAACCACGTTCCGACGTATGCTTCTCGATGCACCTTCACGGATTTGACGCGATTGATCGCGAGCCGCGTCGTCGCCGTCACCAGGAAGCCCGTGCTGTCCAGCACGATGCTGCGATCGGTGCTCTGCCAACGCAGCCAGACGTCCTGCACGATGTCTTCGGCCTCGGCCACGCTACTCAGCATGCGGTAGGCGATGCCCATCAGGCGCGGGCGCGCGCTCACGAACGCTGCGAGCCCGTCGTCCCTGGGTTCCGTCGAGTCGGGAGCCTCCGTATTGGCGCGCTGCATGCCAGCGCTTTCCTAACTCGGTTGTCGGACGAACGGAAGCGGCCACCACCGCGCCGGCACCACACGAGACGAACGTGCGCGAAGCGCGCCTCAGCGGGTCGGCCCCTCGCCGTTAGACGAAGGGCCGAGGCGAATCCACTCGCTTACAGCGTGCCCAAGAATTGCAGCAAATCGTTCTTGTCTTGGCTCGTGAGTGCGGTAAAGGCGGCGCTCGCTGCCGCGCCTTGGCCCGCGTGCGCGGTGATCGCGGCGGCGCGATCCGTGGTGCGACCGTCGTGAAGCAAATTGTTCCTCACGCGGAGGCCCCACAAGGGCGCGGTCCTCATGCGCCGAGTGACCGCAACGCTGTCACCGGTGTTGCCCATTTGGTCGCCCAAGCTGCCCATGTCGTGAACGAGAAAATCCGAGTAGGGAGCAAACACGATACCAGCGGGCACGCCGCCCGCGGACGTCGACACGAACACGTCCGTATCCGTTCGGTGACAACCGGAGCAGCCGAGCGACGCCGAGTTGAATAGCGCCTGCCCTCGGGCTGCCGCGGTGTTGGCCGAGATCGGCACTGGCGTTGGCGGCGCAAGGTGTGCGGAAAAGAAAGTGAGGAGCTCGATGGTGGGATCCAACTTGTTGATCGAACCCGAAGCTCCGGTCGCAGGATCGCGCCGGCACTGTTGGCTCTGCACGGCGAAATCCAAATCAGTTCCGGGAATGGTATCGTCGGGGCAACCATTGATCACGGCATTGGACGGGCTTTGGTTTGGGCGATTTTCGAGCGCAAACGTCAGATTCGGGACGCCCGCGTTACACGACGAAGACGTGAGACCGAGCTCGGTCCGCGCCGCGTCCGCCGCAAACTCCGCCAAAGAAGGCCGCGCCGCTTTCCAACCAAAGCGAGCGACGCGCGTACCACCGACCACTTGCGACGGGTCGAGCGGGTTGGCGAGCGCAATCCGTACGCGATTGACGACGCCGCGGATAGCAGCGGGTTCGCGGCTCGCGAGCGTGTCGAACCGACCGTCCGGCAGTGAATCGACCAAACCAAGACCAAAAAGTGGGCTCGTGAGCCGATTGGCGAACAGCGTCGCACCGACGGGCGGGTTGTTATCGTGGCCCGATTGGCAGTTGAGTCCGCCAATGTTGAAGCCGCCAATGCCCGTTGATTGGCGAATCGGCCCGCCAATGCTCTCCATTGCGTCGAAGAGCCCGTTGGTCAGCTTACCAAAGCGCGCTTCAGTGACGTTGCCGCCGCCGCCGATGCTGCCGGAGCCATGGCATGCGACGCAACCATAGCCATTGAATAGCGGGCCAAGGCCGTCACTATTACTGAGTGACCTGGTGAACACGTTTTTGCCGGAGTTGAATTTCGTCGGGTCCGTTCCGGATAGCGCGTCACCGATAACGGCTTCTTGCGTCACGACTACTTCACCGTCTCCAGTTGCTGGCGCGCCGCCGCAGCCGACAGAGCCAGCGATGCCGGCGGTGAGTACGGCGGTTCCAATGAGGAATGACCCAGCTGGTAGCGTAATTTTCATGATTGTCGTCCTTGTGATCGTCAACAGCGCCCCGGAATGGGGGCTAGTTCGACGTCGGTCGCGAGTGGTGCCGAGAAGCAGGCAGGCGATTCGATTTAATATCGAGAGGCGAGATAATGAGTGTTGCTCAACTGCCAGGCGTGCGCAGGCATCGCGTCACCACGACTTGATTGACGCTCCGGTGCGCAGACCGGAGCAATTGGATGACTGTTAGTTCAGACGAGTGTGCGTGAGCCGTTTGGCGATTCCCGCGAACCGGTGGGCGGATCGCACCGAGAGGCGCCAGCGGCGTACGGACTTACGCTCACCCGAGACAATGGTCGCGCACGACCGATCAAAAAAAGATCTCCACGCGCGCAGAACGGCGCGCGCCAAAAACCTTTGCGAAAAAATGATCTCATTTGCTCGAGCGCGCTGTTCAGCGCTGCGCGCCACGTTTCAGCCATGCGGGCGCGGAGCGCTGCGCCTCGAACTCGCGAGTCGCCAGAACAGCAAATCGCGTGCGCGCAGTCGGGCGATTTCTGTGCTGGCGACTTTCGCCAGCACTCGCGCGATTCAGCAAATCGGCCAGCAGGGTGCTTTGGCCAGCGCACGCTTTGACGCAAAACCGCCTCGGAGGTCTGCGCGGGCGGCGCACTCTCAGCGACGGAGGCCGCGCTCATCGATCGCAGCGGTGTTGCGTGCGTCAGCGAGGACCAGCGCGGCCCGCCCGAAACCCGGCCCGCTATCCGCGCCAACTCTGTCCACTCGTCGCGCGCAGGCTCGGGTTTGGTGCGGCGCTGGCAGGCGGCAAAGAATCGGCGCTCTGTTCGAATAATTTTCCGGCGATGCAGCTTTCGGCATGCGCGCGTGTGTTTTTTCCAGCCGACGAAGCGAGTCGCTCACACAAGACCGGCGCGCGCCCGAAAACGCAGGCGCTTACACCCTCGCAATCAACGGCATCCATTCCTAACCCTGAGTTTTGGCACCATGGACACTTCTCTATTTTTGCTTGGTCAGGGCAGGCGCCTGTTAGACCGTTTCGCGCTCGTGGCGATGGTTTGTTCGCTAGCGAGCTTCGGTTGTTCGGGCGGTTCGTCGGATGCACAAGGCGGCGCCAACGCGGGGACTGGCAATGCCGTCGGCGGCAACGTCGCGGGCGGTGCGGCGGGCTCCGGTGGCAACACAGCTGCAGGCGGCACCGATGCATCGGCCGCCGGCACCTCCGAATCCGACTCCCCAGCAGGGGGCGGCGGCTACACGACCGCTGGCACGGGTGCGACCGGCGGCAGCAGCGGTGGCGTCGGTGGAGCGACTACCGCGGGAACCGGAGCCGGCGGATCAAACAACGGCGGCGGCGCCGGGACGGGCGGGAGCGATGGAGGAGATATTTGGGGCGGCCTCAAGAATCCCTCGCGCAAGAGCGCCGGCTGCGACAAGCCCGCGCAGATCACGAACGGCAAGAAGACCATCACGAGCGGCGGTGTGGCGCGGAACTACATTATCGATATTCCTCCGAGCTACGATCCGGCCAAGCCATACCGATTGTTCTATGTCTCCCATGGCTTGGGCGGCAAAGCCGAAGACGTGGCCGGGTTCTTCAATTTCTTCGGTCTCAAGCCGGAGGCGGCCGCCGCGAACGAGCCCGCGATTTTTATCGCGCCGCAAGGCCTCAACGGTACTTGGGGCGAGGTCGATCACGCCTTGTTCGATGACATCACGGCGTTCGCCAAAGACAATCTTTGCGTCGATACGACGCGTGTCTTCGTCACCGGAATGAGCATGGGCGGAATGTATAGCTATTCGCTGTCCACGGATCGCCAGAAGTCAATTCGAGCAGGCGTGGGCCTGGCTCCGACCAACTACAATATCTGGCTCCCCAACCCCAAGCTCAAGGACCCCATCGCCTGGATGCAGACGACTGGCAACGTCGACACCTACTGCCCGTGGGTCGCTGACGAAGCTCAGAAGCGAGGGTCGAAATTCATCGCCTTGGAGAAAGCCGCCGACAACGGGTGCACCATACCAGCGACGGTTCCCTTTTGGCAGTCGGGGCCTCACCTCTGCTACGACTTCAGCGGATGTAAGCCTGGATATCCCGTCAAAGCGTGCTCATTCATGGGGCCTCACACCGACAGTAACCGAGACCCCGGCTCCAACGTGAATTGGATTGCTAAAGAGTCGTGGAACTTCTTCATGCAGTTCTGACATCCGCCGGCCGTGAAGCTCGCCGAGACGCCGCGCAAGCCTGCATCCCGGCGTCGCTGATCGGTCACTTTGAAAATCACGCGCTCTTGCCGGCGTGACGACGAGCTGCCAGGGGCGAGCGGAGGAGCCCAAACAGCGTCGCGCCGAGCAGCAAGAGTAGTGAGATGAACGAGGAGGTCGAAAGCCCGCCGACGACGAAGCCGCGAACCGTGTCTCCACGAAAGAGCTCGGCTCCAATGCGCCCGAGCGGGGCCAAAATGAGATATGCAGCAGCGACACGACCCGTACCCACCGTCGCTTCGCGCCGCGACCAAAGGACCAAGAACACTGCGCTCAGGTAGAGCGCCTCATAAAGCTGCACCGGGTGAAGCGCGCTCGAACCGAACTCCGAGTGCTTCATGATCACGCCCCAAGGCAAATTCGTCGGACGACCATAACAGCAGCCTTCCAGAAAACAGCCGAGCCGCCCGATTGGTTGCGCGACGAGCACGGCGAGGGCTGCCACGTCGTACATCTGATAACGAGCGATGCCGTGTCGACGAGCATGCCAGCTGCAATAGGCCCAGGACGAGAGAAAGCCACCGAACCAAACGTGGCCGTAGCGCGGGTCGAACAACATGCGCCACCACGCCGCGCCCGAAAGATCCAGCCGTGTGCCCGCGTACAGCAGGTGCGCACCGACAAGCCCGATCAGAGTGCATTTGACGGCGAGCCAAGCCGAAGCGCGCTTGTCCCAGCCCAGCCGCAACGCTTCGAGCTTCACGATGCGGGCCGCGGCGAACATCGCGAGCACGAGCATGACCGAGTACCAATGAACGACGAACGCTCCGAGCTTCAGAAAGATGGGCGACATGCTTCGACTTGGCCTCCTGGCATTGCGCTTTTCAAACGCGGCTCATTGCAGCGCGATACTCGCGACACTGCCGTCCGCGCGGGTGCTCGCGAGCAGAACGTAAGGACGACCCGCCGAAAGCGGATAGCTCGCCAAATCCCGCACCGTTCGACAGGTGCAGGCATCATCGCAGATCTGAATATCGTCACCCGGCCAGGACGCGGTTGCCGCGCGGTCGACGGCCACGTCGAACGGAACGGCCACGGCGCCCGTCGTGCGAGTCAAAACGCCTACCGCCGTGACCTCCGCCGCGAGCGGCTGGGACGTGGCAGCGCCTGCGAGCGCTTGCCGACAATCGTCCGCGAGTGGTGTCGAGAGGCGCACGCGCAGCCGCTCGCTGAATTCCGGACCAACGGGTCCGGCATAACGCAAAACGTAGCGATCCTGCGGCAGCTCTGCGAACACGACCGTACGGTGACCGGAGGGTGCATTGGCGTAGGCAAAATCGGCGAAAAATGCGAGATGCGCGTCGCTTTGGCAAGCGGACAGGGAAACACTTCCGCTGTCGGCCTCGTAATCCAGTCGGTAGCTCGCGTCGCTTGCGCCAAGCTCGAGCCCCTGAGTCCAAATGGCGGGAAGACTCGGGACATCGTCGGCGGGACCGACGGCGCTCGTACCGCAGGAACTAACGCCACCTGCTTGATAATCGTCGAGAAAAGCCGTGAACGGGGTCGTCGAGCAGTAGCTGAATTTGACGTGCTGGAAGTTTGGAGTGAGCGCCGCCTGCTGAAACAGCTCTGCGAAGGCTGCGCCGTACTCGCTCTCAAGCAAAGCATTCACCGCCTCGAAGCTTTGGTCGGTGGTCGAAGCGCGATGAACACGCATCAGACGGTCGACCCCGTAGGCGTTGATCAGATAAGCGACGAACGCCGCTGCCACTTCCGTGAGGCGTGCGTTGACGTGGATCTCGGGACCGAAGAACGAGGCCAAGTCGGCAGGCTCTGCGGTAAGTTGGCTCACGCGCGTGTCGCTGAGCGCCGCGGCAAGGCCCTCCTGGAAGAAGGGCGCGGCATCGTGATCCGCGTCCACCACCGCGTGCACTAGCTCATGCAAGAGCACCGGCGATTTGCTCCAAATTTGCGCGTCATGCGTCAATGCGCAGCCGGTCACGTGTGTGGCCTCGCACTCGCTCTGGACGTCGGCCGGGAGATAAAAATAGTCGATCTGCGCCGGCAGCGTGGACCCGGTTGCGACAGCGAGCGCCGAGGCGTAGCCGTCCAAGAACGGCAGTGTGCCGTTGCACACGGTCGCCCCGGGCCCCTGCCAGTAACGAATGTGACCGTAACTGCGGCTCTCGACTCGCCTGACGAATTCGGGCTGGCCGCAGCTGCAGAGCAGTACGGCCAGCACCGAGGTCAGGCAAGATCGAGATCCCTTCAAATCGCTTCAGCTTGGCATGTCAGCTTCACGTCTGGGCGAAGCTCCACGGAGTTCGCGGCAATCGTGCCATTGAACGTCAGGCTCGAGCCAGCCCCGAGCACGACGAAAGCGTTCGGCGCGATCAAGTGAAGTGAGCCATTGGTCTCCAGCACGATCTGATTCGTGCCAGAGTAGAACACGGTCGGCAAGGGAGTGCCGGGGGACATGCTCACGCCGCCGCGCCAGATCAGACTCTGCGTCAGATCCAACTCGGTGGCTCCAGAGAGGAATAGGGTCGATTGTGGCTCGAAATCCACACTCGTAAATGAGTAGGCCCCCGGTGACAACGTGAGCTTGGCTCGTGAGTTCACGACCAGCGAGCGGTAATGCCCAGGTGCGAGCGAGCGCACCTGATCCGGCTGTAGGATCACGTCGGTGCTGCCGGTGCTGACGGCCGGGTGGCTGAAGTCCGGGAAGGTGCCGGTAACGACCGTGCTGAACTGCTGCGTCACGCCCGTGACGACGCCGTTTCCGCGGGTGATCGCAGCTTGAGATACGAGCGTGCCGAGAGCGTGGGCACGATCAGCAAGGGAGATCGCACCGATCGAGAATACGTCGCCCACGACGGCCTCGACGCCGATCTTCACGCCTTGTGGACCCAAGGCGACGAGCGTGGGAACCGCGCCGCTAACGGCCACGGCTGCGCGATCGTCGACCTGAATGCCCTGGCGAGCGACGATCGACGGTTGTTGCTCCACGAGTTGCGCGAGCGTCGTCGTCTTGCCGAACGCGTCCGTGGCCGTCCAGTCCACCTCTGTTTCACCGGGTGCGAAGTTCGCGGGGGCGTTGCTCGTGAGCTTGACCGACAAGCCGTTGCAAACGTCCTGTGCGCTCGCCGCGCCCGTGGTCGGCTCCTGGCAAGAGGCGGTGTCATTCGGCACCGTGAGCACGGGGTTCTTGATCACGTGTTGGTCCGGGTTGGCGGTACCGATGCAGTTGTCCTTGATGTTCGGAACCCCGTCGCCGTCGGCGTCCATCGCGTCGTACACGTCTGCGACGGAGGAGCTGAAGCTGCCGTTCAAGTTCACGAGCCCGCTGCTGTCCGGGAAGTTGACGTTGAAGTTCTGAATCCTCAGCGTATGGTTCGACCAATCAACGACGACCGGCACGTCGCTGTCGTTGGTCTTGTTGCTCGCAACCCACAGATCGCTGCCCTCGTCGGCAGAAGCCTGCACGGTCAGCGTGCCTGCCGGAATGACGCCTTGGCCGTCCGGTCCGATTGCGATCGAGCCCTCGGGAGCGCGGGCAAACACCACGATGTTGCGTGGTTTGGCCGACTCGCTCACTGGACCCACCGAGAAGTCCAAATTGAAATTGTCGACGTGGATCTGCGAGTTCAGACCGATGTTGCAGCTCGTGCCCGGACACGGCCGACCGATGACCTGGAAGTTGCCCGAAGCGGGGCTCGTCTTCGTGTCGCTCGCGGTCAGACAGCCGAGCAGCGGAACACACGCGACTTCCACCGTCGCCGATACGCGCAGCGAAGACGTCGCGTGATCCCATGCGCCCGGGTGTGCAGTCACGATGAAGCCCGCGCCGGATTGTTGGCTGGTCAAAGCTTGGGGACTCGGACCGGGCGACATCATCATGTTCATCGGCAGACCAGGCAGGTTCTGCGGCGAGCAAGCCGCGTTCGCGCCGAAGCCACCGCACGCGGTGGGCACCGTGCACGGGCAGGTGCCGGCGAGAATTTGATCCTGATTGCAGTTGCTCGGGGTACAATTCACCGTCGGACAATTGCCCTGGCATGCGTCGACTTGATGTTTGCTATCGGCGACGGCCTGGCAGCTCGTGTTGATGGTCAGTAGTCGACAGGCTCGGCCGTCTTGAGCCTCTGCGAGCATGAGGATGCTCGACTTCACGTATTCGGTGAACGGGCCGGTGCAATACGCGGCCGGATCGTCCACGCTGACCTGCGGTAGACAGACTTCACCCGAAAAATCCACGTCGGGGGGTGCGCTGCCGATCGGGACTCCGAAACTCGTGTGACAGGCACAGGTGGCCGCGAAGCCCGACTCCGCGTTGGGCGGAGGCGGGTTCTTTTTCACGTCAGGGTCCGAACCGCACGAGCAGCCGATGCTCCAAAGCCCAGCTATGCAGATCAACGGTAAATAGCGCTCGCCAAACATTTGGTAGACTCCGATCATTTGGATTTATGGTGTATCCCGTGTCAACCGAGACAATCCCCGGGGGCACGGTTCGCAATGCGTCAATTCAGGCGTGTTATCGTCGAATCAGATTCAAGAGAGGGCGCTCACCCGGCAATGACACGCAAGAAGTTCTGCCAAACTTGCGAGTGAGTCGGTAGCCAGCTCGAGCCGTAGTGATGCACGGCGATGGCGTTCGGAAAGACTCGACTGCCGCGATGTTGCCACCAGCCGAGCGGGCTGAGTACTTCGGGGGTGACGACCAACACGTCCTGATGTTCGCTCGAGTACTTGCGAAGCATGTCGTGGATGAGCTCCGGACCCGTCGTATTCAGGATGTAGTTCTCGCGCGGCATGAACCACGGTTGCTTGCGGCGCGCGCGGAGCTCGAGCGCCTCGAACACGTGCTGCCACAACGGATGCTGCGGCCGAGATGCCATCACCGCGTTGGTGCACACGGCTGTGCGTGTGAGTCGCCGTTCCAAGCCCAGCACCAAACCGACACGCTCTGTCGGTCGTCGTCGGGTGAGCTCTGGAGCGAGCTCGCCAGAGCGCAGCAGTTCGAACGAGCCTACGCACTCCACGTCCAGATCGACGTAAAATCCGCCGTAATGCTGCAGCAGAAACGGCCTGACCGCGTCCACCCGCATGATCTCGTACGGGTAGTCATCGTAGGTCTTCGAGAACCACGGGTAGTGCTCGCGGATGAACGCGCGGTTGTCTTCGTCCGTCCAGAGCCGCACCTCCCAGCCCGGGTGATGCTCGACGACGCTGTGCTGGAACGCGCGCAAGTGCTCGGGGATCACGCGCGTCTTCCACGTTTGATGGATCAAACGTGGGATCGCTCCGCCCTCGTTCGTCGTGCCAGAACCAACCACGCTCACGGCGCATGCATAGCCACGTCTCTCAGCTGGCTTCAAGACTCTTCATGTAACGTTTTGGTCCCGCTGATTGCTTGGCTCAAGTTGCGCCAGCGTGTCTCATCGAGATCACTCGCGGATGCATGCGTTGGCGCAATAGGCGCCATGCGTTCGCGTTCTCATGCGTCGAGATTCGTTATCGCGCCGTGTGCGTTGACGGACGCAGCGCCGATGAATGTCGATCGCGTCGTCTGCGGTTGCTGCGATTGTTCGTTGTCTCTATAGTGCGCACATGACGGTAGGGTGCTCGCGCGCGCTTGCGCTGGTGGTTACGACTATTTCCGACGGTGCGTTTTTGCATCCCTACGCGGCGGCGGTTCGCACGCATTCGGGGCCCGAACAAATCCGAATTTACGTGGTGGCGGATCTGAACACACCGCCGGAGTGCGCACGCGTGGCCAACTCGCTCGCCAGCGAGGGGCTGGACGTTCGCTTCCTCAGCGTCGAGCGTCAACAGGAGTTTTTGCGACCTTTTCCGCAATTGGAGGCGCTCATCCGCTACCGATCGGACGAACGGCGCAACATCGGTTACCTGATCGCGATGCAAGAGGGAGCGGATGTCGTCATTTCCGTGGACGACGACAACTTGCCACTCGACGGAGCCGCCTTCTTCCTGGAGCACGCGGTCACCGGTCAAGTTTTCTCTGGCCCCAGCACTGCGTCGCAAACGCGCTGGTTCAATCTCGGTTCTCTGCTCGAGTCGGAGGATCGCCATGGCGCTCGCGTGGTCATCTATCCGCGCGGCTTCCCGTACGCTCAGCGCGGGCTGGATCAGAGCTCGCCGGTCAGCGCCCGCGCTTCCGGCTTAGTCGGCATCAACGTCGGGCTCTGGTCGGGCGATCCTGACATCGACGCGGCGACACGCTTGGTGCTCGCGCCGAACGTGCTGCGTCCGCGCGGGCCAGAAGCGTGGTTGCTCGCGCCAGGCCAACGCACGCCGATCAACACGCAAAATACCGCGCTGGTTCGTGAAGCCATGCCCGCGTACTGGTTCGTGCGCATGGGCGCCGTGCTCGGCGGCGTCGCGATCGGCCGATTTGGCGACATTTTTAGCGGCTATTTTGCGCAGCTGGCCTGCGAGGCCGCCGGCCATCGGGTGCGCGTGGGTAGCCCTTGGCTCCACCAAGATCGCAACGCACACCGCCTGCTGTCTGATTTGCAGATGGAGCTGCGTGGCATGGATTTGATCGAGGACCTGATGCCGCTCTTGGAAGAGCCCTTGCTGCCAGCGTCGAACTACCTCGATCCGACACGGGAGCTCGCCGAGCGCCTGATACGTTTCGCGGAAACGCACGCGCGCGTCCGCGCTTGCCCGGGCGCGGCAGAGTTCTTGAGAGACACGGCGTGTTCGATGAAACAGTGGGTATTGGTGTGCGTCGACCTTGCGGGAGGCGAAGCCTCGCTCGCTGCCCGCCGCCCGCCTAGCGACCCCCGGCCGGGCGCTGCGGCTCAAGTTCATGCATCTCAATAGCAGCAGGCGTTCTACGGCACACGACTCGGGGCTTCGTACCAATGAGGGAGCTGTTACGGCCATGGCTAGTACTCCGATGGAACCGACAGCACGCGATTCGCAGCGGGTGGGGCGGCTATCCGCGTTCGTCTCGGGCTTTCATAACAGGACCGTGCTCTTCCAGCTCGGGGATTGGCTGTTTGCGACTTACGGCTTGTTTGCGGCGGCGGCGTTCTTCATTAGTTTCGCGACGGGCCTTTGGTACGACGCGATGCTCGGCTCGCCACTTGCCGAGCACGCACGCTTCTACGTGCTGTTCATGCTGCCCATGGTGTTGCTCGGGGCGCGCTCGTTTTCGATTGTGCTGGAGTTTCGCGAGCGCACACTCGTGGAGCTCGTCAAATCGCCGATCGCCACGTTGATCAAACCGGGTTACGTGCTGCACGGCGGCGTATTCGGCGGCGCGCTCGCAGACGTCCTTTATTCGAGCTACTCGCACACGCCGCTGCTGCGCCTGTGGGACGTCTGTGGCTTTGCGCTGCCGCTCGGAGAAGCGATCTGTCGGATCGGCTGCTACGTGTACGGGTGCTGCTGGGGGCGTCCGACCCGCACCGGGTTCGGCGTCTGTTACACGAGCCCGCACGCCAAAGTAGTCCGCTGCGCGCCCGAGCTGCGCGGGGTGCAGCTGCACCCGACCCAGCTATACTCTGCGCTCGCGCACGGCCTGCAGTTCCTACTTTTCCTCCTGCTGCTGCCGTACGTGCCCTGGAACGGTTTTTACGCCGTACTCTATTTCGTGACGCACCCAATTCTGCGCTTCACCATGGAGCGCTTGCGCTTCGACGACCGAGGCACGGCGCTGGCCGGGCTCAGCCAGACTCAGGTATACAGCCTGATTCAGATCGCGCTCGGGAGCGGAATCTTCGCCTGGGTGAGTTACACGAAACCACCCCGCCCAGCATTGGATTTGAGCCGGCACTGGCTGGAGGTCACGACGAGCTCGGACGTGCTACTCCCGTTGTGCGCCGCCACGCTGCTCGCACTCTTTGCCTTTGGAGTGCACTTCCGGAAGATTGGTGCGTGGGTCGGCTCCCCGACGGCCGATCGCGTCGCGTCGAGCTGAAGGCAACGTCTCAGCGGTCGAGGCGTTTTTTCTCGAGGGCCTGCGGGTCGGGCAGATGAACGTCGCTCGCGAGCCCGAGCAGCGCCATCGAGCGGATGACGCACCAGCTCATATCGAACTGAAGCCCAAAGCCGTGCCGCGCCGACGCCGGGAAGGCGTGGTGATTGTTGTGCCAACCCTCACCGAGCGCGAACAGTCCGAAGAACCAGTTGTTCTTGGATAGGTCACTCGTCACGTAACGCACCTTACCGAAGCGGTGACACGCCGAGTTCACGCCCCAGGACAGATGCTGCGTCAAAAACAATCTGATCAGGCCGCCCCACAGCAGACCGAGCAACCCGCCATAAACCGTGCTCGTCATGAGCAGACCGAACAGTGACGGAGCGAGCAGCCCGACCAGCGGCCATACCGCATGCGTGCGTTCGAAATAGCAAACCACCGGATCTTTTCGCAGGTCAGGCACCATGCGGTCGAGCTCTTGGCCGCTCCAGCTGAGATTGATCAGCCAGCCACAATGGGAATGAAATAGGTCGCGAAAACGGCCACTACGCCCCCCATTCCATGGCGAGTGCAGATCCCGCTCCTTGTCCGAGTTGGCGTGGTGAATGCGGTGCAGCCCCGCCCAGACCAACGGCGAACCCTGACCGCCGACGGACGCGGCAGCAATCCAAAATGCGCGCACCGCAGCCGGAGCCTGAAATGAACGATGCGAGAGCATCCGGTGGTAGCCAACCGTTCCGCCCAGACCTGTCCACAACCAACTCACGAACAACAAACCCAAGCACCAGAGCGGCACGCCGTACGCGATCCCGAGCGCGAGCGCGGCTGCGACGCCGAGCGCGGGTAAGAGTAGAAACGAAAACATCGCGAAGCGGCGTGCTGCCGACTCGGGCGAATCACCCATCCGATAGGCATGGGTCTCGATCGCATCCATCATGGCTCTCCGTTCAACTAGCTGAGTGCTCGTGCAATATCACGTTCGCTCCGCGCGCGTGTTCGTCGAGCGATATCGTTTCGAAAATTCTCGAGCCGCAAACAGCTGGCGCTAATTGAGCCACGTGGACCTGCCGTGTTGGGCCACCTGCGGCGCAGTTTGTACGGGGCATTTCTCGCGCGTACTCACTTGCTCGCTGCCTTCGTCGCGTGTTCTCAAATCGTTGAGATCGAATCGGCGGTGTTGATTTGATTTACGTGACTCGCGTGTTAAACGCCTCGTGTGGGTCACGAGCAAAGGGAACTGAGCGCGCCGAGCTCGGTGTCGGGTCGGCTTGCCGTCGCGTGTGAAGAGCTGCTGAGTTGCGTGCGACAGCAGCATCGTGCCATTCCCGACCATGAAGTGGCGGAGCGTTGGGAGGCGCCCGTTCGCGGGCTAGCGTTTTCGGCTGAGCTTGCGCTTTCGGCTCGCCATCTCCGCCACCCAGTGCTCGTGCGCGAAGAAAAGGACATCCGGCTCAAACGCGTGATCCGGCAGCTCGTCGGCTCTGCGCCTTCGCGCGTTGACAACCCGTGCTCGGTATTCGGTCGCCACGCGCGGGATCTCGCGCGGTCTCTGCCTGCCGCCACCGTGCGCGCTTCGGATTTGGATCCCACTTGGGATCGGCTCTACGGCTCGTGGCAGAGCCTCCGCCACCGCTCGGAACCGCCGAATTACGACTTTCGCACGCAGAGCGTGTACGACGCCGCCAGTGAAGAGTCGCCCGACGTGGTGACCGTGTTCGGCGCGTGCGGGTCGCTCGCCGACGGCGCGCTGGAACGCGCGGTGCGGCTCGCTGCGCGTTACGTAGTCGTGCGTGCCTGCTGTCACGAAAACCTCGGGATGAACACGGAGCTCTCGACCTGGAAATGCTCGCTCTGGCACGTCGGACACCGGCTGAAGAACGTCGCCTTTCGCGCGCAGCGGCGCCAGCGCGGCCTGTACTGGAACGAGCGCTTCGCCGTGGATACTTATCCTCGCAGCCGTCGGCTTCGGCGGTTACTCATTGCGGGTGACGTGCTCAATCTGGCTCGGCACGCCGTGGATTGCGCGGCCTGTCGCTTGCTGATCGATATCGACCGCCTGTGCTACTTGGACGAAAACGGCTACGAGCTACG
>Ga0068855_100005755_pt1 | contig 15135 bp, 5 predicted proteins | sample KBSCornC52_FD_66592 | JGI IMG/M metagenome (GOLD analysis project Ga0068855, IMG submission 66592) | Corn rhizosphere microbial communities from Kellogg Biological Station, Michigan, USA - KBS Corn C5-2 | ecosystem: Host-associated > Plants > Roots > Rhizosphere > Soil ...
CGCGGCCGGGGCCGAGGGCGGGCAACGCCAGTTCGGCGCGACCGTCTATCGCAGCGTGACCGGACAGGCGGGCGGCGTGCTGCTCTCAATCGGGGGATCGGGGGCGCTCAACGTTTCGTCGGTGACGCTCGACAACAGCGCCCATGTCAACGTGGGCGCCAGCGCGCTCTATTCGGCCAAGGCGGGCGGGGCGGACTTGCAGGTTTCGACCGGCGGCTCGTTGACCGTGGCCGGTGGCATCCTGGTCCAGGCCGACGCCGGGCTGCCGGGCGATCCGACCGTCGCGAACGTGGTCCGCGCGCCCAACATGACCGGCGGGCAGGCGAGCGTCGGGGCCGGCGGCGGGACGATCACCGCCACCGAGATCCGCGTCACCGCCAGCGCCATGGGTCCGGCCGGCCAGACCTCGGGCGCGACGATCCAGGGCGGCACCGCGGTGCTTTCGGCCAGCGCCGGGGGTTCGATCACCGCCAATGGCCCGGCCTCCGTCACCGGCACGCCGGCGCTGCTGGTCCAGGCCGAGGCGCGCGGCGAAAGCGGAGCGGCGCCGGCCAACGCGATCGGCGGCACGGCGCGCGTCACGGCCGACAACGGCACGATCTCCACCACCGACGACATCGCGGTGTCCGCCTCGGCGCTGGGCGAGACGTTTGCCTTCGGCAGCACCACCGGCAGCGGCTATAATGCCAAGGGCGGCTCGGCGGCGCTGGAGGTGCTGACCGGCACCGGTTCCATCTCCGCCCGCAGCGCCTTCGTCTATGCCAAGGGCGAGGCTTCGCGCGCGGTCACCAACGGCGACGTGGGCTATATCGAACTGCCCGACTACACCATCGACAGCATCGTCGGGATCGACGGCAACGGCGGCACGGGCACTGGCGGCGCGGCGACGGTGAGCGTGTTCGGCGGCTCGCTGACCGTCACCAGCGGGCTCCAGGTCCATGCTACCGGGGTGGGCGGCGCGTCGAGCGACACCGCCAACCTGACGGCGTGGCAATCGGGCACGGGCGCGGGGGGAACGGCCTCGCTGTTCCAGACCGGCGGGGCGATCGTGGCGCCGACCATCGAGATCCGCTCCAGCGGCGATGGCGGCGGGCTGGTCGGCACCTCGGCCCAGCCCGGCAGGCTGGCGGCCAATGGCGGCAATGGCGTGGGCGGATTTGCCCGGGCGAGCCTTTCGGGCGGAACCATGACCCTGGCCGACGATCTCACGATCATGGCCGATGCGATCGGCGGGCGCGGGATGGATACGGCCGACGCGGCGCCAGCCGGCAACGGCGGTTCGGGCGACATGCAGACCGGCCTTGCCGAATTCGTGATGCCGGCGGGCAGCACGGGGAGCCTCAACGCGCTGGAGCTGATCGTCGTTTCGCGCGGCTTTGGCGGCGCTGGCGGGCTTGCCGGGATTTCGGCCACGGGCGCTGCCGGCAACGGCGGCGGAGGCAGCAGCAACACCGCGCGCATCAGCATTGCCGATGGCGCGATCAGCGCCCCCTTGCAGACCGTGGTGCTCGCGACGGCGAGCGGCGGGCCCGGCGTGGTTGGCGGCAGTTCTTCGGGCGGCCTTGCCAGCTTCTCGCTGGTCGATACCCTTGCCAATCCGGCGACGACGCGCAACGTCGGCTCGCTCCGGCTCGACGGCAGCGCCACGCCGGGCGCGGGAGCCTCGCTGGCGCAGACCGGGCAGGCCTTTGCCGGGGCGACGCGGCTGGTGGCCCAGGCCGGGCGCGCGGCTTCGGCGCTTCAGGTCACCGGCGACCTCACGATCAATGCCAACGGCACCTTCGCCCCGCTAGGCGACGGCTTTATCGGCACGTTCGGAGCCGTGCCGGTGGCGGTGACGGGCGATGCCCTGATCGACGTTTCGCGCGACATCACCGCGACCACGCAGGCCGGCGGGGGCCTCGCCATCGTGCGCGGGCTGGACATGACCGGGCGCGCCATCCTCGTGACCGGGCCCGGCACCTTCTCGGCCGGCCGCGCGGTCTCTGCCACTGCGATCAATTCGATCGCGATCGACGGGCTGAGTGCCGGCGGCAGCACGCTGCTGGTGGCGCTGGACCCGGTTTCCGGGCTGTACGGGCCGGTCAGCGTGGCACGGCTGAGTTCCGTTGGCCCGGTGACGGCGCAGACCGGGTCGCTCAACGTCGCCTCGCCTGGCGCACTGGACTTCAACACCTCGTTCGCGACCCTGGGCGACTTCGCGGTCCAGACCGTGGGTGACCTGACCGTCGCCGCCGTCACCGCGCAAGGGCAGGCCAAGCTGTCGAGCGCGGCGGGCGGCTTCGGCAACAGCGGCACGGTGAAGGCCGGGACGATCCTGCTCAATTCCGGGCTGGACATGGCCATCGGCGCGCCCCTGATTTCGGCGGGCACGCTGGGCGCGACCGCGGGCGGGGCGCTGGTTTCGACCGCGACGATCACCGCCGGGGGCAATACCAGCCTCGACGCGGCGGCCGGGATCACCGTGCCCACCCTGGTTTCGGGCGGGACGACCCTGCTGCGGGCCCTCAATGGCGCGATCACCATCGGCCAGCTGCAATCGGCCGGGCCGGTGACGGTTTTCGCCCGCTCGGCCAGCCTGACCGCACCGGCGGCGCTGGCCCTGGCCACGGCCACCACGACGGCGGGGAACCTGGTGCTGGTGACCGGGGGCAATGCCACTGCGGCCGCGATCGATGCGACCGGCGCGGTGACGCTCACGGCGTCCGGCGGATCGATCACGGCCAATGTCGTGAAGGCCACGGGGACCGCCGCGCTGACCGCCGGAAGCGGCTCGGTAACCGTCACCGATCTCACCGCCGGCGGCGCGGTGACGGCGCGGGGGCAGGCGGTGGCCATCGGGTCGAGCGGGTCGCTGACCTTCACCACCTCGTTCGCCAGTGCCGGGGACTTCGCGGTCAATGCCGCCGGCAGCCTGACCTTCGGCGACGTGCTTGCCACCGGGGCGCTCAACCTGCGGGCCGGCAGCTTCGTGGGCTTCAACGCCTTTGCCCGGGCGCCGACCATCGCGGTAAGTTCAGCCGATATCCGGATCGGCGCGAATGGCATTGTCGGCCAGCGCGGGCTGACCACGGCCATTGCGCTCACCAACACCGCGCCGGGCACGCCCACCACCATCGGCGGCACCGGGGCCACGAGCGGCTGGAGCCTCGACGCGGCCGAGGCGCTGCGCCTGTTTGCCGACCAGTCGATCACCGTGGCCGTGGGCGGGCAATCGACCAGCCCGGCCGATGTCACCATCGGCGCGCTCGGCTACAGCTACGGGGCCGGGCAGGCCGCCAACGGGCCGGGGGCGAACCTCGGCAGCGGCGGGACCTTTGCCGTGACGACCCCGGGCCGCATCCTCGTGAACGGGGCCGTGGCGCCGCGCTCGGTTGCCAGCGGCGACGTGCTGAGCCTGACGGCCGGCACTTTCATCGACGTGGTGACGGACACCGGCTCGATTGTCCTGAAGAACGCCAACGGCGCGCTTTCGGGGACCTTGCGGATGACCGCGCCGACGGTGCGGGTGGCGACGGCGGCTGGCCTCGCGGCGCTCAACGGCATCGGTTCGCTGAGCGCCGCCAGCCTGCGGCTGGACGTCAACGACGGCCACGTGGACGATGCCGGCGCGGTCCAGGCCGATGCCTTGCAGTTCACGGTCGGGGCCTCAACCCTCTATATCCAGAACAGCGGGGTCGATACCGCCTTCGCCAACCGGCGCGGGTTCACCGCCAATTCGCTGAGCATCAACGGGCTGAACGGGGCGCAGCCCTCGTTCGCGATCAACGGCGTGCTGCTGGGAACGGCCGGGGCGATCACCGGGGCCGATACCTTTGGCGCCGTGCGGGTGAATGGCGCGCTGGCCGTGGCGGGCGGGGCGTTCAATCCGCTTTCGACGGTGAACGGCTGCCAGGTGGGCCGGGTCTGCGTGATCGAGACGGTGGGAATCGCTCCGTCTTACGAGAGCCTGGTGCCGCTGACCGCGCTTACCGACCCAGGGGCCGAGGGGCGGCTGGCGCTGCCGGTGGTGCAGTTCGGCGAGGTGCCGCTGCTCGATTCTCCACCGCTAATTGACGAGCCGGTGACGGGAATCGGCAACGACGACTTGTGGTCGAACCGGTGCGACGGCGATAAGGACTGCGCCAAGTAGGGGGGCGTTGAAGCCGTGAACGAGATCGCGTCGGGGGGCACGCATGCGTCTGCGCGGTGGGCCGCGCAGGCCCGCCGGCTGCTGGCCGTGCTGGTCGCCGCCGCCATCGGCCTCGGCACCGCCGCCTTCGCCGGTGGGCGCTACGAAGGCGTGGCCAGCTGCGCCGGGGCGACATGCCACGGCCGGGCCGAGGGCAACGGCAAGGTGGTCCGTCAGGACGAGCTGGCGCACTGGCAGGACCCGGCCTCGCCGGGCGGGGCGCACAGCCGCGCCTATGCCGTGCTGTCGGGCCGACGCGGGCAGCAGATCGCGGCCTCGCTGGGCCTGGGCAGTGCCACGTCGGCGCCGGCTTGCCTGGGCTGCCATTCGACCGATGCCCCCGCCGCGCTGCGCGGCGAGCGTTACCAGCAGGCCGACGGAGTGGGCTGCGAATCCTGCCACGGGGCTTCGGGCAGCTGGATTTCCAGCCACTACACCATGGCCGGCACCCATGCGGCCAATGTCGCGGCAGGGCTGGTGCCGCTGGAGAATACGCGGGTGCGGGCCGGCGTCTGTCTCGATTGCCACCTGAGCGGCGCTGGCCCGGGCCAGTTCGTCACTCACCGGATGATGGCCGCCGGCCATCCGCGCGTCTCGTTCGAGCTGGACCTGTTCTCGGCGCTCCAGCAGCACCATGACGAGGATGCCGACTATGCCGCCCGCAAGGGCCGGACCGACAGCGTGAAGCTGTGGGCCGTGGGCCAGGCCGAGGCGGTGCGGCGTTCGCTCGCCCTGTTCCAGAACCCGCGGCTCGCCTCGCAGGGGCTGTTTCCCGAGTTCACCTTCTTCGATTGCCATTCGTGCCACCGCACGATCGAGGACGGCCCCGAGCGCAAGCTCACCTTCGAGGCCAATCCCGGCCGGCCCAATCCCTTCGGGACCCCGCCGTGGAACGATGAGAACATGATCCTGCTGAGCGCGGCGGCCAAGGTGCTGGTGCCGGCCGAAGCGGCGCGGTTCGACGCGGCCAGCCGCGCGTTCCATGCCGCCATGGGTGCGGGCCGGGCGGAAACCGTGGCCGCGGCGGGCCGGTTGGCGGGGAGCGCGGGGGCGCTGTCGGCGGCGCTCTCGGCCGGCAACTACGGCGGCGACGCGGCTTTCCGGGTGATCGGCACGATTGCCGGACAGGCGATCAGCCCGCGCTTCACCGACTATGCCGGGTCGGTCCAGGCGGTAATGGCGGTGGATACCCTGCTCAATTCGCTGGTCCGCGAGGGCCGGGTGACGGTCGGCGCGGCGGCGGGGATCCGGGCCGACGTGAACCGCGCCTATGCGGCGGTGAAGGGGCCCAATTCCTATCAGCCGGCAGCGTTTCGCGCCGCGCTCGGCTCGGCGGCGCGCGCGGTGGAGGCCCTGCGATGAGGCGACTGGTGGCCATGCTGGCCGTGCTGGCGCTCGCCGCCTGCGGCGGCGCCGGGGGATCGGGCAGCAGCAGCGGCACGGGGGGATCGGCCGTGGCGACCAGCCCGGCGGCGACCGGCGGGTCCTACGCCGTGCCCGCGCAGGAATCACTCAGCGCGGCCGATGTCCAGAAGGTGCTGGCCCAGGCGGCCGCCCAGGCCCAGGCCGATGGCCTGCCCGCCGTGGTCGCCGTGACCGACCGGGTCGGCAACGTGTTGGCCGTGATGCGGATGACCGGGGCGCCGGCCACGGCCCACATTCCGGCCGCGCCGGATGGGTCGAAGCAGGACGTGCAGGGGCTCGACGTGCCGGCCGAGGCGGCGGCGATCGCCAAGGCAATTACCGGGGCCTACCTGTCGAGCGGCGGCAATGCCTTTTCCAGCCGCACCGCGAGCATGATCGTGCAGGAACACTTCCCGCCCGCGCCAACCACGGCGGGGCTGGAGAGCGGGCCGCTGTTCGGCGTGCAGTTCAGCCAGTTGCCCTGTTCCGACCTGGCCGCTCGCTTCGCCGCCAGCGGGGCCGATGCGCTGATCGGGCCCAAGCGTTCGCCGCTGGGGCTTTCCGCCGATCCGGGGGGCTTCCCGCTCTACAAGAACGGCGTGGTGGTCGGCGGGGTCGGGGTCATGGCCGATGGCACCTATGGGTTCGATCCCAGTGTGCTCGACGTGGACAGCGACGCGGATGAGCGGATCGCGCTGGCCGGAACGCTGGGCTTCGAGGCGCCCGACGCGATCCGGGCGGACAAGATCTATGTCGATGGCACGCAGCTCAGGTATTCCGATGCGGTCTATACGGGCGTCGCCGGCACCGTGGCGAGCGCGAGCTATGCCGCGACCGTGCCGACGCTGGCCGCGATCGTTCCGGTGACGGGCTATTTCGCCGGCGCCGTGCGGGCCGGGACCGCCTATGGCACCGAGGCCAGCGGTATCCGCAAGGCGGCGACCAGCGAATTCGCCAATGCCGACGCGTTCCTGTTGAGCGACGGCGCCGGGAGCGCGCGCTTCCCGGTGCGGGCGGGCACCGATGCGGCCGAGGTCGGCTCGGCGCTGAGCGCGGCCGAGGTCAATGCGGTCCTGACCCAGGCCTTTACCGTGATGACCCGGGCACGGGCGCAGATCCGCCAGCCGCTGGACTCTCGGGCCCAGGTAACGATCTCGCTGGTCGATACCCGGGGCGTGGCGCTGGGGCAGGTCCGCTCGCCCGATGCGCCGGTGTTCGGGATCGACGTTTCATTGCAGAAGGCGCGGACGGCGGCGTTCTTTTCGGGCGCGAACGCGGGGGCCGATCTGCTGGCCGATCCTTCGGCCGACGTGCGCGGCTTCGTTCCGGCGGCGCGGACCTTCCTGGCCGATCCGGCCGCGCTGACCGGCAAGTTCGCCTTTTCCGACCGGGCGGGCGGCAACCTGTCGCGTCCCTATTTCCCCGACGGGCAGATCGGCACGGCCGATGGGCCATTTTCGCGGCCCATCGCCAAGTGGAGCCCGTTCTCCACCGGGCTGCAATCGGCGCTGGTCCTGGCCAATCTGGGCGAGCACCTGAACTATGTGGTGGGCGCCAGCGCGGCCGACACGGCCCGGCGCTGCACCAAGCTGCCCGACGTCGTTGCCGGACAGAACCGCTTGCAGAACGGCATCCAGATATTCCCCGGCTCGGTGCCGATCTATCGCGGCAGCCAGCTGGTGGGCGCGATCGGCGTTTCGGGCGACGGGATCGATCAGGACGACATGATCTCGTTCCTGGGCCTGGCCAATGCGGGCGGCGCCATTGCCAATGCACCCGCGGCGATCCGGGCGGACAACATCGTGGTCGCGGTGGGGAGCGGGGTGCGGCTGCGCTACGTTTCCTGCCCGTTCGCGCCGTTCCTCGACAGTTCGGCGCAGAACGTGTGCCAGGGGCTGTGACGTGAGCCTGTGGCTGGCCTCGCTGCTCCTGCTCCAGCAGGCCCCGGCCGAGGCGGCCGCTCTGCCCGCGGCTTCGCCCGCGCCCGCCGTCGATCCCGATGCGCCGGCGCCGGACGTTGACCGCGAAACCATCGCGGGGCGGCGACGCCCGGGCTACAATGCGGCGCTGCCGGACGCGGTGACGCAGGACAATCCCGGCGCCGTGCGGGCACCGCCGCCCGAGGCCTTCCCGACCGACACCATTCCCCTGCCCGACCGCTGGCGCATCCTCACCGGCCTGTGTCCGGCAAAGGGTGCGGACCAGTCGCTGTTCACCGTGTTCCATGCGATGCGCGAGGTCTGCCACACGCGGGGGGACCCCTATCACCAGAACATGCTGAAGGGCGATATTCCGCTGGCCGAAGGCAAGCGGCCGGGCTTTCTCAAGGAGGACGACTGGTTCCTGACGCTCACCGCCGTCAGTGACACCGTGCTCGAGCCGCGGACCTTTCCGATCCCCGTCGGCGTGCAGACCACCCAGCGGCCGGGCAGCATCAACACCTTCGGCGACAACCGCAGCCTGGTGTTCTCGCAGACGGTCCTTGCCGGCATCGGGCTGACCAAGGGCAACACCGCGTTCAAGCCGCCGCACGTCGAATACAAGCTGCTGCTGGCCTACAACGTCAACTACGTGAAGGTGCATGAGCGGCGGGTGCTGTTCGTCGAGCCGGCGAAGCCCGATCACCGGGTGGATGACTGGCTGGGGGTGCAGGAAGCCTTCATCGACTACCACCTGCGCAACACCTCGGAACGCTACGATTTCGATTCCGTGCGGGTGGGCATCCAGCCGTTCCAGTCGGACTTCCGCGGATTCCTGTTCAACGACCAGACGCTGGGCCTGCGCCTGTTCGGCAACCGCGACGACAACCGCTTCCAGTATAACCTCGCGGCCTTCTGGCGGCTGGAGAAGGACACCAACAGCGGCCTCAATTCGCTGGCGCAAAGCCCGCGCCGGGACTGGGTGTTCACCGCCAATCTCTACCGGCAGGACTTCCTCGTCCCCGGGCTGACCAGCCAGATCAGCGTGACCTGGAACCGCAATCGCGAGGCCAATGACGTCCATATCGACAGCAACGGCTTTCCGGTGCGACCGGCGCTGCTCGGCACGCTGCGCGGGCGGGACTATGACGTGGTCTATCTGGGCCATGCGCTGGATGGGCATGTCGGCCGGGTCAACCTGACCACCCAGGTCTATGCCGCGCTGGGGTCGGATCGGAACTCGTTCGTCACCGGCAAGCGGGCGCAGATCCGCGCCTTCATGGGGGCGGCGGAGCTTAGCCTCGACAAGGACTGGATGCGCTGGCGGCTCTCCGGGTTCTATGCCAGCGGCGATTCAAACCCTTACGACAACAAGGAAACCGGCTTCGACGCGATCCTCGAGAACCCGCTGTTTGCCGGGGCCGATACGTCGTACTGGATCCGCCAGTCGATCCCGTTTGCCGGGGGCGGGCGGGTGATCGGCCTGTCAGGGCGCAACGGCCTGCTCAATTCGCTGCGTTCCTCCAAGGACGAGGGGCAATCGAACTTCAACAATCCCGGCACCGTGCTGGCGGGCCTTGGCGGCGACTTCGACCTGCTGCCCGGCCTGCGCCTGTCGGGCAATGCCAACCACCTGTGGTTCGCCGATACAACGGTCCTGCAAGTGCTGCGCAACGAGGGTACAATTCCCCGGGACATCGGTTGGGACCTGTCGGCCGCGGCAGTGTGGCGGCCGCGCGCCAACCAGAACATCGTGCTGCGCCTGTCGGGGGCGGTGCTGGTGCCGGGGAGCGGCTTTCGCGACCTGTTCGACAACCAGAACGGGCAGCGGAATTACTATTCCGTGCTCGGCAACCTGATCCTGAGCTACTGATGCGCCTGTTTCGCCTTCTCGTACCGATCCTGCTGCTGGCATTGGCCCTGCTGACCGGCCCGGTGCGGGCGAGCGAGGACGAAGTGCCGGTCAAGCGGCACTACGTGACGGCGCCGGCCGCGCCGGCGAGCCAGTCGCAGGAGCTGATGGAGGCGAAGTCGGCCGGGTGCGTTTCGTGCCATGTGAAGAGCGATGCTCCGACCATGCACCTGACCCCGGCGGTCAGGCTGGGCTGCACCGATTGCCATGGCGGCGATGCCGCGGTGACGGGCGACCCCGCGCTCGCCCGGGACGATCCGCGCTATACCGCCGCGCGCGAGCGGGCGCATGTGCTGCCGCGCTATCCCAAGGCGTGGCACTATCCTTCCAGCGCCAATCCCGAGCGCGGCTATGCCCTGCTCAACAAGGAGGCGCCGGAATTCGTGCGCTTCGTCAACCCGGGCGACCTGCGCGTGGCGCGCGAGGCCTGCGGGGCCTGCCATCTGCCGGTGATCGAGGCCTCGGAACGCTCGCTGATGGCGACCGGGGCGATGCTGTGGGGCGGGGCGGGCTACAACAACGGGATCGTGCCGTTCAAGAACTACATGTTCGGCGAGAGCTATACCCGCGAAGGGCTGCCGGCGAAGATCGTGAGCCCCGGCGCGCCGCCGGGGACGGTGACGAAACGCCAAGCCGCGCGCGGCGCGCTGGCGGCGATGTATCCGCTGCCGCGCTGGAACGTGATCCCGCCGGGCGACATCTTCCGCGTGTTCGAGCGCGGCGGGCGGACGATCGGTTCGGGCTTTTCCGAGATCGGGCTGCCGAACCTTGCAGGCTCGATCCAGAAGCTGGAGGAGCCGGGGCGCCCGGACATCAAGCAGTCCAACCGGGGGCCGGGCACGGGCCTGCGCGTGGCGATCCCGGTGCTGAACATCCACAAGACGCGGCTCAACGACCCGTTCCTGTGGTTCATGGGCACCAACGACCAGCCCGGCGACTATCGCGGATCGGGCTGCACCGGCTGCCACGTGATCTATGCCAACGACCGCGAGCCGCGCCATTCGCTGACCTACGCGCAGTATGGCCGCGACGGGCAGACGATCACCGTGGACCCGACCATCGCCGACAAGCGCGTGCCAGTAGGCGGGACTTCCGGGCACGGCGCGCTGAAGGGCGACCATGGCGCGATGCCGGCCGTGGGGGGCGAAACGGAGAAGGAAAAGGGCCACCCGCTCCAGCACGTATTCACCCGGGCAATCCCGACAGCGCAGTGCATGAACTGCCACATGCACCAGCCCAATATTTTCCTGAATACCTACCTTGGCTACACCATGTGGGACTACGAGAGCGACGCGCCCGCGATGTGGCCGGCCAAGCAGAAGTATCCCACCGCCGAGGAAGTGCGCGCGACCAACGACCGCAATCCCGAAGGCGCGGCCGCGCGGGGCAAGTGGGCCGATCTGGATTTCCTGCGCAATGTCTATGACCTCAACCCCACGCTGAAGGACACCCAGTTCGCCGACTATCACGGCCACGGCTGGAACTTCCGGGGGATCTTCAAGCGCGACCGCGAGGGCAACCTGCTGGATGCCGACGGCAAGATCGTCTCGCCCGACGATCCGGAAAAGTGGCGCAAGGCCGGCGAGGGCAAGTTCGTGCCGCCGGGCACGAACCCGGGCAAGACGGTCCACCTCATGGACATCCACGCCGAGAAGGGCCTGCAATGCGCCGACTGCCACTTCGCGCAGGACAGCCACGGTTCGGGCCTGATCTACGGCGAGGTGGCGAACGCGATCGAGATCGGCTGCAAGGACTGCCACGGCACGGCCGATGCCCTGCCGACCCTGCGGACCAGCGGCCCGGCCGCGCCGCCCAAGGGCAACGACCTTGCGCTGCTGCGCAACCCCGATGGCCAGCGCCGGTTCGAATGGGTGGACGAGGGCGGCCGGCGGGTGCTGATCCAGCGGTCGATCGTCGATCCCAAGCTGGAATGGCGGGTGCATCTGGTGAAGGATTCGGTCGATCCCGCATCCCCCTATTTCAACGCCAAGGCGGCGCGGGCCAAGCTGATGAGCAGGGCCGCCGCCGATGACGGGCTCTACCGCTTCGGGCCGGGCATCGCCCCGGGCGAGCGGGCGCACGATCCCGACAAGATGGCCTGCTTCACCTGCCACCTTTCGTGGACCACGAGCTGCGGCGGCTGCCACCTGCCGATCGAGGCCAACTGGAAAACGAAGATGCACCACTACGAGGGGGAGGAGACGCGCAACTTCGCGACCTACAACCCCCAGGTGGCGCGCGACGAGATGTTCCAGCTGGGCCGGCACATGACCACCAAGGGCGCCGAGATCGCGCCGGTACGGTCCACCTCGGCGCTGGTGCTTTCTTCCACCAACGTCAACCGCGAGCGGATTTACGTGCAGCAACCGCCGATCAGCGCGATCGGCTTTTCCAGCCAGGCCTTCGCGCCGCACTTCCCCCATACGGTGCGCACGACCGAGACCAAGACCTGCTCGGACTGCCACCTTTCCGCCGCCGACGACAACAACGCGATCATGGCCCAGCTGATGTTGCTGGGAACCAACTTCGTCAATTTCGTGGGGCTCAACACCTTCACCGGGCTGGAAGGCGGCATCCAGGCGACGCGGGTGACCGAATGGGGCGAACCGCAGGCGGTGATCGGTTCCTACCTCCAGAAGTACGCCTATCCCGACTATTACCGGCTGCACGTGGAGCAGAACCACCGCGAGCTGAAGAACTGGACGCGGGGCAAGACGCTGGACGGCAAGCTTTCGGGCGAGACCGACCCGATCGAGCAGTTCCGCAACGTGACTCACGGCACGCCGGGCGCGGTCGGTTGCCTGCAACTGCGCGGCGAGTACCTGTTCGTGGCTCAGGGCAAGGGCGGCTTCCACGCCTATGACGTGGCCTCGATCGCCAACAAGGGGATTTCCGAGCCGATCCTTTCGGGTCCTTCCTCGCCGCTCGGCCACGATGCCGGGGTGAAGAGCGCCAATGCCACCTGCATGGCCCTGCCGACCAACCAGTCGATCGCGCCGACCCGCAACACGCCGGAACTGCGGGCGATCAACCAGGAGCAACCGTTCCTGCCGATCTATTCCTATGCGGCGGTGACCGACAGCGTCGAGGGGCTGATCATGGTCAACATCGACACGCTGGCCGATGGCGAGGTGCGCAACAACTTCCTCAAGCGCGCGGTGACGTGGAACCCGGACAATGTGCTGAAGGGCGCGCGACACATCCAGCTGGCCGGCGAGATCGCCTATATCGCGGCCGATGCCGGGCTGGTGGTGGTGGACCTGCACGATCCGCTGCACCCGAAGCTGGCGGCGGTGCGGCCGCTGCGCGATGCGCGGGCCAGCGCGATCCAGTTCCGCTACCTGTGGGTGACGGATGCCGAGGGCCTCAAGCTGTTCGACGTGACCGACCTGCGCAATCCGGTGGCCGTGCCTTCGGCCACGGTGCCCATGGCCGACGCGCGGCGGGTCTATCTGGCGCGGACCTATGCCTATGTGGCGGCCGGGGCCGAGGGGCTGGTGATCGTCAACGTGACCAGGCCGCTGGCGCCGCAGGTCTATGCCAGGGAAACGTTTGGCGGCCAGCTCAACGATGCGCAGGACGTGATCGTCGGCACGACCAATGCCAGCCTGTTCGCCTATGTGGCCGATGGCCGCAACGGGGTGAAGGTGATCCAGCTGACCAGCCCGGCGAGCCAGCCCAACTTCTATGGCTTCTCGCCCGCGCCCAAGCCCGAACTGATCGCCTGGGCCCGCACGCCGAGCCCGGCGCTGGCGATGTCGAAGGGGCTCGACCGGGATCGCGGGGTGGATGAGACGGGCGGGCAGATCGCCGTGTTCGGGCGGCTGGGTTCGCGGCCGTTCACGCGGGCCGAGATGGAGAGCCTGTTCCTCAACACCAGGGGGTTCCCGTTCAAGGTGCGGGACGAGGTGGACATGTCGGCCTGGGTGCCTTCGGGGCGGTAGGTGTTTGGCCCGAGGGTGCTTCGAGACGGGCCTGCGGCCCTCCTCAGCATGAGCGGATTTTTTTCCGGAGGAATTGGCCCCTCCACCACCGCCTGCGGCGCCGGTCCTCCTCCCCATCGCTGCGCGACAGGGAGGATCGGGTGGGGTCAGGCCTTGGGGCGTTCGGCAAGCATTTCGCGGATCATCGGCTGGAGGCCGGCATCGTAGCGGGCGAAGACGCGGTAGTCGCCAGCGTACTCGAAGTGGCTGACGACGTCGCGGCCGGTCCAGCGGTGGAGGCAGTAGCCGGGCGGCTCGTCGGTGATGAGGACGCGCTCGTCCGGGCGGTCGGGATCGAGCGGGGAGAGGTCGAGGCCGACGGCGGGGGCGCTGGAGGGGCAGACGAGGACCGGGCGGCCTTCCCAGTGGGACAGGACCGTGCGGTGGAGATGGCCGGCGACCAGCGCCTTGACCTGATTGTGGCCGGCCAGGGTTGCGGCAAGGCGGGCGACCCAGGGTTCGCGCGGATCGGTGTCCATCCACGGGATGCCGGCGGAGAACGGCGGGTGGTGCAGCGCGACGAGGGTGGGGCGATCCGGCGCAGAGCTGAGGGTTTCGGCCAGCCAGCGCGCTCGTTCTTCGCAGAAGCCGCCGCCGTGGCGCGCGGGCTCAAGCGTATCGAGGGCGATGACCCTGAGCGGCCCTTGATCGAGCGCATAGTGGACGAAGCCGCCGGGCGCGGGGGGGACCTGCGGGAAGGCGGCGCGCAAGGGTTCGCGCAGATCGTGGTTGCCGACCATCGGCCAGACCGGGAAGGGGCAGGCACTGACCTCCGCAGCGAGGCGGGCATAGTCTTCCGGGGCGCCATCCTCGGTGAGATCACCGGAGAGCAGCAGCAGGTCGGGGCGGTTGGGGCCGCTGGCGAGCTTGGCCAGCACCGCGCGCAGGCGCAGCATGTTGTGCTCGTCCGGGTTGCCCTTGTGAAAGCCGATGTGGATGTCGGTGATCTGGGCGATCAGCATCCTAGCGCACTCCGCCGCCGGGGTGTTCCTCGGGCAGGGTTAGCCGGGGGCTGGGCCGGGGGGCGAGGGCGGTGGGGTGATAGGCGTGGCACATGGCGCAGCCCGAAGGGACCTTGCCCGTGGGTGCGAACAGGCCGGTCGCCTGCTCGCCCACATGGCAGGTGCGGCATTCGGCCACCTTGGGCAGCAGCAGGTCGGCCGAGGAGGCCGAGGCCGGGGCGGCGTGGCATTCGGTGCATTTGGCCTGCTTGTGGCTGGCATGATCGAACCAGCCATTGGCCATGTAGCGCGCGGGCAGGACGACCGGGACGACCGCGGGGCGGCCGTTCTTCACCGTGGCGGTGTGGCATTCGCCGCAGATCCCGTCGCGCCCGAGCATCCCCGAGACGAGGCCCCCGCCGCCTGGGCTGTTGGGGGCGGGCCGGGTGAACCGGGCGAAGTAGGGCTGGCCGGCCCCGAAGGCGCCGGGGCGGGCGCGGCCGGTGACGAGCGGCTGGGTGGTGTTGCCGGCGATGGTCAGGTCGGCCACGGCCTGATCCACATCGCCATGGCGCAGCTTGCGGAAGGTGGCGCCGACCTTGTCGTAGGCGAGGGAGTGGCAGGCTTCGCAATCGCGCTCCATCGTGATCGGCTTGAAGCGGACGCCGTCCTCGGTGGGGTGATGGCAATCGGCGCAGGCGAGGCCGTTGGGGCCATAGCCCTTCTCGCCCGCGAGGGTGGCGGCCATCTTCGCCACGCCGCCGCGCGGATCGAGGTGGAGCTTGTGGGGGAAGGCGAGGCCGGA
>Ga0068855_100005758_pt1 | contig 15132 bp, 22 predicted proteins | sample KBSCornC52_FD_66592 | JGI IMG/M metagenome (GOLD analysis project Ga0068855, IMG submission 66592) | Corn rhizosphere microbial communities from Kellogg Biological Station, Michigan, USA - KBS Corn C5-2 | ecosystem: Host-associated > Plants > Roots > Rhizosphere > Soil ...
ACAAACAACTTCTCGGTGGGGAAGCCGTAGCGAACAGCGCCCCAGTACGCCGCGCACCAATGATACGCGCTCACGATAGGTGAGGGGGTAATTTTTTTGAGAAGTTGTTTCATGAGACTAAATTTTTGAGTGCGAGCGCTACTTTTTCGTTTACCGAACCTTCTCGCGGCAGAGTTTTTATAGCAGCCCGCGCTTCAGACATGCTGTAGCCCATTGCCATCAGTGCTTCCATTACTTCGCTCTCGCCGCCCATGCTGCCGCTGGAGCCGATAATGACCATTTTGTCTTTTAGTTCTACGACAATACGCTCGGCGCTTTTTTTGCCGACGCCAAACACTTTAATCAATGCAACCGAGTCGCCCTGTGCGATGGTTCGTTTAAGCGAAAGTACATCAGAAGTGTTCAATATGCCAAGCGCGGTCTTGGGGCCGATGCCGGAGACGCTCATAAGCTGTTTAAAAAACGCCAGCTCTTCTTCGGTCGTAAAGCCATATAGGTCTATGGCGTCTTCGCGCACTGCCGTATGTATATATAGAGAGACTGCTTCGGCGCGCCCAGCCTTAAGAGACTCGATAGCCAAAAGAGGCGCGCGCACTACGTAGCCCACCCCATTTACGTCTATAAGTAGCTGGCCGTCTGTCGTGCTACCTTCAAATCGTCCGGTAAGTTTGCCGATCATTCCCTTATCATACAACCAACGCCGAAAAAGTGGCTAAAACTTGCGTTTTTTGGGCTTGTGTCGTAGTATCGTCGTACATATGGCAATTACCAAAGGAGCAAAAAAGGCTATCCGCCAAAGCAAGCGCAAAAAGGTGATGAACGACACCCGCAAAAAGGCGCTCAGAGAGGCGTTTAAAGGCGTGCGTACTGCCAAAGCAGGCGACACCAAAGCTATTGCTGCAGCCTACCAGGCAATCGACAAAGCGCTCAAGCGCGGCATCATCAAGAAAAACACCGCAGCCCGCCGCAAGGCAAAAGTGGCCAAAGCACTCGCCACTAAATAATTGGGCCAAAACCCGATTGGAAATCCGCCCAACCTTGGGCGATTTTTCTTTTAGTGCTCTCGGCAGGAATCGAACCTGCATCTCCTCCTTCGGAGGGAGGCGTTCTATCCATTGGACTACGAGAGCAAAGCTCCCGAACTGTAACATTTTGTGCTCTCGGTAGGAATCGAACCTACATTGCCAGCTCCGCAAGCTGGCGTCCTATCCATTGAACGACGAGAGCGTCTTCACAAAATACGGTAAAAATGTCTTTTAGTAAAGGCGTCCAAAAGTGTTTTTGACTATCTAGATTATTTGTGATATTATGTTGCAAGCTGAATCTTCGATAGGAGATAAAATATGAGCGATAGATGGGAAGAGCAGAAAGAAAGGCTCGTATCTTTGCGAGCCGAGTATGCAGTGTTGTTTTCGCACCTCCACTTCTTGCAAGGCTTGCGATTTGCAGTACTTGCTGCAACTCTCCCTATATTGGGCGCATTGTTCAATTATTATCGCGCAGCAATCTCTGTTTCACAGTTCAAGTTATTGAGAAAAGGAGAAATTGTAAATGTAGATCCTACCTCAGCTTTAATTATTGCAACAGTTGCATTAGGTGTTTTATTTGCAGTACGAAGTCTTGAACTTGGGGTAGGCATACAGACTCGCGCGATTGTGGACCGCGGTTCGGCAATCGAAGAGGAATTTAAAATAGCTCAAGGCATATTTACCGCATTGAAGAGAAGGGTTGATTTACCTCCCCTTCATCGTATTACCGGTATAATCACCTGGGGATATCGAATTGGTATTGGCATCGCTTTGTTCCTCATAGCTGTTGGTCTCTGGGCAGCCGCAAAGTAAATAGGAGAGAGAATATGTCCTACAAAGAACATTATCAAAACGGATTGCATGACATTCTGAAAATACTGCCGCACGGCAGAACCGAATGGTCCTCGCTTGGATGGAAAGCTTTCGGAATCTCGGTAATCACGTTTGCTCTTTTGCACGGCTTTTTCTTTCTTTTATTTAAAATTTACAACCCTCTTTAAAGTCCGAGTATCTCGGCGACATGTTCGCCGATGTGCGGCTCTTGCTCGACTTCGTCTATTTTAGTTATCAAGTATTCATGTACTGCTCCGGCATGCTCCAGGTCGTCAAGCGGGAAGGACATGCGCGGCGACATCAACCCTGAAGTCATTACATACAAGCGCGGATCCTCCGAGTTGGCGTCAACCCAAAACGATTTTAGCGAGCGATAGGGGTACAGCGTCCCATCAACCGATAATCCGCGATTGCCCAACTCGACCGAGTGCTGGCGCGGACCGCGCATCGCAAGCGCAGCGATAGAGCCGGCGCACAGGAGTATGAGTATGCCAAACAAAAGATTTCCGAGCCAAATGGATAGTGCGGCACTTACCACTGCAATAAGCGCAAGCGCCCAGTACCAGTCGGCGGTACGGTCTTTATGCACGTGCGTTAAAACTTCCCAGGATATATGAGCGTCCTGCGGCTCCATGCAGTAAAGTATAGCACTACAAACGCGGTAAAATGGATGTATGCCGCAGAGTTTCCCGTATCACCGCACTATTGGGGCGGTTTTGTGCGCAGTAGTGCTTGCGGCCTCTGCCGCCGCGATTTTTTATAAACTCACGGCCGAGCCGCTGCAAGATTATGACGAAGCAACGTACACCGAAGTGGTGCACGAAGCTTTGGTGAGTCATGAATATTTTTCGTTTACATACGGCGGCGTTGATTATTTTAAAAAGCCGCCGCTGATGTTTTGGGCAATGCTCGCGAGCGAAAGTATTTTGGGCGAAACGTTGTTTGCCGAGCGCCTGCCGTTTGCGCTGGCGGCGCTTGTACTGATAGCAACAGTCATGCTTTTGGTGTACGAAGTAAGTGATGACTCATGGGCTGCGGCGCTTGGCGGGGCAGTCTTGGCAACCACGACGCCATTTTTAATGACGGCGCGCGAGGTGCGTTTTGATGCAGCGGTCGCGCTTTTTATTACGCTCGCATTTTACTGCGCGCTGCGCGCGCTTACAAACAGCCGCTGGTGGATTTTGTTCGGCATCGCTGTTGGTTTCGCGGTCTTAGCTAAAAGTGTCATTGCGGTGTTTGCGGTCATTGCAGCGCTGGTGCTTGTTGCGCTTACCCGGCGTGCAGCGGTGTTTAAAGATAAAAACCTGTACTGGGGCGTGTTTGGCGGCTTGCTAGTTGCGCTGCCGTGGCACTTGCACGAGTGGGCGACTTTTGGCAATCAATTTTGGCGCTCGTATCTAGGCGAAGAAGTATTTTTACGTACGCAGGAGAATTTGTTTTGGACGGTCACTATCACTAACGCCGACTATGTGCATTTTGCACAGTTGTTCATATGGCCCTGGCTTGCTGTGTTTTGTATAGCAATCATAAGTACTGTCATGGTATGGAAGTGGGTCCGGCCACAAAATCGTATCGCCGTGCTGGCGAGCTTTCTTACAATTGTTGCGATGGGAGCCGTGTTTTTTATTTCAAAAACAAAAGCACCAACGTATGTAATCCCGATGTATCCGTTTATGGCGATTGCTATTGCGCTTTCGTTTGCATCGTTTACCAACAAATACGCATATCTCTGCGCCGCCGCTGTTGGCGTTGCGCTTGTGGTGCTTGCGGCGCAGTTTGCGACGTACAATGCGTACTATTACAACCCGTACTTTAGCGTCGTCGTTGATATGGCGCGCGACGAGTACGCGATAGGCAAAACCATACAGTCGCTGCCAAAACAGGAGCCGGTGTACGTGTATGATGACAACAATTTAGGCACCGTCATGTACTACGCGCAGCATTTCCCGCTCATTGGGTTTAGCGCCACCTCGACGCCCGCTGTCGGGAGCTACATTATCGTGGAAACCCTTAGTGTGCCGCAATTTGCAAAAGCCTTCCCAATGCTCTCGACTGAAATTGAATACCAAGGTCCGCAGGTAACCTTGTTTAAAACACTAAGCGAAGATTAACTCAGCGAAATATTGCGCGCTTGGTTTCGGCGTCTGAGCCACAGTGGCAAAAAAGCTTTAAAAAAGGTATCCTGCCTAGCACTGGAGGAGTGGCAGAGTGGTCTATCGCACCTGTCTTGAAAACAGGAGTCTCGCAAGGGACCGTGAGTTCGAATCTCACCTCCTCCGCAACTCTGCACACGAAAACAGCCCCGCCTAGGTTGGGGCTGTTTTCTCTTTTGATTTTCGCCCAAGTAGGGTATCCGCTCGAACCGAACGAAAACGAACCCGAACTGTTAGGTGCTATGGCTGAGCATGTACTGGTGATACTCGCGCGACTGTTCGCGCGTAGCGCCCCATATTGCCAGCACTGCGATGGCGATGCCGCCGACCACGAGCGACCAGGTAAGTGCCGCGGCCGAAAGCCCCAGGAACGGCAGTGCGATGGCTATCAAGCCAAGCACAGCATTTGTCCATTGCTGCCACATAGTGGTGTTGAGCTTTAGTACTCGTAATGTCGACCGGCAGGCTATTTGCTGCCACATACCCAGTATGAGGCAATGCGCATGTAGCGAAAATGAACTACAATACCCGCATGAAATACCTCGGTATTGATTACGGCACCAAGCGCATTGGTGTGGCCAAGTCGGACGACTCCGGCTCGCTTGCGTTCCCGCTGACTACGGTCAAAGCCGGGCCAAACGCAGTAAGCGAAGTAAATGCGCTCATCAAAAGCGAAGGCGCAGAAAAAGTAATCGTCGGTGAATCGCGCGATTTTAAAGGCGGTGCAAATGACGTGATGGAGGATATCGAGCAGTTTAAAAAAGATATTGAGGAATTAAGCGGCCTAACGGTCGAGTACGAGTCGGAAGTATTTTCGAGCGCGGCAGCTTCGCGGCAATTTGAAGGCGACTTTGGTCGCAAAGATGCGCCAAGCCAAGAAAAGCTGGACGCATCGGCAGCAGCAGTTATTTTACAAAGTTATTTAGATAGAATTAAAAATAAATAGTATGGAACCTATCTCAATCGACGATTTTAAAAAAGTAGAAATTACTATCGGCGAAATTGTCAGTGCCGAGCACATTGAAGGCAGCGACAAGTTACTTAAGCTCAAAGTAAATTTTGGATCAGAAGAGAGGCAAGTGCTCTCAGGCATCGCCGCATACTTTGCAGATCCTAGCGAGTTGGTAGGGAAGCGCGTCGCGTTTGCGACTAACTTGGCGCCGCGCATGATGATGGGGCTAGAGTCGCAGGCAATGATACTCGCGAGCGGCGGCGGCGAAGAGCCGCTTAGTTTGCTTATCTCAACTGCAGCACCCGGATCAAAAATCCACTAATATCCGTTTTATATAATGGCGTGCTGCTTTTTCTGCTGGCGCCTATACTCGTGGTAGGTAAGCACAATAAACGCCACGTCAAAGATTGATATTGCTAACAGCAAGAGCGAGTGCGTGTGCGTCAGCCGGTAGAGTTGATAGACCAAAAATAAAGATACAAACGCCATCGAAACCGGGTATGCCCACAAACGGCTGCGGTAAAGATTGTACGCCAAAAATGCGTTCATCACGCCATGAAAGAGGAGATATACGCCTACAAACGTGCGCGTGCCGCCAACGCTTAAGTGATTGAGTTGCATCATTATTGATCTAAATAAAAGATCGTCGCGGTCTCCCAAAAGCTCGCTGCGGCTAAAAAATACTACGATGCGCGGCAGGGCGCCGCGCGCAAAGGCAAGCAAAAAGATGCCGCCGAACATTTCCCAAACGCTGTTGAGCGCCTTCAAAAACACGCCTGCTTCAAACAGGTCATGCCAGTAGATTTCCTTCAAATAGCGCATAGAGTACCAATAGTATCTTATTATGTTATTGTGCGCGCAAGCCTACCTTGTAGGCAAGACAGGCCCCTGTAGTTAAATGGATATAACTGCGGACTTCTAAGCCGCTATTCTTGGTTCGATTCCAAGCGGGGGCACAAGAGAGAAAAAGCAAAGCTTTTTAGATACTTGTGCCAGACGGAGCGATGTTTTTCAGCAGAAAAAACCGCGAGTCGGGGTCGCGAAAATTCAATTACCGTCGTAATTGAATTATTTGTGACCACACGGTATAACTAGTGCTACGCACGCTTAGCTCAGTTGGTAGAGCATCCCGTTTACACCGGGCAGGTCGCAGGTTCGAGTCCTGCAGCGTGCACTAAAAGTTCCCACTTCTTTCATCGTATACTTAAGCGATGCCAGCCAGGGCTCAGCTCGAAGCATTCTTAAAAAAACCAGCGGTAGATAAAGTACTCGGCATTGTCGTCATACTCCCGTCCTTTTACGTGCTCTACATATTCTCTCAACAACTAACGTACGGCCACTTCAACTGGTTTAACTTGGCTATAGTCGCCAATTTAGTCGTTATTATCTTCACAACACTCTTTAGGCGCACGGCGGTTAAAGTTTCGACTAACCCTCTGTTTTGGCTGATAACTCTGCTGCGCACGTTCTGGGCTTTTTTGGTACTCGATTTTGTCTATACGTACGGCGCGCCGTCACTGGTGCCGCCCATTGTCTACAACTCGCTCCTGGTGTTTTCGATGGTTATTATCGTGTACTCACGCTTGAGCCTCGGCCTCAATATCGGCTTTTTGCCGGCAAAGAGGAAATTGGTAACGACTGGCGCTTATGGTTTGGCGCGCCACCCGATACACACCGGCGAGTTCGTGTATTTTATTTCCTACATGCTCGCAAGTTTTACGCTGCTTAACTGCGCGCTCATGATACTCGGTATCCTGTTTATTCTCTTTAAGTCACTCTCCGAGGAGCGCTTTTTTAAAGGCGACGAAGAGTATAGAGAATATAAAAAAGAAGTGCCGTGGCTGTGGATCCCGTATATTATATAAGTACGCACTATGAGTGGTGATTGGAAATTTGATACTACGGTTGCGCAGCGCTTCGATCATGAGGCGCGCACGCACATACCCAACTACGAAACTGTAGTGCAAAAATGCATAGACATCGCCAATCGCGCTTACCCGGACAAAACCAAACCGCGCATCATCGACATCGGCTCTGCCACCGGTTATACGCTTGAAAAATTGCGCGACGCAGGTTTTAGCGACGTGTGGGGTGTTGATAATTCCGAAGCGATGCTTGAGCACTCGCGCATACAGGAACAACTTATTCTTTCGAGCGAATTCCCTAAAGAGCAGGGGCCGTACCATATGGTGCTCGCCAACTGGACAATGCACTTTATTTTGGAACGCCGCGTATATTTGGAGCAAATACGCAATTCGCTCGCGCAAGGCGGCGTTTTGATTTTGACCGACAAGATGACCTCGACCCCTTTTGTGCACGAGCGCTACCACGATTTTAAACGCTCGATGGGAGTGTCAGAAATGGAAATTGCGCGCAAACAAGCGTCACTCATTGGCGTACTAGAAACACTGCCCCTGAAGTGGTATCTTGAAACTCTCAAAGACTTAGGCTTCCGCGACGCCAGCATTATTGATGCGGCGTATTGCTTTAATACTATCTTGGCCTTTGCGTAGCCGATACATACTCTACAATTAAAGCTGTGAGAATACTTGCGCTATTTATCTTCGTGCTTTTTGTAGCCGCCACTTCTGTTGCGGTATATGCGCGCACCATACCCATGCCGCAAAATACGGCGACGGTAGTGTTTGCCTCTGCCGCTAAAGTACATCCGCCGGTGCGTATATTGGCGTTTGGCGATTTGATGCTCGACCGCCACGTGCGCGAAACCATAGACCAGAAAGGCGCGCCGTATCTCTTTAGCAGCATCTCTACACTTTTTAGCGGGCAAGATTTGATCGTTGCCAACGCCGAAGGCGTCTTTACCGACAATGTTTCAATCGTTACGCCCGATGATCTGCAGTTTACGTTTTCAACGACGACGCTGCCGCTTTTAAAGCAACTTGGCTTTTCGTTTTTTAGCCAGGCAAACAATCATGCGCTTAACTTTGGCTGGAAAGGGCTCGATGAGTCGAAAGCAAACATCGTCGCCGCGGGCATGGACTCTTTCGGCGATCCCGAAAACGACAATCCGGGGCCCTTGTACCGGGACGTAAACGGCCAGCACATTGCGTTTGTCGGGTACGACCAGTTTTCAAGCACCGGCGGGAGCGGCAGTTCAACGATTGCGGCAATAGAATCCGCCAAAGCTGAGGGGGCGTTTGTGGTCGTGTATCCGCACTGGGGAGTTGAGTACAACAACGGCACTACAACGCTCCAGTCGGAACTTGCGCACAAATTTGTCGACGCCGGCGCTGACGTGGTCTTGGGCGGACATCCGCACGTGATTGAACCAATTGAAATTTACAAAAACAAAGCAATTTTTTATTCGATGGGCAATTTTATTTTTGACCAGCCATGGAACGACACGCGCCACGGACTTGGCATTGGACTCGGCATCGGCACGAGCACGGTAACGTACACGCTGTATCCGTACGAGCTTGAGTTAATGCAGCCGACACTCATGCAAGGCGCCGTTGAAGCGTACTATTTGCAAGGATTCGCCGATTCGGCGGTTGCCGACGATGCAACCAAAGCCGCTATCGAAAAGGGGAGTTTTGTGCTACAGAAGTAGTATGGAACCTTCCATACTCTACGAAGACGAGCAGCTGGTGGTGGTAAACAAACCGGCCGGCATGATCGTGTACCCCGACGGCGTGCACGAGTATCCAGCGCTGTCGCATTGGTTAGAAAAACGCTACGGCGAAGGGAACTTTCATTTTGTGCATCGCATCGACCGCGAAACATCGGGCGTGTTGATTATTGCTAAAGATGCAAAGACCCACGAGTTTTTAAAAGAACAGTTCAAAAACAGGGAAGTGCAAAAAACTTACCGCGCATTTGTGATGGGTACGCTCAAAGAGGAGCGCGGCATGATTAATAAACCAATTGGCAGCTCGCGTGGCGGCGCAGGGCCGCGCTCGGCCAGGGCGCCCTACGGTACTGAGCGTGAGGCGCTCACTATATATAGAACGATTAAGGCTGCGCCGGGGGCAACGTATGTAGAAGTGTTTCCCAAGACCGGCCGTACGCACCAAATTCGCGTGCACTTTGCCGCCATCGGTCACCCGATAGTCGCCGACGTTTTGTATGGCGTTGGGCGCCCGTCAACTTTAGGATTCGCCCGGCTTGCGCTCCACGCGATGGCTATCCGTTTTATACATCCGAACGGTAAAGAAGTTGCTTTTGAAGCTCCGCTGCCTGCAGATTTTATTGAAGCCGAAAAAGAGTTATATACTACTAAGTAGTGAAACGACATGCGGTACTAGTTTGGTTCGTATCTCTTGGTTGCGCCTCTATCGTCGCAAATTTTGCGCAGGCGTATGCTTCGTATTGGCTTGTTAAGTCATTTGCACCTATTACTTTTGCGAGCTACTTTTCGACGATTGTCACACAGATGTGGATCGGTACTTTATTTGCAGTTGGATTGCAGTTGCTGTGCATTGGGCTTATTGCATACCTTAAAAATAATCCCGCGCGCTTTGTGTATGTAGCGTTTGTGGTACTGAGCGCTGGCACCGTGCTCTATAGCCTTGCAGCTCGCGTCCCGTACCTATTTTTTATGGCACATCCGCCGGTCGGCATGGCGGGCAGTACGGTGCTTTTATTGCAATTCTTGCAGCCCCTACTCCAGATTGCGGCGGCAGTAGTTCTCTTTACGCCAGCCATGAACCACTATGTCGGCGCCTCAAAAAAACCCAGGCGCCACGCCTCAAAGGCCAATCACGCCCACTAATTGCAGGATTTGGGCCTTTGTGTTACAGTCTTTGGACTTACAGTTATGAAATCGGGAGTCAAAATCAGCCCAGTCAACATGAAAGAACGCGCGTCGCTTGGTATCCGCGCGGGCGACACCGTGCGTGTCTGGCAAAACATTGTCGAGCTTAAGCAGGGCAAGGCTGCCAACAAAAAAGAGGTAGTCACCAAAAACACCCGCAAGCAAGCTTTCGAAGGGCTGGTACTTGCGGTTAAGCACGGCACCGAGCCGGGCGCGATGTTTACCGTCCGCAAAGTCTCTTCGGGCGTAGGCGTCGAAAAAATATTTCCACTCTACTCGCCGATGATCGACTCTATCGAGGTGCTGCGCCGCACGCGCACGCGCCGCGCCAAGCTTTACTTTATCCGCCGCAAAGCCTCTTCGGAAGTGAAGCGCGCGATGCGCCGCCAGCAGTTGGTGCAAAAAGTTGCGCCGACTATGGCTGAAGAAGTTGCCGCAGACGCCGAGCCGATTATCGAAGCTCCGGCAGCAGAAGTTGCTGCAGCTGAATAGTAAAAACAAAACTCCCGCGAGGGAGTTTTTTGTAATTGAAAAATAGTAAGTTACTTAGTATAGTGCTAGCAATGCTCAGGTGGCGAAACTGGTAGACGCACTACCTTGAGGTGGTAGCCCCGGCAACGGGTTGGAGGTTCGAGTCCTCTCCTGAGCACTAACTAAAGTTCGCGCTACAATAAACCAAATGCGGGTATTTTTTGCTCCTTTTGTTGTATCTATACTCGTGCTTTTTGCGGCGCGCATCTGGGGCGGAGCAGACGCCATGCTTTTGGTCGCAGTGCTTGCGATGCTTGAAGTGTCTCTTTCTTTCGACAACGCGGTCGTTAATGCCAAGGTTTTAGGCAAAATGCAGCCGCGCTGGCAGCAGCGGTTTTTGACGTGGGGCATGCCATTGGCAGTATTTGGCGTGCGATTTGTTTTGCCGATACTTATTGTCGCAGCTGCAGCAGCAGTATCACCTATTTACATCGCGATGCTCGCGTTTAGAGATCCACTTGAGTACTCAGTACTCTTGTACAATGCCGCGCCCGCGATACACGCGTTCGGCGGCGCATTTTTGTTGATGGTCGCACTCAAATATTTTTTTGACGAAGAAAAAAACGTGCATTGGCTCGGCGGCTTTGAACGCCGGCTTGCGCGTCTTGGCGAAGTGCGCTCGATAGAAACTTTAATCGCATTAAGCGCCGTACTGTGCATCGGACTTGCGTACCAGCCGCCCGAGTACGTACTGTTGGCGGGCCTTGCGGGCGTGGTGCTCAACATTTTTCTTGAGTTATTTACGACGGTACTTACACGCACATTGCGTTTTGGCAGCGGGCTCGCATTGTTTGTGTATTTAAATGTGCTTGATGGTGCTTTTTCGCTTGACGGCGTAGTCGGCGCATTCGCGCTCACCGCGCAAATCTTGGTGATACTCGCGGGGCTTGGCATTGGCGCGTACTTCGTACGAGCGTTTACCGTATACTTAACTAGGCAGGGCACGCTCACGACGTTTAAGTATCTTGAGCACGGCGCGCATTGGGCAATATTTTCGCTCGCGATATTTTTATTCGCTGGATTGTTTACCAGCGTGCCGGAAGTTGTGCCCGGCACCGTTGGGTTGGTCTTTGCCGCGCTGTCGTTTCTCTCGTCGGTAAAAGCGCGCAAACTGGGGAGGTAGGCCTGTCTTGTCGGAGAGACAGGCTCGACTTTTTCCTCTAAAAAAGATATATATAGAGCCACGCAACAGGAGTTGCGTATGGTGGTCGTAGCTCAATCGGTAGAGCCCTGGTTTGTGGTACCAGTTGTTGTGGGTTCGAGTCCCATCGACCACCCTAAAAAAAGCCCGCGCTACTGGCGCGGGCTTTTACGTTCTTGAGGAGTGCTTCTAAAGTTGATGATGGTCCTCTGACTCAGCAATAGCACTTTCGCAGTGGTGTACAATGGCCGCATGGCCAAGGAAAAGCGTCGCCTGCAGGACATGGCACTTGCTATCACTCGCGGTATAGGTTCGCCGCTGTCTATTTTTGTACATACGCTTATATTCAGCATCACAATCGGACTCTTAATTGCAAACATATTTCCGCTTGACGTGCTTTTGCTTGTCTTTAACACCGCCGTCTCGCTTGAGGCAATTTACCTGGCACTTTTCATACAGATGACGGTCAACTACACTACTGCAACGATCGAAGAGGTCGAGCAGGACATCGATGAAATCCAGGAAGACGTCGGCGAAATTCAGGAGGACATTGATGAAATGCAGGAAGACGTCGAGGAAATCCAAGAGGACATTGACGAAGTGCAGGAGGATGTCGAAGAGTTGCAAGAGGATGTTGAAGAAATGAGCGAAGAAGAGTCTGCCGACGAAGCCGAATATCAAAAAGAGCAGCGTACCTTAGAGCAGGTGCACGAAGGGCTGCAAAAGCTTATTAAAGATGTTGAAAGATTACAAACGAAGCAGTAACATATGGCCATATGAAAGGATTTAGAGATTTTATATTGCGCGGCAACGTTGTTGACTTGGCGGTGGGCGTCGTTATTGGTGCGGCATTCGGGGCAGTGGTTACTGCATTAGTTAAAGACTTGCTTACGCCGTTTATCGCGGCCGTGGCAAAGCAGCCGGACTTCTCGAAACTCTTGTTTACCATCAATGGGAGCCAATTTTTATACGGTGATTTTCTCAACGCGCTCCTCTCATTTCTTATTGTGGCCGCCGCAATCTACTTTTTTGTCGTGCTGCCGGTCAACAAATTGCTTGCACGCTTTAAAGGTACGCCCGAAGCGCCCAAAAAAGCTGAAGACGTCATTGTGCTGGAGCAAATCCGCGATTTGTTGGAGCAAAAAGGAGGCAATTAATGCTATACTCTTTGCATGCCAGAAGAACAAAAGTCGCACACAAAAAAGTTTAAAATTCCTTTTATTACACTGACGCCGTCGATATCCATACTTATCGCGGGCGTTATTATTGCAGGCGCCATTATCTTTACCAATCATCAAGGCGTCACGGTTGCCGCGCAAAATGCTGCAGCAAATGCTCAGGGCGGCACGGCTGCCGCCGCTAATGTGCCGGCACCGTCGTCGAGTGACCACATAGTCGGCTCGCCATCGGCTCCTATTGCGCTTATCGAGTACTCGGATTTTCAGTGTCCTTACTGCGAAATGATCTATCCGTCGTTAAAGCAAATTCAAGAAAATTCTAACGGAGGAGTCTCATGGGTGATGCGCAACTTCCCGCTGTATCAAATCCATCCCAACGCGATGCCGGCAGCGAACGCCGCTGAGTGCATCGCTGAACAGCTTGGCAACAGCGGCTGGTGGAAGTTTGCCGACGACGATTTTGCCAACCAGGCAAACATCGGTGCCGACTTCTTTACCGCCGAAGCGCAAAAGTTGGGCGTCGACATGACCAAGTACAACAACTGCATCAAAAACTCTACGTACCTAACAAAAATTGAGTCGCAGATAACCGAAGCGGAAAGTAACGGAGGCACCGGCACGCCGTTTACCGTAGTGGTTAACACTAAAACAGGAAAGCAGTACCCCATTTCGGGCGCGCTCCCCTTGGCGCAATTGCAAGCAGTAGTCGCGCAGGCTCAGGCGGGGAACTAGCCCCGCTTTTTGTTTCTGTAATAGAGCGTCGAAATTGCAGTCTATACTGTATATAAGCAATTAATTATTAAGCATTTTATATATGGACGGCATGCCGTTTGAAGGGGTTACGGGCGAGTGGTTGCGCAGGGCATTATTGGTCGCGGTCATTTTGCTCGCACTATTTTTGGCTGCAGAGGCAGTAAGCGCGATTATGGGCTGGCGCTACATTGGCACGGGCGTTGCGGCAACCAACACTATCAGCATTTCGGGCCATGGCGAGGCATATGGCGTGCCGGACATTGCCACGTTTACCTTCAGCGTCGTGTCAGACAAGACTACCGTTGCCGATGCCCAGTCTGACGCAACTGCCAAGGCAAATGTCATTACCGATTACTTAAAGTCGGCGGGCATTGATACAAAAGATATTCAAACAACCGACTACTCAGTACAGCCACAATACGATTATCAAACCGCAGTGTGTCCTCAGGCTGCGGTTGCGCCAAGCGCAAACGGATCATCGGCAAGTTCGGCAGTGTACTGCCCAGGCGGCAAGCAAGTATTGAAGGGCTACGAAGTGCGCCAAACAACGACCATCAAGGTGCGTGACACATCAAAGGCGGGCGACCTGCTTTCGGCAGTAGGCACCAAAGGCGCGACCGAAGTGTCGGGTCTTACGTTTACCTTCGACAATCCTGACCAAGTGCAAGATGAGGCGCGCAACGACGCTATTGCTGATGCAAAAACTAAAGCTGATGCGCTCGCTAAGCAGCTTGGCGTAAGTTTGGTGCGCGTCGTGTCGTTTAACGAGTCGCAAGGCGGAAGCCCGCGCCCGATCATGTACAACATGGCAGCAGGTTCTGCGGCTGATACTAAATCCACCGCACCAGAAATCTCGACGGGCCAAAACCAGGTCACCGACGACGTCACGATCACCTACGAAATCCGCTAAGGGAGATTGGGCTGAAAATAAAATTAGATTCCGCCCCAAATTGTGGGGCGGTTTTTGTTGGTTGACAACCCCAAAAAAGGCTGTACTATATGACTATTAAACGCCCCGGGAGGGGTTTTAAAATTGCCCGGTTGCGTGAGCAACAAAATATAATTAGAAAGGAATTAAATATATGCCTAATTACTTTAAAGAAGTTCGCGCAGAAATGAAGCATGTGTCGTGGCCGAGCCGCACGCAAACTATCATCTATACTGTCATCGTGCTTGGGGTGTCTATCGCAACGGCACTCTATTTGGGCGCATGGGACTACCTCTTTACGGCACTTATTCAAAGAATCGTCTAATTTTCGCTTTTAAATTGTATGGCTAAACAAGACAGCTCAGTAGGGCGCGCGTGGTACGCGATACACACCTACGCCGGATACGAAAACGCCGTTGCCCGCAACCTTAAGCAGCGCATCGAGTCGCTGGCAATCCAGGATAAAATCTTTAACGTAATTGTCCCGACCGAGCGCACTGTCAAAATTAAAGGCGGTCGCCGCGTCGAGGAAGAAGAAAAGGTCTACCCAGGGTATGTTTTAGTAGACATGATAGTCGACGACCAATCGTGGTTTGTCGTACGTAACACGCCGCGCGTAACGGGCTTTGTAGGGTCGGGTGTTAACCCGGTACCATTGCAGCAGCACGAAGTGGACGAGCTGTTGGGCCGCATGACCGCAACCGAGGGCACCGTTAAGCATGCTATTGATGTTGCAGTTGGCGACACGGTAACTATTGTTGACGGTCCGTTTAAAGAACTTGATGGCAAGGTGGGCGAAGTAGACGAGTCGCGCGGAAAAGTTAAAGTATTGGTCGCAATGTTCGGCCGCGAAACGCCGG
>Ga0068855_100005767_pt1 | contig 15121 bp, 11 predicted proteins | sample KBSCornC52_FD_66592 | JGI IMG/M metagenome (GOLD analysis project Ga0068855, IMG submission 66592) | Corn rhizosphere microbial communities from Kellogg Biological Station, Michigan, USA - KBS Corn C5-2 | ecosystem: Host-associated > Plants > Roots > Rhizosphere > Soil ...
GGATGCTCGCCCGGTCCGAGCATCGTTCGGCCGATCGTCATCTCAGGCGCCAGCAACCCTGTTCCAGCTTCGTCGCCGCTCACCGCGTTGCGTCGGCGCGGCCCATTTGGGTTGGCGATCGGCGAGTAATCGTCGATCCACGACACGCCATATCGAGCGCCGGCCAACAGTTGGTGCTGACGATACGCGATATCCACAGCGCGGTGGAACTGCGCATCCCACTCCGGTGTGCGTCGCTCCGCGGAAACGAGACCGGACACCGGTGTGAATGCCGCCCATGCCATGTTCGAGGTCGTTTCGGGTGGCAGCGACGCAGCATAGATCGTCACGTCGAACCCATGTCGCTGGAGCTGACGCGCCGTCGTGAGTCCGACGATCCCGCAGCCGATCACCGCCGCGCGACGCTCACTGTGCGCGAGCGCCAGCTCGGTGGCCAGCATGCCGGTTCCCCACGAGAGTGAATATCCGGCGCCGCCATGGCCGTAATTGTGAATTACCGTTTTCTCATCGAGCCGATCCGCCCTGAGGACGAACCCGCTGTCACGATGTGGGCGCAGGCCGACAGTCGTGCGAATGATGCGATCCCAGGATACGTCCACCGGCACCAACTCGACTGGACGACGCCTGCTCGGCGACGACCGAGTTCCGATGCTCGGCAGACATCCGGTGATGGCGAGGCCAGCGACCGCGCGGCCGCCGGCAGTGAGGAACGTGCGTCGATGCATGCGAGGGAGTGAGCGACTTCGTGCGCTGCCAAGAATGACACGTCCAGCGCCGGAAGGCGAGAGCCGCGCCGCCGCCGCGCGTCGCGTGCTTGACGACTCCGGACGCCGACGTATGCTTCGCGTTCTCCCCTCCGACCCGATCCGACCATGAGCGTACGTGAAAACCTCGAATGGCTCGAACAAACCGAGACCGACCTCGGTGATGTTGCCGATGCGGTGCAAGCCTCGACCGGCATCGAGCGCCGCGATTTTTTGTTCTGGTCGCTCGTGACCGCCGCGGCCAGCACATTCGGATTTGGATCGCGCGTGCTCGCACAAGCACCGACTACCGGTACGCAAGCTCCACAAGAACCATTGCCAATGCTGGGCAACGGGGAACCGGTCGCTTGGACGTTCCAGCCCTACCCGGGCGGAACTGGCGTGCTGATGGAGAAGATGATCCATGAGCATGGCGCCGCCGCGTTTCAACGATCGACGTTCACCGTCGCGCCGTGGACCGGGCCTGTCCCCACATCGCCCGACGAAATCGCATTCCTGCCCGCGCACCGTCTCTCGGCGCTGATCCACGCGCACAAGATCACGTCGACGCAATTGACGAAGATCTATCTCGAGCGAATGAAGCGGCTCGATCCGACGTTATTGTGCGCCGTCACGATCATGGAGGAGCCGGCGCTCGCGGAAGCCGCGCGCGCCGACGCCGAGCTCAAAGCGGGGAAGTCTCGCGGTCCGCTGCACGGGATTCCCTACGGCGTCAAAGATCTCTTCTCGACGAAAGGCACCCGCACGACCTGGGGTTCGAAGGACTACGAGAACCGCGTGATCGACGACGATGCGGAAGTCGTCGTTCGCCTGCGCAATGCGGGAGCCGTGTTGATGGCTAAGCTCGCCACCGGTCTCTTCGCGACGGGCGATCAATGGTATCGCGGCCGGACGAACAATCCGTGGGACATTCGCCGCGGGTCGAGTGGATCGTCAGCCGGGCCGTCGTCGGCGACAGCGGCAGGCTGCGTCGCATTCGGCATCGGCACCGAGACATCGGGCTCGATCGTGTCGCCGGCGCGCGAGTGCGGACTGAGCGCGCTGCGTCCAACATTCGGTCGCGTGAGTCGCTACGGTGGAATGGTGCTCGCGTGGTCGCAGGATCGCGTCGGGCCGATCTGCCGCAGCATCGAAGACTGCGCGATGGTGTTCAACGTCATCCACGGCGCCGATCCAAAAGATCCGGGAACGGTGACGACGCCGTTTCGCTTCGATCCAAACATCAAGCTCGCCTCAGTACGCCTCGGCGTCGACGCCAACGCGCCGAAAGAGTTCGTCGATAAGCTGCGCGAGCTCGGCGCGACGCCAAAAGAGATCGGGCCGCGCCCGCAGTGGCAAAGCGGCGGTGTGAATGGTGTCGAATACGCGGCGGCGTTCGACGCATACGTCCAAACCAAAGCCAAGGAGCTCGGCATCGACCTCTCGTCGATTCCGGAGCCACAGCCCGGCGCCGGCCGCGGTGGCGGCGGAGCGGGCGGGCTGCGTGGCGATCCGGGAAATCCGACGGGAATGGCCGCACTGACACGCTGGGCCCCAGGACGATTTCCGCGCGCGATGGACTTCGTCCAACAACAGCGGCGCAGATACATCCTCATCTCGCAAATGGCGGAGCTGCTCAAGGATTTCGATATGTACGTGCCGGCGGGTGCCGGCTCAGGGCAATGGGACGTTGGCCTGCATGCGCAAACGGGGCATCCGTGCGCTGTGGTCCCGTACAAGTTCGAATCACCGCCGGCCGGACGCGGCGGCGGTGGCGGCGGACGCGGCGGCGCAGATACGACGGCCGGCCGCGCGGCGGCAGAGCCAGTCGTCTACAATCCGCAGCCGATTTGCGCGGTGCTCGCCGGGAACCTCTATAACGACGACAAGATTCTCTCAGTCGCGAACCAATACCAGACGCACACGAGTTGGCATCTGAAGCATCCGGCGCTCTGACGTCGCACGGGGCCGCTTGCTCAGCCTGCGAGGCGGCGTCAGTCTTCTCATCTCGAGGCTCGAGTCCAAGTCTTTACCGCCTTCGGAACACCATCATGGATCTCACACGCAGAGAATTCGTGCTCGCTGCCGCCGCCGTCGCCGTCACATCGCGACCACAACGCCTCCTCGCGATGGCGCGCGCCGACGTGCTCGTCGTTCAGTTTTCCGACGCCGGCGAACGCCAGGGAACTGTGCGCGTCCCGAAAGTGGAGAAGGCCGAAGCGGATTGGCGGAAGCAGCTCTCCCCACTCGCGTTTCACATCACCCGAGAAGCGGGCACCGAGCGCGCGTTCACGGGTGCGTATTGGAATCTCCATGACAAAGGTCTGTTCCGTTGCATTTGCTGCGACACCGCGCTCTTCAGTTCCGCGGCCAAATTCGACTCGGGCACCGGTTGGCCGAGCTTCTGGCAACCGATCGCCGAGGAGAACGTGCATCACGGTAAGCCGAGTGGAGGCTACACCGAGAGCGAAGTGACGTGCATTCGCTGCGACGCGCACTTGGGCGACCTGTTCGACGACGGCCCGCGTCCAACTGGCTTACGCTATTGCATCGATTCTGTCGCGCTCCGATTCGTCAAATCGTAATCGCGGTCAGATGTTTGCAGTCCACCCCAAAGGAATTCAACCGAGGGTGGAAGCAATGGCAGGGAAAAGAGGAAGCGGCAAACGGGAGACGATCGCGCCCAACGGCGACAAGCGGTACGTTCGCCGCGATGCGCAAGGCAAGTTCACCGAGTCCGACGACACCGGACGTTCGCTTTCCAAGGATCGGAAGCGCAAAGCGAAAACGGCGTCAAAGTCTGGGTATGGCGATCGAGGCGACAGGAAACGCTAACGTTCCATGAGCCGTCAACGGGCCCCGCATGGTCGGGGCCCGTTCCCATTTTGGTGTTTGCGCTGCATTCTCCCTCGAGACCACACCGGAGAATCATGAAGACACCCGCCAGTTCTCGACGCGCGTCGATTGTGATCGCCATTGGCTTGGTTCTCGGTTGCGGTCACACCAGACCGGCCGGACAAGGCCCGATCGCGTCCCTCGGTTCGTTGCAGCCTGGGTGGAACCGCATTGCCGGGGGCCCGCACACGACGTGTGCATTTGGCACTCCGTACGCGTACTTCGTCGAAATCGGCGATCCACAAAAGCTGATGATTTATTTCCAGGGCGGCGGTGGATGTTGGGATGCCGCCACCTGTGATCCACATAGCAAGGTTCGCATGTTCAAACCCGCGGTCGCCGACCGCGAACAGCCGTACCGCGCCGGCTTGCTCGATCCCGCGAACCCGGAAAACCCTGTCCGTGGCTACACCAAGGTGTTCGTGCCGTATTGCACGGCAGATCTTCACCTGGGCGCGCGAACGGTCGCCTACGACATCCCGGCTTCTCGGACGGACTCGGCACATCTATTCGAGATTCATCATAGCGGCACCGCGAACGCTATGGCGGCGATCGATTGGGCCTTCGCGCACGTGCCGTCGCCGCGGACGATCCTGGTCACAGGTGAGAGTGCCGGCTCCGTTCCGACACCGGTCTATGCCGCCGTCATGTCGAAGCACTACCCGCGAGCACGCGTAGTGGCACTCGGAGACGGGTCTGGCGCATTCGGCGATGCGTCCGGTATTACGAGGTCATGGCGCGGCTTGCCATTCCTGCGCTCGCTCAACGCGCTGCCTGGACTCGACTCGGCGACGTTGACCTATCCGGGTCTCTACGGACTTGCCGCGCGTTCGTCGTCGCGGATTTCGGTCGCGGAAATCAACAGCGCCGAGGATTCCACTCAGTCGTTCTACCTGCGAACTGTCGACCCCTCGTCACCAAAGGTGTCGACACTCTTGGCACAGAACTATGCGGCGATCAAACGCGACGTGCCGTCGTTCCGAAGCTTCACGGTACCGGGCGTGGTGCACACGATGATTCCGCGGCCGCAGTTCTACACCACGTCGGTGGACGGCGTCCGACTGCGCGACTGGGTCGATGCATTGATCAACGGAGCGCCGCCGTGCATGGCAGACCAACAGTCAGCAGCCGCGAACACATGCGTGCGCGATGTTGGCGCGTCGTTGGTTGCGGGGAAATAACGATTGGCGAATTGGGGTCAGACTCCAATTAACCCAATTAGATCAGCTGGAGTCTGACCCAAATCTCTGACCCGAGTTTCTTAGACGTCGCAGATCTCGTACGCCTGCTTGAGCGACGTGAGAGGATCGCGCTTGGGGACGAATTCCTGGCCGACGAATCCTGTGTAGCCGAGGTCCGCGATGGCCTGCATCACGCGGCGATAGTTGAGCTCCTGCGTCTCGTCGATCTCGGCGCGGCCGGGAACGCCACCTGTATGGAAGTGCGCAATATGCTGAAAGTTGGCGCGGATAGTCGCGATCACGTCGCCTTCCATGATCTGCATGTGGTAGATGTCGTAGAGCAACTTGAGTCGCGGTGAACCAACGCCTTGCACGACTTGCACACCCCACGCCGTGTGGTCCGCCTGATAGTCCTTGTGATCGACTTTGCTGTTGAGCATCTCTAAACAGAGTGTCACGCCGTGCCGCTCGGCGGTCGGTGTTACGCGCTTGAGGCCCGCGATGCAATTCGCGATGCCTTCGCCATCCGAGAGCCCAGCACGGTTGCCGCTGAAGACCACGATGTTCGGCACGCCGGCGGCCGCAGCCTTCGGAATCATCACTTCGGCGTCGGCGACGAGCTTGTCATGATTGTCTGGCCGATTGAATCCGACCGGAATTTTACCGAAGCCATTCGCCATCGCGCACTCGAGACCGTGTTTCTTGGGAACTTGCCAGTCGGCTTCGTCGAGCAGCTCGACCGATTTGTAGCCGATCGATTTCGCCGCCTCGCACAAATCGTCGAGAGGAATCCGACCGTAACACCAGCGCGACACAGATTGCTTGAGCCGCGACGCCGACGCTGCACCGCCCATCGATCGCGCTAGGACCGAGCGCGGTGTAAGAGTCATCGCGGCGGCGACGGCGCCAATGGCCCCAACCGCTTCACGACGGGAGATGTCGCGCATCAGACCTCGCCCCGCTTCATCGATGCTACGGCGTGCGCCACCGCGCGTGCGGTCAGCGCCATGTACGTGATGCTCGGATTCTGACAGGCGGAGCTCGCCATGCACGAACCATCGGTGAGAAACAGATTCTTCACGTCCCACGCTTGGTTCCACCGATTGACGACGCCATCGCTTGCCGTTCGACTCATGCGAGCGCCGCCCATCTCGTGAATGCAATGACCTGGCGGATTGTCCGATCCATGTGTTCGGATATCACTGCACCCCGCCGCATCGAGCATTTCGGCCATCGCCGTCATCATGTCCTTGTCCATCGCGCGCTCGTTGTCGCGCCAACGCACCTCGATGTGCGCGGCGGGAATGCCCCATTTGTCCTTCACCTCGGAATCGAGCGTGATGCGGTTGTCCTCGTGCGGCAGCGTCTCACCCCATCCAGACGCGGACAACGACCACGGTCCGAGATCGTCGATGAGAGATTGCTTGAACGCCGCACCGTAGCCGGGCATGTTCGATCCACGTCCCCAACCCGAACGGCCAGATCCGCCTTGCATCCCATAGCCGCGCAGAAAGTCGGGATGTTGAGTCTTCACGTTGCGAAAGCGCGCAATGTAAATGCCGTTCGGGCGACGACCGGTCGTTCGCTTGTCGGTGAAGCCGGGAACGGTTCCCGACGCGCCCGATCCGTAATGATGGTCCATCACGTAGCGACCGAGAGTGCCGCTCGAGTTGGCAAGACCATCGGGAAAGCGCGCGCTCTTCGAGTTGAGCAAGAGCCGAACGGATTCGATCGTCGATGCGCAAAGAAAGACCAGCCGTGCCGAGTATTCACGTTCTTGCATGGTCTGCGCGTCGATGACGCGAACGCCGCGCGCGCGACCGTGCTTCGGATCGTAGAGGACTTCGGCGACGACACTGTTCGGGCGCAGCGTGAGGTTGCCGGTCTTGCGCGCTGCGGGCAGCGTGGAGCCGAGGCTGTTGAAGTACGAATGCGTGACGCACCCGCGCTCACACGGTCCGCAGTAGTGACACGCGAGTCGGCCATTGTGATTTTTCGTGAGAATCGCCGCGCGGCCAATCGTCATGATGCGTTCGCCGCCGAATGCTTTGAGGATCTTTGGCCGCGCATCTGCTTCGACGCAGGTCATCGGCATCGGTGGGAGAAAGTCTCCGTCGGGTAATTGATCGAGACCCTCGTGCGCGCCAGTGACGCCGATGAAACGCTCGACGTGCGTGTACCATGGCGCGATGTCTTTGTAGCGGATCGGCCAGTCGGTGCCGTGACCGTCTTTCGCGTTAGCCTCGAAGTCGAGATCGCTCCAGCGGTAGACTTGACGCCCCCAGGTGATCGAACGACCGCCGACCTGTCGTCCGCGAAACCACTTGAACGGCGCGTCGCTCGGATTCGTGTACGGATTCTCCGCGTCTTTGACGAAGAACTTGTGACCTACTTCGTCGCACGCGTAGCAGCCGCGCTGCACCGGATGGTCGCGCTCGAGCTGCTTGCGATCGCCCAAACCACGGAAGTGCATCTCCCATGGTTGCACATGCTCGACGAAGTCGGTGTTGGGATCGACAGGTCCGCCCGCCTCGAGCACGAGCGTTTTGAGTCCACGTTCAGTCAGCTCTTTCGCCGCCCAGCCGCCGCTGATGCCGGAGCCGACGACGATCGCGTCGAAGTGCGTCGTCTCAACCATGTGCGTGTCCTCCTTCGACGTGCGCCGTCTTCTGCGGCATTGGCGCCGCTCCGTCGAACTTGCCGGGCATGACCTCGAATTTGAGCACGTTCTTCATGACTGGCTCGCTCGTGAAGTAGCCGTGTACGATCAGGCCTTTGAGCCGCCAATACGTGCGATTCGGTTCTGCGCGACGATCGGTCGCGCTCTCGAGTCCCTCGATCACGCTGGCGCGCGCGGCGGGTGCAAGATCGATGAATGCGGCGCCGGATTTTCTCGCCTCCGCCTCGATCGCGTCGAGTCCCGAGAAGAACGCCGTGCGATCAGGGTCGGAATAGTTCTCCGCGACAACGACGTTCACGAACGCGGGAACGCCCACGTCCGTGGCACTGGGAGTGTCCGTTCGCGGAATGATGGTGTCGGCCACCGCTCCAACTAGCGCGAGCTGTGCGTCGCTCAGACCATTGGAGGGACGAAGTCCCGTCGCGACACGCGCCCAAGCCGCGACGGCATCGTGTGGAAGAAACGCGAGCGCGGTTGCCGCACCGAACGCGCGAAGTAGGTCACGCCGTTCCATATGTCGCCGGATCGCCGAAAGATGTAAGCCATACGCTGTGCCAGCGACCGCCCCGCGTCAACCGTCGTCAGCATCCATCGAGATGGGCATACATCACAATAAATCGCTCGGCGGAATCGGCGGCGTGGACCATCAGTCCACCTGCGCGACTAAGGAGCGTCATCATCGGCCAGGCTTCGAGCGCGAGGATGGCGACGAACATTCCCATCGTCGCGTTGAAGACAGACCACGTGCCGGTCGAGCGTCGAAATATTGCGGCAGAGACCGGACTGCATGTAAGGGAATCCCTCGCCGTTTTCGGCCCGGGCGCTCGGTATACTCCGCGCGGAATCACACGCCTGAGCTCTGGGGGGCTCCGACCATGAATAAGAAATTTCTGATAGCCGGCGCGTTCGCGAGCGTCGCCGTCGCACCGCTCGCCGCTCAGAGGTTGGCGGCGGCCGCCGACTTGCCGCACGTCGTCAACGTCAAAGCACTCGACTTCAAGTTCGACGCGCCCGCCTCGATCCCGTCAGGTACGACAACCTTCCGCCTGCAGAACATCGGGAAGGAGCCGCATCACCTCTGGATCGTAAGACTCTCAGAAGGCAAGACACCTGCCGATTTCAGCACGGCGATGAAATCATGGGGCTCGGCGCTGAAGATGCCTGCGTGGGCGATCGACGTCGGCGGACCAAACACCGCGGGCGCCGGCGAGAGCGCCGAGGGAACGATGACGCTCGAGCCTGGCACCTACATGCTCGTTTGCTGGGTGCCGTCGCCCGACGGGATGTTGCACGTCATGAAAGGCATGGTCAAATCCATGATTGTGACTGGCGCGTCGACGGCTGCCTCCGAGCCGACCGCGGACATCACGATGACGATGGACGATTATTCCTTCGACCTTAGCCAGCCGATCACGCCAGGGCGTCACACGATCCGGTTCGAGAATCGCGCATCGCAGGCACACGAAGCCGTGATCGCTCGTTTGCTCCCGGAAAAGACGCTCGCCCAAGCCATAACGTGGCTCAACGCCGGACAAGCTGGCCCGGCGCCAGTCGAACTGTTGGGAGGCGCGTCAGGCTTGGCCAAGGGGCGGCGCATGTTCATCACGGCCGATTTTCATGCAGGCCATTACGCGCTGTTGTGCTTCATCCCAGACGCGAAAGACGGCAAGCCGCACTTCGATCACGGTATGGTGAAGGAAGTCGTCGTCGCGCCTTGAAACCGGTTGAAGGTTGAGGGGCGGACGGCGGCTTCGCCGCTTGGCAGCATTTGGTTGCTCTTCGGTGCAATTGTGGAATTGGGGTCAGACTCCATTTGCGCGAAATGGAGTCTGACCCCAATTCTTGATCTGACCCCAATTCTTGATCTGACCGCAATCCATCCTCTTCCACCGGGACCGCCCGGCGGCATATTGACCCGCATGAGACTCGCAATCCTGGCGATATTTGCCGTCGCGACGTCCGCCGGCGCTCAAGCGGGTAACGAGTGGCCGGCATGGGGTGGTGATCTCGCCGCGACAAAATACTCGACGCTCGCCGACATCAATCGCGGCAACGTTGCGCAGCTGACCAAGGCGTGGGAGTGGGCCACGGGCGAGACGCCGAACACCGAGCCGCGCACTCGTCCCGGCAACTTTCAAGCGACGCCGCTGATGATCGGTGATACGCTGTATCTCAGCACGTCGTACAATCGCGTCGTGGCGCTCGACGCGAACACCGGCCATGAGCTGTGGTCGTACGATCCCAAAGCGTACGCCGCAGGACAGCCGCCCAACGGCACCGGTTTCGTACATCGCGGGGTCGCCACGTGGACCGACGGAAGGCAGCGACGCATCTTCATGAACAGCCGCTGGCGGTTGATCGCGCTCGACGCCGCGACTGGCAAGCCGATTCGCGACTTCGGCGACACCGGCGTCGTCGATCTCACAAAAGACCTTGGGCGAAACGGTAAGCCGGTCAACAAGCTTCACTATACGCAGACGTCGCCGCCGGTCGTCTGGCGCAATCTCGTCATCGTCGGCAACGGTGTCGCCGACAAGCTGATCTACCCCAACGATCCACCGGGCGACGTCCAGGCGTTCGATGTGAAATCTGGCAAGCGTGCATGGAGCTTCAGTCCCGTGCCGCGCGACGAACGAGACTCCGCCGCCGAGACGTGGCTCGGCAATTCATGGAAGACGACCGGCCATGCGAACGTGTGGGCGCCGTTCAGCGTCGACGACCGCCGCGGTTTGGTGTTCTTGCCGGTGAGCACGCCGAGCAACGATTGGTACGGCGGAGCGCGCAAGGGAAACAATCTGTACGCGGAATCCATCGTCTGTCTCGACGCACGGAATGGCCATCGCGTCTGGTATTTCCAAACCGTGCATCACGGCCTGTGGGACTACGATCTTCCCGCCGCACCAGTGCTCGGCACGGTGACCGTCGACGGTAGTCGTCGCGACATCGTCGCTGTACCGGCCAAAACTGGTTTCCTCTTCGTGTTCGATCGCGTGAATGGAAAGCCGATCTGGCCAATTCAAGAACGCTCAGTGCCGGCGAGCGACGTGCCTGGAGAGCAGGCTGCGCAGTCGCAGCCGTTTCCGTCGCTTCCGGCGCCGTTTGCGAAACAAGGATTCAGCTTCAGCGACTTGATCGACTTTACACCGGCAATCAAGTCTCAGGCGCTAGAGACGATCAAGGATTTTCGCATCGGTCCGTTGTTCACGCCTCCGTCGGTCGGCGGAACGATCGTGATGCCTGGTGCGATCGGCGGAGCGGGGTGGGGCGGCGGCGCATTCGATCCGTCGACTGGAACGATCTACATCAAGGCGACGAATCAGCCGGCGCTCTACAAGATCATTCAGCCCACGCGGAGCGACTCGCTCGACGCCGACTACACCGCCGACCTCTCCGCCCAAGGCCTGCGCGTCGTGATGCCGTCGCCGGATAGTCTGCAGCGCATGCCGCCACTTCCGATCAATAAGCCGCCGTACGGAACACTGGTGGCAATCGATCTCAATACCGGCGCTACCAAGTGGAACATCCCACTCGGCGATACACCGGGGATTCACAATCATCCGCTGTTGAAGAATCTGAATCTTCCGCCCGTTGGTGTTGCCGGCGCGCCGGGCCCGATCGTGACGGCCGGCGGTCTGATCTTCGTGACCGGCGGCGGGTCGACGCTCTATGCGATCGATACACAAGATGGTGGCGTGCTGTGGTCCGGTGATTTGGGCCAGAATGGGTACGCGGTGCCGATGACGTATCGGACGAAAGCCGGGAAGCAGTTCGTGGCGATAGCGACGGGCTCTGCGTCCGGTGCACGGCTGGTGGCATTCTCAATCCGCACGCCGTGAGGGCGCGTGTTTGCGCTCACTGCGCAGCGCCGGCAAGTGGCCTCACACACACCATCTCCCGTCAGCAATGTCCCTCATCTTCCCATTCGATCCCGACATCCGCCGCGCGTCGACCATTCCATCGCGGCTCTACATCGATCCCGTGTACCTCGAGCTCGAGCGCGAGCGCGTCTTCGCGCACACGTGGCAACTCGTCGGACGAACGGAGCAGGTGTCGGAGACCGGCTCGTTCTTCACCGCGGAAATAGGAAACGATTCGATCGTCGTCCTGCGAGATGGAGACAGCTTGCGTGGGTTTTATAACGTATGTCTTCACCGCGCGGGGCCGGTCGCGCACGGCTGTGGCAAGCGACAATCGCTCCAGTGCAAGTACCACGGATGGACCTACAGCCTCAAGGGCGAGCTGCTTCGCGCGCCGGAGATGGAAGGCGTCGAACGATTCACTCCCGCCGACATGCGCCTTCGCTCCGTCGCCGTTGCGACGTGGGGCCCGCTCGTCTTTGTGAATCTCGACGGCGCCGCCCCCGCGCTCGACGACATGCTCGGAGACATCCCCGGCCGCGTCACGCCTTTTGGCTGTGCATCGATGCGCTACGTCATGCGCAAAGAGTACGAGCTCGCCTGCAATTGGAAGGTCTACGTCGACAACTACCTCGAGGGGTATCACATCCCGATCGTCCATCCGAGCCTGCACAAAGAAATCGATTACGACAGCTATCGCGTCGAGCCGCTGCGCTATTCATCCATCCAGCACGCTCCGTTGCGGCCCGTCGTCGGTGGAGCGACCGATCGCAAGTACGATCCGGGCAAGGCCGACGTCCCGGAGGCTGTTTACGGATGGGTCTTCCCGAACATCATGCTCAACGTCTATATGGGGCAGATGCAGACGAATGTCGTCTTGCCCGTGGCGCACGACCGCACGATCGTCGCGTTCGAGTGGTTCGCTAGCAACCCGCCGGCCGATCCCGCAACAGATCCGGATTGGTCTCGCTTGATCGCCTTCAGCGACGAGATCCAAGACGAAGACGTCGAGATCTGCGAGACTGTGCAGCGGAACCTCAGGTCCCGCGTGTACGATCGTGGGCGATATTCAGCGGCACGCGAACGGGGGGTTCACCACTTCCACTCGTTGCTGCATGAGTTCTTGACGTAATGTCTTGGGTTCTCTCCCGCTCCGTCGCTGAATGCCCTGTCTGACCGGTAATAACACGGTTGGTGGCACGGAGCAACACGATAGTGGCGCCTTGGTGTTACGTTCAGGACTCCTGGAATCCACCTGCCGCCCGGCGATGACGAGCCTGCCAATCGGCGGCGGAAGGGAAGCATTTTGGAAAATGCGGGGTCTCATCGTGACGGGCACTGGCGCTGCTGCGCCCCCGCCCGCCGGCGCGGCCGCCGGGTGGTCGTGTCCAGGCACGTTGCTACCCTTTCCGCGGTTCGTTTGTCTAAGGGGGTAACACATGCCGAGCTTCTTTCCGAACCAAACCATAGAGATCAAGATCGAGGAGCCGCAGGCCTTTCGGCGCTTCTCGTTTTCGATCGTCGAAATGGCGATCGTCACCGGCGTACTCGTCCGTCTGCTGCGACTCGTCGCGCTCACGCACGGCTCCAACAACTGGTTCTATCTCGCCAGCACATTCGCGATCGGGCTGATCTTCCTGATCGGCATGCTCACGGCGCACCTGGCCAACTATCCGCTCCACCAGTATTTCTGGCGCGCGCCGCTATTCGCGGCGATTGAAGTGGCCGCCGAGATGGCGACGAGCGCGTTACTGATCGCTGTGGGCAAAGAGGCGAACGGGACCGTCCGCGCTCACTGGGACGATTGGCTCGGCATGAGCCTGAATGCGCTCCTGTACCGTGGCTTGACCATCGTCCTCTGGGGACTGATCCTCGCCGGCGTCGTCCAGCTCGTGCGTCGCACCATCGTCCATGAAGACGACGAGCCGGATGAGGCGCCGGCCTCCCGCGACGTCGCTAAAACTTGACGCGCACACCGGACATGATTGTCCGGCCGGGAACGACGGTGATGTTGTCCGGCTCGCCGCGCTGAAAGTTCAGCAGATTGTCGCCCGACAGCTCGAGCGACAACATGTCCCGGATATCGCGTGATAGCGTGGCCCGCACTCGCAAACCGCCGCTGTAGCGCCGCCAATACTGTCGAAGCTGTGCGCCGAGAAGCTCATGCGCCGGGCGATTTCCGCTCGTGAGCTGCTGCGTCATGGCCAGCTCGTCGTAGTTGATCCAATCCAACGCGCGCGCGGCGCCGAGTGAACCGAACCACCGGTTTCCTGTCCAGGACGCGTTGAGGCTCACCGTGGTCGCCGGCACTTGAAGCATCCGGTCGCCTGTCTCAAGGTCGCCGGTATACCCGTTCGCCAATTTCGTGACGCGACTGCCGACGAATGACAGCGCGCCGGTCACCGCGAGACGGGACAGGCTCTCACCCGCGGCGATCTCCCAGCCGCGATTCGAGATTTCGCCGACATCCTCGAGCGTGTACGTCATGTGCCGCGACTGGTACCCGGAATCGGCGGCAATCGCCACTTGCTGCACCAATCCCGACGCGCGCTGATCGAACCGTGTGACTTGCAACGAGAGCGCGCGCCGGAACAGCATATCGAACCCGACTTCCGTTCCCGATTGTACCTCGGGACCGAGCGCCGCCTGCGTTGCCGCGGTGTTCAGCGTCTGCCAAAAGGATGAGTGAACGAGTGTCGCCGGTGGTCGAATCCCTTTCCCATATGCGGCGCGCAGCTTGAACGTGAAGTCACCATAATCGCGCACCGCGGCACCGCCGACCATCGGCAACGTGACGACTTGATTCGACGCCGCCAAGCGGCTGTCGCGCTCGATGCGAAGTCCGCCGCTCGCGAAGAAAGTGTTGTTGTATGCCGCATTGGCTTGGGTCGTGAACCCAGTGCTGTTTTGCCACGTGACGACGTCGCTGGTCTGCGTTCGCGCCGGCGCCGGCATTGGGCCATTCTTGCCCGGCCCCGAGAATTGCGCGCTGTTTCTGACAGACGTCTCGCGCAGCGCCGTGTGCTCTGCGGAGAACGTCAGTGTTGCATGCGACGTTTCCGTCGTGGCGAGATGCAGCACACTGCTCGCGCGCAACGTCCCACGATCCGCGCCGCCCTCGGCAGCTCGCAAGGCAGAGTCGGCAAGGGTTGCGAACGGCGTGAAGTTGGTTTCGGCGTTGGCGAGACGATATCCGTCGACGCCCGCAACGAGCGAATGCGTCCATCGCTTGTCAGGCGTGAACGTTCCCGTGGTGCCGAGCGTGTATTGCTGCACCGATTGCGGCGTGTCCGTCGACTGCGCCGAGATGCCAGGGCCAATCGAGTCCATCACTGGTGCTCTCACCGCTGGCGCGAGGAGCGGATTGTTCGGAGTGCCCGCCTGTTCCGTGAAGAAACGCGCCGTGGCGGCGAGCGTCGCGTTGGTTCCGACGACGCGTGCACTGCCGCTCGCCATGAAGTCGCGGCTATATCCGTCGGGGATGAACGCACCGATGCTTCCGCCCGACACATGCAGATCGGCGGATCGTGCGCTCGATCCACTGACGATGGAAAGCGCGTGATCCTGCGCGAGCACGTCGTGCGTGAAGGCGCTCTGCGACACACCGGCCGTCGTCCGAACCGATGCGCGCGTGCCGTCGCCGCTCGCACCTTCATGACGCGTGACGATGTTGACGACACCGCTGATCGCATCAGTACCATACAACGCCGAACCCTGCGGGCCGCGAATCACTTCGATACGATCGATCGAGCCCGGGTTGAATCG
>Ga0068855_100005769_pt1 | contig 15115 bp, 10 predicted proteins | sample KBSCornC52_FD_66592 | JGI IMG/M metagenome (GOLD analysis project Ga0068855, IMG submission 66592) | Corn rhizosphere microbial communities from Kellogg Biological Station, Michigan, USA - KBS Corn C5-2 | ecosystem: Host-associated > Plants > Roots > Rhizosphere > Soil ...
GTGAACTTGCTGCGAACGCATGTCCATGACCGGGCGTCCGTCCTCATCCGTCGCAACAAAAGTGATGGCGACTTCGCGAACATCCTTTCTCAGCGTTAGAACGCTCGGCGACGTGACTCTCACCGCTGGCGTAGACGGCGAGACCGCGGACTTGTTTGGCGAATCATAAGGCGCGAACACACCGAGCAGAGCCAGACAGAGCGCTCCGGCGAGAAGGGCGGAAGAGGATGAATGCATGTCGTGGATTCCCTCAGACTGCCGCTCCCGCGCGGACCTTGCGTCAACGAGTTCATCGACACTTTAGGAGAAGACTTTCTCTTTTGGACGCGCCCTTCATTACCAAGGTTTCTACCCTTTTATCCGCGCTGAGCAGCGCTCGCAGTTGAAACAATGCCATTGGTCGTCGTAATCGAAAACACTCTGTTTTACCGAAGCGAAACATCTCCTTTAATAAGGAACGACTACAATGGCTGCGTGAAAACCAGCATCGTGGTGGTAGAGGACGATCCGGACATTTCTCGTCTGGTCCGTCATCATCTGGAGGGCGCAGGCTTCGCGGTTCGCCTGTATTCCGCAGGGACGAACGTGATTTCCGACGCCGAACGGCAGCGGCCTGCCCTGTTTCTTCTCGACATCATGGTCCCCGGCAAGGATGGCCTGGAACTCTGTCGCCAGATTCGCCAGCTGGCGACTCTTGCTGCCATCCCGGTAATTTTTTTAACTGCGAAAAGCGCGGAAGCTGATCGCGTGTTAGGCCTCGAGCTCGGTGCGGATGACTACATTCCCAAGCCTTTCAGCCCGAGGGAACTCGTGGCACGGGTCAAGGCCGTGTTGCGTCGCTTCGAGCGGCCTCTTTCTCCGGGACCGGTACGCGCGGGCGACATCGAGATCGATCCCAATGCCATGACATTAACAGTCCGTGGCAAGGTCGTGCCGACAACTGCGACTGAGTTTCGTCTCCTCGACCACTTCGCTCGCAACGTTGGCCGCGTCTTCACGCGCGATCAGCTTCTCGATTCCGTGTGGCGTGATACTTCCTATGTAACTCCGCGATCCGTCGACGTGTATGTCCGTCGCATCCGCGAAAAGATCGAATCCGATTCAGAAAATCCTCGCTACCTTCGCACCGTGCGCGGCGCCGGCTATCGATTCGAGGTTCCCAAGTGAGGAGCCGCATCTTCCTGAAGTTGATGGCGGTCTTCATTGCGGTGATTGCAACTGCCACCATTACGCTCGACATTTCAGTCCGGCGCGCGTGGGAGCGCACTCTGCGCGAGCAGATCGAACGCAATCTGGTTCAAAAGACCAGAATGCTCGCGAATCGCATCGAGACCGATCGTTCGCAGAGCGTTCAAAATATCGCTGCCCAGGAAGCGCAAGCCGCAGGTGCCCGCGTTACCGTCATTGATCCCACCGGCAAAGTACTAGCTGACTCCGAAGCCGACGCCGCCTCGATGGAGAATCACGCTCATCGCAAGGAATTCATTGCCGCCCTCTCCGGAAACATCGGCATGGAGGAGCGTCAAAGCCACACGCTCGGTATTCCATTCGTGTACGTAGCGGCGCCGATTACCGGCGGTGCCGTCCGGCTGGCCTACCCGCTTTCCGAAGCAGAAATAACCAGCCGCCAGGTGCGACGCTCTCTGTTGTGGGGATCAGCCCTCGCATTCGCCCTTGCTCTGATTCTTTCTACCATTGCGGCAAACTACACCGCTCGACGTTTGCGCCGCATCCTCTCCTTCGCCGAGAGCATTTCTTCCGGCGACCTGACCGCCCGCATCGCCTCAAAGTCCAATGACGAAATCGGACAGGTCGCAGCCGCTCTCGACAAAACTGCGCGTCGCCTGGAAGACAGTTTCGCCGCCGTTCAGCAAAGCCAGCGACAACTCGAAACCCTTCTGAACTCTATGCAGGATGCGGTGATTGCAATCGCCTCCGACGGTCGTGTCCAGTGGGCAAATCGAGGCATGGAACGCCTTGTCCCACAACATGTCCGGTTGCAGGCGCCAGTAGTGGAGTCCGTGCGCGATCCGGATTTCCTCTCCGCCCTGCATGAAGCAAACGAAGGTAAGCGCTTCACCTCCGCACGAGCGCACTCGGTACTCTCAGGCCGCACGTTCGATGTCACCGCAGCCCCGATGCCCGGCGGAGGCGCCGTCGCCGTGCTCCGAGATCTGACCGAGACAGAGCGCGTCGAAAAAACTCGACGCGATTTCATAGCCAACGTCTCTCACGAATTGCGCACGCCCCTAACCTCCATTCAAGGCTATGCAGAGACGATTCTCGATAGCTCTGCAGACAACAATCACACGCGCGAGTTCCTCGAAATCATCCGCAAAAACGCTGCTCGCATGGCACGCCTGACCGAAGATCTTCTAACCCTCGCCCGTGTCGAGTCCGGAGAACAGCGCTTTGACGCGGAGCCCACGCAGCCCGCCGAACTGCTGGCCGACGCCATGGAAAGCTTCCGCGAAATCGCCCGTAATCAGAGTGTCGAACTCATTTTGGACGACACCTCCAAAGCAACCGTGCTGGCCGATCGTGAGGCCATCCATCAGGTTTTTTCTAATCTCATCGAGAACGCGTTGAAGTATGGGGGCTCGGGGCGAAAGATTGTCCTTGGTGCGCGGCCCGCCGAAAAAAGCGTGGAGTTTTTCGTGAAAGACTTTGGACCAGGCATCCCTTCAGAGCACCTCCCTCGTTTATTCGAACGCTTTTACCGCGTGGACAAGGCCCGGTCGCGCGAGTCGGGAGGCACTGGACTCGGACTTGCCATTGCAAAACACATCGTGCTGGCCCATCGTGGGACAATCCGCGCTGAGAGCGAGTTGAACCACGGGTCGGTGTTTGTGTTCTCCCTGCCGGTGGCATAAGCCTTTGCCCCGACTCCAATTGCTATTGGCTTTGGTCCCAAACCAGCGCTAACCTCACGGATTTTCACCAGAAATTCACGGTCTATTAACCCTCAGCTTTCGACATCGTCATATCCTCTACCCGTGGCCATGTTTCCAAAAGCGCTGCCTGACGCCGGGGATGACCCCACCATCCGCAACAGGACTCAGAACCCGGCTCCCGAGCCCGCGTCCGCTCATCTCGTGCGGCGCACCGTCCAGGCCTGCCGCGTTGCCACCGACGCGGCCTCCGCAGCTGCCGAAGGCATCGCGACCGGCTCGCTGACCCTACTCAATAGCATCCGCCAGCGCGAGCGTGAACTCGACACATTCGACATGGAAATCGACTCAGGTGTGACATCCGTGATCACCCAGGTCAAGGAGCTCGAGGCCAGAGATCTGCTCGCCTGCATGAAATTCATGATCGGGCTCGAGCGCATCGGCGACTTGCTGCTCAGCTTTGCCAATAGCGCGCAGTCCGTCAGCAACCGGCTCGACCCGCAGGACACGCGCGAACTCACGCGCATGGCAACATTGCTCGAAAAGATGCTCTCGGATGTCGGAAACGCACTCTCCGAGCGGGATGCGAAGAGGGCAATCGACGTCTTACGGGCAGACGCCGAGATCGACCGTTTGCGAAACCTGATTTTTCAGCGCCACATCGAAAATCCCGAAGGCGCCTCACATCAAGCTAGCCTGCAGGTCATTTTCATGACGCAGTCGCTCGAGCGCGCCGGAGATCACGCCAAAAATCTCGCGGAAGAAGTTTGCCACGTCGTCAGCGGCCACTCCGTCCGCCATCTGCTCATGGCCTATGACAAGCCGATCGAGCAGATGTTCCTTGACTGGTTACGCAAGCGCGACGAAAAACACTAGAGCACATCGCCTCCAGGCGATGATCGCATCCTCCAAGATTCGCACTTTTAAAACACAAACTTCAACGCCAGCTGCACCAGCCGTGGTGGTAGTGCGGTCTGAATCGTGTTGAATGTCGGCGACCCGATATCGCTGTCGGGAAGCCGGAGATTCGTATGATTCAGGATGTTGAAGAACTCCGCGCGAAATTCAACTTCCTTGGACTCTGTAATGTGGACGCTCTTGAATGCCGAGAAATCCCAGTTCGCATAGCGCGGCCCGACGGCGACGTTGCGTCCGGCCGTTCCGAATTGCTGCACCGGGGACAATGGGTCAGGAATCACTCGCGAGAATGCGTCCGCGTTGAGCCACGCGCTGGTTGTGTGCGGCCCATCGTTTGGATTCTGACCAGGTACGAGGTCGGGGCGCTCGGCTGAGAACCCAGTGATCTCCGGCGCTCCGCCCTGCACGGACGCATCTCGCGAATCGAAAACTGTGAATGGCGTTCCGCTCATCAAAGTCACAATTCCATTCACTTGCCACCCACCCAGCACGTTCTGGTACCACCCATGCGGCTGCCGCCAGAATGGCAGACTCCATTGATAACTGAACACAAACCGATGACGTGCATCGAACAGCGATGGCCCGCGCTCTGCTGCGAGGTTTCGCGGGTCCTGCGCCAGGTCGTTTTCGCCGGCCACTGGTCGTGCGGCTGAACCAGTCATGTTGAACGACGAAGCGTCATCGATCGCCTTCGAATACGTGTACGACGCAAGAAACGACACGCCGTGACCAAAACGCTTTTTCAAACTCGCTTCCAGCGCGTTGTAGGAAGAATTCGCGATGCCGGCAATAAAGCCGGTGGACGAATACACGCAGGTGCGTGGATCATCCGCCAGCGTACAGCCAGAATGAATTCGCCGCTGGTCCGCATTGTTAGACGTCGAGATCGGCTGGCCGGTGTCAGGATCGATGCCCGGAATGTAAACAGTCGGATTCGCTTCGATGAAGCGTGGCAACTTCGTACCCTTGGTTCCAACGTAGCCAACTTCGAGCAACATATCCGACCCGAGCGCTCGCTGGACATTCAAGTCCCAGTTCTGTGCGTAAGGAAGAGGAAGGTCTGGAGCTACGGTCAGATTCGTCAGGGGCGTAGCAAACGTTCCCGGCGGCGGCGGTGGACCGTCAAAGGGATCATGGAAGTTGGGTCCGCTGATCTGGGCAGTCTGTAAATACGGCGGCGCGCTGATCGGTGATTGCAGTGGCCCGCCCTGCCCCGTGTAGTACGGCTCATAAAAAATCCCATATGCCGATGTGATGAGCCACTTGGAACTGCCGGTGGGGTCCCACGCGACACCAACGCGTGGAGCGAACCCTTTCTTGAATGTCGGGATCAGGCCCGCCGGAACTCCTGCGTCTCCGGGATAAAGGAGACCATCAGGAGCATCTGGCAATACCGTCGACTGCCTGCCTGGAATCCACAACGTTTGCCGATTTTTGATTTCGGTGTACGGAAATGGCAATTCGTATCGCAGGCCGAGGTTTAAGGTCAGGCGCCGCGAGACCTTGTAAGTGTCTTGCGCATACGCATTCAGCGAATTGCCACGGATGCCCCGGGAAAAGTCTCCCCGCCCTTGAAGGAAGAAAACAGGCGTGCCAAACAGAAAACTCGCAAAGCCATCCGGGACTACTGGAAACGGTGCGAATACAAAGAAACCGTTCGTAGCAATTCCTTGCTGCACGTTCACTTGCAGGTGCTGGTATCCGCCGCCAAACTTAAATTCATGATTGCCACGGACCCAACTGATGGATCCGGAGTAGTCAAATGCATTCTCGTAACTGTTCCGCGGTCCCGTAATGGGATCCCCCACAGTGGCATATCCATTCACCTGGATGAACGGCGGTCCGACCGCAACATCCAAACTTGAATCGTAGTCAAACCCTAGCTCCCTTGGGCTCGTATGGTTCGTACGCTCACCGTACAAGAATTTGTTCCGCAGGTATGAGAAACGAAACACCCCGACAACCGCAGGGGAGAAAATGTGCGTCTCTTGCGCAACGAAGTTTTGCGCGCGCTGTGTTTGACCCACCGGGAATCCGGGCACGCTCGCGCCCGACGTCGGGATCGGGTTGAACTGCGTCCCGTCGTTGAACATGTAACGGAAATTCAGTGTGTCATTGGGGGTTGCATAGTGATCAAGGCGCAGCCCGAACTGATTTGAATCCTGTCTCACGATTTGCGTGGACGTAAAAACGTCCAACTCATCAGGATTAATGCCGCTGTTCGGAAGGGGAAAGAAGTCCAGCAGGCTGAGCGAGAGCGGATCGGCCTGTTCTAAAGGAAACTGGTTGCCAGGATAAGGTGCGTTCAAAAAGACGTTAAATAGTTGGTGGTCCGGATTTTTGCAGAAGCCGCCTTCAAAACCCTCCGTGCAGATCCCGGAAAAATCACCCGCCCTTCTCTTCACAGACGGCACGGTCGAGGCGTCCGTCTCGCCCTGCCGGTTGCGGAACCCTTCGTAGTATCCAAACAAAAATGTCTTGTCTTTGCGGATGGGTCCGCCCAGCGTCACTCCAAATTGGTTCTGTTTCAGCGGCTCAGTTGTTTGCGCAAAATGGTTGGTCGCGTCAAACACGTCGTTCCGGAAGAACTCCCACAATGCGCCGTGAATCTGGTTTGTTCCCGTGCGCGTAATAATGTTGGTCGTCGAACCAAGGCTGTTTCCGAATTCAGCGTTTGCGTTGTGGGTGAGAATCCGAAACTCTGTAATGGCATCGACCGGCGGCTTCAGAACAAATCCGCCGTCCACGCCATTGAAATTGTTCGCCCCATCGATCAGAAAATTGTTGGACTCAGGTCGCTGTCCGTTGACTGCGTAGGCCTGACCTTCACGCAAGCTCCCCCCCGCCTCCGCCAGTCCCGGCGTGAGCGGCACGACTCCAGGTTGTAGTAGCCCCAATTGGGTGAAGTTGCGTCCGTTGAGCGGTAAATCCAGAACCTCGCGCTGCGAAACGGTTTTCCCCAGGCTGGTGACCGTACCTTGGATGAGCTGCGCATCGGCCATCACCTGTACTTGCTGCGTTTCGGCCCCCACCGTCAGCCGGACAGGTACAGTCGCCGTTTCGTTCACGTTCAGCGTGATGCCCGACTGAACGTATTTCTGAAACCCCTTGGCCTCTGCTTGTAGTTCGTAGTGGCCGACTGGAAGTTCCAGAATTACGTAGGCTCCAGTGTGATCCGTCAAGGCCGTCCGCGTCAGCCCTGTCTCGACTTGCTTCGCGGAAACGGAAACGTTCTGCACGATTGCGCCGCTAGGATCTTGAACCGTCCCACGGATGCTACCCGTAATCTGCTGCGCTACCGCGTTCCAACCTGCAAAGAGTGTTGCCAGCACACACACCGCGCTTCGCAAGCGGCTCATAGATTTCCCCACCTTTTTCATTCAGCAAAATTTTTGATTCAAAGAGTCCAGGCGTACTCCGGCTGCGGAACCGGTGACTACAATCCCCGCTCGTGCAAGAGTGCGCCGATTATAGGTACTCGACAGAGAGGGTCAATAATAGGAAAGTACTAGCGCTGTTGCGTCGCCAACGTCGCTCGTCAAACTTTGCGACTACCTTTCCTAAACGCGGTCGCCGGATTTTGAAGACGGGATGCGAAGCAAGAACGTGTGGTGTTGTTAACACTTCCCTGCTTCAAAACGTCTATCACTTCGTGGGAGTTTTGTGCGCATTGCCTCAAAGCCCGCAGAGAACGTTTCATTCGCGCAGAGAATGGGACGCAATCTCGTGAAAGATGAAACGACTGCCCAGGTATCAGACGATGCCATGCTTGTAGGCGCGGCATGCGACGGTGACCGGGCTGCTTTCGGCCGACTTTACGATCGCTACGCTCGCATGGTCCACGGCGTTCTGCTTGCCAGGGTGCCGAGGCCCGACGTGGATGATCTTGTTCAGGATGTGTTCTTGCTGGCTCTTCGCCGACTTCCGACTTTGCGGCAGCCCGAAAGCTTTGGCGCATGGCTGGCAACGATCGCCCGCAATCTGGCCAATGACTTTCATCGTCGCTCGGTTCCTGAGAATCAATGGTCCCAGGAAACCGCTGACTCCCTGGACGGCAAGAATACTGAGAAAGATCATAACGATCAGGCCATCGAAATTCTCGAAACAATCAAAAGCCTTCCCGACGCTTATCGGGAGACCTTGATTCTGCGCCTGGTAGAGGGCATGACCGGTCCTGAGATCGCTGCGCGCACGGGGATGACAGCAGGATCGGTTCGGGTCAACCTGCACCGCGGCATGCAGCAGCTCCGCGCAAAGTTGAATCTGAACACGGGCACCCGCTCACCCGAAGAGGAGACGTCGTAACCATGGACACCGGAAACAATCCGAGCGAAAACAAACTTCTGACTGGAAGCGACGACTATCTGTGGGACCGATCCGGAGAACCCGATCCAGAAATCCAGAAGCTCGAAGCAATATTGGGTAAGCTTCAATCCAACCGCCCCAGGCCGCTGCTGCCGGGGAAAGCTTCTGTGAGCAAATGGTCATTCTTCCAACGGATCCGGCTGGTTCCTGTCTTCGTATCGGTCCTGGCCATAGCGGCAATCGGGTTTGTGACCTACACGGTCCGCGGAAAAAAGACCGCACCAATAGAAATCGCTGGATGGGATGTGTCCTGGATGGCGGGGACGCCGCGCGTCGGGCCCAGCGTCATCACGGGAAAAGAAAGCGGGCGTCTTGGCATTGGCCAGATGCTCGAGACTGATCCGCAATCGCGCGCCACCCTGCGAGCGGACGACATTGGTCAGATCGAAGTCGAGGGCAACACGCGCCTCCGCTTGTTAACCATGGGCTCCGGGCTCAAACGCATTGCCCTCGATCGCGGAACCATCCACACCTACATTTGGGCTTCGCCCGGCGAATTCGTGGTCGACACGCCCTCGGCCACGACGGTGGACTTAGGCTGCGCCTACACTCTGCAAGTCGACGACTCCGGGGCGGGAACCGTGCGCACTTCAATGGGCTGGGTAGGATTTACGCTCAACGGCCGCGAGGCCTTCATCCCGGCCGGAGCCGCTTGTGCAACGAGGCCAAAAGTGGGGCCGGGCACACCGTATTTTGAGGACGCATCAGGTAAATTTCGCGAAGCCTTGGCGAGATTCGACTTTGAGAAGAGCACACCTCAAGAACGCACTCAAGAGTTAGCTGTGATCCTCGGACATGCACGTAAACGCGACGCGCTGACCTTGTGGCATTTGCTCGCGCGCGTCGACGCGGGGCAGCGGAGGCTTGTATACGATCGTTTACGAAAGCTCTCGCCCCCTCCCCGCGATGTCACCCAGGAAGGAATTCTCAGTCTCGATCGTACGATGCTTGATCTATGGTGGAACCAGTTAGGATTTGATGACATTTCCGTCTGGCGACATTGGGAGCGTACCTGGGCCGGATCGTCTGCACCTGCCCCTAAAAAATAAGTTCGCCGCCTCTTGCACAGCAATTTCCCATTCTTCGAGATGACCCGCTGTTAACAGTCTGCTTCCTGATTGCGTCTTTCTCACTGTAAGGAAAAACCAGCAAGGTCAGGAGGCTCAGCAATGAATCTTCGCACGCTCTCACACCTGATGATCGCCGCTGCTACCGTCCTGTTCGGTTTCACGAGTCCGGCAATGGCAGGACCACCGCTCATTTGTCATGTCATCCAGATTGGGGACGCGAAATCGCTGCCATGGGTTGACCTGAACTATCAGAAACAGAGTGGAGGCTACGATCTCAAGAATCTGACCCCCGACACTCTGGCCATTCTGCAATCGGATGCTCCCGTATTGGTGCGGATGGAAACGCTGCGGCGCGCCACCATTTATGCGCGCCAGGACCCGCAGGTGGCGAAAGAACTCCTTACTCGACTTCGCGCTCGTGCCGCCGACTCGGATCTCGCCGGCCGAACTGATCCCCTTGCGTGGTTTGACGTTGGCTATCTCGCCGCAGCCTACAACGAGTGGTTCGAAACCGGCACAAAAAATCCCGCCAATGGTCTTGATGGATACGCATGGGTCGAAAAAGCTCTTCGCTTGCGCGGCCCGGATCCACAGATGGAGTTCGCTGCTGCTCTCATCACCATCATGGTGCCGAAGCGGGAACACACACAATACGTGAAGAAAGCGTGGGCTGGATCCAAAGGTGATGCGCTTCTCGCGCAAAACATGGCCGCAAACTTCCCTCGCTAAATAATCTTTCAGCCAAAAATTTCGCCCGCGAGGGAGGCTTGGCCAATGAAAACACGTCTGAGAAGAATTAGAACATCGGCAGGAACGCCGTTCGGGCTTTGTCGTTGGCTTTCGCGTGGAGTATTGGCTGTCACTCTCGTCAGCGGACTGTTTGCGCAGGAAAAAGACGTTCCCAGTAACTTGCAAGCTCATGAGTGGGGAACGTTCACGGCCATCGCGGGCGCCAACGGGACAGCAGTTGAGTGGTCGCCACTCACCGAACCGCCGGATCTCCCTGGATTCGTCGAGCACTTCAGCTATGCGAATTTCAAGCTGGGGTTGCGCGGCACCATCCGTATGGAAACTCCGGTGATCTACCTCTATTCTCCTCGCAAGATGACCGTGTCAGTTCGGGTCGCGTTCTCAAAGGGCATCATTACCGAATGGTATCCCCATGCGGCTGCCGTCCAACCGAGCGGGATGTTGCCAACCGCAAACCTCAGTCAATTACAAAAAGACGGCAGCATTTGGTGGAAAGATGTTGTCGTCTCTCCCGTCTGGACAGGCAAATTTCGAGAGGAAGATCAGCCCAATCGCTACTACGCGGCACGCGACACCCGTTCGTCGCCGTTGCAGGTCAAGGGCGTTTCCGGAAATCAGCAGGAAAAATTTCTTTTCTACCGTGGTGTTTCAGCCGCGCCTTTGCCGCTATCTGTGAAACTGACACCGGACGCGGAGTTGCTGGTCCGATCCGCGAGTGCTGAATCCATTCCGGCGTTCATCTTCTTTGAACGTCGCGGTCAGAAAATTGGCTATCGCGTTGTGACGGCACCTGCAACAGAGACGCGGACCGCCCGGCCGCAGCTCAATGGCGATATCCAGTCGCTCCGCGCTGATCTGGAAGCCATTCTTGTTCAACAGGGTCTCTATCCGGACGAAGCCCAAGCCATGGTTGAAACCTGGCAGGACTCATGGTTTGAAGAGGGCAGCCGCTTGATCTACGTGGTACCGCGAGACTTCATCGACAAGGTTTTGCCCCTGACGATAAACCCGAAACCCGATGAGATGACTCGCGTTTTTGTTGGCCGGCTCGAAATCGTAACTCCAGCAACAGTCAAGGCCGTCGAGACCGCTCTTACCTCGAACGACCAAACAGTGCTCCGTCAATACGGGCGTTTTCTCGAACCGATTCTGGAGGTGGCACATTCGATGCATACGAAATCGGCTCGAACCAGATAAACGGGCACGGACAATCTTGAGGGGTGTCGATGTCACCTAAGGGCATGGTTGGCCACCAGTCGCCAACAGTCACAATAATGAATATCCGCTAATTTCACGTATTCCGCATTCCTGTAGCTGCGTGTTGTTATCTGCTTGGAACCGGTCTTCCTGTCCCCGCAATAAAGTGCTTTTCCTCGCCGCCGATAAAGACGTCGTAGCGCCATGTAAACGTCGCGGCTGTTCACCGCCCCACCTGCTCGCGGCCTTACGTGGTGCTTGATGTCACGGAGGCTCGCGATGTTACGAGGTACAAAGCTCACCGGAAAAATTGTAGCCACGATCGTTGTTACGCTGATCGTTACCTCAACGGCGAGTTTCTGGATCACCCAACATCGTGTAAATCAGCAAGAGCAAGACGCATTCCGGGACAAGGTTCGCCAAATCACTGGGATGGCGAACGCCACTCGTGGCTGGTTTTCTGACAACCTCCCCTTCATCGTCCCGGACAGAAACTTCAAACATCTGCAACAGGTCCCGGTCGTCGTTGCCTGGAGCGTCGCGCAGCATTACGCGGACGCTCAAAAAATGACCTTTCACACTCCTTCACTTGCGCCTCGCGATCCGAAGAATCAGCCTGACGATTTCGAACGTCGCGCCTTGGAAACCTTTCAAAAAGATCCTTCTTTGAAAGAATATTCCGAACTCAGGACTGAAAACGGCGAAGAAGTCATGCGCTATGCGCAGCCCGTACGGCTCACCGCGGATTGCCTGGTGTGCCACGGCGATCCCGTCGGTCAAAAAGATCCTTTCGGTTATTCCAAGGAAGGCATGAAAGCGGGCGACTTGCGGGCAGTCTTCACAGTAAAGGTTTCCACCGCAATGCTCGCGGAAACCTCGCGAGCCAACTCGATCGCCATTTTTCTGATCAGTCTGTTGACCTTGTTGGCCGCGGCCGTCGTGATGTTCGCGCTAGTGCGCAAACTTGTCGTCACACCCTTGTCCGCATCCGTTCATCTTGCCAATGCGATCGCGGAAAACAATCTGGCAATTGCCGATCTTCCCGTTACGAGTGAGGATGAAATCGGACAAGCAACCAGATCGCTCAACACCATGAAGAACAACTTGCGACAGACCGTGCAGGCGATCGCGGAAACCGCTGAACACGTTGCTAGCGCAAGCGAAGAACTGTCCGCGACCAGTCAGCAAATCGCAGCCAATTCGGAGGAAACCTCAGCCCAGGTTGGCGTTGTTTCCCAATCGACACAACAGGTGAGTGAGAACCTGCACAGCCTGTCCACCGGCGCTGGCGAAATGACTTCCACCATTCAAAGCATCGCCACCAATGCGAACGATGCCGCTAAAGCTGCTGCCACCGCTGTTCAAACCGCGGGCTCCGCCAATGCCGCAATGAACAAGCTGGGCGAATCAAGCACCGAAATTGGAAAAGTCATCAAAGTCATCACATCCATCGCACAGCAGACCAATCTCCTCGCCCTGAACGCGACAATCGAAGCGACCCGCGCCGGAGAGGCCGGCAAAGGTTTCGCCGTCGTCGCTAACGAAGTCAAGGAACTTGCCAAACAGACCGCAAGAGCGACCGAAGACATCGGGCGAAAAATCACCGCCATCCAGCTCGATTCCAAGGGCGCCGTCGACGCGATTGGCAGTATCAGTGATGTGATTAACAAGGTGAACGATATATCGGCCACCATCGCTACCGCCGTCGAGGAGCAAAGCGCAACCACCAACGAGATGACGCGCAATGTGACCGATGCGGCGCACGGATCAGGCGAAATCACGCGGAACATCGAGGGCGTTGCCGACGCGGCTCGCGGTACCTCTACCAGCGCCCATGAGTCCCAAAAAGCAGCCAACGAACTTGCAGAAATGGCCGTCCAACTCCACCATCTCGTGGCGCGCTTTAAACTCGCGGAGGCTTCACAACCCTCTCAAGAAGGGCGAGCCTCGCGTGCAGCAGTAGCGGGAAAATGAATGGCCGCGAACCCCGTCAACTCGTTGGCACAACAGCCAAACTGCACAACCGTAACCGCGCCGCACACCTAGGCCGGTGACACCGGTCACAGTAAGAACGTACATCCTGCCTCAACATTGTTCTGAGAGTCCGTGCATCTGCGTTCCTCGAATTTGCGGTACAGGTCCATGCGCCACATGGGAGTAGCCACGCTATTTAGCGAGCTGTACGTGCCTGCCTTAGTCCTGCCGCTGCTGATTCTGTTCGTCGTCCGCAGCCTGCATCACAATGAGCTCCAACGCCTCCAGAAGGAACTCGAACATTCCCAAAACTTTGGACGCCAGCGCGAACGCGAACGCGATCTTGCCCAGGAAGAATTATTTCGCCGGCTGTATGAAGAACGAGAGCTGAACAAAGAAAAACTGCAGTTTCAAGCACAGCTCGCAGAATACGAAAAATATGCTGCTCTGGCGCAACTGGCGCTGGGAGCTGCCCACGAAATCAACAATCCTCTGCTCGGAATGTTGTCGCACCTCGAGCTCGAACTCAAAGACACTCACGACCCGGAAAGGCGTCAGGAAATCGAGCAGTGCATCGCCGGCGCGCGGCGCATTTCGTCCACACTCCGCGGTCTCGTGGATTACGCTCGCCCCACTCCTCCAGTCCTCAGCAGAATCAGCCTTTCCCGCCTGATCGCGGACACCCTGATCCTCATCGAGCACCAGCCCATGTTGCGCAACAAGCTGCTCTGCAATCGTGTTCCATCCGACTTGCCCCACATCCGTGCCGACGCCAATCAACTCTCGCAAGTCTTTATGAATTTGCTGCTTAATGCCGCCGAGGCCACTCCCGAGGGAGGCACCATCTCCATTTCGGCAAATCAACTCACCTTCGTCGACAACATCGAGATTCGCATCACCGATACCGGCTCAGGCATTCCCCCTGACGTTCTGCCGCACATATTCAAGCCGTTCTTTACCACGAAACGCGGAAAGGGTACCGGCCTCGGCCTGAGCATCAGTCACGCTTACATCCGAAGCCACAATGGCGAGATTCGCGTCGACAGCGTCGTAAACCACGGCACAACCGTCACCATTACTTTGCCGCTCCACACCAACGCAAATGCGGAAGAAAGCAAGGATGAGTCGCAGATGGTGGTCTGATATCTGCCAACGATTCGTATGCCCTACTCTGTCCTGGTCGTCGATGACGAAGATTTAACCCTCCGCACCATCTCCCGCGGATTGCGCGACGAGGGCTTCGACGTCTATACCGCCAATTCTGGCGAAGATGCCCTGCGCGTTTTCGCCGACGAGAAGCCCGACCTCACCCTGCTCGACATCGTCATGCCCGGCATGGACGGCGTCGACGTCCTGCGCCAGATCAAGCAATCCACACCCGCCGCCATCGTCCTCATGATGAGCGCGTACCGCATGGTCGACCGCGCCGTGGATGCGATGAAGCTCGGCGCCTACGACTACCTCATCAAGCCCTTCCACCTCGCCGACATGATCGCCACCCTCCATCGCGCCAGCGAAATGCTCGCTCTCCGCGTGCGCGTCCGTGACAACGTCGAACAAGCCAAGGGACGCTACGACTTCGGCCGCATCGTCACCGAAAATCCTGATACACGCCGAATGCTCGAAGTCGCCCGCAAAGCAGCCGAGTCCGACCACACCACCATCCTGATTCAAGGCGAAAGTGGCACCGGCAAAGGAGTGCTCGCCAAGGCCATCCACTACGCCAGTCCTCGCGCTGGAATGCCGCTCGTCGAACTGAATTGTGCGGCGCTTCCAGACACCCTGCTAGAAAGCGAACTCTTCGGATTCGAGCCCGGCGCTTTCACCGACGCTCGCCGCCGCAAGGAAGGCCTGCTCGAGCGCGCGCATGCTGGCACTCTTTTTCTCGACGAAATTGCCAACATGTCAGCCAGCGTCCAAGCCAAGCTTCTGCGTGTGCTCGAAGAAGGA
>Ga0068855_100005774_pt1 | contig 15104 bp, 12 predicted proteins | sample KBSCornC52_FD_66592 | JGI IMG/M metagenome (GOLD analysis project Ga0068855, IMG submission 66592) | Corn rhizosphere microbial communities from Kellogg Biological Station, Michigan, USA - KBS Corn C5-2 | ecosystem: Host-associated > Plants > Roots > Rhizosphere > Soil ...
GTCGTCTTGCCGACGCCGCCCTTCATGTTGACGACCGCAATTTGCCGCATATCGCTGGTGAGCCCGGGTATTATAGGCGGCGATCGGCGCGCCTGCACGACAATCGCGCGGGGCTCGTGTCATTCGGAACCGCGCATCGCCCGGCCGCGTCATCCCTTTCCGCACAAGAGACCAGCTCTCATCGGTCCGCGAGGTGACTCATGTTCCGTCAGTGTGCCGCCACGTTCGGTTTGATCGTCTTCTGCAGCGCCGCCGGAGCGCCGCTGCAGGCGCAGGCGCCGAAGCCCCCGGCTCGCAAAGCGCCGCCGAAGACGCCGCCGAAGCCGCCCGCGGCCAAACCAGCGCCGGAGAAGGAGAAGAAGGCCCCGCCCGCTGACCTCACCATCGTGTCGACCTATACCACCGGCGACAAGACGGCGTCGAGCACCGTATCCATGAAAGGCGCACGGCAGAGAATTGCCTATGGCAACGACCTCGTCACGATCCTGCAGTGCGACGCCGCACGCACGCTGCAGGTGAATGCGAAAACCAACACGTATCTCGCGACGCCGTTCGACGATCCGTCGGCCGCACTCCCGGTGGCTCCGCCGAACAGCAAGGGCGGGCAGATCACGTACACGACGACGGTCACCGACACCGGCGAGAAGAAGCAGATGTTCGGTTATCCCGCGCGTCGTCTGCTGACCGTCGTCACCAAAGAGGCGAGCAGCAGCGCGTGCGACAAGAAGCCGGAGCGGATCGAGACCGATGGCTGGTACGTCGACCTGCCGCCGGCTATTGCGTGCGCGGCGCCGCCACAGACCGCGGCGCGCGTTCAGGTCGATCCGAAGCAGCCGAACTGCCGCGACGAGGTGCGGTTCGTCCACGCGCCATCCGCGAGCGCCGGCTACCCGGTCGCATACACGATGACGGCGAGCGCCGGCGGCGACAAGCCGGCGATCACCACGCTCGAGGTGACGTCGATTCAGGCGGCGGATTTGCCGGCATCGCAATTCGACCTGCCGCCCGACGCGCTCGAGGTGCGGAGCGTCGCGCAGCTGATGGCGGATCATCGCCCGGGCGAGATTGGCGTCAAGAAGCCGGGCGTGGTGCGTGTGGGCGTCGCGCCGATCGCCAACAAGACCGATCAATCGTTCGCCGCGGATCGGCTGTTGACGGCGCTGAGCGAATCACTGGGCGAATCGGATCTCGACATCGTCGCGCTCAGCGGTGGATCGCCGGCGGCGATCGCGGCGGACGCGAAAGCGAAAGAGTGCGACTATGTGCTGGAGAACAGCGTCAGCGAGCTGAAGAAGCCGGGCAAGGGCATGCTCGGCAAGCTGTCAGGCGCTTCGGGTGAGGCGATCAGCGCGAAGATCGATTTCTCGCTCACGGCGCCCGGACAGCCGAAGCCGTCGTTCGCCGGATCGGAGCGCAGCGGCACCTCGACGCTGCAAAGCGCGGTCGGCGCGGCCAAGCGCGTCGCACAGTTCGTCGCGCCGTTCGTCCTGGCGCAGTACAGCTTCATGAACGCGTTTGCCGCGATGAATGGCGGTGCATCGGCCGCGGCACTGGGTCAGACGTCGGACCCGGTGCTCGGCAGCGTGTACAAGCTGCTCGACCGCGCATCCGGCAAGTCGCAGGAAAGCTTCTCCACCGAAGAGTCGGCGATTGCGGCCGCGATGGAGAAAGAAACGCAGGCGATCTTCGCGGAGATGCAGAAGCGGAAGAAGTAGTCGGGGGGAAACGGGCGATGCCCGATCGCACGGCCGCCGAGATCGTCCTCATCAATCCGCGCTTCGAGGCGTCGTACTGGGGCCTGGAGCGTGCGCTGCCGCTCCTCGGCAAGCGCACCGCGATGCCGGTGGCGAGCCTCCCGCTGCTCGCCGCGCTGACCCCGCGCGAGCATCACGTCCGGATTGTCGACGAGAACGTCGAGCCGCTCGATTTCGATTCCATCGCACGCGCCGACATCGTCGGCCTCACCGGCATGAGCGTGCAGCGCGCGCGCATGCGCGAGATCCTCCTCGAGCTGCGGCGGCGTCAGGTGTTCACCGTCGTCGGCGGTCCGTGGGTGAGCGTGCACGAGCGCTATTTCGGCGACCTGGCGCGCACGATCTTCGTCGGTGAAGCCGAGGATACGTGGACCGCGTTTCTCGACGACTGGCGCCGCGGCACTGTCTCCGATCGCTACGAGCAGACGATGCGGACCGACATGGCGCGCGTGCCGGTGCCGCGGTACGACCTCCTGGCGATGCGGCATTATCTCTTCGGCAGCATCCAGTTCTCGCGCGGCTGCCCCTTCCAGTGCGAGTTCTGCGACATCATCGTCACCTTCGGCCGGCGGCCGCGGTTGAAGACGTCCGCGCAAATCGTCAGCGAGCTCGAGGCGCTGCGCGCGCACGGGATGGAGATCGTCTTCATCGTCGACGACAACCTGATCGGCAACAAGAAGGCGGTCGCGCCGCTGCTGGAGACGCTGCGGGCATGGCAGGAGGCGCACGGGTTTCCGTTCGTGTTCGTCACGGAAGCGTCGCTCGATCTCGCCGAGGATCCGGCGCTGATGCGTTTGATGATCGAGGCCAACATCCTGAGCGTGTTCATCGGGATCGAAAGCCCGAACGAAGCGTCGCTCGTGGAGACCAGGAAGCATCAGAACGTCAAGACGGGCCGGACGCTGGTCGAGCGCGTGCACACAGTGCAGCGCGCGGGCCTCGAGGTATGGTCGGGAATGATCGTCGGCTTCGATCATGATGACGAGGCGATCTTTGCCGCGCAGCGCGACTTCCTGCGCGACGCGCGCATCGCGCAGGCGATGATCGGCATGCTGTACGCGATCCCGAAGACGCCGCTGCATGCGAGGCTCGCCGCCGCCGGACGGCTGGACCCCGACGATGACTCGCCGTTCGGCACGAACGTCCTGCCGGCCCGGTTGACGCGCGAATCGCTGCGCGACGGGTACGTGACGCTGATGGAGGACGTCTATCGGCCGGACGCGTATTTCGCGCGGCTGTCGAGCGGGCTCGGCGCCGGGGCATTCGAAGTGGCGCCCGCGCGCGCACGGTACTGGCAGCGGCATCCGCTGGCGCGGCTGCGGGGGCAGATGTCGAACGCGATCCGCGCCGCGGCGCTCTTCGGCCGCCTGATGCGCCACGTCGAAGATGCCGATCTCCGGGCGTGGTACCGGCGTGAAGCGGCCCGGCAGATGCGCACGCATCCCAATCCGGCGCACCTGTTCGCGTATCTCATTCGCTGCGCGCTCCACTATCACCACTACACGCTCGCGCGGGATATGGCGCGGCGTCAGCGTCCGGTGGTCAACTCGTTCTGACCCGTGATGGGCGCGCGACCGTAGGGCGGGACTTCAGTTCCCGCGGTGTAAGGATTTCGTCAAGCCGTTCGGCGGATCGCCCCGGAGGTGTGTATGATCGTTGCGTTTTGACCATCCAAATCCGTCGCCGAGCCGCGCCGCTCGCGGCTCTGGGTCTTCTCGCGTTCTGCACTCCGGGCGCCGCGCAGACGCCCGCACCGGCGGAGCCGCCGCCGCAGATCGTGCAGCCGGGCGCGCCCGGCCAGCCAAGCCGCACGATTGGCGCGGAGGCCGCGCGCGATCTGTCGCACGTGCAGGCGACGCCCGCCGACGTCGCCTTCATGCAGGGGATGATTCATCATCACTCGCAAGCGGTGGAGATGGTCGAGCTGCTGAAATCGCGCACGGCCAGCCACGACATGCAGCTCCTGGGACAACGCATCGAGATCTCGCAGCAGGACGAGATCAAGATGATGCAGCACTGGCTGAAAGCCCGCGGCCAGGAGGCGCCCGATCCGCGCGCGATGCACGACATGCCCGGGATGGACATGCCCGGCATGTCGACGCCGATGATGCCCGGCATGCTGACGCCCGAGCAGATGAAAGAGCTCGCGGCGGCGAAGGGAGCCGCCTTCGATCGGCTCTTTCTCGAAGGGATGATCCGTCACCACGGCGGGGCGCTGACGATGGTGCACGATTTGTTCGCGACGCCAGGAGCCGGACAGGATTCGGAGATCTTCGCGTTCGCGTCGGACGTGGACGCTGATCAACGGATGGAGATCGATCGGATGAGCGCCATGCTCAAGGAGCTTCACTAATGAAATCGATTGTCGCCACTGCCGTGAGCGTTGCCACCGCGTTCTTGCTGGTCGGCGTCGAGGGAGGAGCGCAGCAGGCGCCCGCGTCCGCGCGCGACCCGCGCGTCGGGCTGAAGGCGGGCCTGCACGACGCCGGCGAAGCGGCGGTGAACATGGAGCACATCGCGACCCTGCCGCGGCCCGAAGGTTTCTTCGATCCGTCAGCGCCCGCCGGGACGCCAACCCCGGCAGAGCGGCCGGAAGGCGCGGCCGCGGCTTCGGCGACTGCGAGTGGGTCGGGGTCAGCGTCGAGCGCGCAGCCGGCCGCCGAATCGGCGCCGAACGGCAATGGCGCCGCGCCGGGCACTCCGGCCGCGCCGCGACCCAGCGGCCTCAACTTCGCGAATTCCGATCTCGCGTTCAGCCGCAATCACCTCTTCATGGGGAATTTCCACGGCTTCAACACCTATGACGTCGACAGCTCGCGCCGGCCGCGGCTGCTCGCCTCGATCGTCTGCCCGGGCGGCCAGGGCGACATGTCGGTGCGCGGCAACCTGCTCTTCATGTCGGTCGAGCAGACCAGCGGCCGCGTCGACTGCGGCACGCAGGGCGTGCAGGCGCCGGTCAGCGCCGAGCGGTTCCGCGGCGTCCGCATCTTCGATATCAGCGATCTGAGCAAGCCGCGTCAGATCGCGGCGATCCAGACCTGCCGCGGATCGCACACGCACACGCTCGTCGACGATCCGAACGACAAAGCGAATCTGTACATCTACGGCTCGGGCACCAGCTCCGTGCGTTCGGGCGACGAGCTCGCCGGCTGCTCCAACGCGGATCCGAAAGACGACGCGAACACGTCGTTGTTCAGCATCGACGTGATCAAGGTGCCGCTCGCCGCGCCCGAGAAAGCCGCGCTCGTCAACCGTCCGCGCATCTTCGCCGACGCGAAGACCGGCGCCATCGCCGGGCTCGAGCCTGGCGGCGATCGCGGACCGGGCGCGCAGCCCGCGCGCGCGACGAACCAGTGCCACGACATCACGGTCTTTCCCGAGCTCGGCCTGGCTGCCGGCGCCTGTTCCGGCAACGGCATCCTGCTCGACATTCACGATCCGGTGCACCCGGTGCGGCTCGACGCGGTGGCGGACAAGAATTTCGCGTACTGGCACTCGGCGACGTTCAACAACGACGGCACGAAAGTCATCTTCACCGACGAGTGGGGCGGCGGCACGCGTCCGCGCTGCCGGGCGACCGATCCGCTGAACTGGGGCGCCGACGCGATCTTCGACATCGTCGATCACAAGCTGAAATTCGAGAGCTACTACAAGATGCCGGCGCCGCAGACCGAGCAGGAGAACTGCGTCGCGCACAACGGATCGCTGATCCCCGTGCCGGGGCGCGACATCATGGTGCAGGCCTGGTATCAGGGCGGCGTGTCGGTGTTCGATTTCACCGATTCGGCGAAGCCGGTGGAGATCGCGTTCTTCGATCGCGGCCCGATCGACGCGACGCAGCTGATCACCGGCGGCTTCTGGTCGGCGTACTGGTATAACGGCCACATCTACGGATCCGAAATCGCGCGCGGCATCGACGTGTTCTCGCTGAAGCCGAGCCAGTACCTGACGCAGAACGAGATCGACGCGGCGAGCCTCGTGCGCTCGGGCGAGTTCAACCCGCAGGAGCAGGCGAAGATTTCGTGGCCGGCGAGCGGCGTGGTCGCGCGCGCGTATCTCGATCAGCTGAATCGCAGCCGCGCGATTCAACCGGAGCGCGCCCGCGCGCTGAAGGCGGCGCTGGATCGGGCCGACGGGGTGCGCGCCGGCAACAAGGACGCGGCGGCCGCGGCCAGTCAACTGGACGCGCTGGCGGCGCAGCTCGAGGCTGACGCGGCGGCCAGTTCCGGACGCGACGCGGCGCGGATGCGAGCGCTCGCGGCGACAATCAAAGGCGCCACGGCGAAGCTGCGCGGGTGATATGCGACGTTACTGGTTGATGAAATGCGAGCCGGCCGCCTACACCATCGATGATCTCGCGCGCGACGGGCGCACGAGTTGGGAAGGCGTCCGCAATTACCAGGCGCGCAACTTTCTCCGCGACGAGATGCAGGAAGGCGACGGCGTGCTGTTCTACGCCTCGAACGCCGATCCTTCCGGCGTCACCGGTCTGGCGAAAATCGCGCGCGCCGGGTATCCAGACGTCTTCGCCGGCAAGAAGGGCCACAAGTACTACGATCCGGACAGCGTCGGCAAACCGCCCATCTGGTACATGGTGGACATCGCGTTCGTCGAGCGCTTTCCCGCCATCGTTCCGCTCGACACGTTGAAGACGACGAAGGGTCTCGAGCAGATGATGGTCACGAAAAAGGGCAGCCGCCTCTCCGTGCAGCCCGTCACCAAATCCGAGTACGACATCGTCGTCAAGCTGGGCCGACGCACGGCGCGAACACGGTCGATCGTCTAGTCCTCCCCTGAATCCCATGCGCCAATTCGTGCCGATTGTGCTCCTCTCGCTGGTTCCCTGTCTCGCGTCCGCCCAGACGCCGGATCAGCCGGTGACCGTCGCCGATTCCGTGACCGTCACCGGACATGCCGAGGACGTGCCTTTCCAGACGCTCGCTCGCACCGTCGTCGTGATGACGCGCGAGGAGATTCAGCGGCTGCCCGCCGAGTCGATTGCCGACGTGATCGCGTACGCGGCAAGCGTCGACGTGCAGTCGCGCGGGCCATTCGGCGTGCAGTCGGATTTCGCGCTGCGCGGCGCGACGTTCGGCCAGACGCTCGTCCTCGTGAACGGCGTCCGCTTGAACGATTCGCAGACGGGCCACCACAACGGCGATATTCCGGTGCCGCTGAACCAGATCGAGCGCATCGAGATCGTGATGGGGCCCGGCTCGTCGCTCTATGGCGCCGACGCGTTCGGCGGAACGATCAACGTCATCACGCGAACGACCGGCAGCGCGCGCGAGGCCACGATCACGGCAGGTGCGTTCGGATTCGTCTCCGGCGACGCCTCGATCGCCGGATCGGCCGGCGGCGTGCGCGAGGCGCTCGCGGTGTCGGCCGACCGCGCCAACGGCTTTGAGACGGATCGCGATTTCCGCACGCTCGACATCAGCTCGCAGACGACCTTCCGCGACGGCGTGCAGCTGTGGGTGTCGCACTTGCGGAAGGATTTCGGCGCGGCCGGGTTCTACGGTCCGGCGCTCTCGACCGAAGGCACGAATCAGACGCTCGTGTCGCTCGGCGGCGCGGCGCCAACCATCGGCGGCTGGACCGGCCACTGGCAGGCGAGCTATCGCACGCACGGCGATGTCTTCCTGTACGACTCCACGCGGCCCGGCACGCCGAATCAGCATCGCGATCATGACGTCGACGCCAGCGGGCGCCTGCAGCGCCTCGTCGCCAGCCGTACACGCGTGACGGTCGGCTCGGAGCTCGGCGCCGACTGGATTCATTCGAACAATCTCGGCGATCGCGATCTCATTCGCGGCAGCGTGTTCGGCGAAGTGCAGCAGCAGATCGGATCGCGGACGTTCGTGTACCCCGCGGTCCGCGTCGACGGCTATTCGACCTTCGGATCGGCAGTCAGTCCGGCGCTGTCGGGGGTGACGTGGCTCGGCGACCGCGTGAAGCTGCGCGCGTCGGCCGGCCGCGCGTTTCGCGTGCCCACCTTCACGGAACGCTTCTACGTGGACCCGAACAACCTGGGCACGCCGACGCTGGTGCCCGAGCACGCGTGGTCATCGGAGGTGGGCGCCGACTGGGTGGGCGGCCACGGCTGGACGGCCGGCGGCGCGCTATTCGAGCGGCAGGCGCGCGACACGATCGATTTCGTGCGCGCGTCGATTCTGGATCGGTGGCAGGCCGCGAACGTGCGGCACGTCGAGACGCGCGGCCTCGAGCTCACCGCGAAGCGTACGTTCGGCGCGTCGAGCTCGGTATCTGCGCAGTACACGCTGCTCGACGCCTCCACCGACGCGCTGCCGACGTTCTCCGAATACATTCTCGACTACGCGCGGCAGACGATGGCGGTGGCGGCGAGCGCGTCGCTGCCGGCGAAATTCAGCATCGGCCAGCGGGTCGAGTACAAACGCCGCCGCGACGGGTTCGATTACTGGCTCGTCGACACGCGCATCGGACGCACCATTGGTGCGGCGACGGTGTTCGTGGAGGGATCGAATCTGCTGGATACGCGGTACCAGGAAATCTCCGGTGTCGACATGCCGGGCCGATGGATTCGCGCCGGCGTGCGCCTGGAGAGTCGGCGGGATTAGAGTCTGCGGACGGCGCTTGGCTAAAGCCTTCGCGCTACACCGGTCAGTCTAGAGCCCACGGGCGGCGCGTGGCGAAGTCTTCGCGCTACACCGGGTCGGTCGCAACGTTCGCCTAACGGCTCGCATTACGTGCCTCGGCCGCCGCGCCATAATCGTAGCGCGAAGGCTTTAGCCGAGCGTCTGCGCGACCTCGCATAGTGTGATTCGCCATCGGCGTCGCGTGCCGTCGCTCACCGCCACCGCCAGACGATGCGCCGGCGTCGGGGCGAACGAACCGAACTGCCACACCGCGGCGTCGACGCCGTTCGGCGGCGCGAAGCCGACGGCCTCCGGCCGTTCGGCGCTGAACGTGATCGCGCTCAGTGGCTGCGAGAGCCCGACGCCGAGCGCTTTGACGAACGCTTCTTTCAGGGTCCAGAGCTCGAAGAATCGCGCCGCCTGGCGCCCCGGCTCCAGCCGATCGATCTCCTCGCGCTCCGCGGACGAGAAATAGCGCGATGCGATGCCGCGCCAGTTCGTGGCGCGTGTAATCGCCTCGACGTCGAGTCCGACATCGGCGGATGCGGCCACGGCACAGGCCACGAGCCCTCGCGCATGCGTCAGGTTGAACGACAGCGAAGAAACCGGATCCGTCAACGCCGGCTTGCCAAACGGACCGTCAGCGAACCGCCAGGCCTCGGGACGTCGATCTCCGAACTCCGACAGCGCCGATCTCAGCAACGCGTGCGCGATGGCATACTCGTCGCGATCGGATTTCGTGCGAATCCGCTCGTGCCGCGCACGCTCGTCGCTCGACAGCAGCGCGACCGCTGACGCCAGCGCGAGTTCGTCCAGGCGATCCGTGCGGCGATACCGCACATGCAGTTCGCCGGCCGTCAGGACACCCACAACCCAGCATCGTACATGCTTCCGGTTGTCTCTCACCACGAGGGCCGCCAGGATACGCAGACGTGCAAAAGCTCTTCGTGAGATGAATGCACTTCTTACGCGGCGCGCGATTTGCTTTTCTAGTGGCGGATATGAGCGACATTGAACGCCGGACGCGGGTGAGCCGCAGGCGTATCACTCGCAATGGCCGACGTGTGACTGATCCTGCGACGCCGCCCGTCGGCGATGATCGGGGCGAAGGTCCCCCTCAAGACGAGGTGCTGCGCGAGCGAGGGTCGGACGGCGCCGTCGATTCCGGGCCCCGCAGCATCAATAGCTCGACTATTGTTGCCAGCGATAAGTATCCGTCGACCGACTAACCGCTGAACTCCCACGACGCCATCCCGAGATACGACGCCGCATCGAGTCCGCGCTCGCCGCAGAAGTACGCGATGAACAGCTTCGGATTCGGCTCCGCCGCCTCTGGCCACGCCTCGTGTTCGCGCCACCGGATCCATCCATCGATCATGTCGGCGAACGTCACGCCCGGTTCGCGGCTGAGCGCACGCGCGGTCCGGGAGTTTCGCAGGTACTCGAGCGCCTCCATGATCTTGTCGCCGTACGCGATCGCGTCGGCCGTCATCGAGAAGTGGGATCGCACCGGGTAGGGCGGCTCGGGATCGAACGTCAGTCCCAGATCGTCCGCCTTTCGCCACAGCTCGGTGCCGGGAAGAACCAGCAGCGGGAACACGGCGAGGCAATCGGGATCGAGCGAGCTCGCGTAATTGAGCGAGCGCTTGAACGACGCAAGCGTGTCGCCCGGAAGACCGAAGATCAGCTGCAGCTCGAAGGGGATGCCGTACGCCTTCAGATAGCCGATGCCTTCCTCGAACCGCCGGAGCCGCAGCCGCCGCTCCACGGTGGCGAGCGCCGTGTCGTCGGTCGACTGCAAGCCGACTTCGAGGAACTGCACGTTCGCGTCGCGCATCAGGCGCGCGAGCTCCTCGTCGATGAACTCGGCCCAGACCTCGGCCTGCACGGCGACCCGCCGATCGTTGTGCGCCGCGAGAAAGCGGCAGATTTCCTTCGCGCGCTCCGCGTGCAGGTTGAAGATCGGATCCATCAGATAGATCTCGCTGGCGCCTCCGCGCAGCGCCTCGAGGATCTCCGCCTTGACGCGATCGAGGCCGAACCGCCGGTTCCGAATCGACAGGTCCTTGTTGTAGAAGCAGAAATTGCAGCGGAACACGCAGCCACGCTGCGTTTCGATGCAGGCGACGCGTCCGCGCGCATCGTAGAAGCGCGCGAGATGGGGCGAGGGCAGCGTGTCGAGCTCCTTCACGATCGGCGCACGCTCGTGTTCGACGATCGTGGCGCCGCGCCGCCGGCAGATCCCCGGTACATCGTCGATGGCGCGTCCTTCGCGCCAGCGGGCGACGAGGTCCGCAAACGGTACTTCGCCTTCGCTGCTGACGATGACGTCGACCGCTGGATTCGCGCGCAGCACGTCCACCGCGATCGGACCGACTTCCGGCCCGCCGAGCACGACGATCGTATCCGGCGCCGCCGCCTTGATCCGTCGCGCCGCCGCCATCAGCGCTCGGACGTTCCACACGTAGCACGAGAAGCCGACGATGGCCGGACGCGTGGAGAGGATTCGCGCGGCGAAGGCGTCGGGGTCTGCGTCCCGAGCCTCCTCGACAATCGTCACATCGTCGGCCGGATAGCTCAGGCTGTCGACGATCGAGGCTTTGAGGTACAACAGCGACAACGGCGTGAAGCAGGGGTTCGCATGAAGCGTGGCGAGGCAGATCTTCATGGGCGTCCTGCATGATCGCCCGAACCCGCGGACCGGGCCAAGCTATAATCCGCCGACCTGGACCTGAAATGGGGTCGTAACCCTTTTCCAGGCGTGGCTGAGGAGGATTCGTGCGCGTACGAGTGATGTGTTCGATCGCCGCCGTGGCGGCGTGCGGGACGCTGGTGTTCGGTCAAGGCCAGAGCGCGCGTCATCACCTCAATCCGGTGATCGATCTGCTCGAGCAGAAGCAGCCGGTGTTCGGCCTGTATCGGCCGAGCGCGGCCGGCAATCGCGGTCGCGGCGCGGCGGCCGAGAGCGCGCCGGCGCGGCAGAAGACGCCGATCGAGCTGGCCATGGAAACGCTGGCGAACGGCCACAGCGATTTCGTGTTCGACGGCAGCATGGAAGGCGGCGTCGATCGCGGCTTGCCCGCCGTCACCGAGTACATGAAAGCGATGGCTGAAGCGGGTGCGGTGCGGACCGAGCCGTTCCCGCGCCTGCCGCATCCGGTGATCCTGAAGATTCCGAAGATCGCGCCCGACTACGCGCAGGCCGTCGACAACATCAGCCGCGAGCTGAACGTCGGCAGCAGCGGGATCATGTTCGTCGAGACCGAAAGCGCCGAGGAAGTTCGCCGAGGCCTGGCGGCGATGCGGTTCAAGTCTCACGGAGGCACGCGCCCGGACAATGTGGGCCAGGCGGCGGCGTACTGGGGCATGAGCGCGCAGGAATACAGGCAGAAGGCCGACCTCTGGCCGCTCAATCCCGATGGCGAGCTGCTGAACTGGACGATCGTCGAGAGCAAGGAAGGTCTGGCGCACGTGCGCGAGATCGCCGCGGTGAAAGGCATCGGCGTGTTGTGGCCGGGCGCCGGCACGCTGCGCGGCGTGTTCACGACGACCAACGCCGCCGGCGAACGCGTCTTCGACGCGGCGGGATGGGAGGGCGCCATCCAGCAGGTGCTCGCCGCCTGCAAGGAGTTCAACGTGCCGTGCGGCTATCCGGCGACCGCCAACGATATCGAGATGCGCATGAAGCAGGGCTTCAGCGTCTTCGTCATGCAGTGGGGCGATGCCGGCGCGAAGGCCATCGAGATCGGTCGCGCGGCAGCGAAGCGGTGATCGACCAGGCAGGAAAGGCTGGAAGGGCTGGACCTGCCTTTCCCGCCCATCCTGCCCTTCGATCAGACCTCTTCGACGACCGGCGCGGCGAGCGGAACCCGGGCGACCTTTCCGGTCGCCACTTCGAGTTGGGCCGTCGAAATCACCTTGTGCTCCCGTTCCACTTTCGGGATGCACCCGCGCATGAGTTGTGCGGCGCGGAGGCCGCTGACCACGGCGAATTCGAAGCGATTGCTGCCGGCAGGACGTCTGATCACTGGTGCTTTCTTGCTTTCGTGAGGGTGAGCCGGACGGGGCTGAGCGCTCAGAAAAGCGGAAACCCAGTATACCTCGTTGACAAGCCATAAAGCGTGTATACTTGTCTCTTATCCGACCTGTGCTCTGCCAGCGTCACTTAGTACCCCTTACATCATCTCGATAACGGGTGCGCGCAGGACAGGCCCATTTTGGCCAACTGCCGGAGACCCCGATGTCCTCACGCAACGGCGATAAAGCGCGATTTCAGAAGAACCGTAAACGCAAGCTGGCCAAGCGCCGGCGCGTTCAGGCGCTCGTCGCCGGCACGCGCACGGGTGTGACGCCTACGGAGAAATCGGCCGCCAAGTCGTGATCCCGGCCGCGGCCGCGATGCCGCATCCACCCCCGCCGGGCGTGCGCTGAAATCTTGTGGACCATGCGGAATCTGGCGCGGTCCGGTCGGCCTCGACGCCGACCGGCCGTAGCCCAATGCTCGTCGGCAGTACGGCAGTAGTAGTCAACGTTCGGAGGAGAGACAGATGGCGTCTATGAATGGAACAGTCAAGCGGCTCGTGAGCGACAAGGGATTCGGCTTCATTGCGGCGGACGATGGGAGTGAGTACTTCTTCCACCAGTCGGCATGCAGCGGCGTCTCGTTCGACGAGCTTCGTGAAGGTCAGTCGGTGTCGTTCGAGAAGGGCCAGGGCCCCAAGGGTCCCCGTGCCGAGAACGTCCGGCTGGCGTAAATGAACGCGACCGAGGTGGAGCCGCCTGTCCACGGCTTCACGCTCCACCTCGGCGTGCCGTCCACGGTCTCCACGATCCCCGGACCCGCGGCGGCGCTTTGGTTCGCCCCTCTCGCACCCGCACGCCTCGTGCGACTCGACGCTCGCGCTCGACGTTCCACGCGTGTGTTCACTGAGGTATCGTCGACAGCGACGTGATGGTGTTTGCCCATCAGACTCGCACGGCGCTGACGTATTTTGCCGCGGCGGCTCTCGTCGCGACGCTCGCGATCGCCGTCCAGCAGCAGCGCCGCACCGCGGCCAAGCTCTCCGATCCGCGAGGCGGCCACATCAGCGATTTCGATCGCTGGATGCTGATGACGCCGCGCTTTGTCCACGACCACGTCGACTACCTCGGGGACGAGCTGCCGACGCCGCCGATTTCCCTCATCGTCTTCGCGCCGCTCACCGCGTTGTCGCGTCCGGACGCCGCGTTCGTCTGGGTCTGCGTCAAGCTGCCGCTGGCGTGCCTCGTGTTCTTTCTGAGCGCCGCGATAGCAGCGCGCGCCGGCATCCCGCTGACCCCGCGCGCGCTCGCGCTCCTCATCGCGGGCTGGTGGCTCGCCGTCGTCGTCGACATGCAGGAAGGGCAGACGAATTTCCTGGCGCTGGCGCCGCTGGCGGCGGGATTGTACGTCGCGCAGCGCGAGCGATCGTGGAGCGACGCAGGCGCTGGAGCGCTGATCGGACTCGGCGCCGCGATGAAGGTGACGCCCGTCATCTTCGTCGCGTATTTCCTGTGGAAGCGGCGGTGGCGCGTCGCGTGTGCGGCCGTGGTGAGCATCGCCGTGTGCCTGCTCGTCGTGCCGGCCCTGGCGTTCGGGTGGGATCAGAATCTGCGCTGGCTGGAACAGTGGGCGCGGATCATGATTGTGCCGTTCGTATCGCAGGGCGCCGTCGTGTACTCGACGAGCCAGTCACTCGCCAGCTTTGTGCTCCGGCTGCTGACGGCCGCGCCGGCGTTCGATTCGCATCATGGCGGCGTCATGGTGAGCCACTACATGAACGTGATGTCGTTGAGCAACGCCGCCGCGCGCCACATCGTCCGCGCGCTGATGGTGACGGTCGGCCTCGGCGGATTGTGGTGGGCCCGCCGTCCGCTCGCGACGCTGCGATCGCCGCGGTACGTCATCGAAATCGGTGCGGTCGCCGCGTTCATGCTGTGGTTCTCCGAGCGCACATGGGTGCACCACTATGTCAGCTTCATCCTGACGCTGGCAGCGGCGGGGATGGTGTTGAGCGATGCGACGCAGCCGGAGTCGTCGCGCCGGTTGGTGCGCGTGTCGCTGATCGTCTTCGCCGCGATCAGCTTTCTGGCGTCGGACATCTCGAAGATATTCGGACCCGACGGCGTGGACTGGGCGAAGGCCGCCGGCGTCTACCTCTGGCCGTCGATGCTGGTCACGGCAGTCCTGCTTCGGTCCGCGCGCACCGATACCGTCCTGAACCACGAAACGCACGAAGTCACGAAGCCCATTCATCACTGAGCGATCGAACCGAACCGTGTTCGCACTGCGATTGACGCGATCGGAAGTGCTGTTATGATACGCGCCGTCGTGCCGATCTAGCATCGCGGACGCGCACCCTCATTCGCATCGATACCGTGCGCCGACAACGATCTCGATCGACCCTTTTGCGAAGGGTGGTGCCTGTCGATGTTTCGCCGCGACTTTCTGAGCTACGCGGGCACGAGCGCGCTGCCGGCGTTGACGGCCCTTCGGAGCGACGGCGCGCCGACGGCATGGCTTCGCAGCGGCGCACATGCGGGCGGGCCTGTCGCGGAGCGCCTCCGGAGTGCAGTCGTCGGCCTGCCGGTGGATGATACGCACTGCCATCCAATTTCCGACAAGGATGCGCACACAACGCCGCGCCAGTTCCTTGAGCGGTTGGCGCTCGCCGCGTTTCCCGCCGCCAGTTATTTTCCTCCCGGCGTGCTCCGA
>Ga0068855_100005776_pt1 | contig 15101 bp, 15 predicted proteins | sample KBSCornC52_FD_66592 | JGI IMG/M metagenome (GOLD analysis project Ga0068855, IMG submission 66592) | Corn rhizosphere microbial communities from Kellogg Biological Station, Michigan, USA - KBS Corn C5-2 | ecosystem: Host-associated > Plants > Roots > Rhizosphere > Soil ...
GCTGGGGCGGCACGAAACCGTGGGCCGCTGGCCGTTGCGCTAGGCGATGCTCAATTCTTGCGGTCGGAGCGTGCTTCGATCGCCTTGATCACGCCCGCCATATCGATGGCGGCATGGTCCAGCTCCGCCGCTTCGGCATAAAGGGCTTCGCAGACATCCAGCAGCGGCGAGGCCAGTCCTTTTTCCCGTGCTGCATTGGTCGTCAGCCGTGCGTTCTTGAGGACATCGGAAATGGCAGACTGCACGGAAAAGTCGCCGGCGGCCAGCTTGGCGCCCTTCACTTTTGAAACATTGCTGGCCATCGGACCCGCATCCAGGATTGCCTGCAGCTGCCGCACATCCAGCCCGTGCCGGTCGGCGAAATGAAAGGCTTCCGCCAGTCCGGTCACCATGGGGATGAGAAAGGCGTTGATGGCGATTTTCATCAAGAGGGCCCCGGGCACCGCGCCGCAGGCAAAAACCTCCCGGCACATGGGCGCCATCAGGGGCTGCAGTTCGGCAATCCGATCCGGTTCGCCGGCCAGCATGCCCACAAGCTGCCCCGCCTCGGCAGGCGTCAACGAGCCGGACACGGGCGCCTCGACATAGGCGCCGCCGGCGGCACGGATATCGGCATCGAGGCTTTTGGAATAGGCAGGCGAGGGTGTGCCCATCTGGACGATCACATGTCCGGCGACCATGGTCTTGAATTGCGGCGTGCCGCGGCCAAGAACCGCGTCGATTGCCGCGGCGTCATACAGCATCAAAAGCACGGTGCGCGTCCGTGCAAAGACCTCGGCAGCATTGGCGGCAACCGTCGCGCCCGCCGCCTTCAAGGCGCCGCAGCGGTCCGGGGATCGGTTCCAGACGACCAGCGGCGTGCCCGCGCGCGCCAGGTTGAGCGCCATGGGCTGGCCCATCACACCTAGGCCGATGAACCCGATCTCCATGATCCGCTCCCCTTTTCGGCCGTCACGAGCCGCCGGGCAAGCTTAATCCAGATTGGCGCGCACTGGTGCAGTGTTTATGCGTGGGGCGTCTCACGCATCTGCTTGCCGGTGTTCCGCCTGGCCGGCGGTGCGGCGCTTGGGATGGGTCATGCAGACATTCAGGATATCGGCGAGCCGAACCGGTTTCTGCAATATGGCGACGGGCGTGATCCCGCGCGCCGCGCAAAAAAGCTGCGCCGTCTCCAGCTGGTTGCTGTCGGCGCCCGATATCAGCGCCAGGGAGACATGCTTGTGCCGGATGTTCTGCGCGATGTGGTTGATCATCTCATAGCCGTCGGGCGGAGGCATGAAGATGTCCTGCAGCACAATATCCGGGGCGAAAAGCTCGAAAATCTCCTTCGGTGTCTTGCCATGCGCCAGGGTGCGGGCCTCGAAGCCGCTGGCGGTCAGCGCGGACGCCAATTCGGTCGCGAAATCCATGTCGTCGTCGCAGATGAAGACCCTGAGGCTATCCGGATTGGTCCGCAGTCTTGCGGTCGAGGGCCGAGATGTTTGAAGGGGAGGTGCAGGCATAGGGCGTCTCCTAGGTCACGAGGGTGGGCGTGCCGCAACGCACGCCATGAACGACGGTATCCATCACGCCCAGCCGGAGCCCCAGGCTCCGCAGCAGCGTATCGACGGGCGCATCGAGCGCCGACAAAAGGCTCACCAGCACCGGGCGCAGCAGCGGCAATACCGTGGCGTTCAATGTGTTGTTGATGGTGGTGGTCAACAGCCCTCCGCTCGAGAGCAAGGTCGTGGTCAGGGTCATGTTGGGTGCCAGGCCGGAAATGAGCGTGCCGGCCCCGCTGCCGGAGGTGGATTTCACCGTGCCCGCCGTGATGTCGGCCTGGGTGAAATTCTGTGGTGTGGGCGCGCCCGCCGCCACCGACGATGAACCGCTTGCGGCAATCGCGACCGGAATCCCCAGAACGCTGATGGTGACGATAGTGGCCGGCTGGATGACGGGATTGCTCGCGAAATTTTTGAGATTGGTATCGCTGACCACGCCGATTTGCGCCGTGGTGGCCTGGGCCGCGGCGGTGATGGTGGCCATTGTGCCGCCTGTCCGGCACGGAATCGCGGTCACGGTGGCGGTGCCCGATGCCAAAGTGACGTAAAGCGGCAACGAGATCGTGGCGCTCGCGACGCCGAGATTGACGTTGGTGACGGTGGCGGTGAGCGCCAGGCGGGCCTGTGCCGTGGCGATGCTGGTCCCCACATGGGCAAGGGCCACGCTGGTCATCGGAGAGCCCAGGGACAGGTGCGTGGTCACCGAACTGTTGGCGACCGGGACGCTGATCGCCGCGCCGGCATTGACCAGATGGCCGCTGCCATAGGTCCGTGCCATGGCGCCGACCAGATCGAACAGGTTGAGCGCGGTCTGGCCGGGGACCTGTTGCACGATCGACCCGATCTCACGCTGTCGCCATAGGGCGGTGTTGACAATATTGCCGGTTGTCGCGGCCACGCTCGCCGGGGTCTGCAAGCCGATCAGGTTGAGCGCATCCAGGGCGGCGCTGTTGTTGCCGCTGGGATGAATGTTGAGGGCGGTCCGGGCTGCGGCCACCATCTGGCCCATGGTGACATTGGTATTGGCGAGGTCGCCATAGGTGCCGGCACTGACGCCGGCCTGTGCCGCAAGCTGGTCGAGGAAGGTGAGCGCGTCCACATTGGTGCTGACGAGCGCCTGGTAATTGACAAGAGACAAGGAAAGGCTGGTGCCCAAAAGGCCGCCAAGAACGGCGTTGATCTGGCCATTGGTGAGGCTGGCCAGGCCCGTGCTCGCGGAAAAGGAAACCGCCGGCGTCTGTGTCGCGGTGGCGGTGGCCACGACATTGGACAGGATATCGCCCCCGATGACGCTCGCTAGATACCCCCGCACCGAAATCGTTTCGGTCACGCGCACCGCGTTCTTTTGTGCGGCCGGATCGGTATTGAGCCTGTTCGCAACGGAAAGCGCGGGATCGGGCGTATAGGCGCCGGTGACGACGGTCGCTGTCTGGGCATAACCATTTCCTGCCAGGACATTTGCCGCGATCGCCGCAGCGTTGGCCGGATCGCCGGCCGCAGCCAGGGCAGCGGCATCGACCGCGCCCTGCAGGCGGCGCTTTTCCAGATAGAGATGGCCGACATCCAGAGTGAAAACGCCAAGGCCGAGACCCAGCAGCATCAGCATCGCAGATAGGATCGAAGCGATGCCGCTTTGGTCACGGATGAAGCGCTTGAAAAGCGCGCAGGATTTCAGGCTCGGTCCCGACATGGCCGTCTTACACTTCAGAACTGGCCCGGCAGACTAAGCGCGAGACCCTGTGCGCCGTGTCGTCTTGTCGGCATTTACGCCGCGAAATCAAAGCACAAGTCTCTACATAAGCTGACACGCAAACCCTTAGCGTTTGCCTAATTTGCCCCGCGATGCGGCAGGCCATGGGTGATGCCGCCAGCCAGTTTGAGTGAGAAAAATGCGGTTCGCCTGCACCAACAAACTCCGTTTCGGTTTCGAATTGGGACAGGCCGCAACCGCGCGTCATCAGCACGCCTTCAACGGCGCTGATGGTACAGCCGGATCCATAGGTTTCACGAACGCAGCCGGCGTGACCGGTGCGGCCGTGGCCACGGGCGCGACGGGGCCGCGGGGCTCTCAAGGTGCGACCGGGGTCATGGGCGCCACGGGGGCGGTTGGGGGCGGTAGGTGCGACGGATCCGGCTGGCGCCAATTCTGTATCGGGCAACAAAGGTCCAGCCCGTCGGCCCGGCCTGATTTGTCGAAAAGCCAGACCGGTTTTTTTGGAAAACGGCGGACGTTGCAGCCTGGCAGCGCTTCGCCGTGCCGTCCGGCTTATTTCGGCGGCGGGAAGACCCAAGCGCGAAAGCGCTTGGGTTCTTCTTTCCCGGGCGGCTATCGCGCGAAACCCGTGAAGACATAGCCGCGTCCCCGCACGGTCTTGATCACCAGCGGATTGTCCGGATTGGGTTCCAGTTTACGCCGGAGCTTGACGATGATGCCGTCCAGGCCGCGGTCATACGGATTCCATTCCCGGTTGAATACCCGGCGGCACAGTTCGTCGCGGGTCTGTGGCTGGCCTTCCCTGGAAACAAGCTCGATCAGGACATCGCATTCCGCGGTGGTCAGCGGCACCGGCGTGCCATCGGGCGCGCGAAGGCTGCGGCGCATGGGATCAAATTTCCAATTCATTGCGCCATCGCCGTCCGCCGGCGAAAGAGACGGCGCGGTGGATTCACCACCACCGCTGCGCCGGATCAGGGCGCGGATGCGAGCCAGCAATTCGCGAAGATTGACCGGCTTGACCAGATAATCGTCCGCGCCCAGTTCCAGCCCCACGACCTTGTCGGTCGCTTCGTCCTGGGCGGTCACCATGATGCAGGGCGTGTTGCGGGTCTGGCGCAGGCGGCGAAGGACATCGAATCCGTTCTCGTTGCCCAGCCACAGGTCGAGCAAGACGATGTCGAACGCGCGCTCCGCCAGGCACCGCTCGGCCTCCGCGCCATTCGCGGCGGTCTGGACCCAAAAAAAATGCGCGCTGAGATAGGCGCTGAGCTCGGCCCGGATTTCGCTGTCGTCATCCACGATCAGGAGGCGGATTTCGCCGGACGCGGTGGCTTCGGGAACCGGTGTCATAGTCTACCCCTTTTTGAATACCGGAAATGATCGGCCGCTACAGGCACGCGGCAACACACAGTAAGACATAACTCCACACCCGCCCGGACCTGGATGGGCTCATACTGCCCGCAACAGATTCGAGCGAAGAATGATCGGAAAATTCGAGATGCCCCATCGCGATGCCGCCGCGCCGGACGTGAGCGGGATGCCGGCGGATGAGCCTTTTGGTCCTTTGGTTTTCCACACCGCGCTGCCGATCGCGATCCGCTCGCTCGACGATGCGGAGCTGCGCATATTGCTGATCGCGCTGCTGCAAGAGTGGCGCCATCGCGGCGCAAGGATGTGCGGATAGGGTCTGGCTCCGGTATGGGCGCTGGGTTCGTCATGGCAGGCCATCCCGTTCGGGTGACCGTGGCACGAAGGGCAGGACCTGCGCGCCGGGACGGCGCAGGACCAGCGTGATCCGCCCGCCGCCCAATGCGCCATTGCCGACCAGGATGCGGCCGCCATGCTCGCGCAGGATGGAATGCGCAATGGAAAGACCCAGCCCCGTTCCCTTGCCTTCCGGCTTTGTGGTGAAAAAGGCGTCCAGCGCATGGGCCAGGACATCCGGCTGAAAGCCCGGTCCGTTATCCTCGACATGCAGGTACAGCGCGCCGTGATCGTCGGGGTTACCCTCGGACCAGATCCGGATATGGCCGCCGGGTTTTCCATCCCGCGCATCCGCGGCGTTCTGGATCAGATTGACCAGAACCTGCTCGATTTCCAGCTCGTCCGCCACGGCTCTGAGATCGTCCGGGATATCGATATCTATGGCGATGCCGGACGACAGGATCAGCGGATCCATCAGCGAGCGGGCGCTGCGGGCGATGGCGGCGATAGGCGAGGGCTTATATTCGCCGGCGGTCCTGCGGCCGAAGCGGCGCATGCGGTCCATCACTTTGCAGGCGCGTTCGATCTGGGCGAGGATACGCTCGGTTTTTTCCTTCAGCAGATCCGGCCCGGCCTTTCCCAGGCTAACCATCAGGTCGATATTCTGGGCGGCGAGTGAGATGGCGTTGAGCGGCTGGCGCAATTCATGGGCGATGCCGGTGGACATCTGGCCAAGCGCCGACAATTTGGCGGTGTGGATCATCCGCTTCTGATCGGCTTGCAGCAAAAGCGCCTGTTGCAGCAATAGCGAAATCCGCTCGGCGACACCGTGATCGTCGGGGGTAAGGCTGCGCCGCGCCCGGCACAGAAGGTAATAACGTTCCGCCGTGGAAGGCAGCGCGATCAGGGCGAGATCGCCGTCGCGCATGGCGAGAATTTCGCGCAGGCGCGCATTCTCTTCGCTCCCGGCCGGCAACAGGGAGAGGAGGCCGGACTGGCCCAGCGTCTCGATCCGGCGCAAGGCGATGGAATTCGCCGCCATGGCGGCGGGAAAGACCAGGCGCGGCTCCTCGCCGGCCCGGAACAGGATCAACCTGACATCGTCGCAGTCGATCGCCACCGCCAGATGGTGCGCCAGCTGTTCCAGCTTTTCACGAAACGAGATATCGCCCAGGAGCACACGCAGGCCCAGCATCATGGTTTCGGTTTCCCGCCTGAGCTGCTCCTCGCGGTGATGCGATGCCAGGATGGTTTCCAGCGTGTGAGTATCGACCGCCAACCTTTCGTCCGCATGTTCCGGCGCGGTGGCGATGGTTCCGCGCAGCGGGAAGGGCGCCGATGTCCCCGGGCTGGGACAGGCGGTGAGAAACAGGGGCTCGTCAACCCCGGGCAGCACGATGCGCCGCGAGCGCAAGATCTGACCCTTTTCCGCGGACCTTTGCAGGTCCAGCGCGCCGGCCGGAATATCGCGCAAGGCGCGGCCTTCGAACAGGCGCGCCAGGTCGCGGCGGTCATGAAACACATGCGTCACATGGATGATGCCGTCTCCCTCGGCTTCCCAGACCAGGTCCGCGCTGGCGCGCACAAGGGCGGCGTCGCGGGCGCCTTCCGCATCCAACCGCTGGCGTCGGCGCATATTCTCTTCGTCCGTGCGCAGATGATGCAGATGCCGGGCTGTGAATTCCGCCACATCGCGCATCGCGCTTTCCAGTTTTGGCGGCAGCAGGATCGCGTCGGCAATGAGTGCGATCATGGGCGCTCCGGGCCCGCTGGCGCCGCTCACCACGATGCCGGCAGCAGCCTCACCGAACGCCAGGCAGCGCCCGGGATGATAGCTGGCGCGTTGAAGCCAGGCGCGCAGGGCCGGTCCGTTTTCGCGCAACGGCCCATCGCTTTGCCAGACGATCGCGGGTCCGGGCGCGATTTCCGCCGCCATCAGAATCGAGAAGCCGAATTCATCCTCCAGCATCCGGGCTGCCTGCACCAGCGCGCCGTGACAGGCGCGCGGCGAGGCCGTGCCGAGAATCCGGCGCAGCTCCGGCAGGATGCCCTGCTCGGCATCGCGCGGCGCGATTTCAGCCGGAAGGATCGGTGACATAATATTCGACCGTGACGGGATTGAGGGTGCTCAAATCGGGGACGAAGGGCAGTGATGCGAAACGCGTGTCGTTGTAGGTGATGCGGATATCGATCTTATGGTCGCTGGCGACATCCACCTGGACGACAGTGACCGCCGCTTCGGCGGGATCGACCAAGGGTGACAGGGTGGTCAGGACGCGGGTTATGGCGGCCCGCGCCAGACTCTCGCGCTCGGTATCGTCAAGGCCGCCCACGGCGGCGCGACCTCCTTCGGTTGCGGCGTAGGTGACGGCGATGCGGGTGGCGAATTGAATGCCGAAGGCAAGAATGCCGAACATGATGGCAAAAAGGAGCGGCGCCACGATGCCGAACTCGACGGCCGTGGTTCCACGGTCGTTGCCGCGCCATCGCCGGCACGCTCCTCCTGCCCTGGAAAAGATCCATCCCATGTCCGGCGTCCCGCTGCTTCAGGGCGCGGCGCCGGCGATGTCCGTCTTCACCGAAGTGTAGATCGACCGCAGATCCGTTCCCATCTGGGAAATGATCGTCCACAGACCGACCGCGATGCCGGCTGCCAGAAGGCCATATTCGACGGCCGACAATCCACTCTCATTGGCGATAAATTCCTGCACCAGACTTTTCAACTTCGCACGCATGTCATTCTCCTTTGACGCTTGGGCTAGGGATTGATGCCGCTGCCCGGCATGTCGGACAGCGGCGGTTGAGAATTCCGGGACGGTTTGGCGATCTCCTGGCGATAGGCATCCGCGATCGCAGCTGCTTCGGGGCCGCTCATCGCGCCTTGGCCGCCACGCGCGCGAAGCTGCGCTGCGATCACCTGGTCGGAAGTGGGCGTCGGCTGGACGGCATCGCCGGCGCAGCCGCCGAGGCCGCACAATAGAAGGCCGAGCAATGGCGCAAAGCGGCGGATCATCATGGCGCGGCTCCCTTGACGCCGGTGTCGCCGGTCCAGGTGGGCGTCCAGTTCGCCGAAAAGGCGGCGATTTCCCGGCGCCTGGCGGGATCGGCGATGGTGTCCAGAAAGGCGAGGAATTGCGCGCGGGAGCCGGACAGTGACAAGGCCAGGGCCAAATTGGCCCGTATCAGGTTGGAATCGGGATCCAGTTCATGCGCCCGCTGAAGCTCGCTCACCACGGGCGCGAGCGCCGGTCCGCGGAAATCTTGTTTCAGCTGGGCATAGCCGAAATTGTTGAGATAGGTTGCATTGGCGGGATCGAGTGTGGCGGCCTGGCGGAAATTATCCGCGGCCAGAACCCAATCGCCCCTGGCCGACAGGGCGCGCCCAATCCCGTTATAGGCCTCAGCCCCGAAGCTGGAGGACAAGGCTTGCCGGTAGGCGGCGATCGCTTCATCGGTGCGGCCGGCTCCTGCCAAAGCGTCGCCCGCCAGCTTGTGGTAGCGCGGCGTGAGGTTTTGCGTCTTCTGGAATTTGGCGAGAAAGGCGATGGCGGCTTCATAGCGCTGTTGCCGGATCAGACCATCGATGATCCCCAGATAAAGATCGGCCTGGGCGGCCGGCGTCATGTCCGCGGCCATGGCCGGTTCGGGCGTGGAATTTTCTGTCCGCGCCGCCATGGGCGCCTGCGTGGCGCATCCGGATGCCAACAGTCCCAGCAGGCAAAGCAGTTTCGGTCTCATTTGCGGATCCTCGAAGCATTCATGTCCTGCGCGACATGGTGCAGGGTGCCCAGAACATCGGAGATGGCGGGCGCCGCGATCGCGATCAGGAGCACGGGCATGAAAAAGGCCAGCATCACCAGGGTCAGCAGCACTGACTTGCGGCCCAGCTGTTCGCGCGCCAGCGACAATCTGGTTTCGCTGATGTCGGTCGCCAGCCGGCGCAGGGGCTGGGCGAGTTCGCCGCCCTGGAAAAGATTCTGTTTCAACAGGCCGGTGAAATCCCGGCCCTCGCTGATCGCCAGCCTTAGCGCCAGCCGGTCGAGCGCCTTGTCATAGGGCATGCCATCTTCGGTATCGGCGATATAGCGGGTCAGCATCTGGCCTGAGAGCGGCGCGACCCGCCCAACCTGAAGGCTCACATGTTGTAGCGCCTGGTCGATGCTGACGCCGCTGTCCAGCACCATCAGCAGCAGGTCGAGAATATAGGGAAGCTCGCGGCGCATCTCGCGCTGGCGTCTTTCGCTGCGCAGCTTGAGGAAGATGCTGAAGGCGCGATAGACAAAGAAGCCCAGAAAAAACGCGGTGGCCGCTTCTCCGGAATTCACCCGTCCGTCGCGCAGCCAGCCGGGAAGCAGGGTGGCGCCCGCCACTGCGAGAGCGGCGAGGAGGCGCAGGCCCGCGAACAAAAAGACCGCGCCGGGAGCGAGGAAGCCTGCCTGGAGAAGCTGGTCCTGCAGTCCGCGCACCGAATCCGCGCCGGCCACTTTGCGGCCGAAACTTTCGAGCAGGGCGCGGCCGCGGATCGCGGGCCAGAGCGGCGCCAAAGTGGGCGAAACATGCTGGCGGAAGCGCCGCCCCACGGCCTGGTCGGTGGCATAGGCGCGCACGCCCCAGGCCAGCGCGAATGCGCCCGTCAGGCCGCACCCCATACCCAACAGCCAGGAGAGGATATCGGTCATGTCAGTACCGGGTCCGTATGATCATGCGCATGCACAAGGCGCCGGCGATCTGGGAGAAAATCGCATAGGCGAGCATGTAGTGACCGGTCTCGGTTGCAAGGAACCAATGCGAGTAATCGCGGTTGGTGAGGATCACCAGAGTCGCGACCAGCACGGGCAGCAGCGCCAGAACCCAGGCACTGGCACGGACCTGGGTGGTATTGGCGCGCAATTCGCGCTCGATGGAGGCGCGCCGGCGAATATTCTCGATGATGTTGCGCAAGATCGCGGTCATCGAACCGCCAAAGCGCAGATTGGTGCGGGTGGCGGTGGCCAGAAGATGAAGCTCGTAAAGGTCCATTTCGGCCGCCGCGCGCTCCAGGCTTTCGGCGACGCCGCTGCCATTGGCGATGCGGCGCAAGGTCGGGGTCAGGCACTGCGTCACGATGGCCGGTGAATTCTCGACGGCCCGTTCCAGCGCAACCGACAGGCTGTTGCCGACGGAGAGGAGCTGGCGCATCCGCTCCAGGAAACCCAGCATGCATTCCGACAAAAGACGCACACGGACGCCCGCGCGATATTCGAGCGCGACCAGCACCAGCAAGACCAGGGTGACCGCCGACAGCAGGGCCCCCAGCGGCCCCGCCAGCAGGGTCGCGACAAGGACGACGAAAGAAGCGGCCGCAGCGCCAGCCGTCAATTGACGCCGCGTGGGCTCCCATCCGGCCCGCGCCAGCTTGCGTTCGAGAAACGAAGGCAGCCGGCTCATGGTCCCGGCGCCCGGCTGGGGCGACTTCTCCGCATGCACCGCCAGAAGATTTTCGAGACGCTTGAGATCGGTCAGACGGATATGCGCCGCAACCAGGCGCCGGACCAGAAACCCGGCCGCCGCAAGGCACGACAATATGATCAGGCCGGCTACAAGGACGCTCATTGGATCGCGCCCTTCCGTTCGGCCTGTTCGGGACCGCGATAGATTTCCCGCTGCATATAATGCGAGCCTTCAAGGCCCGTGATCTCGACCACGCTGGAAACCGAGCGCCGCCCGCCCGCGCCGCGCATGGTCTGGACGACGATATCCACCGCGCTGACGATGAAGCGCCGGACGGAGCGCAGATCGCTGGAAAAACCGTTGAGCCCCACCAGCATCTCCAGCCGCTCCAGGGCATCGGAGGTGCCATTGGCATGGATGGTAGCCATCGAGCCGTCATGGCCGGTGCCCATGGCCTGGAGCACCTCGATGGCTTCGTGCGAGCGCACTTCGCCCAAGATGATGCGGTCGGGACGCATGCGCAGCGCGTTGCGCAAAAGATCGCGGGCGGTGATTTCCCGGGCGCCGTCCATGGTGGCGGCGCGGGTCTCCATCCGCACCACATGCGCCATCTGCAGGCGCAATTCCGCCGTGTCCTCGATGGTGACGATGCGTTCCTTGGGCCCCACATAAGAGCTGAGCACATTGAGAAGCGTGGTCTTGCCCGAACCGGTGCCCCCCGAGATCAGGATATTGCGGCGGTTGCGCACCGCGCCCGACAGAAAGCGCAGCCCTTCCGCCGTCATGGAACCGTTGCGCACCAGGTCTTCGCCCGAGAAGGGCACCGCCTTGAATTTGCGGATCGAGACATGGGGCCCGTCCAAGGCCACGGGCGGGATGACGACATTGAGGCGCGATCCGTCCGGCAATCGCCCATCGACGTAAGGATTGGCCTCGTCGATGCGCCGTCCGATCGGCGCAACGATGCGCTGGATCACATTCATCAGGTGATCCATGTCGCGGAAGCGGGCATTGACCGGTTCCAGCTCGCCTTTGCGCTCGACATAGATGGTGCGGGGGCCATTGACGATGACGTCGTCGATGCCGGGATCGTCCAGGAGCGGCTGCAGCGGCCCGAAGCCGGTGATTTCATTGACCACGTCGAGAATGAGCTGCGACCGTTCGGGCGTATTGAGCGCCAAGCCCCGCGAGCCCAGCACGATGGAAATGGCGCGGGCGATTTCGTCGAGAAGGGCGGCGTGCTGGATGGTGTCGCCGGTGACGCCGCGGCGGTCGAGATATTCGAGCGTGACCTCGAACACCCGGAATTTCATGTCCTGATACCGGTCCGATGTCTGGATGTCGTCATTATTGCCGGGCGCGGCGGCATAGGGCTGCAGGAGGTTCATCCGGACCTCGCCCGGTTGATCCAGGAAATCAGTTTGCCCGTGACATTCTCAGGCTCTGTCCGCGGCAGAAGGCCCAGTTCCGCCAACCGCATGCGCAAGGCGTCGCCATAGGGCGAAAGCGGCATCAGGGCGAGAGGGCGGCCCCGGTTATGTGCCAGCGCCAGCGCGCTCCAGGTCGCGCGCAGGATCAGGCTGTGGCGGGCGCCGATGGCCGCGGCGATATCGTCGGGCGACGGTGTGAGATTGGCATCGAGCTGGTGGATCGCCAGGATCGGGTCGGCCCCCAGTTCCGCCCCACGCAGGTTCTGGAAAAATGTCTTGGCGTTGCGGATCGAGGAAAATCGCTGATTGCACCCCACCAGGATGGTGCCGCCCACCGCGCCGCCGCGAACGGCCTGGTGGGAAAAAGCGCCCCAATGGACCACCACGACATCGAAGAGTGAGCGAAGGATTTGCAGCAGGACAGTAAGGTCGCGCGGTTGCGGCAGCGCAGGCTCGCTTTCATCGTCCGCCAGCGGCAGCACATAAAGGCCGGTCTCATCGGCCCGCGCCAGGGCGGAATCCAGGAAAGCGCGATCCAGCCGGGGCATGTCGCGCAAGGCGGCCGCCAGGGTGAAGGAAAAATCCAGGCCCAGCGCGGTGCGCGCCGACGTCATCGGCAATGACAGGTCCAGCAGCAGGACGCGCCGGTCGCGCGAGGCGGCGGCCAGCAAGCTGGCGGTATTGAGGGCGAGATCGGCGTCTTCGTCGCTGGGCGCGGGGCTGAGCACGCTGATCAAGCAGCCGCCCGCGCCATCATCGGCATTCTTGCCGAGAAGGCGCGACATCACGGCGTTGCGGATTTCCCCATCCGAGGCATCGCGGTCGATGAAATCGTCCACGCCGGCGCGAAAGGCGGCCAGAATAAGCTGGGCGCTCATTTCATCGCCGATGGCGATCAGGGGCAGGGCGGGGAATTGGGCCCTGACCGCCGCCATGCGTTCCAGGATCGTCTTCGCGCCGCTATGGGCGCCCGCATCGATGATGATGGCCAGCGGCCGGAAGCGGGCCGCGACCGCGGTGCTGTCCTGTCCGCGCGGATCGACCGCCATCACCGCGCAGTCGCCCGACAGCGCCGCCTCCAGCCGTTCGACCAGCTTGGCGTCTGCCGACAGGAAAAGCAGGTTGTGACGCATGGCTATCTCATCAATCCGTATTCGACAGTGAATTTGTCGAGCGGCTTGGCGCCGATGACGCTCTCGGCCAGCGTGGGGCTGTAGCTGATATTCTCGCCCGGCAATGGCGGCATTTCCCCCGGCTTCATCGGCGACACCAGGTGCGGCGTGGCGATGATGATCAACTCCTGACGCTCGCGGCTGTGCTGGGTCTGCTTGAAGAAGGCGCCGATCACGGGAAGGTCGCCGATCCCCGGCAGTTTGTCTTCCATGCTGGAAGCGGCGCTGTACATCAGCCCGGCCAGCACGAAGCTCTGGCCGTCGCCCAGTTCGATGGTGGTGTTGGTGGAGCGGGTCTTGATTGCCGGAACGGTGTAGCCCTGGATCTGCACCGCATTGACGCGGTCGAGCTCGCTCACTTCCGGATTGACATTGATGACGATGCGCTTGTCGTCCAGAACGGTGGCCTTCAGATGCAGCTGCACGCCGAATTTCTTGTATTCGATGGTGACCGTGTTGGAGATCGCGCCGGATTGCGGTACCGGAACCGGTATCTGTCCGCCGGCCATGAAATCGGCGCTTTCACCGCTGCGCACCAGCAAGGTCGGCTTGGCCAGCACCTGCGCCAGATTGGCGCTGTTGAGCGCGCTGACCACGCCCATGAAGTCGGCGCCCGGCCAGGCCATCAAAAGATTGAACGCCTGGCTGAGCGGCAGACTTCCCGTCACCGACAGATTGTTCTGCAGGAATGAGAAGCTGTTCACGGTATTGGGCGCGTTGGACGAAAACTGAAAGCCGCTATTGCCCAGCCTCTGAAGATTGATGCCCAAGGCTTGCAGCGCGGTGGAGGAGACGGCGGCAAAGCGCACTTCCACGGCGACCATCTGGGTCTGGCCGATGCTGGTGATGTCGGCAATGTCCTTGCCCAGCTCGGCGCGCGCCAGCGTCAGCGCCCGGTCATGGGCGGCGGCGGACGGCACCCGCCCGCTCAGCACCACGCTTTTGCCGGTATCGTTGACAGTGATGCCGGCAAGATCGGGATCTGCCGCGAAAGCGGCCTTCAGTCCCGACACATCGGCGCCCACGGAGAGGTGATAATCGGCGGGCTGGGCTTGGCCCCGCCGCCAGACCAGAAGATCGGTGGTGCCGGCTTTGGCGCCCAGGACGCGCAGTTCGCGGGCCGACACAAGCCGCACATCCGCGATGGCGGGATCGCCGACCGCAATGCGGGTGATCTCGCCATCGATGCGCACGACCTGTTGGCCGCCCATGGGGACCGCCACATCCGCCGCCAGCGCCGGTGGACTCGCGACCGCCGCCAACGCGCCCAGGAGAACCGCTTTGAAAGAGACATGCATGGCGCGCCTCACGGCAAATGAAGAGTGGTGCGCGCGCGGCCGGCGTAGAAGGGAATGCCAGCCGGGGATTTTTCCGCGGATATTTTCCCCAGGGCCCGTTCCGGCGCCTTCGCGGACGCTTCGCCCAGGAGGTTCGACAAATCCGCATTCGAGGCCGGTCCCGCCGTGTCGTCCAACGGATTGCGGATCGCGAAACTGATGGTGCCCAGGCGCGCCGCCAGCGCCATTTTGGCAAGATCGTCCGCGGAAAGCGCCAATGTGACGGTGCGCACGCCGGGCGTAGGCGAACCGTCATTCTTCAACTTCGCGCCGACCGCCAGGACCAGCGCGTTTTGCAGGAGCAGAGTGGCCTTGCTGCGATCGCCGATCTTCTGGTCCTGGCTTTCGGCGAACAACGCGCTGGGCAATGTCAGATAAAGATCGACACGGTCGTTCGCCTGGACAAACCCGCCGGCGATGTCGGCTTCGGAAACCGGGACGGAATAGGCGCGATAGGACTGCGGCACGCGCGCGGAAAGACCGGCGACGGCTTCGGCGCTGATCTGGCTGCTGAGGATGGGCATGCCCGCGGCGAGCGACGCCAGCATCATGTGCCCTTGCGCATCCTCCGCGCGATGCAGCGCGGCCGCAGGCGCTTTGGCGGGCGCAAGCAACTGAATGGAAACATCCTGCGGGCCGAGAATGCGTCCGCGGGGAATATCCGAAGCGGTGACCAGGACCGGGGTCGTGGTGCTGACCGCGGCCGGGGTCGGCGCGGACCGGGCATCCTCGTGGCCGATCAGGTTGCTCCACATTACCCCGCCCGCCGC
>Ga0068855_100005777_pt1 | contig 15101 bp, 18 predicted proteins | sample KBSCornC52_FD_66592 | JGI IMG/M metagenome (GOLD analysis project Ga0068855, IMG submission 66592) | Corn rhizosphere microbial communities from Kellogg Biological Station, Michigan, USA - KBS Corn C5-2 | ecosystem: Host-associated > Plants > Roots > Rhizosphere > Soil ...
GCAAGGTCTTGCGTTCGAAAACATGTTCAATGACGGAGGCGCCGGGACGTAGCGCGACCCAATCGCCGACCGCCGGCCAGGCTGAACCAGAACGGCGGAGCTCTCCGCTAACGACGGCTTCCAATTTGCCGGTTTCTGTCCACACGCTGAAGCGGTCGCGCGATGCTGATGCTACCCGGGCGGGTATGCCGGGGCAGTGCTGGACGGCAAAAAAGCCGCTCCAGCCAAAATCTTCTAATTGCATTGGATCATCCTCTCGATGGAAGAAGGGAGACACACCTACCAGTCACCTGGATAAGGCTAGGAATGAGAGGACGAATTAGGCAGTTTCAGACAGCGGCGCTCCTGCGCTGGCAAGCGTAGCAGAGTTCAACAGGCAATTCAATTTTTAGGGGTGTGAATCGCGGTGTTCCCGCAGGCCGCTATGGCCGTTACTATGAACACATGTTGCGCGTGAAGCTGTTGGAAGAAGGGGCGAAGCTGCCCGTGGTTGCGCACCCGGGAGAGGATCTCGGGTATGACGTTTTTGCATTGGAAGCGGTGGTGCTGGATCCACATAAGACAGTGAGAGTGCGGACGGGAGTTTCGGTGGAGGCACGGCATCCGGAGACCGGCGTGGCATTAGGGTTGCTGGTCAGGGATCGCTCATCCATAGCATCGCGTGGAGTTGCGACGACGGCGGGCGTGATCGATGCAGGGTACCGGGGTGAAGTACAGATCGTGATGACCAACCTGGGTACAGAGCCCATTGAGCTGAAAGCCGGGGAGAAGATTGCTCAAATGATTCCGGTGCCGGTGTTGACAGGGATTGTGGAAGCGGCGGAGCAGCTGGAAGATTCCGCGCGTCTGGCCAAAGGGTTCGGCAGTTCGGGGCGGTAACGACGCAAGTGGATAGCTAACCATGCACATTGGACTGAGAGGACTGAGAGAGCCAATCTGGAGAGCAATCAATTCCGGGATAGATTGGGCAGGTTTTCGTTCGAAGACCACGCGCTGAGGTAAGAATGCCGGTTGTTTCAATCACGAGATTGCGTGTGCGGTCATGGCTGTTTATGCCGGCCTTTATCTTTGCCGCGATGCGTATCGGAAAGCAGGCCGCGGAGGCAGAGGGCTGCCTGAGCGCCAAGGTCTTCAGAGATCGGCGCAACGCGTTCTGGACGAGCACGTGCTGGGAATCGGAAGCGGCCATGAAGGCATTCATGTTGGCAGGCGCTCACGGAGCAGCGATGCGCAAGCTGCTGGAGTGGTGTGACGAGGCGTCCGTTGCGCACTGGACGCAGGACGATAACAAGCTGCCATCATGGGGAGAGGCGCACCGGCGCATGCTCCGACATGGCCGTGCTTCAAAGGTGAATCATCCGTCAGATGCGCAGAAGGCGTTTCGGATCGATGAGCCGGACGAGTCCCGGACAGACAGGACCTTGAAATGACGGGGAAGAAGCAGCGAGTGAGTGCAGATACAGCGGCATTCGGCGACGCCGTCTAATGATGCAGCCGGGGAACCCGCGAAGAAGCGGATGCGTATGGTTTAATGCAAGGAACGCAGGAGAAGCTGCTATGGCCACGATGCCTTATGTGAATTCGCAAGCAGTGTTTTACCAGCAATACGAGCAGGTAAGGCGCGATGAGATCGTGGGAATACTGCTGGCGTTGTTTCTGGGCGGGTTTGGGATACACCACTTCTATTTGCGGCGGACTGGGCTCGGCATTCTGTATGCGTGCTTCTGCTGGACGCCGTTTCCCTGGGTATTGGGATTCATTGAGTGCTTTTTCATGCCGGGAAGAGTGCGGGAGTTCAATGCGATTCAGGCGGCCGGGATTGCGGCTGCACTGGGGATTGCGATTCCGACGTACGCACCGCCAGTCAATGTCACTGTCAATGTGCCTCCGGCAGCTCCGAACTATCCACCTGCGCCGCCCAATCCGGTAGGCACGGCAATTCAGACGAATACGATGGTGGCGTGCAGCAAGTGCCAGAAGGCGAATCCAGCGGGAGCGAAGTTCTGCTCGGGATGCGGGAACGCGCTGTAGAGCCGGTCAAGGTTGACAATCTTTTGGTCTCAACTTCCCCATGGCCGGTGACCCATTAGCGCCGGACTAATAATATCGCAGATGATGTGATATCATATAAAAAATGAGGCTTGTGCTCGACACCGACGTGGTAGTTGCGGCGATGCGCAGCCCGCGAGGCGGGTCAGCCGAATTGCTGCGAAGGATCGATGCAGGTAAGGCCCTCATGTTGCTTACCGTAGCGCTCGCCCTGGAGTACGAAGCTATTTGCACGTTGGCTGAACATCGGCTAGCGTCTGGGCTCAGTGCATCGGAAGCGGGCGCTTTCGTAGACGGCCTGATCGCATTGGCGCAGCCGGTGAGAGCATTTTTCCGCTGGCGCCCGCAACTCCGCGATCCGGGCGACGAACTGGTTTTGGAGGCGGCCGTGAATGGCCAAGCCGACGCAATTGTCACCTTTAACGAAAGTCACCTGCGCGAGGCGCGCAGCAGTTTTGGGATCCATGTCATCCGCCCCGCCGAAGCTCTGAGGAGGATCAAGAAATGACGACACGAGTTTCCACATTTCCCCTGCGTCTGCCGGTGTCATTGAAAGCAGCTCTCGAAAGGATCAGCGAGCGTGACGGGACCAGCCTGAACCAATTTCTGGTGATCGCGGCAGCTGAGAAGATCGCCGCGATGGAGACGGAGCGCTTCTTCGAGGAGCGCAAAAGTCGTGCAGATCGTAAGGCTTTCCGACGCATCTTGAACCGCAGAGGCGGAGAGCCTCCCCGTCCCGAAGACGCGATCGACTGAGACCGGAAATGAACTACTCTATGTCACTTCAGAGTCGCCGGTGACACTCCCGCTTAATTCTATTTCAACTTAGCTACTCTGATTTCTCCCCCGCAATGCGGCTGTCCAACTGCAAGTACAATCCGCAACGACCTGTTCCAGTGTGTTGACGGACGATGTAGAACGATTTTGTACCGTGCTCTCTGAAATCCGTTGCTGTGGCTGCGAGTTCATAAGCTCCCTCCTTCAGAGTGTCGAACCTGAAACTGCCAGCATCGGCTGTAGTAGTACTCGCAACGATCGCACCAGCTTCAGTGATTACCACATTCACACCGGGAATGGGTTGACCCGAAGAATCAACCACAGTACCGACCGTTTGCCGCACAACCGGTGGTTTGTATACGCAAACGTCAGCATCGCACGTCGCTACCAACGTCGCGAGGAACAGAAGCAAGATCATGAATCGGTGCACGATCCCTGTCGTTTTCATGCGTGAGACAGTGTAATCCCCGAGTCGTCGCCCACTCGGCGGCTACTTATTGGTTAACAGGCGGGCGTGAACTGCTAGAGCCGTATTCATCGGGTATTTTTGATACACAGGCGGAGAGCCGAGCTCCGACGTCAGCCTGATTTTGTTACATATTGGCGTGGCCGGACCGCATCGACTCGTTGAACTGTGGTTTAGTGAAGTTAAGGGCGGAGTCGCGAAGGGCCTCGTATTCGGCGGCGCGAGCGACCAAAGCGGGCGTGGCTGCAGCGAACTCACCATCGAGAGCGACGAGTCCCTCACCAGCCTTGTCCCTGGCCATGCGGAGGAGATCGGCTTCCGTCGTGTTTAGATACTGTGCATCGCGCGGATCTGCGATCCAAACGGGCTTGCTGTTGCCCAGGACGCCAGAGAGCCAATACACCTTGCTGAGAAGGTAACGAAGGCGCTCCTGGTCATCGGTTTCGGTAAAGACGAACTTCTTCTGCCAGCGGCTGTAGAAGCGGGTTGTGACCGGGACTGGCTGGCGGTTGCCGGACTTCAGGAACTCGAGCTGGCCGAAGTCGACCGTTTTGCGGATGGCGTTGTAGATGAAGGACTCGGCGTAGGGCTGTTCCATGGCAGGAACAATCTCGGCGAAGGTCACGGTGACGGAAGCAGCGACCTTTGCATGGAGGTTGTGCGTGCCGCCGTCCTCGATCCTGATCTCGCCATGAACAATATAGGTGTCTGCTCCGGAGGTGGAACGGTGGAATGGCCACTGGAATTTGCCAAAGGCGAGCGGCAGGCCGCCGAGGGTGACGTAGCACTCGGGTCGGGGATTGCGCAGGCGTTTGGCCTCGGCCTCGAGGTGAGAGGTCATCTCGGGAAGCAGGTTGGGCTTGTTGAAGTCGAAGGACTCAGTCAGTTCCAGTTGAAGCCGGCGTTCGTCGTTCCCGGGCAAGCCCAGAGAAAAAATCTGGGTGGGTTGGCCGTTGAGTTCGGCTTCAGTAGTGGAGACGAGTTTGAGACCGGCTTTGGCTGCGGCCGCTTCGATGGAAGTGACGAGGGATGCTTTCGTTGTCATGAGGAACCTGCTCTAGAAAATGCTGCACCTTCGATTTTAGAGCATTGGCAAAGCGCGGAGGCTTGTGACTCGTGCCGTCGATGAACCTACCTGGGCGTTTAGCTGTGCATCTTACGTCACGAGATCCCTTGAGGAGAGAAGGAGATGCCGGATTCGCAGGTTCTAATTGTTGGCGCAGGGCCAACCGGAATGACGGCGGCCATCGAATTGAAGCGCATGGGGATGGATCTGCGCATCGTCGACAAGGCCGATCATATGGCGCGGTACTCACAGGCTCTGGTCGTACAGGCCCGTACACTTGAGCAATTTCAACGCTACGGGATTGCCGAAGAGGCAATTGCACGCGGTCGAACATTGAACGAAGCGAAGTTCTTCAGTGAGGGAAAGCAGATTGTTGATTTCAAACTCGATTACATGGATGGGCGCTATCGCTTCGCTTTGTTCATTCCCCAGTCGGAGACAGAAAAACTGCTAAACGCGCATATGGAGTCACTTGGAGCGAGGGCCGAGCGGGGAGTGGAACTGCTCGAGCTGAAGCAGGATCCCCATTTACACGCGACGCTGCGACATCCGGATGGCACCACGGCGGAAATTGCACCGCGTTGGGTGATCGGAGCCGACGGAGCGCACAGCACAATTCGCGAGAAGATGGGCGTTCCGTTCGAGGGAGGCGGTGTCGGGCTGTCGTTTTTTCTCGGCGACTGCGAATGTGAAGGGCCGGACGTCCCGGAAGATGAGCTCGCAATCCACGTGCACCATGGGGACGTGCTCTTCTTGGCGAAGCTTACTGACAGACTTGTCCGGTTGATTGTGGCGACCCACGAACAGCAGGTTGCGGATAAACGTGAAATCACGATCGAAGATCTACAGGGTGCGATGGATCGCATGGGTGTTCGTGCGAAGATCACTCGCGCTGAATGGCTGACACCGTTTCACGTGAACGACCGGCAGGCGAAGCACTATCGGATGGGGAACGTGTTCCTCGCGGGGGACGCGTCGCATATTCACTCGCCCGTCGGCGGCCAGGGAATGAACACCGGGATCCAGGATGTGGCCAATTTGGCCTGGAAGATAGCGGCCGTATCACGTGGGGCGAGTGACATCCTGCTGGACAGTTACGAGGAGGAGCGCGGCGAGGTAGGCAAGGCGCTGCTGCGGTTCACCGAGCGCGGACTGAAGCTGGCGACCACGTCCAATCCGATGGTGGAGGGGATGCGCGACATGCTGGCTCCGGTTCTCTCGATGCTCGACCCTGTACAGCATCGGGCAGTGGGCTTCATCTCCGAGACTGCCATTGAATACCGCTCCTCGTCGATTGTCCACGACTACGGAGGCGATGGACATCTGCGGGCGGGGGATCGGGTTCCCGATCTGCGCCTGACTCATGGCAGACTGGGCAGTTTGCTGGAAGAATGGACGACTCCACGTCATCTTGTGTTGGGGCTGAACCTGGATCAGGACGATATTCAAACAATGAGGACAGATCTGCCGAATGCGGACGTTGTGTCCCTCGCCACGACCGATCTGAAATATGAAGGACGCAAACTCTTCGGGGATGATGGCAAGATCTTCGTGCTCCGACCAGACGGCTATCTCGGGTTTCGATCACCGATGGGCTTCCGGGTTGAATTGCTGAATTATGCCAGGCAGGAGGCGCTGGTCTGACGGCGCCTTCAGGTGCATTCTGGCGTGACATTTACAATGGGTGCTGTGCAGGCAGAAGCATCTCGACCCATTATTCTTGCTGATAATTTGAGCAAGGTGTACGCGGCAGGCCGCATCATGGTGGCAGCCGTTCGCGAAGTCTCATTTGAGGTGAAACCGGGTGAGTTCGTCGCGATCGTCGGCCCATCTGGCTCAGGTAAGTCGACCCTCTTCTACCTGCTGGGCGGTCTGACGAGGGCTAGCGAAGGTCGAGTTCTGATTGACGGCGTTGACTTTGCAACTCTCACCGATGCCGAACGGACACGTCTGCGGCGGCACAGGATTGGATTCGTCTTTCAAAAGTTCAACCTGTTACCCACGCTCTCGGCAATGGGCAACATTGAGATTGCCTACAAGATCAGCGGCCGCACTGAACAGCTAGACCGGCAATACCTGGAGCACTTGACCGATTTGTTGTCGATTCGGGGGCGGCTGGAGCATCGGCCCTCAGAATTGAGCGGCGGGGAACAGCAACGCGTGGCGATTGCACGAGCCCTGATTACGAGGCCGGCGATCGTGCTTGCGGACGAGCCGACGGGTAACCTGGACACGAAGAATTCGGATGCCGTATTGAAGATGCTGTTGCGATCGAACCGGGAGCTCGGTCAGACCACGTTGATGATCACGCACAATCCCGAGGCAGCCTCGATCGCGGGCCGCATTTTGCATATGCGCGATGGGGAAATCATCAAGGTTGAGTCGGGTTCAGGGATTGGCTGAAGGTCTGTCGGGCACGTTTAGATCTGGCGTTATCCGCCGTATTTCGGCTGTTTGACCCGGTTTAGGGGGCCCGGTATACTCAGATTTGCAGTAAGCGGGAGTAGCTCAGTGGTAGAGCATCGCCTTGCCAAGGCGAGGGTCGCGAGTTCAAATCTCGTCTCCCGCTCCAATCGCCCTCCGGCGCCCGCCGGGTTGGCTACGGCGATTTGGAGCGCAAATCAAGACAGCCCTGCCAAAGGCGCGGTACCCAAGTGGTAAGGGAGAGGTCTGCAAAACCTTTATGCGCCGGTTCGATCCCGGCCCGCGCCTCCAAATTTACAAATAAGTTCAAACTTTCGAGATAGCTAACCGAGTTTTCCGCATTTTGCACATGCGTGTCTTTTGCGCACTCAATCGTGCCCAATCGTCCAAAATCGCGCCTAAGCGTTCTCGAGGGCGGACTAAAAGCGGACCAAAATCTTCGACAAGTCCGAACGCAATGAGTTCTGATCTGAAGCTTCAACTGGCCTGCGGATAAACAAGATCAACAGCGGCCTGAACGTCCGCTTCGATGCCCTCGCGCCTACCCATCTCACATCCATATGGGCACGATTCTCGGGTGATCCTTGTGCTTGAGCAGTACTTCCGCGAGTGCGCGGCCGGCGTATTCGAAGTAATTTCCGGTGCCACCTGAGAAGTGCTTGCGGCAATAAAGGAAGTCGCGGGTAACGATCGCATGCAGTAGCGGCACGACATTGATTCGATCGGGATCGAACTTCTCCATCCTCTTTTTGAACTCCTGATCCAATGCTTTGATCGTCCAGTCTTCGTAGGACTTCTTAGGCGCTTCTCCGACCGCTATCCTCATGACCTCATAAGAGACTTGGCCGAAGCAGAAGATAATGACCGGGGCGTTGGCAGCCAGCAGATCGCGCAGAATGGCGACTTCGGTGGCGACACGGCCAGTATTCTTCATGTGGCGCGGGTCCTCGATCGCGTTTCGGACGTCAGACCTGTCCGCAAGACGAAGCCTGTCTCCGCGATACAACTCACGTTGCATCGGATCGAAGACCGCGGTGATGATGTTGTGTGGTGTCGGATGTCTGGGATCGAGTGGTCCTTCCAGTTCATTCTGAAGCCCTAGGGGGTTGGACTCGCCGATCTTCCAGATCGGGTCGCCGGGCTGGCCGTAGGTTCTATTCATAAGATTCGCTCCTATAAGAAACGCGTGTATGACGTCTGTACCAAGTTGGGGACCACGCCGCCCTTTGGCGCGATTGGGCCTGATGCTCAGTGTCCATTACGCTAAAAATGCCGTATTTCGAACATCGCGAAAATCGGACACCAACCTCGCGGTATAGCTGTCTCCTGCAAGAGCGTCCATCTGACTGATCGCCTGCGGCGATTGGCTCCGTGCCATGCGAGCAAACAGGTGAACGATCACAAACCGAGACTATTTGCCTTCTCAATCTGAACAATTTGCTTCTACTGCCGATATTTAAGAGTTCAGAACTGAGCGAAGAACCACGTCTACGACCGGAAGGGATTCCGTTCACTTGCTGATTCTTCCGGAGGGCCAGATGTCTTCTAAATGCCGTTTCTCCTTTTCGTTATCCGCAACAATCCTGACATTCGCATCTCTTGCCTTCGGCCAGATTGCTGTGCCATCTCCTGGGAACATCTCCACAGTGGCAGGCATTGGAACTCAGGGATACTCCGGCGATGGTGGGTTTGCCACAAGTGCACAGATCGGTCTTGTGTCTGACGTTGTGGTAGATTTTGCCGGCAACGTCTACTTCGCGGACTATTCGAACAACCGGATCCGGAAGATCGACGCAAAGACTGGTACCGTGTCGACCGTTGCGGGAAACGGAACCGGAGCAGTCTTCGGTCGTGGGAACAACTGGGGTGACAATGGTCCGGCAAGCAATGCGATCGTCAATGCTCCATGGGGTATCGGACTCGATAAAGCAGGGAACCTTTACATCACGGATCCGGGAAACAAGGTCGTTCGCAAGGTGACTGCCGCGACAGGCATCATAACGACCGTTGCAGGCAATCCAAACTGGACAGGTTCCGGGGATCAAAACCTGGCCGTCAATGCGGTACTTTCGCAGCCTTACGATGTCGCTGTAGACGATTTGGGCAACATCTTTATAGCCGAGGGCAAAGGCAACATCATCCAGGAGGTGTTTGCCGAGACCGGGTTAATCAAGACGATAGCGGGAAACGGTACCTTTGGGTATTCGGGAGATCGTGGTCTGGCAATCGATGCACAGCTTGGAACCCCCACATCAATTGCGGTCGACGCCGGCGGGAATATCTACTTCTCCGACTACGACAACAACGTCGTTCGAAAGGTGACAGTCTCGACTGGGATCATCACGACGGTGGCGGGCAACGGTAAACCGGAGTATGACGGAGACGGTGGCTTGGCAACCAAAGCAGGACTCAAATGGCCGGAATTCGTCAACGTCGACCTTAGCGGGAATCTTTATATTGCTGATTACTCGAACTGTACCGTCCGTAAAGTGAATGCCTCAACTGGCGTGATCACCACAATCGCAGGAAAGGTGGCCTTGATCGACGGTCGGCTCACTAGCGCCTGTGGCTATGAAGGTGACGGTGCGGCGGCAGTGGGGGCGGAGATGTTCCAGAATTTCGGCGTTGCGATCGACAACTATGGCAACCTCTACATAGCGGACACCAAGAACTTCCGCATCCGTCTCGTGAGCAGCGGTGTAGCACCCGGCAACGCAGCTTACGTTTCGCTGTCGTCATCAGATCCAAGTCCGACAATGCGCGAGGTCGTCAGTCTGAAGGCAACTGTAGCTGATGCCCAAGCTGCACCATTCACGTCCGGAACAGTTTCGTTCTTCAGTGGCAACACGTCGCTGGGTAAATCCTCCGTAAATGGAAATGGTGAAGCGACGGTATTAGCCACTCTTGGGAACGGCGGTGATCAGGTCATTACCGCTCAATTTGCGAACACGATCTCTTCGAGCAGCGGGACGCTCGCCCTCCATGTTTCTGGCTTCTCCATATCGAGTAGCCCAGCCAGCATTTCCTTGCCGAAGGGCCAAGTTGCGAATTTTACGCTGAACGCATCAGCTTTTTACGGCTTTACTGGCACCGTGGATCTCTCCTGTACTGGAATGCCTTCGCCAGGATCATGCTCGTTGTCTTCCAATTCAGTGACGTTAACAAATGGCATCTCACAATCAAAGGTGACGCTCAGTGTGAGGACCTCAGCCGCAACAACAGCAAAGACTAACTCTGCTCTTCCGGGCGGCCTTGTACTGGCTGGCATCTTCCCGCTGTTCCTGCTTGGAATCCGAAACCAGCGTTATCATCGAGCATTGTGGGTCGCTCTACTCGCAGTGAGCGGCGCGCTTTTTAGCACGGGACTGGTCGGCTGCAGTGGATCGGGAACTAAGGCGGTTGTTCCTTCTGAAACCGTAACATCTGTTCCCGCCGGTGCCTACACAGTCAAAGTGATTGCGACTTCTGGCAGTAGCTCAGTCCAGCTACCAATCGCCGTCACTATCAACTGACACGATCCCTTTTAAACGGACCTCAGGAGCACCGGGAGAACCAAGTCTTGGTGCTCTCTGGTCTAGCGCAGATCGAATGATCTCGAAAGTGGCGGCGTCGTGTGGTCGGCCATGGTGAAGTTGGCAACTTTTTGGCCTCAAAGCGATGGTGGCCGGTCATCCAACCGCAACGTGTGGAACGCAGCACCTCACCTGTGGTTACCCAACCAGCCCAACACATTGAATGCGATGAGTAGTAGGAATCCAAATACGATGAGCAGCACGCGACTCACGCGCTTTCCAAAAGCTCCGAGAATCATGCTGACGAGACCTGTCAGCAGACCGGCAACCAAGACCCTGTCTTCGAGAGGGTTCAGCCGGTAGCCACCCTGCCCATCTGAGATCAACCGGAAATGATAGAGCCAAGTATAAGCACCAGCAACGGCGGAGAGCAGTGCGGCAATCACGCCAATGCTGAAGACAACCATCCGCCCTTTCGTCCCTTTGGTCGGTGAATCTTCCAAGGCATTCATTGCGATTCACTATATCTGCAAAGGATGCCTACTGCCCTTTTGAGAGGATTGTTGGCGATCCGGACTCTTACAAGAAAATGCTCCCAGAGCGACGATGGCCGGTTACTCAGCCAGTGTGCTTAAACAAGGCTGCTTATTGCTTCTCAACGCACCGCCATCATTCAGTTGGAAGCCGATCCAGCGGAGGCTCGCTGATTTCAAAATCAGAGCAGTAAAAGCGGAACTCGAAGTCTTGTGGCTCGTCGTTGAATACACGAAATCTTGAGCCTTCGAGTTGATGGTCTGCTACAGAGACAATCTCAAGACGACAGGACGTGCCCGGATGAACTCTTCCGTCGGTCTTGAGATCCTGGACGCCAGAGAACCGCAGCACGATTCTCCCAGAGCGATCTTCCTTCAGCAACTCAAGACGGATCGATTGACGAGGCTCACCGAGTTCAAATGGGATCTGCTCAATGCACAAGGCGAGCACCCGCAGATGTCTCGGTCGTAAGCGACTGTAGTCTTCAAGACGCGAACTGATCGAAGGTTTCATATAGCTAGAATCGCAGAGCTGTGGCTGAATTAAGGCCTGGCATATGAAGCTGGAGTGACCTGGCACCGCACATCTGACAATTTCTTGCCCTCAAAGCGAGTGTGGCCGGCAATTGGCTCGTAGCTGCGCTGAGGGCTCGCTAATACTGGCATAGAATCTGGACAAGACCACTTTTCAATGAAACGGAACGATGATGATCAAGCATGCCTTTTCTGGTCTTAGAATGTTTCCTCTTATCGTGTTGCTAGGGGCGACAGGCTGCCACGGATCGAATACGGGCTGGAACGGGACTTGGAAACTGAATCCAGCCAAGAGCAGCGTGGTGGGGGGCGCTTACATCACGATCTCAACTTCATCCGACGGCGGAATACGCCTGACAAATGATGCATTTAGTTTCGATTTTCGCTGTGATGGGAAGGACTATCCCAATCCGAACGGAAGAGACCTTACAACTTCCTGCACGTCGGTGGGTACGGGGCACTGGGATTTGACCTATAAGCGGAATGGCACGGTCTGGAGCGAAGCTGCGTGGGATTTTTCTCAGGATGACGCCACGTTAGCAATCCACAGCAAATCAATGCAGCCGAATGGCACCTTCAAGGCGTTTGAGCATGTTTACAAGCGCAGTGGAAGCGGAACCGGGATTGCTGGCCGTTGGCAAGAGACCGATTCTATGGACTCTGGTCCGAAGTTCCTCACTCTGTCGCTCCAAGGATCGCAAATTCATTTCGCTTACCCCGACATAGGTCAATTTGCTGATGCTCCTCTCGACGGTACGAAAGCTCCCTGGCATGCTCCACGAGCAAAGCCCGGCTTCTCGATTTCAATGAAGCGAGAAGGACCTCAGCAATTCCACAGAGAGATTTCGTTTGAAGATCGGGTCATCCGAGAAGGAACAATGAAGCTCAGCGAGGATGGTCGTACGATCGTCTTCGAGTCTTGGATACCGGGACACTCAAACGAAAGAGACTCCTTCGTTTATGAGAAGCAATAGAACGCTCTAGGCTCGACGCGGGGTCGGCATTCATCACCCGAAAACTTGATTGGATCCCAGTCGTCGCCGACTGTCGCTTTGACAAGTTTTTGGCCTCAAAGCGACCATCGCCGGTTACCGGCCCCAAAACGCAATTTGAGTCTCTATTTACTAGTGAACCGTGCCTTGGTGAGAATTCCAGAATCGTTGGACAAATTCCCGGAACGAGGATGCAACTTCGACGGGTCCTTCTTTATACGCGGTCCAATCCATAAAGAAGATCCGTCCGCTTTGGCGGCTGATACAGAGATCTCGCCCACTGTGATCGAATGCAATCTCCATGTGCTCTTCGAGAAAGGACCTCATCTCTGAAACTTGCGAATAGATTCTCTCCAACGTCATGTGATGACGGAGCATGTTCGCGAAAGGAGGCATACGGTCGTCTGCATTGAGGGGAACTGAGCGAAACCCTTCTAAGTTAAGCTTGGCCAGTTCTGTGCTGAACCCGATGAGCAGGGTTGCCGCAGTGCATAATGCAGCTTTCAGGTGATCTGCTTCCGCCATTGAATCGAAGATAAAACCCGACAAGCTCATCCGCCCCCGGGAAGGATTCAGGAAAGATAGCGCGAATCTGGGCTTCGGAAATAATAGGCCCCACAATACTGAATTGCGCTCCTGCCAGTCGAAAGAACTCGTCCTCGGTGGAAGCGCACAGGGGTACACCGGATGTCTGAATCCAACCGTCCTTGCGAGATGCGGGTGGCCATCCCGGTATCCTTCGCGGGGCCACGATTAACGATCCAGGGGCGGGATCACGATCATCCTTGCTGACAGGAAGGAAAGCCGTGTCGGCCCATCCAATTTCCGTGGTTCGGCTACCACGCATCAGGATTCCGAGTCCATGCTCAGACTCCCAACTACAGCCGAATTCAAGACCTGCATAAGGGATTCCATCTCGAGTAGGTTGGTGAACATGAATCGTGTGGAGGCCAATGAGTGATCGTAGATCGTCGACCGATTCGATGTCGGGCATCAACTCCATCTTTTTCTCGCCAGAATATCCATAGAGTTCTTGGAGAGAGCGATACTCGTTGAACAGAGACTCGATTGCAGAGTGCGAAATCAATTCTTCATGTTCGATCACCCACGAAACGCCAGATATTTCAGTTTCTGTTGGTGGATGTGTTCCTTCCCTTACAAGCTGGATTGCCACGATTCCGTCCGAAGGATCTGCTTGATCTCGGCTACCGTAAGGACCGCGACGGCTCTGAAATCCCTTCCACGACGGCAGAATCGTTCTCATCTCCCAGCTGGGATACGGCTTCTCTTTCAACTGAAGTGAGATATCAGGCATGTTCTGAGTGTATTGTCGGCGATAGGGAACCTGGCAATTTCTTGGCCTCAAAGCGATCATGGCCGGTTATTCGCTCAAGGGGTTTTTGAGAACGAGATTTCTTAAAAGAATGAAGGGTGGAAGCTCGAAGATCATGATGCAGAACCAGGGTAGTCTCCACCTATCGATCCGCGTCAGAATCGCGAGAAACGTACCTATATGTACGCCAAGCAGGCACGCAGCAAATATCCAGAATCGTTTCTCCCGGAAATATCTGCGGCTGTCGTTGATGAAGAATCCGAAGATGAAGGTCGTGAATAGCACCAGCCCGCCCCAGCGGACAAAATCGCCTGCCATGATCCCAACCGCGCTCGAGAATACAAACACCGCTGGAACGATCAGAACATAAGGCCAAGTGAGTTGATCTGGATCGAAGTCCCAGGCATTCCTTATCTTCTTTGGCATATTGAGCAGCAGTATAGACCCGATTCTGAGAGAGAGGTCGCGGGCGGGAAAACCGACTGTTTTGGTCCAAATACCATCAGAAGTGTGGCCGCTGATTGGACCGCAAACTCGTGCGATGATGGTAGGCTCTTAACGAAAAGCAAGTTCTATGACTCCTGCTTCTATCGCTCTGTATTCGATCCTTTTTGGCTTGGGGGACATTGTCGCGCCCAGCATGCTGGTATGGGGCTGGGTGCGATGGATCAACTACAGCCCGAGAATTTGGAAGGTCAGTTCAACTTTATCGTTCATCGGATTCTTATTTGCAACGGCCTCGGCGCTCTTTGCCCTTTGGACTATTCTCTTCGCTAGCGGCGGCGGATTTGGAACGTCGGAACCGCACTACGCGCCTAAATACGCCCTCCTCTTCAGGTACATTCGGTGGGGCGCACTGACCTCTGCTTTAGGTATTGTTTTCGCAATCGCTGGCGTATGGCGATCGAACTTGCTTCGTTGGCACGCCCTGACAGGTGCCGTTGGAAGTTTGGCATTTTGGCTGCTCGCGACAACATGGCCGTGACGGACGATTCTGAGTGTGGAAGTCAGCTATGGAGGACCTGGCAATCTTTTGGCCTCAGTGTCCGGATCGCCGGTGATACACCGTGCGCCGGGATAAACCGACATGTTGTAGGGATGAGAGTCCCTGCAGGAAAGGAAATAGCGAATCCATCCTGACCTCTAGTCTTGCGTGACACATCGTGAGGTGTGTGGCGAAGCGTAGATCGAGGCATCGGTGGGCCGGGTGATTGAGCTTCGTAAAACCGGGGATCAGGATGCCGACTCCATGGTGAGTAGGAGGAAGGCAACACGGCGGCTGCGTAAACGCGAGTGGCTGTCCGGTCCTGCGTAGTCGTGAGAGCCCGTGCACGCTGAGAAAACAACATGGACGAGAACCGGGAGATCTCCAACACGCCTTCGGCAGCTTCCGAAGGCCGGTCCGTGAAGGCAGA
>Ga0068855_100005780_pt1 | contig 15095 bp, 14 predicted proteins | sample KBSCornC52_FD_66592 | JGI IMG/M metagenome (GOLD analysis project Ga0068855, IMG submission 66592) | Corn rhizosphere microbial communities from Kellogg Biological Station, Michigan, USA - KBS Corn C5-2 | ecosystem: Host-associated > Plants > Roots > Rhizosphere > Soil ...
AGCAGGGTTATTGAAGAAGACCGTTGCCCTATTGAATAGCGTGAGCTTTTTATTGAACCTCTTTTTTAATGCAGACCGATACCATGAAATTTACGTATCTCTAATCATCATATAATATATATGGAAAAAAATATGCAATGGATGCTGATGGCTTTTCTGCTATTGGTTTTACAGTTAACCGGGGTGAAAACTTTATTTGCCCAGGCAGACACTGTATATCCGGGCTCACCGCATCTGAATACAGCATTCCTTAAGCCCGGACTTAAGCAATACCTGGTTTACCACCAATGGCCCCAATACAAGAAAATGATGCTGTTCGAGTATTGGGTTCGGAATGTCAGCATTGAAAAGAAAGATGGAGTAGAAGTATTTGCTATCCGCGAAAACTGGTACACGGCCGATAGTACCGGGTACCGTACGTTTTTATCATTTTGCGGCGTGAAAGATTTTGCCCCGCTGTATCATGAAGCGGCGGCCGGCGGTAAAATCGCGGCCTATAATTGGAACAACACAGGTATTAAAGGAGCTGATACCGTGAACGCAAATACCAAAAAAGACTTTTCCCTGGCATTTAACCGTCCTAATTTTAACTGGCATCTGGATATAGAAACCTTTGAAATGCTTCCGCTGGCAATGGGAAAAACCTTTTTGATTAATTTTTATGACGCAGGATTATCACCACCAGCATTTGTAACCTATACAGTAACGGGCAGTGAAACACTTGTTACATTGGATAACCGGCAGGTGGCCTGCTGGAAGCTGGAAACATCGGGATCATATAAGGGTAAACCATACACACAAATATTCTGGATCAGCAAAAAGGAACATGAACTTTTGAAAGAAGAAGATGCATTTGATGGCAGGTTTCGTTATAAAGTTAAGTTGCCGGGACTAACGCCTGATATCCTCCAAAAACATCTTTAGCAATTGAACTTAGCCAAACACTATATGTCATACTTCTTCATACTTTGGTTGCAGGAACGTGTATGCACGAACAAAGCACGTGAACCAGCCTGCCCAAAGCTTTTTTAGCTTTTGATACTTTTAATTTCAGTTTCCTTATTTAAGCTATCCGCCTTCTTCTCTTTATTATACCGCTTAAACAGGTCAAGCTTAAACTTTATGTTTCCATCTTCACCCCGCTGTCCACGCAGAAAAATACTCCTGCCACCTTTTTTGTCTACGCCAATATTTTCCGGATAATAGTCCTCATCCCGCTTTTTAAGATTGCTCAACGGGACCTGTATACTAAGATCGGTATTGCCTTTTTTACTGTATATGCCCTCTACAAATAGTGACAAAACAGTAGATTGAATTTCCATTCTGTTGATCTTAATTTCCTGATTACTTATTTCCAGCCGGTTTTTTAATTCGGCAAAGCGGATATTGTCAAAATTTCTTTTCTTAAATATAAAGTGCTGTATTTTTTTTATGGGTTCATAGTTATTGAGAGCGCCATCTTTAAGCGAAAAATCTATGCGGCTTACAATGCTGGAAGGAATAACATGGCCTTCATTGCTTATTTTCATAGAGGCTTCAATAGCTGCACTTAGCTTTCCTTCGAGGCTTTGAGCTGTAATGCCGTCCTGTCCAAAATTGTCGAAGCCGGCAAACACTTTGCTCACATCCACATTCTCCATATTTGCTTCCAGGTTAGCCTGATGAAAGTTTGTCTCGTTCAATAAAGTTCCTTTTATTGCAAGATGTCCTCCTGAATGGTCCATACTTACATTGTTGAGAACATATCGATCGGTAAGAAGTGTAATGTCGGCCAAAGTGTTTCTTCCCTCAAAATCTTTATACAGTAGCTTGTCGGCATTCAATATCACATGCAATTTTCCATGTTCAACAAAATTATCGATTTTATCAGCTATGGTCTGTAACGTAGATTTTTTTGCCTGTTGCCGCTTAACTGATTCTTCCTTCTTGAACATGTATAAGAATGAACCCAGATGCATCACGGGCATATAAATGTGCCAGTCAATATTTGCCTGATCGGGTTGTGTGTTAATAAGGGTAAGCAGCCCTTTTGCCTGCCCGTTCATAGTGATCGTATTATTTAACACAACACACCGAAGGTTCTCAACATATACATCCGAATTTCTGAAAACCAGTTTTCCATTCACCTTTTTCATTTCTACGTTTCGGGGAGTATATTCAATAACGGCATCTTTAAAAGAAATGGTGCCATTTAAAAACGAGTTTGTGTTGTTATTTTTAACCAGTGGTCCTCTATAATTTAATTGTACGTTTCCCTCACCCTGACTCAGGTATAAGGTCTTGCTTCCTATCAATTCATTTAATCTCGTCATAGGAAAGCCGGATGTCAGATCGCAGGTAAGCAATGGCTCGGATAAATTAAGGATCGTAATTTTTTCAGATCTCACACGCAACCCATGCCAGTTAGCAGTGAAGTCATTTATTTCAATCACGGAATTAGGGTCTTTTCTGGGCTGGCCTGCCACCACTTCATTACTGTAAAAGCCATTGAAAGTTGCTTGCTCAAAATCCATAAAAAGCGTAGTTAAGTTGACGTCTTTTGCCTGCCAGGTTACATATACTTTGGGATCACCGCCTTTGAGCGGACCGGCTATATCTGCATTTGCATCCAGTGGGTTATTGACATCAACAATAGATAAGGCATTAGCTGTTTTTCCCGGCAGAGAGGACCTTACAAAATCATATGATATTTTGTGCGAGTGTATGCGCAGCCTGAATTGCGGTTGAGCCCCTGCCAGTTCAAGTTGTCCGCTCACATTAAAAGGTTGCCCCGATAACTGTATATTAATGCTATCGAAGGATAAAAGTTTGGGTTCTTTTTGAAGCCACAGATTAAACTGACCGCGGAAAATCTTGTCTTTCAAAAAGCTTCCCCGCGCTTCGTTAAAGGCAAGACTCTTTACCAAAATATTGGCCTTCGTAAAAAGTAAAAAACGGCTTCCCTTATTATAGATCTTAACTTTCAGCTGATTAATTGCCAGATCATGAAATTTTTCTTTTTTCCGGTCATCGACAATAAAATGAACATTTTTGAGATCTAAGTCCTTCAATTCATTTTTTGCCTCGCCTTGCCCGCTACTGCTCGCAGAATCCTTTTTTAAATGAAACAGATAGGTATTGGTATAACCTGTTGAGTCGGTATACAAATACAGTTCGCCTGTTTGCAGCCAGATACCCTTTATGGGAGGCTGGTGATTGAGCAGTTTTAAAACATTAATGCTGACGAATATTTCCTTCCCTTTAAAAAATGTATGGTGATGCGTGTTATAGAGCGTGTCAGTAATACTCACGTTATGGAGCAGTACAGATACATGAGGGAAATTTCTGAAAAAGCTCAGTTCTATATCACCGATGGCCACCTTACCGTTTAACTGATCGTTGATTTCAGTGGTTACCTGACGGATGATCTTTTGCTTATTGATTGAAACGTATACAATGACTGCAATAACAAGGGTAAATACAATGGCAAGAAATATTACCAATCCCTTAATAACATATGTAAGCTGCTTTTTCAGATCACGAGAGGTTTACAGGTGAATAACCATTGCCATCACCTGTAGGGTATAAAAAAATATGCCTTGCCTGCCGGGCGTCCGAAAGCGGAAACGCGAAAACGGCGAAAGGAACAGCTACGCTGTGAGGTAAAGGGTGTTGAGGCATCGTGAATATCCCAACCCGGGAAAGATTTATGGAAGATCAATTAACCCCTTCCTGAACTCTGGGCTCTTCCAGAAATGCTGTTTCCAGTTCGGTTTTGGCGAGGTGTTGCCTGGTTTTCTGAACAAGAAGGAATAAAAATATTAAAGGAAGAAGATCTGTGAGCAGAAAGATTCTTCTATATGGCAGAGATAATAAAGAAAATATGTAAAAGATCAGGATCATGGCGACATGACTTGAAGCCAGGCATATAAAGATGTAATTAAACGGTGTTCTGCGAATAGAAAGCAAGGTGCCAATGTACAAGAACCCTAACAATGAATTTACAACAAATACAATTTTATAATGAAAGGGCGTCGATACCAGTGATATAGCTATACTGATTAATATTGAACAACTAAGCTGAAATGCAAGGAACACAAACAACTTTTTTCTGCCCAGAGAATGAACTACGGCCAACACGGCTGCATGGCTCAATATATACAAAACCCGAATAGCCATTTGCAGTATATCAGAAACAGTAATTGCTTCCGGCGCCGGAAAAGACCTGCTAACGAAATACGCACAAACAACCAACCCGTGGAATACAATGAGATAACTGAAAAACTTAAGTATTTTATCTGAATGGGAACCGATTACAAATGCCATACAAGTGAATTGGTAACTAAAAATACTATTTTTTAAAAGACATGAAAGTTACTCTCCATCGGGGTCCACTACATCAGTTTCTGCCACTCTTCCCACCTGGCCGTCTTCCAAACGAACTTTTATTCCTCTTGAATGGTAGGCGGCTGATGTAAGGATGTCCTTGACGATGCCGTAGGTCAGCTTGCCGCTGCGCTGGTCCTTTTTGAGAATAATCGCCACTTCCAACCCGGGATAAATATCTTTTCTGTATTGACCGTCCATTTTTTTTAATATGATTGGCGACAAAAATAATCCACTCTTCCCATAATACCGAAACACCGGAATCGCCCCCGCTTTCAGGCTGGCATATTTTTTTTGTTCTTTCCGGTATACAACCAAATAACAGTATGAAAGCAAAAACTGCCAAAGCCACTTCCCAAAAAGTATTGATCATCGAAGACGAAGGAGATCTTTGTCTGTTACTGAACATTTTGCTCGACGGCAAAGGAATGGAAGTAGATCATGTGCAAAGTCTGGCTAAAGCTGAGGAATATTTTCTACAGGAAAAACCAGCCCTTGTACTGTTGGATAATCGTTTGCCGGATGGATTCGGTATTGATTTTATCGGGTTTATAAAGAATCAGCATCCTCAGGCCAAAGTGATCATGATTTCAGGTGTTGACGCTGCGGCAAAGGATGTTGCTATTGAAAATGGCGCAGATGCCTTCCTCAAAAAACCATTTACCAAAGCCGAGCTTTATCAGTCAGTGACTGAACTATTGAATTAATTTTTTGTAATTGATATTAAAGCTTCACGATATCCGTGAAGCTTTTTTTATTTGTATACAAACAATTAAAGCTGCACTTGCAATCCGGTAAAAAGCCTGAGAACGGAATAAGCCGGTAAAAATGATAAGCCGGTTGTGTCAACCGGCTTACGACAGGGGTCAGGACATTCGGATTAAAAAACGGGACTTTGGATTTGTAGTATGATGGTTGCTATGGTATACGCTTTCACGGGTACATGATTATCATGCTGACTGAAAATGTCAACAAAAAGACATGGAAAAAAATTACCCTCCCCGGAGGGTTATAATATAATAACACCTGATAGTAACACTTAAAGCGAAGCAGTTGGAAAGCGAAAAAATGAGCAGCAGAATAACTTATCCTAAGATAATCGCTTTAATTTTATTTTGCAAGCATCAGCAATGCCTTTTGATCGTCTTAAACAGTTAATTCATGTGAATCAACACTATAAAGTTTTCCACATTTTAAAAAACGTGTTTTCTACACTTAATCGATTGAAATCTTTACCGATCGCTACAAGTTCATCGACCACTTTATCCAAAAATGTGGATTACTTAAGAGCCTGCCGGCATGCTTTGAAGCTGTAAAAAAGGCGCATCAGGTGTTTTTGCTGTTGTAACAGCACCTGGCACGGGAGTATATAACGCTTCTAAATGGGCTGTAAAGGGTTTTACATACAATAAAAAAGTCCCGGACTTCATTGTTCCGGGACTTTTTATTGAAAGCCTGTATTTGTTAGAATATATAATCAGTACTCAGGAAATTAGAATCATGGTGGTTCACAATTTCATTGAACAACTGCTTGTTCTCATCGGTCATTTTGGTAGCAACGGTTGCACGAATTGAAAAGGAGCGAAGGGCATCACTAACTGATAAGGTGCCTTCTGCACTGTCTTTTCTGCCGGTGAAAGGAAATGTATCTGGTCCGCGCTGACACGATGCGTTCACATTTACACGGCCAACGAGATTTATAAAAGGATCAACCAGTGACGCTACTTCTTTGGCATCTTCGCTGAAGATACTTACCTGTAAACCATGCGTAGCATTTACCTGGTAGTCGATCACTTCCTGTATTGAACTGAAAGGCACAACAGGAACAACCGGACCGAACTGTTCTTCGTGATACAGACGCATAGATGAATTTACCGGGTACACAACTGCCGGACGCACCAACGATGCTACTGTTTCTCCGCCATTTTTATTAACCACCTTTGCGCCTTTGGCAACGGCATCTTCTATACAATCTTTCAGATAGGCCGGTTTGCCTGCTTCGGCAACCGGAGTTATCTGTACCCCCGCTCATCCACGGCATTCCCAATTTCAGACTGTCAACTGCAGCGTTCAGTTTTTCGAGAAACTTATCTACAATATCCTTATGAACGAAAATGATCTTGATGGCTGTACAACGTTGCCCGTTGTATGATAAGGCGCCGGAAATACATTCGCTGATTGTGAGATCAAGATTGGCGTTACGCGTAACAATGGCTGCGTTTTTGGCGTCCAGACTTAACACAGCCCTAAGCCTGTTGATGCGTGGATGTTGCTTTTTTAATTCATTAGCCACTTTACTGCTTCCAATAAAGGCCAGTACATTTATTTTACCTGTTTGCATCAGCGGCGGTGTAATTTCAGCACCACGGCCATAGATGGTATTGATCACACCTTTGGGAAACGATTCCTGAAAGGCCTTCAGCAACGGATAAAATAACAGCACGCCATGCTTGGGTGTTTTAAATACTACCGTATTACCCATTATGATAGCTGGTATAAGGGTAGTGAATGTTTCGTTCAACGGATAGTTAAAGGGTCCCATCGATAATACAACACCCAACGGTGATCTGCGGATCTGAGCAACATAGCCTTCTTTTATTTCAAACCTCGATGATATACGGTCTGTGTCTTTCAGCGCATCGATGGTATCTTTTATATAGGTGATAGTTCGGTCAAACTCCTTTGCGGAATCTGAATATGATTTGGCAATTTCCCACATAAGCAGCTTCACTACCAGTTCGCGCTGAGCAATCATTTTGTAAACAAATGTTTCCATACATTTAATACGATCGCTCACACGCATGGTAGGCCATTCGCCTAATCCGTTATTATATGCATTTACAGCAGCTTCCATTGATTCCATGGCTTCCTGGCCTGTCATAACGGGATAGCTGCCTATCAGTACTTTTTTTAACCCGTCAGGTCCGGGTACATGTACTGATGAATATACCTGGGTTACGGGGCCGTTCCATGGTTTCATTTCACCGTTGCATAAATACTCGCGCTGATGCAGCGGTTCAATACGTAAATTTTCAGGGATCTGATTTTCTTCAACAAAAAGACTGGCTAATGCATCGCCGGATTTCTGTAGTGTAGACATGATGTTTGGTTGATCTGTTAATGACGTAAGATGTAACTGCTGGTAAAGTTAGCGTCTTAAAACTAAATCTAACAGATCGTATGCCTGTTTGTTTACTGTTGTTTTCTTATTTGTAAAGAAAAATCCCATGAAGAGTTTTGAAAGCATCTGAAAGGAATATGAAATCGAAAGAAACTCAGCGCCCTTTGCGTCTCCTTAGCGTTCTTTGCGGTACAAAAAATCGTCGAATATAGCACCGCAAAGAACACCGAGAAGGCGCAAAGATCGCAAAGGAAATCCTGTAATGCTACAGCCGGTTCATCATCTTATATGCTTCGCCTGAACCTGCAAAAAATGCTTTATAAAAATCGGCGGTTTGTCCAACCTGAATTTCAAATGTATCGGTTGCAATACCCTCTACTAATTCTTCTGCTACCTGTTTGGGTGGAATACCGTTTTCACCACCGATCTCTTTCGAAAAATCAGTATTTACCAATGGGGGCATCAGCTCGAATACTTTTATGGAAGTATTTTGCAACGAATGCCGTAACGACTGTGTATAAAAATGCAGGGCCGCTTTGCTGGCAGAATACGTTGGAATATTATTTCCGGGAGCAAAGGCTACAATAGAGCTCACGTTTACAATGCCTGATTCTTTGCTTTCTTTTAGCAGTGGCAGGAATTTTTCAATCAGTCTGATCACCGCCAGATAGTTTGTTGTAATTTCTGATGATGCTTTGGCAAAGTCACCTGGCTGAGCTGCTAATTGATACGTATAAGCGTCTGCTGCATTATTGATCAGCAGGTCAAGCTTTCCAAATTTCTGCTTTACATTGCTTACCAGCTGATCTACATTTTCTTCATTGGTAATATCGCCTGCAAAATAATGAGCTCCGTTTAATTGATCAGTAGCTTTCCTGAGCTTGCTTTCTGTACGGCCGGTAATGATCACCTGATTTCCTGTTGTAGTTAACAGTTTAGCTATTTCAAAACCAATACCGGAACCACCGCCGGTAATAAGCACTGTTTTGTTTGTAATGTTCATATACTGTTTGTTTATTTTGTTATTAATGATCTGAAACGATAACGGCTGCCTGTTTTTTGTCCTTATTGCGTTTTGCTACAAACAGCAGTAAAGGCAGCGAAAGAACAAAGAGCAGTCCGATCAGTAAGTAAGCATCGATATAACTTAACATACCGGATTGTCTTACTACGCCTGTTTCTATGAGTTTAACTGCTCTGTCATGCGCATTGAACCATGTAAAGCCGATGTGCTGGAAGTAGGAGATGTATTGATTTAACCGTTCCGTTGCCAGCGGATTATTAATGGTAATATTGCTGATAAGGTCTGTACGGTGTACGGCTATCCGGTGAGCGGTATAAGTATTAATTATAGATATTCCAAATGAGCCGCCCAACTGCCGCATCATATTGTTTAATGCTGCTCCCTGGGGAATATCTTTTGGTTGTAAAGAAGAAACTGCCAGCGCTGTTAATGGTACTGTAAGAAATGCTATGCCCAGCGCTCTGAAGATGAGTGAAAAAGTTATTTCTGCAGACGAAGTATCAAAATTGATCTGCGACATACGCCAGTTAAAATATATGAACAGCAAAAAGCCACTGCCAACAATGATCACAGGCGATACGCCATTTTGTAACAGCTTACCTGAAACAATCAGGCCCACAATAGCCAGAATGGCGCCGGGCAATAACAGTAAACCTGTTTGTGTTGGTGTAAAATTCAATAAACGCTGTGCTACCACCGGCGTTAAAAAAACTGATGTAAATAAGCCTAAACCGGTAATAAAGGTGAGTATCGCGGCAATGCTGAGCGTTTTGCTTTTTAGTACGCGAAGATTAACCACAGGATGATCTATTTTCAATTCCCAGATTACAAAAGCGGTTAATGATACTATGGCGATAACTGTAAACCAGGTGATATACGGAGTAGAAAACCAGTCTTCGGTTTCACCTCTTTCCAATACTGTCTGCAAAGTGCTTATGCCAATACTTAATAAGGCGATGCCCGTCCAGTCTACTTTAGGCACGGCCGGTTTAACAGGCGGTTCAGTTAACAATAAATAGCATGATATGGCTGCTGCAATACCAATGGGCAGGTTGATATAAAAGATCCAGGGCCATGAATAGTTTTCTGTAATGAAGCCTCCCAGCGTAGGGCCTATTGTGGGACCGGTAAATACACCAATACCAAAAAGAGCGCTCGCAACACCTTGTTTTTCTTTGGGAAATAATTCAAACACAACAGCCTGCGATACTGATAATAAAGCGCCGCCGCCTAGTCCCTGCAAAAAACGAAATGCTACCAGAGTCCAGATGTTTCCTGCTTGTCCGCACATCAGCGAACACAGGGTAAAAAGTATAATGGAACCAATGTAATAATTCCGGCGTCCCAGCCGGGCAACTAAAAAGCTTGTAATAGGAATAATGATAACGTTGGCAATGGCATAGGAGGTTATTACCCATGATGTATCTTCCAGCGTAGCGCCTAAATTACCGCTCATATGCGAAAGGGCTACATTCACAATGGAAGTGTCGATCAGTTCCATAACTGCTGCCGCGATCACAGTGATAATAAGAAGCTGTTTCTTTAGTGGAGACATAACATATTGTTTATATAATATACCAACTGGTATATTTTTGTTCATAGCAATAGAAGGAAGTTTGTCGTTTTCGGTTTTGTTATTCTTTTGGCGTGCAGCAATCTGAGACTTCAATCCCTGAACTGATAATATACCGATTGGTATATTATTGATCAAAAAAATTTACTTTTTGATCTGGCTGATTAATACTTCTACTGTCTTCAGGATCTTATCGAAACTGCCCTGGCTGTTTGTTACTTTGGCAATCATAATACCGCCTTCAATCAGGGCAATCATAGATAGTGCGAATTGCGCGGGATCAGTAATTTCCTTGAATTCTCCGGCCTGTATCCCTTTTTTAATAATTTCCTCTACATTCTTTTTCCACTTTACGATGGCAGCGGCGGCTTTTTCCTTTAATACAACATTTGTATCATCTGCTTCTATAGCGGTATTTAAAATAGGGCAGCCGCCCTGGGGGAAAGAATTATTCGAAAAGCGGTCGTATACTGTTACGTATGCCATCAGCTTATCGAAATATGTATTGGCCGCTTGCATCCGTTGCTGAATGATCTTATTAACCTTGCCCAGGTTATAATCGAATACAGCCAGGCATACTTCTTCCTTGTTTTCGAAATTGCCGTAAATGCTCCCCTTGGTTAACCCGGTAGCCTCGGTAATATCCGACATGGAAGTGGCTGCATAACCCTTTGTGTTAAAGATGCCTGCGGTGGTTTCTATAATGAAGTTCCGCGTGCGTTCGGCTTTTGATAATTCTCCTTCCATGATGCAAATATACCAATTGGTATATTTCCTGCAAATTATTTATCCGGCTTTAACCTTTTGTTTGGTGCAGGCGGATTGATGCACTCTTTGTGTCTTCTTTACGGGACCGGAACGCAAAGTAGTTACGATTTTTATGCCAGGGCAAATGGGTATTGTTGATGTTTTTATATTTAATGATTATATCATTTTTCCACACTCCCTGTAATGAGTTACTTTAATGCTTTTATTGTAAGGATTTTTTGAAGTTGCATGAAAGCTGCGCTGTTGCTGAGTTATTAATCTTATTGATAATGCGATAAGGTGTATGTAAAATGACTTTTTTGTTAACGCAAACCATTTTCGTAAAATAATAAATGGCTGTTTCTTCAATTACTATAAATAAAGAGTAGAAATGCAAAAACAGTTGGAATATAATTTGCATTGAACTGCGCAGGATATTCAAAGGATATTGGATTTAACCGGGGGCGTTATTTCTAACTAGCCCCCTTTTTCATTTTGCAAATTTGAAATTCTATATAGCACAAAGGCTCCTGAAAAGGAGCCTTTGTAATTGAACGTTGTTGTTTAAAATTGCAGCCTTGTCTTTGTTCAAATTGTCCGTGGTGCCTGAGAATAACTTTAGATGGCCTGACAAGCCAGTTTACTTCGATCTTATAGTGGTCATTGGTAATCTGCAGATCTGTACCAGTACAGAATCATTGGGGCCCAGTGATGAAGGAAGATCCTGATTTAAGAGATTCTGCGAAGGAAATTCTGCTGCAGTTGATGAGCATTCAAGACCGGGTTCAGAATTAGATACCGCAAAATATAAGAAAGGTAAATAGTATGCATTTCCGTAAATACGGATCGGGTATGTTTTCCGGTACTTTGTGCAATTACCTGTAGCGCAATTGCCGTCGGGAGTTATAGAAGGAACTAATGCTCTCAGTTGATCGCAATTATTAGGAGCAACATAAGGGATCTCGGTAGAATCATACTCCGAAACCAGCATAAGCGAATCATTTATTCCTGTTATCTCCATTATCTTTCCATTCAGTTGTACCCTGCTGCCGGTCAGAATATCCAGTGTCAGCGACAAAAAAGGATTAGGTACATATGTTTTGCCAACATAAAACTTCTGCGCATCCAGTGGCGACAAATGCTGATTCATATACGTTTGAATAGCTGAAGGGTCTGTAACTATACCGGTGCTTGTATAAATGGCGATATGATCAACCAGTAATACATTGCCTGGCAGATACGAACTGACTACAGAGTTATCAGGAGTAGTACTGTTTGGTGAACCAGCATCTTTCTTACACGAATAGATAATTGCACTAAATACAAACAAAGGGATCAGGATCTTGTAGTTCATTTTTGTTTTATTTTATAGGTTATATTATACAATACATTGTCACTTAACATACCCTTAAACGGTAGTTATAAGCTATTTTCTACAAGCATTCAGTTGGTTGTAATTACGCAAGCATGGAAATATAAATGGCAATGGCGTGCAGGCATCATTGTGCACATTCCACATAGCAGTTTGGGTAAACTGCTGTGGCACAAGACGGTGTTAGGTTGATAAATAATCAGCAAGCGGTAGCCCGGCATATGTTTATATGCCTTTTGGCCGTAATTCTAATAAAAGTCAGGTGGCAATTGCTTATTCCTGCAATCGGAATATCAATGGAAGCTCTCGGAGTAATTAAATGTCAGTAATACATTTAATTCGTGTGCAAATATAGAACGGAAATTTTACAATCAAAGAATTGTGAGAGAAAAATGTTCACATTATACCTGAGAAAATGGTTGCATCAGTTGAAAAAAAGTTAAGAGGCCGGTTCAACTTGAACCGGCCTCTTGGTATTATGTGCGGAGATAAATATTATTTCGTTCTTCCCGGATATTCCTTCAAGGCTTTTTCCAGGCAATCCATGGCGCCATTCAAATCCTGTACATTTAATACATAAGCGAGGCGCACTTCATTTTTTCCCAGACCTTCAGTTCCATAAAAACCGGTAGCCGGGGCAAGCATCACCGTGGTATTGTTATAGGAGAATGATTCCAGCAGCCACTGACAAAACTTATCAGAATCATCAATAGGCAAACTGGCCATAGCATAAAAAGCACCACCGGGGCTCGGGCACTTTACGCCTTCCATAGCATTGAGCCGTTTTACCAATGTATTACGGCGTTTAAGGTATTCTGCTTTGGTAGCATCAAAATAATTATCGGGCAGGTCTACAGCTGCTTCTCCCAGGATCTGGGCAAAAGACGGGGGGCTTAACCGCGCCTGTGCAAATTTAATTACGGTATCGAGCACCTGCTGATTATAGGTAATCAGGGCGCCGATTCGTCCGCCGCAGGCGCTGTACCGTTTTGAAATAGTATCCATCAGCACTACATGCTCATCAAGCCCCTGAAGATGCATGGCGCTTATATGTTCGCCGCCATAACAAAACTCCCGGTAAGCTTCATCTGAAAACAAATACAGGTTATGTTTAATTACGATCTGCTTCAGCGTTTCCATTTCTTCCCTGCTGTACAAATAACCGGTAGGGTTATTGGGATTGCAGATAAGAATGGCTTTGGTTTTCGGCGTGATCAGTTTTTCAAATTCCGAAATAGGGGGTAAGGCAAAACCTTTTTCAATATAAGAGGTAACAGGCTTTACTACAACGCCGGCCTCAACGGCAAACCCATTGTAATTGGCATAAAAAGGTTCGGGAATGATTACTTCGTCACCGGGATCGAGGCAGCTCATAAAACCAAATAAAATGGCTTCTGACCCCCCGGTGGTTACAATTATTTGTGTATGATCAACATGAATGCCCGCCTTTTTATAATACTGTACCAGTTTGCGGCGGTAACTTTCATTACCGGCACTGTGACTGTATTCCAGCACTTTAAAGTCTGAATGGCGAACGGCATTTAAAACGGCTTCTGGTGTCTCTATATCCGGCTGACCAATATTTAAATGATACACATTGATGCCTTTTTTCTTGGCAGCTTCGGCATAGGGTACCAGTTTACGAATAGGCGATGGCGGCATGACCAGGCCGCGACTACTGACTGTTAGCATTTTGCAAATATAGGGAAGATGAAATAAGGTGCAAGATTCGAACGCAGCGTTCAGGATGTAAGGCTGAATGTGCGTGATGAAGGGTACTGAAACAGGTGCAAAAAACGGCAAAAAAAAATCCTCATGGCATTAGCCATGAGGACATGTATAATGCTATATCGGAATTATCCTTTTTTCGCTCCTTTTTCTTTTTCGTATTTCGCGTAATCATCTGCATTCAGCACTTCACCGGTAATCTTCAGTTCCAGCGGCTGATCAGCACCTGCAACTTTCACATAAATGGTTTTGTTGAAAGGACCTGCTGCTGCTGCATTGAAACCCGCAGTGATCTTATCATCTTTTCCTTTTGCTATAGGAGCTTCAGGTTTAACCGGAGTAGTACATCCGCATGAAGCTGTAGCAGATTCAATTACAACAGGTTTATCAGAAATATTGCTGAACATAAAGGCATATGTAACAGGAACGCCCTGTTTGATTTTGCCAAAATCGTGTGCAGTTTCTTTGAATTTAACAAAGTTGTCGGCTTTCTTAACAGTAGCCGCAGGAGCAGTAGTAGTGGTTGTAGAAGTGGTACTTGTTTGAGCAAACAAACCGGCTGTAACAATCATAGCTGCAAATACCAATACAAATCTTTTCATGTGTTTATAGTTTATTAGTTTTTTAATATTGATAAAGACGAGTTCAACGGCGCTGAGGTTGTAGGACCTTTAAAAACATCGCCGGAAATAGACAATTGCTTAATCTGGTGGTTATTGTATGAAATAGTGATCGTTTTATGAAATGCGCCTTCATTGGCGGCATTATAACCTACTTTAATAACAGATGAAGCACCGGGCTGAATAGCATCTTTGCTCCATTCCGGCGTAGTACAACCGCAGGATGCCTGTACATTTTCAAGCATCAGGGGTTCCTTACCGGTATTAACAATTTCAAAATTATGTGTTACCGGGCGACCCTGCTGAATTTTTCCGAAGTTATAGGTAGTTTCCTTTAACTGCAATGTTTCATCCGGTTTGGCAGGCGCAGCCGTTTGTGTTGTTTGTGCCTTAAGGGCGATCGCTGAAGCAGCGAAGCAAAGCACAAGTATTAATTTTTTCATACTAAAACGATAAAAGTTATAACGGTAAAGCGTTCAAAATTACATTTTTAACGGGCGATTTTCCAATAAATTTTCGGGCTAATGACATTTTTTTAACAACCC